>Ga0209138_1000171_pt1 | contig 66248 bp, 86 predicted proteins | sample SaaInl3SG_22_DNA_FD_184645 | JGI IMG/M metagenome (GOLD analysis project Ga0209138, IMG submission 184645) | Marine microbial communities from expanding oxygen minimum zones in the Saanich Inlet - ESP_153SG_22_DNA (SPAdes) (version 2) | ecosystem: Environmental > Aquatic > Marine > Intertidal...
GTATCAGTATTCCCAATTCCAACAATAAGATTCGTTGTGCCAAAACCTACGCCATTTGAAGCAGCATCTACATATAGTGTATCAGTATCTACTGCAAGGTTGCCCGTAATAGTAAGATTACCTCCCATAGAGACATTTGTCCCAGTGGTTATGGTTAACTGACCTGCGTCGTATTTTTCTATTTCATTAACAATTAGTTTACTCATCTTATATTATTGTTAGATCTGCATTTGTAGATACTGTTATTTGTCCTTCTAGTGTTGTTGGCCCTATAAGTAGTGCGTTATAATTTTCAGGTACTGTATGGGTTTCTGTAAATGTTTTTGGTGTTTGAAATATGATAGCCTCCATAACTCTTACGTTAGGAGCATCTGTGTTTTTCCAAGTGCCCGTTGCACTATCATAATTTAGCAAATCATTATTTGTAGGAGACGTCACGTTGACATCGTGCAATTCACCAAGCTCATGATACCATGTAGGGCGGATAAATAATACACCTTCGTTTTGGTGTGACCTGATAACCGATGCAACCTGTATTTTAGCAAGTGGCGGAGCAGGTTCTGTTGTTGTAAGTGCTCCTGCTGTAGATCCGCCAGCATCAAACCATAGTATATCACCAGCTGTGTAGCCACTTGTATCTAAAGATGAAATGTTACCAAACTCTGTAACATAACCATATTCATTATTAGCTAAGTCTTGGGTGGCTAAACCTATTAAGTATTCGTGGTTAGCTTCAATAGCTGCCTGCGTAGCTCTCGCAAAAAGAAAATGATCTCCTTCTGATCCAGCAAACATAACAGCATCACCTTTTGATATAGCTCCAGATGCCTTACCGTAAAATAAAAGTTCTTGGCTATAAGCCTCTTCACCTGCGGCAGCAGAAGCAATGCTAATCACCTCGATGTTAACACCATTTGAAGGCGCGGTATCAAATGTAATAAGCGTTCCGTTAACAGTGTAGGTACCTTTAAACTGATACACACCGTTAAAGTAGATCATTGTCTTTACCTCGTTGTCTACAGACTGAGCCATGTTGAACTCTGTCTCTACACCATCACCAGTAAAGTTATCTTGGTATATTGTAGTTGGACCTACGTTAATACCTGAAATAGAAATAACTTCTACGCTATGTCCAGATTCTGGAGCAGTGGTAAAAGTTATAACATCGGTATTTAAAGAGTAGTTGTCTTTTTCTTGATAAACACCATCTATATAAATAAATGTCTGGTCTTCATCAGATAAGCTGTTTTGTAAAGTAAACGCTGTAGTAGTACCATCTCCTGTGAAGTTGTCTCTGTATATGATTGATGCAGAGCTTGATGTAGATGGATCAGCAAAACTTAGGTTACCTGAACCGTCAGTTGTAATGACTTGGCCATTAGAACCATCTGACGCAGGAAAAGTATATGCGTCGTTTATCTTTATATTACTAAGAAAACGATTTGCCATGAATTATATTATATGTTATTACCCGATCATAGTAACGAGTACTCTAATATCGTTACTTGTTGGAGCTGTAGCGAAGTTCACTGTAAGCGTATTAACTGTAGTTCTTTCAACATCTGCAAAAACAGTGTCGTAAGTACTATTGTCAAAAAGCTGTACGATGACATCTCTTGTATTTAAATTGTGCGTTACAGTATAAGATGTGGCTGAGCCATCACCGATGCTTGTAGCGTGCTCTCTGTCAGTTATAGGATCAGTTAACTCTGAAGTAATAGGAATATTGTAAAACGTAGATCCGTCGTTAGTAAATGTCCAACGATCGGTTGTTTCGTTCCACTCAAGAGATACGTTAGTATCATCACCTCTTTCTACTTCAATACCAGCATCTTCACTTGCATAACCTGTAGCATTACTATTTAAAGTAATAATATTATCAGCAAGGTTGATTGTCTCAGTGTTAACTGTAGTAGTTGTACCTGAAACTGTTAAGTTACCTGTAACGGTAAGGTTATTCCCGATTGTTACATCGTTAGGCAGTCCAATAGTTACCGTGTCTCCAGAGATCGATGTTTCAATCTCATTTGCAGTACCAGCAATAGTGAAAGTGTCAGCGGCAAGATCTACACCATCACCAGATCCAGTATCAGCAGCAACAGTAAGTGTAGTAGTAATACTAGCGGTACCAGCAGCTGTTAAACGACCTTGAGCATCTACAGTAAACGTAGGTATCTCAGTTGAAGAACCATAGCTTCCAGCTGTAACAGCAGTGTCTGCTAGATCTAACGTAATATCACCGCTAGTACCAGTGCCGTTAAGTCCTGTACCTGCAGTTATAGATGTAATATCACCAGATACATCAATCCAGTTAGAACCATCATATACGTATAGCTTGTCGTCTGTTGTGTTAAAATATACCTGACCTTCTACAGGATTTGATGGTGCCGTTGCTGTCGGGTGCAGCGTAGCGTTTTGTAACTGATTGTTACTTAAGTTAATGTTAGATAAATACCTTGCCATAGTTTAGTTTAAGTATGCTTTACCGGATATGCTACCGTTAAAAGTTATAGTTAGTTCGTTTTGTGCTAAATAGTAAATGTCTCCTATGACAACATTACCGCCATCATCGACGACTGTTACAGAAGGAAACTTGTTTAAAGCGTGACTCACAGTCCATATAGACTGAGCTGTTACTTGCGTGTGTACGTGTGTTTTATCGCCTGAAGCATAAACCGTAGACAGCGTTAATGTTTCACCGCCTGTTATAGTTCCGTTACTTGAGATGACATCTACATTAATTCTTATTACATCATTAGGCAAAGAATTAATTGATTGCATACGGAAAACACCAAAGTTGGTTGTATCATCACCGTTTCTAATCTCTAGTATAGCGTCTCCGTTATAAGATGCTGATAAAAAGTCAGATATATTATTGCCAGATGCGTTATACTTACTTAAGTATATTTGAGTGACACCTGAAAAAGGCGTGTTAGTAACTGACTTATTGTTAAAAGAACATTTACCGCTACCTATAGAAAGTGAAGTAGAAGTTTGGTCATATATAAAAGCAAACTTGTCACCTAGTATCTGGTCTTGTTTACCAAAAAATGTAGACAAGTCGTCTAACTTGTAGTTCCTAGTTCTTTTTGTTCTACCATCAGAACCTATAACAAAGTCGTCGCTTGTTACGTCTTGATCAAATTGATATTTACTTATTCTTGCCATTTATTGCTTTTATTTCTATTGATTACCTCCTCCTGGTCTTTCGCCAAGACCTCCGCCTCCGCCTCCACCGCCTGAACCTGCGGCTTGTGTAATAGTTATAGTATGGGAAAGATTTGCTGTTGAGTAACAGCTACCACTAATATAAATACTTAAAGTTAGTGATCTTGAACTAGTAGTACTATTTGTGGCTACATTTAAATACCTAACTGTACTTCCACTAGTAGCTGTAAAACTTATGTTTTGATTACCAGTTCCTCCTGTAGTATCAGACGTGCTACTTAATCCAGCCCATGATTGGTTTATTTCCATATATATAATTGCTCCAGTACCTTTTGGCGTGTAGTTTAAGTCAGCTTCCCACCTTAAACTTTGTCCTGCCGCAGCTACACTAATAGAAGATCCCGAAAAGCAAGCCGTATTATTGTTGAGTTTCATGCACCCTAATTCTCTATTACCTACATGACCCTTAAATTCTGACATCGCATAAGGAGTAGCTAGATAACCACTACCTTGTTCTAGGTTAGGGTCGTAAGGCGCGTCAACGGTAAAACCGTTTACAGTCCACTCATTAGTCATAGGTGGACAAAAGTCAAAATCACTACCATTAGCGTCACCTCCACGAGTAAGGTCATACATAGAGATATTAGTAAGGTTTACAGTAGAACCGCTAACATAACCATTAACACCTACATCATTATACCTTCGTTCTTTAGCAACACCACGCATTGATATTGCCCCGCTAGTTGGTACTGCCATTGATTATTGATTTTAGTTCTTCAATTTGGTTTTGCTGTTCTTTTACAGCTTCTATTAATAAAGCCACTATTCTATCATACTTAACAGCTTTATATCCATTAGATCTTGTAGAAACAATTTCAGGTAGTATTTCTTCTATTTCTTGCGCAATAACACCTATATCGTGTCCTTGATAAGTATCTTGTTTATTATTCCAGTCAAACTCATAACCACCTATACTTTTTACTTTATCTATAGGATTTGTTATTGTTTTTATATTTTCTTTTAATCTACGGTCGGATGTACCATAAGCAATAATATCACCTGTTGCTGTTAAAGTACCATCTATTGTATCACTCTGATCTTTTCTAAGGTATCTAGTGTCGTGATTGTGTGAACTAGAAGCAGCACTTATTAGAGTTCTAACTTCTGCAGCTGTTACACCTGTAGCTAGTGTTGGCGTTCCACCACCGCTAAATATACCAGGCTCTGCATAAACAGTTGGTTTGTTTGTTAAATCATCATAGTCTCCACTAAAGCTACTAGTACCAGAGCCAATCAAGGTTCTTACTTCTGCAGCGGTAACACCTGTAGTTAACTGAGGATTACCACTACCATCTGCATATATAGCTGGCGTATCAGTTGAAACTGTCCCTGTTGTATACGATTGTACGTGACCGTATGAGTCAAAGTCAAGATTCTGAATAAAAGTTTGACCAGTGTTATTGGAATCTGTAACACTACTAGTATTAGGGTGAGATGATGAAGAGGTAAACGAAACATTACCTTGAACCTCTAAGTCGCCTTCTATGATAGTTGTATGCGATCCTCCTGTAGTTGTAGACTTTCTAAGTGTTATCTCATCAGCTTTTAAGAAAAGCTTCTTAGAACCGCCATAAACATCAAGGGTCATGTGATGATTACCAGTCGTTGTAGTTCCGTTGCCAGAATACATGTAAGCAACACCACCAAACTGTAAAAAACCAGGACTTAATTGATTTGAAGCGTCATCAAAGTTAGTACCACCAGCCCAAGAGTTAAAGTTGATCTTGTGACCAAATAGCCTGTATTTAGATCCACCAGTATCATTTTGTATCTCAAACCTAGATGACGTATCACCTGCTTTAATAGTTGTGCTACCCGATGTAGATACTAAAAATCTATTATTGATATTTAGACCACCAGTGAAAGTACCAGTAGCAGCAGATATATCACCTGAGAATGTGGCGTTACCATTAGAATCAATAGAAAACTCATTTGATGTTATACCATTTGAATTTAAAGTAACACCACCAAATGTACCAGAAGCTGCAGATATATCTCCAGAAAAGCTTCCTGACACACCATTTAACGGTACATTTAACTGTAATCCGTTAGAGTCAAGTAAAAATGGTGCTTGTGAAGCTGGAGAAGATTCTGAACCTGTAAAAATCTTAAACACGTCAGCGTTAAAGGCGATGGCTGAGCTTGAAACTCCGTCGTCACTAGCGTCTGCAGAAAGCTTCATACCTGCTACAGCGTTACCCGCCGTTACTTGTAAACCGTATTGAGCGTTTAAGTTTCCGTTGGCTTCAGCTGCTGCCGATCTGTTTTCTTCTACACTTGCTACAAGGCCTGAGCTTGCATCACCTACAGTAGCCTCTAATGTCTCTACTTTACTTGCCGTGGCCGAGTTGTCATCTACATAAGTAGATATTTCTTCAAAGTAATCTGCTTTTGTAGCTACTTGTAAATCACCGTTAGCGTCTAGTATTTCTAATACTGCGTTTAGGTTAGTAACTCTACTTGCTTCTGCGCTAATGTCTGAAGCATTTGTATTTATATCTTCAGTGGCAGATGATTTAAACGTTTGAAACTCACCATCTTCTAAAACATTCCAAGTATTCGGCGTGCCCGACGTTAGAATATACCTTTTATTGTCGTCGTCGGTGTCAAACCATAACGACCCTAACGGGCTATCAACAGGCGGTGCGTCGTTCTGTTTGAATATAAGAGGTATGTTGCCTACTTCTGTTTCTATAGTGTCAACCCTTGATGTAGACGCGTAGCTTGGTAGTGATAAAGCATCTACGATAGTTTCCATTGAAGCGTTACTTACGCTAAACGTGTTTGTTTCAGCATCGTAAGAACCAAACGTGGTGCCAATAGAATCTACCTTTTGTGCTGTAGCAGAGCCCGTATCCGCATACGTTTTAACCTCTTCAAAGTAATCAGAGTTAGAGTCAATAGTAAACGTATCTGTAACTGGATCGTATACACCAAACTGAGCAGTAAGCGTTGTTGTTTTACTAGCTAGTGCGCTCTGATCTGTAGATAACGTGTTAACCGTTTCTTGTAGCTCAGCGGTACTTTGTATAAGATCACCTAGTGCTTCTGAGCTTGTAGCCTGCCAGAACACGCTTGGCGTTTGGCTTAAATCCTCTGTAAGTATATAAAGAGCGTTACTATCATTAGTATCCACCCATATAGAACCTAATGGGTTTATAAGCTCGTTTTGAGCATCGTAAATAGCAGGCTCATCATCTTGTCGTATTGTAACAGGTATATTACTTACCTGGGTTTGAAGTTCTGTAAGTTGAGATGCCGTAGCGTATTCTGACGATGTTGTTGTACTAAATACTTCGTTTGCAAAAGCCTCTGATATAGTTACTGCACCGTTTGCACCTACCGTACCAAAGCTGGAACCTAAGTTAGTTACAAATTGCGAAGTTGCAAATGTATCTGAGGTAGTAGTAGTCATTACCTGGTTAGCGAAAGACTCTGCTAAACTAACTAAGTTACCGTCTTCGTCAAACGTTCCGACAGAAGTAGCTAGGTTGGTTACAAACTGCGCGTTAGCATATCTGTCCGATGCTGTAGTTTGAAGCACTTGATCTGCAAAAGACTGCGATAAGCTTTGTAGTACACCCTGATCATTGAACGTCCCAAAGGTAGCGGCAAGGTTAGTTTGAAACGTAGCCTGCGCTAACTGGTCGTTTGCTATAGTAGTAATGCTCTGGTTAGCCGATGCTATTGCAATACTGTTATCATTTATATCTACAGCTAACTGGCTAAGGTCGTAGTTTACACCATCTAAATCAAAGTTACGGCTAAAGTACTCTGCCAGGTCATCAAGCCTATAGTTGCGTGTTCTATATACAGCCCCTGCTTGACCCTGCCCTTCGTATGAAGAACCTACCAATAAGTCATCATTGGTGATATTAGTGTCTTTAATATAGTTTTTTATCCTAGCCATTTACTTACAGTTGTTCTTTCTAGTTCCTTTACCATGGCCTGAACGGTTAGCTTTAACCGATACAAACTTTTTCTTTGTATGGTCGTAGTCCTTACCGTTAATATCCTTCCCAGCTTTAATTGCAGCTCTGCGCTTTCTCTGATTCTCGGCCTTCATCTTCCGACGCCGTGGAGTCATCGCTGCCGCAATATCTCGCTTACGTTTAGCCAGCAATGCTTTTTTTGATAATTTCTGTTTTGCCATAAGTAAGCTATTACATATAAGCATCGTAAATTAAAGGGGGCGACAATAGCCTCTACTCTTATATCTTAAGGCTTAATGTCACACATTACCCGAATTAGTATGGCTACGCTAAAAGCGAGCCTAGTGTCATCTTTTTTAGGGGTTAGATATTTAGGGGTTGGGTATTATACCTATACTTTACAGTACACAACACGAAAGGGAAAACGCTTTAGAAAACCCCACGGGCCCCGTAACAGGGCGTAAGCCTAGAAATGTTTTGGCTTTTGCTGCAGACACTATACGGACCTCAACACTATACTATTTTGTACAGCGCGCCCCGCGCGTGTATAGCAAAGTGCAGACTCTCTACGAGTTGAGTTAGATAATATATATGTACTGAGTTACTGACAGAGCCAAGAGCAAATGCAGACAGAGTACGAGTGGAGTTGGATAATATATTTGATTAAAAAATAAATAAATAAAAAAATATAATAACAGAATTAATACGAGTTATATCAGATAATATAATAAATTAAAATAAATAATAACTAAATTAAATTAATTACTATGCAAACAAAAAGATTCGTAATTCGCAAATCACTAGTTGGAAAGAATGTTACAATTACATTCACAAATGCCAAAGGCCAAGTGTACAAGTACAATCATGATGAAGTGTACAATGCTAACAAGAAAAAGCTTGAAGCTATGAACTGCTTTCAAAAGTACAAAAGCTACACAGCTACAAACAATGTGCCTTCATTCGCTAAAGAGTTACTCATCACTGAGTAGCTCTTAGCTAAACCAAAAGCAGATATACTACGATATGGTCTTGATAATATCTTTGATAACAATAATAACAATATTAATTACTAAATACTAAATTATGTCACAATTAATCAGTAACTGCTGCGGTGCAAGTCCGTGGCTCGGTAACGAACAGTTAGAACGTTGCGCTGAGTGCCTTGAGCACTGCGAGTTCGAAACCGAAGACAAAACGTTCTCTAAGAGATTCTTTCTGGGTTCACTAGCCTCTAAGTTGTTCATCTTACACAACGTACAACAAAGAGGCTTAGGATCAGCCAGACGTGAACTAATGGGTATGGATCTTCCTATCTCAGATGTTCAAGAGGTAAGTAGAATGTTAATACACATGTGCCATGAGTAAATTTGTAGATCAACCAGCTGAAAAGATAGCTGAACAGTTAGAGAGGGTTATTCAGTTCAAGAAGGATAATCCTCTGTTAGCTGACCTTGTAAAGATACGTGCATGGGAAAAATGGTGTACAAGCTATGAGTACCGTAAGAATGAATGGGAGTGGAGACAGAAGTACTTTGCAAACCGTTAATAGCACCTCGCCAGAGGTGTATAGCAGCAGACACGGTACGGGAACAGTTTGATAATATAACTGAATAAAAAATAAATATTATGCCAAAAAAAATGTCACCATCGGAAATTAAAAACCACATCGAACGCCTTGAAGCTGTTGAGGCAAAATACCAACACCTGTACGATACCTTCGAGGATCACGACGACTGGGTATGGTTTATCGGTGAACGTATGGCAGAGGAATAATCCCTGCCACCTAACATAGAGTAATTACTTGGCCTGGTTTTGAAATAGGATCGGAAGAGTAGACTCCGTCATACTCTATACTTAAGTGCTATACACGAGTGAAGTAAAGAATAAAAGTTGCAGACAGGATACGAGATCAGATCGATAATATAACTGTTCAATAATTAATAACTTAAATTTTATTACTATGACTACAAAAAGATTCGTTATCAGAAAATCATTACTTGGAAAAAATGAAGTAATTACCTTCACTAACAAGAAAGGTGAAACCTTCAAGTACAACCACGACGAAGTATTCAAAGCGAACAAAGAAAAACTCGAAGCGATGCCTTGCTTCCAGAAGTACAAATCTTACACTGCTACGAATAACGTACCATCCTTCGCTAAAGATCTACTACTGAAGTAAGATCTTAAAAGTATGCGCTCCTTCGGGAGCGTGTATAGCACTTCACTTCACCTTTACCAGAATCACCACGAAGCAGGGTGACAATTGCCTCGGAATATACTACTTATAAGGCTACTGTCACACTTTTTCTTAAGACACACTCAGAAGCGTGGTTTTATACCTCTCCCTACTTTTTAAACTATAACTAAACTATCCACTTTATATTACACTTTTGCAGATATAATACGATGCGAGTAAGATAATATAACTGTAATTAATAAATAACTTAAAATTTATAACTATGACTATTAAATTTACTTCAAAAAGCAAACGACCTTATTTAAAGTTCAACCATTCTAAGTACTATGGTTTTAAGATCAGTAAACTACCTAAAGCGTTCGCTGAAATAACCTCGGAAGAACCAATTAACGAGTGGTTCAACTACGCTGGCTTTACTTTTATACACCAATCTTATATTAAAACAGTATAACTATGATAAGTATATTACAAGTATTAGAACAAGGTGGTTTAGAGTACGACGGAGTATGGATCACTGATATTTACTACGACGAGACAGGTAGACACGAAGTAGATCCTCGCGAGTATTATAATATTAACTTTAAACTAGATTAACTATGATCTTTGAACTTGAAATAGAATTTTACTTAACTGAAGAACAAAAGAAAGAGTATGGTATGGAAGACTTCATTATCTATGTAGAATCTAGCACACCTTACGTTACTCCTGAGCTCTTAGAGTCAGAGTATAATATGGCGACGGATTGCCACGATGCACTATTACAACCTTTCAAACTATTAACTTCTAGGTGGATAAAACTATAACTACAATGGATAAGAATACTATTGAAAAATTAAAGCAATTATTTCCTTATAAATCAGAGTACGATCCAGACAAGTATATGGAAACAGTGATGGATTATATATACTCTGAAATAGTAGACGAACTAATTACAAATTAAATACGATTGAAGTAAGATAATATAATAAACTAATATAATAATTATGAAGAATTTATTACTAAACTACGATCGCGAAGAAATATTCGACAAAGTTGTAGAAACTGAAATCTTTGATTACTACATGGATAAACTCCACATGGACGACTTCTGTACACTTCAAAACGACATAGCGTACTTCATCAGTACATTAGAAACTAAAATAGTAAAAGAATAACTATGAGTTATACTAGAGAAGAACTAGAGAAGCGCGACTTGTTGCTATACATCGACTTTCAACGTATCTGCGAAGAATTCGACTTAGACGAAGGTGGACTGGCGCCTGAGCAACACTTAGAACTAGAAAATATATTAATAGAATTTATACTACAGAATAAATGGCAAAATCAAGACAAGTAACAGTAAAATTAACCTCATGGCAATCAGAAAAAGATTTAAACAAAGTATTAGAAGAAATATTCTGGGACTCGAAGTATTCTTACGAGTTCGACACTAACGAGTGGGAGATCGATGAAGTTGCAGATTAAATACGACTGAAGTAAGATAATATTCATGTAACAAAAATTAATAACTATGCAAGATTACTTAACAACTCCAATTACCAATAACGAGCAAGCCAAAAAATATATCTGCGACTTGTACTTTGACGGCAAACTGTACCATTTAGATGAGTCAGCAAGTATTATTATTAATATTAAAACAGGCGAAGACTTTTTTACGCCTGAAGAGTGCGAGCTTCTCGATAAAAGACGAGACGAAGTATTCGAGCACATGGAAATAGATCCACATCAACTTTGTTGTGCTTTGCATGATATTAAACTTTAAAATTAAACGCTATGTATTTAACAGAACAAGAATTAGCATTAGTATTCGAGAATATGAAGTTTGCACTCGAGCACTTGACCGATGACTTTACTGATCCAGTATTCACCGATCACTACAGAAAAGATATAGATTTATTAAATAAAATAAGCAATACGTTATGACTACACTAATTAAACCACAGAAGAAAAACCACATTTACTACTTCAATGAAGACACAGTAAAAGATTACATGTACGAAACCCACACTGCGAAGTACGAGTTTGTTCGCTACAACTGCGACTGGGAAGACGACGAGTTACTGTTCAACGAGATACTCGAAGACTTTGACGATCAGATACAAGAAGCAGAAATCGCCGAGTTTATAGAAATGAAATCTTGGGATCCAGAGTATTTAGCTATGGCACTACGTCGTGAGTGGCGTAAACAAAGTATATTACAATTAGAAATTAAAAAAATTAAAGAAGCAGTAAATAACGTTCGTTACTAATATGGGAGCAATATCAATACACGAAGTAGCAAGTAAAAAAGTATACCGTAATGCAGTTGAAGCATACGAAGATTTAGTAGACAATGCAAGAGAGCAGTATGGCACGGATCCTTACTCAGGCACTATTGCCACAACACAGTTGCAAGGTAAAATTAGTGAGCCAGAAAACTACGAAGATTTCTACAATAAACTCGATGCTATACACAAGCGTGACTGCTGGTACTACGAAACTGACGAGCATTATCACTTTATCGGGTGGGCTTCAAGCTAAATACAGACTTAATACGACAACAGCGCGATAATATAACTGTAACAAATTAAATTATATAGATATGGAAAAATTACTACAAGAATTACGTTCAACAGGCGGCATCTTCAATGTACGCTTCTACAAAAAAGACGGTTCACGTCGCAGTATTAATGCACGCTTCGGTGTTCGCAAAGGTGTAAGCGGTGTAGGCCTTAAGTACGATCCAGCTTCACGTAACAACATCATAGTATACTCTATGGTTGACGGTGGCTTCAGAACTATCAACCTCGATAGTATCTACAGAATCAAGTTTAACGGTCAAGAATATATACTGTAATGTCTAACACACCTACAAGTCACAAAGCCTTGCTGTGGCGTATCTCTCGTCACATGCAAGACATGCGTGAAGTTTGGGACTATGATGGTTCTGAAGAATATACTGACGCAGAGATCGATATCCACAATGCAGCTATCAAGTTAGGTATTGTAGATCAAGACTGGTACGATCGTCGCCTCAAGGCTACGTTTGATGAGTTATTATGTGAGCTTATCTATGTTACTGGTTTACATCACATGAAACAAAGAATAGACGAAATAATTATTAACCATGGAACCAGTTAGATCAGGTCAAGGTAGATCTAAAAATCAGATTGCCTGTAACGAAAAAGTAGCAGGCTATACAGCGGTTGGCTTTATAGCTTTATTAATATTAGCAATTGTATTATGAATATATTTTACTTACATAGTAACCCTTTCAAAGCTGCTGAGTATCAGTATAACAAGCATGTAGTGAAAATGGTTTTAGAGTCAGCGCAAATGCTTTGTACTGCTCACCACCATTACGGCAACGGCGATAATGTTCCGTACCGAAAAGCTCATTACAACCACCCTTCAACAGTGTGGGCTAGACAAAGTACTCAGCACTATGATTGGTTACGCGATCACTTCATTGGTTTAGCTGACGAATATACCAAGCGATATGGTAAACGTCATTTAGCTTTTGAAAAATGTATTGACTCTTTACTTAATCCACCTACTGGTATGCCTGACAATGGTTTTACTGAACCTCCACAGTGTATGCCTGACGAGTTCAAAGCGCCTAGTGCTATACACGCGTACTGGAATTACTATCTTACTGACAAACGTAGCGTTGTTAATTCTGATGAGAAAGCTTATGAGGCTATGCCTTCAGAACTTGCAGACAAAATACGATAGCGGTTCGATAATATATCTGTAACAAATTAATTATTATGACTTTAAAATGTGAAATGTGCGGTCAACTTATGTCTCAAAGCGATTATGACTTCAGCGACATCTGTTCTGACTGTTTAGAAGAATTAAATTAACTATTATGAGAGGACCAAACATGAGTTATTGCGCAGCAGAAAACACAGAGCGCGCAATGCAGCAATTATTAGAGCTACTCGATGAAGGCGCAAAAGACGTTGACATCAGAGAACAGACTACTGAAGGTTATGCATTAGAGTCTGTTATGGAATTATCCAGAGAATTACAAAGAATTATTCAAGACAAAATCGACGAAGCATGGGAGTAACATTAAACGATATGGAGCTTGAGGTATATCATATATGTGAAGCTCAAATAGAAAAATACATTAACGATTTTATAGAAACAACAGTTTGGGATATGATTTCTGACGAAGTTTGCGATTATCCTTTTAAAAACGAATCGGACATTCCACCTGGTTCAAGATCAGTTGATGCAGCAATAGAACGTATACATTATCATTTATCTAAAAAATTCAAACAATGAAAACAGTAAAATTACCTAAGTTTAAATTAGCAGGTGAGTTAACAATTTATGACAGCGGAGACACTGTACAAAATCCTTTTTCAGGCGAAACGTACGAGCTTACAGCCGAAGAGTTGTCAGTGTACGACTATATCATTGGTTTACAACACCTTATAAATCGCTCAGGTGGAGCTTTTTCACCAACAACTCGTAAATACCAACAAGACATGCGTATCGGTCTTGACTGGTTCAGAAAAAATAACGCGTCAGCATACATGGCATTATTAGATTAATTATGAAAAAAGCATTACAATACTTATTTTACGCTTGGGTTGCTGTTATGGTAACAATTATCAGTGTTTCATCTGCAGGCTTACTGTACGGTATATTTACCGGTCAAATACATTAGTCATGAGGCATTACGAAAACAAGCATATAGATTATTTAGTAACACAAATCACACCAAAAGGTTTATGGGATTACTGTATCGCTAAAAAATGGTACGACGATTCAGAGTATATCAGAAAAAAATATTTAAATTATGAGTAGAAAATTATATTTATTCGAGCAAGAACAACAAGTATTAAAAATTCAAAACAAGCGTACAGACAAAATACGATCTGAGCGTGATAATAATGTAAATATAAAATTACAACCATGGATTACAAAGCAAAAGTTTTAGAATATTACGGATCAGAACTAGAAACTGACTACGATTGTTGGGCAGATACTAAGTTTCAAATTAAGTATACGACAATCAGCACAGCTGATGACTACCAAATCTTTAACCGTAACGACGGTGGTTCTACAGTCTTTTATGATGAAGATCTGTTTTACTACGCAGAAAACTGTCTTGACTGCATAGTTGATGACATCAAAGACGGTTTAACACTGTTCGTCGATGCAGATATCGCGCACGAGTGTGGTCTTGGTGATGATCAGGGTGAAAACTGGCATTGGCAAGAATTATACGAAGAGTTTTATGAAGAAGAAGATGATGATGAAGATTGATGCCGGAAAGCAAGAGGAGATACACAACATGGTAGGTCGTTACGGTGTAACAGGTACTCTTGCGTATTACCAACAAGAAGACGACGATGAAGCTGTTTATTATATATCACTTAAATACTTTAACTCATGACAACTAAAGAAAAAGCTAGAAATTATATCTGGTCTCGTATTCAGTCTACCGAAAGAGAATACACTCAGATACACGACGATATGAGACAACCTGGTGATAGACGCATAAGCATGGATAAGCTAGAGCTCATGCTTGATGCTACGGATCGTAAACTAGACATGTATAACTATTTATTTAAATTAGTAGAATTAGATGAAGGATAAATTAAACGAAGACAAACACAAAGCATTATACGTAATCAAACATGAAACAGAAAAAATCACTGGCATCGAAGATATTAGTTGTAAGTCCCGCGCACGGGAATATGTCTTTGCAAGATTCTTATACATCAAAGCAGCAAGAGAATTTACCGACTACGCAATGTCAGCAATAGGCGGCGGTATTGATAGAGATCATGCTACAGTTATGCACTCGCTTGTAAACTTACAGTGGGACTTTGACCATAATAAAGATTTACAGACTAAATACGATGAGCTTGCGATAATATTAACGAACAAATTAAATATCAATGCTATCAGTAAGCTTGATGAGCAAATCGATAAGCTTTTAGATCAGTTACATACATTACGTAAACGCAGACAAATACTTATAAATTATGAATCTTCTGACACAAAACTCGAAAATAAAGAAAACGTCCAAGTTTTTTGGAGTTAAAGTTTTTAATTGGACATTACCAGCTTACAAATCTAAATCAGGTAAAATGATTTGCCCTATGGCAGGCGATTGTAAAGACTTCTGTTATGCACGTAAAGGCGCATACATCTGGTCTAACGTAAACAAAGCGCACGAAGAACGTTATGAGTTCAGTAAAACAGATCTATTTGTACCTGTTATGATTGCTGAGATCAAACGTAAAAAAGCTGATTATATTCGTGTACATGACTCTGGCGACTATTACAGTCCGATGTATTTAGCTAAGTGGTTTGAAATAGCTCGAGCATTACCTGATGTACGTTTTTATAGCTACACCAATATGATCGACTTAGTGCAAAACGTAAACGTACCAGACAACTATGATTTTATATATTCAGACTCAGGTAAGCAATCACATCTGATTGATCCTCGCGTCCATAGACACACAAAGATATTTTCGTTAGGTTCAGATATGGGTAATTACGTAAACGCGTCAGAATATGATTTATATGCAACAAAATGGTTTAGCCCAGAAAATCATCGCATTGGCTTAATGTTTCATTAATGAAAGAAATACTAGAACTTAGAAAAGGATTAAATGAACTAGCAGTTATCGAAGAAATAATGTTTGGCGTATTAGTCATACTTATTGTCGAGGCACTGCTCATAATGCTATACACATGGCAGATTTCGACTACGAAAAACTAGCAGATCTCATTGTAGATCGACTAATGAAAAAACAAGAAGAATATGAAAAAGAACAAGAGCAAAACGAACATCAGATCGCAGAGTTAGCGCGTCTTGAAACGTTAATAAGTTTATACGAACAACAAGAAAAATATGAACATGCGGCAATGGTTATGCGTAAATTACAAAACCTAAAAGCTCGTTTAATTAAAAAGGGTATTATAGATAAATAAAAACTTCAAAAAAAAATATTAATTTTACAAGGTTGTTTTCATAATAATAGTTATTTAGTTTGTTTACAGTAGTTACATACCCGGAGTGATAACCTTGGCTTCGGGTTGTAACAAAAACTGTGACAATAGGCTATAAGATTATAAGAGATAGGGGCTAATGTCACACAATATGGATTACTTACATGACAATAAGATTATATACAAGCGTTTGCCTGTTTCAGATCTTCCGTCTGCTACGTATCATTGGGGTTGGCACTATGAAAACGGCACACATGAATACTACGCGTTGTTTCATTCTAAAAGCCAAATAACGTCTTATAAGTCATTAAAATGGCATTTGTATGTATTATTACATCTAAATCCAGAAATGTCCAGAGAACGTTTTATTGAACTTACTGATTATATAACTAATAAAGATAATGGGTTTATTTCCTTTACTATCAATCGCGATGATCTTAGCGATATTATTGAGAAAGTATTAATGTACAATGTTGATCAACCACCGAACAACAGAATACGTAAAGTAATATTTAAAGACGGTACAGGTTTGTCTGTATCTGATAAACTAAAAATAACAGGTCAACTCATCGGAAGAAATAAAAACGCTTCTGAAAGTGATATATATGAAATAATGTTGTATCTTCATGACCAAGGTGAAAAGATTACAGTTAAAAAAATATCTGAAGCCTTAAAAGTTACAACACGTACAATATATAGAAACATAACCGATGAGTTAAAAAAAGAAAAAGACCTACTTAATGAAGAATTACAATCTTGACAATTACCTACGTTTCAAGAGAGACCTTGAAGAGGTAATGCCCGAAGATAAGCCGTGGATGGAATATTCACGAGACGAGTTGATTACAAAACTAATGCCGTTTGCTATTGATGTAGCAAGATCGTTTTCAACGTCAGATCAGGCATCAGGTGTAATGAGTATAAACGACATAATGCAAGAAGCTTTCTTATCCTTGACACTAGCTGTAGATCGCATCGACTGGAACATGATGAACCATAACGATGATCTTGAGCGTCAGATAAAAGGCTTTGTAAGCAAAAGAATAAAAGGTGGTGTTCGCAGAGCTATTGATATTAATCGCGGCGATATTAGAATACCAGAACATAAGATTAATGAGATACGTAAAAACGAAGGTAAAGACAAAGAGCTTGTTCAGATGTTTTTTAACTCTATATTTTTAAGTATCGATGAAAATGAAGAAGAAAACGGATTTGAAGTTGAAGACAAATCCAAAGACTATAACATAAATATTCTTAATAAATATATATTATCTTTGATGCGACAGTATCTAAGTGATCGTGAATACGATGTAGTTCGTATGAGCTTTGGTTTAGACTGTGATAAGTTACCCGCAAAAAAGATAGCCAAGTTGCTTGATATACAGGGTGTTGCGGACTTCGTTCGTGTATCTCAGATTAAACGTGATGCTATTGACAAATTGATCGATAACGTGGACCCTGATCAAGTAATGGACTTTATGAACTAATAAATCAATATAAATGAGTACCTTGACTAAAACAGAAGTGTTAAGAGAGTTATACAAAAAGTATGGCTTAAACCAAGAAGACACGTTCAAGTCTCCACAAGGCTGGACAATTATTACTCGATCTGGTATCGACAAGATTCAAGCGGAAGCTGATATCGATATTGACTACGATGTTATCGAGTATGCACCAGGAGAGTCTGCAGCAGTAAAAGCTACAGCAAGCTGGAATGATCGTAAGCTGACAACGTTTGGCGAAGCATCACCTAAAAACTGTCGTCAGAGCTATGTATTAGCTATGGCTGAAAAACGAGCTATGTCTCGTATTGTGCTAAAGCTTACAGGCTTTTATGCATTAGGCGTATTTGGTCAAGATGAATCAGAAGACTTTATTGATGCAAATAAATATCAGTTAAAGAAAACTTTGTAATATGAAACAAGCCGAAGTGCTTGACCGTCTGAAAAATGACGAGGACTACTATGGTAAATTTGGAAAGCAGTATCTATCAAACTCTGATATTGGTACTCTTTTCAAAAACCCCATGGATCTAGGTAAGCCAACCGAAAAAACAGTTCCGATGCTTATCGGCGGTTACTTACACACGTGTATACTTGAGCCTGAAAAGCTACATACATTCAAAATTATACCTGCAACAACTCGTAATACTAAACAGTATAAAGAGATATCAGAAGGTGAGCTTTGTTTGTTACAGCATGAGGTTGATCGTATAGAATTATTAAGAGATACAATACTTGATAATGATATATGTAGAGATCTTATAAAAGCTGATGGCAATGAGTATGAAAAACCAGCGATCACAGAGTTATTCGGTAATCAATGGAAAGGTAAAGCTGATATTATAAACCATAATGAAAAGCTTATCATTGATATTAAGACGACTTCAGATATTGACGGTTTTAAATGGAGTGCTAAAAAATATAACTACGACAGTCAAGCTTATATTTACAGGCATTTATTTGGGTATGAATTTATTTTCATAGCGATCGATAAAACTTCATATAAAATTAATATATTTGAATGTTCGGATAATTTTTATCTGACTGGTGAAGACAAAGTAGAAAAAGCAAGTCACATTTATGACCTGTTCTACAAAACAGATGGGTTCGACCCGAAACAATATTTAGAAACCAATACATTATAGATATGGCGATTATTTTAAAAACAAGTATTAATCTGTCTGAAATACCAAAAGACAAGATTATTGACGGTAAAAAAGGAAAGTATTTACCGATCACAATTACTATCAACAACGAGCCAGACCAGTTTGGAAACAACGGTCCAGTAATTGTTGAACAGTCTATGGAAGAGCGTCAAGCCAAAGCACAAAAGACTTACTTAGGTAATGTTAAAGTAGTTTGGACTGATGGCCAACCAGCAACGGTAGCACCACGTGAAGGTCAACCTCAACAACAACAATCAAACGTAGTAGCAAACGACGATTTACCATTTTAATTAAATAGACATGCACGTTAACGACGTAGAGATCAATGGCTTCTTAATTGACGAGTTCAACCAACACGGACTAGAGGTTGGCAAAACGCAAGGTATCTGCCCCTTGTGTAGTCATGAAAGAAAACCCGAAAATAAAAAGAGCAAATGCGCTAGTTATGATTGGGAACGGGGTCTCGGGACATGTCACAACTGTCATCAAACATTTCAGCTACATACTTATCATAGGAATGGCTCTACTGAAAAAGAGTACGTAATTCCAGATGTAGAACCTGTTTTAATCCAAAACCCTAAAGTAGTGGCTTGGTTTGATAGCAGAGGTATTTCAGCTCAAACCCTCAAAGATATTGGTATCGGCGAGGGTTTAGAGTTTATGCCCCAGACCGGTAAACAAGAAAATACTATTCAGTTTAATTACTATATCGGAGGTAACTTAGTTAATATTAAGTATCGAGACGGTAGAAAAAACTTTAAGCTTTATAAAGGCGCTGAAAAAGTATTTTACAATATTGACGCAACGGTTGGTTACGACACTATTGTTATAGTTGAAGGTGAGATGGACGTGTTATCGTTCCATGAAGCCGGAATTAAAAACGTTATCAGTGTACCCAACGGTGCAACTTTAAACAATAACAACTTAGATTATCTTGATAACTGTATTGATTATTTTTCTGATAAAGAAAGAGTTATCATTGCAGTTGATAATGACGAGGCTGGTCAAGCATTACAACAAGAGTTAGTTAGACGCCTTGGCGCAGAACTATGCTATACACTCAGTTTCGACGACGTCAAAGATGCTAACGATTATTTACAAAAGTATGGAAAACAAAAACTGGCGCAGCATATTGCCCAAGCAAAACCAGTCCCTCTCGAAAACGTATCAACATATAAGGACATCGAACATGAAGTCCTTGATTTTGTCCATAACGGTTTTAAACCAGGCTTTCAAGTCGGTCTTAAAAACTTTGATGATATATTTTCTACTTACACTGGTCAATTTATTACTGTTACTGGTATTCCTAGTTCCGGTAAGAGTGATTTTGTCGATCAAATGGTTGTCGGCTATAACAAGAATTATGGGTGGAAAACAGCGTATGCTTCTCCAGAAAATGCACCAACTTACTTACACGCACACAAACTTATTAGAAAAGTGTGGGAAGGTATGCCAACAAAGGCTGATGTAGGTACAGACAAATGGAATACAGTGACTCAGCATGTTAATGACAACTTCTTTTTCATTGATATGGATCGTTACTCTCTTGAGTCTGTCTTACGCAAAGGTGCTGAGCTTGTAAAACGTAAAGGTATAAAGTGTTTAGTTATTGACCCTTTTAATAAAGTAAGAGATGTTGATGCTAAAACTGAAGACGTTAACCGTTATACAATGGAGTATTTAACTAAGATCGAAAGCTTTTGTAAGAAGTATGATGTATTAGTTATTATTGTAGCACATCCTACTAAAATGTATAAAAACAGTGATGGTCAAATTGAAGAACCAACAATGTATAATATTAAAGGCGGTGGCGAATGGTACGATGCATCATATCATGGTATTCTGGTACATAGAAATTATGAGGAGAAAACGGTTAAGGCAAAAATACTTAAGGTTAAATTCCAAAACTTAGGTGAAAACGGTGCTGAAGCTCATTTCAAATGGGAACCAAAGTCAGGTTGTTTTATACCTCATGAACGAATAGAAATTAATAACGAACCAATGCCTTGGGAATAAAGTATGGCAAAAAGACACTGGACATCAGAGTCATTAATGGCTCCAGACTACGGTTACTACGATTGGACTTACGAAGATCGTTTGGCTTACGTCTGGTGCGTTCAGAACAAGATTATAGTTTATCCAGATCATGAGCCTCACGCAGGTCCTTGGAAAATAAATATTAAACTTGATAAGAAAGTAAATAAATCACCACAGGCGTATGGGCCTGATGAAATATTAGAGAAAATTTTTGAATTTTATAGATACTATGCAAACAAATATCGACCTAAGGACGAGCTTTAGTAATGCCACTGAGGCGTTCGAGTATTGGTTAGAAATTATTAGGCATTCAGGTGTTGAGTTTCAGAACACCAAAGCATTATTTAACATTGGCTTTTGGCTTGAAAACCCGCTAGACAACATTGTAATACATCGCGAAAGACCTTGGAACCACAAATACGCTGAAGCTGAATGGGAGTGGTATATGTCAGGTGACAATAGGCTTTCTACTCTTGGTGATATCTATGGTAAAATACCTCAGATATGGCAGAAAATGGGTAACAAATACGGACGCGTAAACTCTAACTATGGTTGGCAATGGAACCGTAATAACCAATTAGATTATGTTATTGATCTACTAGAGCGTGATCCGAGCACTAGACAAGCTGCAATTAGTATTTACGATGGTAAAGAAAACTTAGATTATGCTTACGACACGCCTTGCACTTATGCAGTTCAGTTTTACATAACCAACAACAAGCTAAACATGTCTGTTATGATGCGTTCTAATGATCTCTGGTACGGTTTTGCGATCGATCAGTATTGTTTTTCAAGACTACAACAGATGGTTGCCCAGAGACTGTCTATTGACGTCGGCCAATATTACCACTTTGCAAATAATTTACACGTTTATGATGACAGACTCTGAAAAAATTTATTATATTTACCATATACCAGGCCAAAAGGTCGGTGTAACAGTTGATCCTCGAATAAGAGTAGAGAAGCAACAAGGTTATAAGCCTAACCAGTACGAAATACTAATGACGACTGATGATATTGATGAGGTATCAAAAATGGAAATTGAGTTTCAAAGACGTTATGGCTACAAAGTAGATCGTAAACTCTATAAAAATTTAAATAATAAATCAATGAAAGTAAATTCTACAGAACAAACAAGTACTTTTCCAGTGTCAGTAGATGATATTGGCGAATTTGTTCATGAAAACACAGGTTTAACTTGGACGACACATTTAGGTCAGTTTGAAATAACTGAAGAAAGTGGTCGTTGGATAAAACAAAACGTATTTAAATCTCAATACACTAATGATCGTTGCTATATCTACAATAAAGCTTATTATGAAGCCTTTATTCAAGGTACAGATATGGATCAGTTCAATGATGAACTCAATTTAATCGGTGGTCTTACAATGCCTAACAAGCCTATTGGTCCATCAATGCGTGATATTTTTCCGTTAATTAGAGACTGGGCTGATAAACGTGGTTTATATACTAAAGGAGATGAAAGAACACAGTACATTAAACTTATGGAGGAAGCTGGAGAGCTTGCGCAGGGTCTACTTAAACAAAACAAAGAAGAAGTCGTTGATGCTATTGGCGATATGGTTGTTGTTCTTACTAACCTGTCGCACTTTGTTGGTGTTGATATTGAAGACTGTATTGTATCTGCCTATAATGAAATAAAAGATCGTAAAGGTAAAATGTCTAACGGAACATTTGTAAAACAGTTATGAATAAAAAAGAGATAACATTTAGAGATCCAGTTGTAGAACGCGTTGTTGATAAGTTTGTTAGTCGTTCAGATGTTGGTTTTGAAAAGTACGGCCAAACACTAGATAAAGAACGTAAGACAAAACAAAAAGACTTACTTGGTTATCTTAATGATATTCAAGAAGAATTAATGGACGCGATCTTATATATTCAGGCTGCACGTGAAGAGCTAGTTGATCTTTCTGAAGAAGCTTTAATAAAACGAATGGATGTCATCGGACAAAACGGAAATGATGGTTTACATTATCAAGCCGAGCATGATGGCTATATGCTAGACAACGATCAAATATGGGAAGAAAAATAACACGAAGAAAAAAAGGTCCTGTACAGGCTAAAAAAATCAAATATGATGGGATTAATTTTGCCTCGGGCCTTGAAAGACACATGTATATGGCTTTACAAAAAGCTAAAATAAAAGCAGAATATGAAGGTAAAACTTATACGCTACTTGATGGCTTTGATTTCACGTCCGAGTGCTACGAAAGACAATCGAACGGTAAAGGAGACTTTACAAACCGTGGCAATAAACGTATTCTTCCTATTCGTTATACTCCTGATTTTATTGCCGATGATTTTATTATCGAGTGTAAAGGCCGTGCTAATGAATCTTTTCCAATGCGTTGGAAGCTTTTTAAAAAACACGTACAGGAGAATATGCCTAATGTTACATTATACAAACCACAAAACCAAAACGAATGCGACCAAGTAATTCAACACATCCTGGCAAAGAGAAACAAATAGCCAGAAGACGTTATGCGGGTCGTCAGATCGATAAATTTATTAAATGGAGTATTTCACAACGTGGATACGTGAAGTACTCTGATATTGTTGAACTCCACGAAAAATATAACATCTATGTCTACTAGTAAAAATTGGGAAATTAGCCTTGGATTTTACCCAGGTGTACTATTCGGATCACGAATGTACGAAGCAGAAGAATTTACAACATACGTTCTGTATGTACCTTTTATTGATATCGCTATAATTGTAGAAAATTAATATGGGTTTATTTGATGAGCGCATAGCGTACAAACCATTTGAGTACCCTGACTATTATACTGAAGGGTGGCTTAAGCAAGCGCAGGCATTTTGGTTACATACCGAAATACCTATGTCAGGTGATGTTAAAGACTGGAACGAACGTCTTACACCTGCAGAAAAAAACTTGGTCGGAAATATCTTACTTGGATTTGCACAAACTGAGTGTGCGGTTTCTGACTATTGGACTCAGAACGTTGTCTCGTGGTTTCCAAAACATGAAATACAACAAATGGCTATGATGTTTGGTTCACAAGAAACAATTCATGCTGTAGCTTACTCTTATTTAAATGAAACACTTGGACTTGATGATTTCGAAGCTTTTTTACATGATGAAGCAACAATGGCTCGTTTTGACAATTTGGTTGCTTGTGACGATAATGATCGTACCGGCATTGGCCGAAGCCTTGCTATCTTTAGTGCTTTTGCAGAGGGCGTTTCCTTATATAGCGCTTTCGCTGTTTTATATAGTTTTCAGCTACGTAATCTTCTTAAAGGTATTGGACAACAAATGAAATGGAGTGTAAGAGATGAAAGCTTGCACAGTAAAATGGGTTGCCAACTGTTCAGACACATGTGTGAAGAAGATGTGAGACTTTTAGAACATTGTCGAGAAGATATTATTTCAGCTGCTGAAGCTATGCACGATGCAGAAATGAATTACATTGACAAGATGTTTGAGATGGGTGACATTGAAAACTTAAAGTCTTATGATCTTAAACAGTTTATTAAAAAGAGATTAAATGAAAAACTCGGAGAACTTGGGTATGTTGATCTTACTAATCATTTTGATTTTGACTCAGATGCTGCAAATAATCTTGATTGGTTCTACCACTTAACTGGTGGTGTAACTCATACAGACTTTTTTGCTATTAGACCAACAGACTATTCTAAAGCTAATGAAGGTGAGGACTTCGATGATATTTGGTAGTTATGTGGAAAGATGAATGGAAAAAAGGTGTAGACTATCCTACGTGGGGAGACACTGATGTCTACAAGAAAACAATTACAGGAGGGTACTTATTACCTTGGGAAACTCCGAAAGATGCGTATATGCGAGTTGCGTCAACTGTTGCTAAGAGGTTGTACAAGCCGGAACTAACTGAAGTGTTTTTCGACTATATATGGAAGGGCTGGTTAAACTTAGCATCGCCAGTCCTTTCAAATACAGGTACCGATCGTGGTTTACCTATATCATGCTTCGGTATCGATGTAGGTGATAGTATTCACGATATTGGTTCTAAAAACTTAGAAATGATGTTGCTAGCGAAACACGGCGGGGGCGTTGGCATCGGAATTAACATGATTCGTCCTGCCGGAGCTAAAATTACAAACAATGGAACATCTGACGGCGTGGTTCCGTTTTGCAAGATTTACGATTCAACTATACTTGCCACGAATCAAGGATCTGTCAGACGAGGAGCTGCATCAGTTAATATCAATATTGATCACCCCGATTTCTTGGAGTGGCTTGAGATTAGAGAGCCCAAGGGTGACGTTAATCGACAGTCGCTTAATCTCCATCAGTGCGCTGTCGTCGGTGATAAGTTTATGCGAAGACTTGAGTCAGGAGATAAAGACGCTAGGACGCGATGGTCAAAGCTTCTCCAAAAACGTAAAGCAACTGGAGAACCTTATATTCTTTTTAAGGGAAATACAAACAAGAACAACCCAAGAGCTTACAAAGACAACGGACTTAAAGTTCACATGACAAACATCTGTTCTGAGATTACATTACATACTGACGAGAGTCATAGTTTTGTTTGTTGTCTTAGTTCAGTTAATATAGCTAAGTATGATGAATGGAAAGATACTAACCTCATATACCACAGTACTTGGTTCCTTGATGGCGTTCTTGAGGAGTTTATTCAAAAAGCAAAAGGGCTTAAAGGTTTTGATAATAGTGTGCGCAGTGCGGAAAAAGGACGGGCACTGGGACTTGGAGTTCTGGGATGGCACACTTATTTACAGCAAAAAGGTATTCCTTTTGAAGGTATGCAGGCGCAGTTCGAAACCAGAAGAATATTCAGTCAAATTAAGATTGAGTCCGAGAGAGCTTCTAGGGACCTTGCAGAGGTGTATGGTGAACCACTATGGTGTAAAGATACCGGATTTAGAAATACACATCTTCGAGCGATTGCACCCACAGTTTCTAATTCTAAACTGTCAGGCAATGTATCACCAGGCATTGAACCTTGGGCTGCTAACGTATTTACGGAACAGTCTGCAAAGGGCACTTTTATCCGCAAGAATAAAGAGCTTGAGAAGGTACTTAAGAAATCTGGAATTAATAATTCTGAAACATGGAACAAAATCCTAGAGGACAAAGGCTCTATACAAGACATAGAGGAGCTGAATGACTGGGGTTACATACAAGGCAAGTTATGTAAGCTCAGTGAGTCTGAAGAGGATATTGCCAAATACGGTTTTGATACAGTTAAAGATGTATTTAAAACGTTCAAAGAGATTAATCAACTAGAACTGGTAAATCAAGCTGGTATAAGACAGCAATATGTTGATCAGTCAGTATCTTTGAATTTGGCCTTCCCGTCTGTAGCGACGCCTAAATGGATAAACCAGGTTCATTTGGAAGCATGGAAAAAGGGTATTAAAACCCTCTATTACATGAGAACAGAATCAGTCTTGCGAGGAGACATTGCAACTAAAGCTATGGATCCAGACTGTTTATCGTGTGACGGGTAATAAGAAAGGGAGCTTTGCGGCTCCCTTTTTTTATTTACTAATAATGTTATTTACTACAAAAGCTAAACCAATAGCTGAACCTATTTTGTAAAGCTTTTTGTTTCTACGTTCTCGTTTCAAAGCTTTTTTAAGTTCGTCTGAAATGCTTATGTAGTTTTCTATTTGAGCATCTTTTTGCTCTATTGTTTTATTCCTATTGTCTAACTGAGCTTGGATATTATTTATAACATCTTGTAATGTTAAAACTTTATCTTCAAGTATTGTTATTCTCTGTTTAGTTAGTTTATGTTCCGATGTTAAGCCATCAAAAGTAACTAAGTCTTTTACAACTAATCTAGCGGTTGTTTCAGTTAGAAGTATTTTTGTATCGTTCTGAGAAAAACTTTTGAAGCTGACGCTTATTATAACGATCAACAGAATCAAGTTTCTTTTTAGTTTCATCTTGTATAACATCTATTTCATTATTTAATTCTTGTATAGTGTTATCGTAATCAACTAGCTTTTGATTCAACAGAGCTTCTTCTATTTTTAAACTATCATTAGCCACCTCTAAAGAGTCTATTGCTCCTTGAAGTAAACTAATTTGATCTTCATACTTCTGTATATCTAGTTTAGGCTTTTCCTTTAACATAAAGAAAATAACCAGCGTTGTAATACAGAGCAATATAACACTTGCTCTATTCATTGTTTACGATAATAATCCTTTTTTAAACTCAGCCCAATTAAACGCCGAACCTGGATCTGTTTTGCCTTTGCCTTCACCACGTACATGATCACCAGAACAATCTGAATGACGCACTACGTTTTCAGCAGGGATATTATATTCTTTCATCCACCACTTGCAAACTTCTATTGCTGTGGCCATTTGTTCTTTGGTATACGTGCCTTCAGTGTCAATAGCTTTTGAAAACGTTCCGAAGTCATGCTCGCCTGGTACAAGTAGTTCAAATCCCAAGTAGTGAGAGTTAAGATTACTAAGCCCGTTCCACTCAGACTTACCTGCGTGTAAAGCTTTTCCAGGTGTTTCCACCATTTTTTCATAAGTACCATCAGGGTGAATAAAACCATGTACTGATAAATTTACTGACTTTAAAAAGTCGTGAGCTTTCATTGGACCTTCTGGCATTTTCAAGTACTCCGCCATTGAGTGTACAATAATTCCTTTTGGTTCGATTGCCATAATTAATCTTTTTTACCGAATACTTTTCCAGCTTCTGCAATACCAAACGCGCCTAAAGTGATAATAACAAATGAGTTATAGATAAACTCTTGTACAACAAGATCTTTACCTACAAAACCTGTTACAATATCTGCTAACGCAAATACCACCATAATTGCAAATGATGCGAAACCTACGATTGATTTTTCGTTTAAGTCGTTTTCGTCTTTAAACATGTCTTTAAAAGCCATAATGTAGTTTTAGTTGTTATTTAAAATTGAAACCTACTTCCGATTGTTATAGCCCAGGTCATTGGCAAGTTAGCCGTGCTTTCAACTATATTAAAACCTAAGTTGGCATAAAAGTTTCTTGTTAAATTGAAACTGTCGCTAGCTCCTAAAACGAACATAGCGTTCTTATTAAATAAAAAACTATTGTCTACTGTATTAAACATTACCGGGTTAATAGCTACTGCTACCATCGGCGAGATTGTGTGTCGGTTAAAGCTGCAAGGTTTCGTAGCAAAACCTATAGCTGTAGGTATAAATGAATAATCTTTACCAGATTTCATAACCATAAAATTCGTTGCCCAACCGACTATTTTATTTTTAGGCAACAAATAAACTTTACTAGAACCTAAAGCTATATTGAACATACCAAACGAATACATTGCGTTTATTGATGTAGTAGATATGTTTTTAACATTTCCACCTGTAAACACGTTTTTATTTGGCCTGTACAATACTACTGATTGTTCCTTGTTAGTGTATGATTTACCTAGATTTATATTAAACTGCTGTAAGTTGTCCCATATCATGGCGTTTAAAGAATAACTTGTAACACCTGATAAACTAGCCTGTGATAAACCTACGTTTGTCACAAAACTTACAGTTCCATCTAAGGCAGACATAGTAGCTACATTTGCAGCTACAATTACTGGGTTTGTTTTTTGTTTTGATTTGGAGTCTTCTTCTTCAGACTCTTCTCCATCGTCTGAATCTTTTCCATCGTCTTCGCTCTCTCCTTCTGAGCTGTCCTCTTCGCTGGTCTCTTCTGAGCTACTTTCTTCTGAGCTGGCTTCATCTGTTGAGTCACTGTTCCCCTCTTCACTCGAGCTTGTTTCACTGCTTGAGTCATTTCCTGAATCGCTTCCTCCGGTTTGATCGGTTGTTGAGTCTGTTGAGCTTGCGCTAGATTCAGTACTACTTGTTTGATTTTGGCTAGTACCTCCTTGAGGTGGCGGACTTGTTGAACTAGTCGCTGTAGCCGTGGCATTTTGTGTAGCATTTGATGTTGTTGTTTGTGTTGCTGTTGTTGTTGCTTGATTTGTAGAGCATGGAGATATCGTTGCCCACCACGCATAAGTTTCTTCTAACCAAGCTTGTAATTTACCAGATCGTACGTCGTTAATAGTAAACGACTCTGATCTATTATAAAAAGCGACAACCGTAGAACCTTCAAACGGTATAACTATAGTTTTTATTTCATTAGTACATCTATCTGTAAATGTCTGCACAAATGCTTGTGAGTAGATAGACGATGAAAATAATAAAAATAGCCTCAACCATTTCATTAGTGATCAAATACGCGCTTACGAATCATGCGTTTAACAATCTTCGCAACTGCAGTTTCTAATGCTTTTTTTGTCGATGTACCTATCGAAGACTGATTAAACTTTACTTCGTCTAAATTAGCATCGTTAAGTAGTGTTAGTTCTCTAATAGTTGTAGCTTTACCAAGTCCTGAACCTGTCATATAAAGTCCAGTCTCAGCATCTACCATTTTGACTTGCATACCAAGTCTTGTTACTAATGTATTTTTTACGCCATCTTTAAGATTAAGCGTTTCGTCTTCAGATATAGAAAAATCATAAACTTCTATATAACAAAAATATTTAGCAAGCATAATGTTGCCTACAATATTAATCTCGTTAGCAGATAATCCTCGCTGACTAGCTTTATATTGCGCTACCATTCTATCTTTAATCTCATCTTTAGTTTCAACAAACTCAAATCTGAATGTTTCGTCTAAAAATGCTGTAGTAATATTTGTAAGACCAAGACCAACTCTGTAGTCTCCAAGCTCTGGATATTGATCTAAAACTTCTTGTGATACGCCAATACTTAAAATAGCCACGGTTACTGGATCCCCGTTGTATTCTGGGATGCTCCAGATTGATTCTCTGGCCTCGAAATCAGCTACGTAATCTTCTGTTACAGTTTTACCTAAAACCTGTCCATAGAGAGCTCCTATTGAGCCGAAAAATAATAACAGTAATCTACCAATCAAATCCTTCATCTTTGCGTTTTTGAGTTGCTGTCTTCTCTTTCTTTGGCTTAACAATAACTGTTTTAACTACAGTGTCTTTCTTTTGCTCAGGCATGTTGATAACAATCTCTTGAGGCTTAGCTGGTTCAGCCGCGACCTCTTCAGTTTTTTCTTCAAGACCAACCATAACTTTTAGTTCGTCTAAGAAAACAGTTCCAGCAGTAGTTAGCGCAACACCAACTCCTGCTATAATTTTATTTTTTAATTGCCCAATAAAGCTTTGATCTTCACTCATTTGTAAAATATTCTTTTCCTATTAATAAATCACCGTCGTACAAAGCAACGGTATATGAACTAGGAGGCAAAGCGTTTACATAAACATTTAGTATATTATCACCTTTGTCTCCTTTTAAAGTTTCTTGACTAACAATATTATTTGTAAAGTCTAGTATTTTAACTCTATATTGATCTGTTCTAGGTAACTTTATATTTACCTGCACTTTGTCTGATACAATATAATTTTCTAGTTTAATACCTGATACCTCTGGTATTTCTAGATTTTCAGGAACATAAGTAAAAGTGGTAATATCTTTCTGGCAAGAGAAAAATAGTATCACTAGTAATCCAATAAGTTTCTTCATTATTTAAGGTTTAGGTTTATTTTCTGACCTTCTGTCGTAACTGCTTCTTGTCTCTTAAAATATATAAGACCTGCAGCGTTTGTAACCTGTACTTTTGGATTAAATACTATTTTATATGATTGACCAGTTTTAACTTGTAGTTGAGCGCTAGGATCAATACTACCGAAGTATACTGCTTTTTCTTTTTTAGTACTATAGTTAGTTATATTATCACCTGTATTGAAGATAATTTTATCAAACTCTAATTTGGTATCATCATAGTTAACAATAAATTCAAGTGCTGATAAATCAGAACGATCTAAGTTTACAGTGAACTCTATTTTACCATCAATTAATTCTGTAGTTAAATCTAGATCGTGATTTACTATTTCTTGTTTTGCTAATGAAAACGTGGCAGCAGCAACTTGTTCTTCATAATACGAGTGTGAAAAGTCTGTGTCACCAGCTAAGTAATGATATATATTAAATGACTTGTTTGTTTCTGTAGGCTTAAAAGGAACATCCGTAGTACTTATGTTGTAAGCCAAACTATCAGTAGTTATATAAGTATTGTCTAGTGGTTCCCCAACAACATGCATTAACAAAGCGTAGGAGTCGTCAAAATCAATAACACCGTTACCTGTGACGTCAAATAATACTTTTTTAATATCATCTACTTGATTGCTGTTAGAGGCTGTAGGATAGTCTCCATTATTAATAGCTTCCAAGAATAACATGTATGCATCAGTAATACTAACAACGTCACCTAACCAATCAGTGTTTTGATCGTCTACATAAGCGTATACTTGATACTCTTCGTCATTTTGTAATTCAGTAATAACAGCTTCACCATTGATATCAAAACTTCCAGAAGTTATATAAATAGTATCTTGCTGTATGCTATACATGTAATCGCTTTTAGCTTCAGCTTGTGTCTGTAATTTAAGTACAACGTCACCAGCTCCACCACCTTTAATATCGTTCAAGTTTATAGTATGAGTCATTGCTTGAATACTATTGCTTGTTGATGTAGAGTTATCGTTAGATCTAGCCCAACTTAAATTAGATACGTTTGTATAATCAGTATAATTAGTGTTAGCTTTATCTTTTACTAAAAATCTTATAGTTAAAAATGTATCTGCATGAGGTATAGCCGCGCTACCTTGTAATGTTATACGTTCTACGGACCAATCGGATGATCCACTGTAGGAACTAGTACCCGTTTGTCCAGCTCCGCCTGCCCACCAATTAAATTGAGCTGTAAGATCGCTTGTTGATTTGTCTGGATCTGGATTAAACTTATATCCGTCCCAATGGTTTAATGAAGCTTGAGCGTTAGTGTTAAAAGTATGATCTATTTTTTGTAAAAGCTTGTTGTTGTATTGATAATCAAACTGTAAAAAGTTAAACGTAGTCTGATTGTTATCAATAGTATTAAACTTAATAGATAATGTATCACCTACAAGTATAGGCGTGGCATTTGTAAAGCTGTGATCAAGATACATGTCTTGAGCAAAACCTATAAAAGGCAGTAACATTAACAATAGTTTTTTCATAGTTTTAGTTTACGGATTATTTGTTCACAAAGTTTTTTAAGAGCAACTGATACGCTTTGTTGGTTAAACGTACCTCCATTATTTAATACTATTGTAGATGTTATTATATTATCTGCAGTGGCTGATACTTTTTTCTTTTTACCGTTGAAACTAGCCTCTGCAATAATTTCAACTTGATTATTTGTTTTTGTAGCAAAACCTACAGTTGTAGATTTACGTACTACATCAAAATATAATAAGTCGACCGTTAAGATCGACTCACTGTTTTCGTATAAATCATATCCTTGATCTTGAACTAACTCATCTAAAATGTTTTTTACACCAAACGATATATCTCTATTACCTGCGAGATCACCATAAACTATTTTATTCTTAACTTCTGTGTTTATGGTTTGTGCGCTAACTAAAAAAGTAAATAAAACATTACTTATTACGATTATGAATCTCATGCCATTTGGTTAAAGTATACCCAATAGAAACTAGTAATAGAGTTATTTTTAGAAACATCTCTATTTGAGTCATTGTTATCGCCATTGTAGCTATATTAATAAAGTATAGTTTAATATCTTGAATATCCATTTTACTTGTTTTTCATGTACTTTTTGTACTCGTCTAGAGACATGTTATTCAAATTACTTGTTTTTTTAGATTTTTTAACTTTCTTTTTATCTCTTGACTCAACACCCACGTTCCAAGTATTCCAACCTAGCACTAAAGCTATTTTAGCCCAAGTCTCCGTTTCAGCATCTGAAGCCGCTTTTAAATTTCTAACTTTAGTAAGCGCTCTATCAAGAGGTACGTTTAATGTAAATGCTGAAGCTGATCCAACAATATCTAAAGCAGGATTATCAATAGTAACACCCATTTCAGCCATGCGATCTTTGTTGTATCTGTAGTTTTGGATAGAACTGTACATTTGTCTACCTTTAATACCGATAGCAGGAGATATGTTCATGGCTTCAATTAATGTGTAAGCGTGATCCGCGCGTCCCCTACCTTCTTCTTGTTTAGCTTCTTGTTCAGCAAACTTGAGTATAACGTTTTTAGCGGTAGCAAGAACTCCACCGTAAAGACCGGTACCTCTAACAACTGTATCAACTACGTTATTAATCAGTCTTAGTTTTTTCTTTTCGTTATCTTCTTTGTTTTCTTCTTCATCATCTTCGAACAACATGCCAAACATTGCTTGCTGCATGGCTGAGAATACGATGTTCTGAACTACCATATAATAAGCTATCTTGCTAATATTTGTTTTCATATCACCGCGTCCAGCAGCTAAGTCTTTTGCAGCCTTAACTATAATTCTAGTGTACTGCATTGGTGTATTCTGGAAGGCAAGGAATACACGACCAATAACATCTGTTTGTTGTTTAGCAAGACGATCAGGTCTAGCAGACTGTTGACTTTCTTCAGATATTTCTTGAAAGTCTAAGAAAGCTTGTTGTTCTGCTGCTTGTTGATTCATGCCTTGAGACAGATATGTATTTATTCTGTTTCTAAGGAATGGCGCGCCACCTGTTGCAATAGCAAAACTATCACCGATCTGTGTAAAACTAAAACCAAGTTGCAGTAATCTGGCGTGCATACCTTTTACACCACCTTTTTTAAGAGCTTCTGCTAAATCAGCAGCGTTAACGTCTGTTTTAAGACCTCCACGTCTTTCTTTTAAATAATCAGAGTTGAATATAAACGCCCAATCTTGAGTATACTGTTTTATATTAGCTACCGCAGCCGCGGCTTTAATAGGATTATTGTCGCTCCAATTTATAAAGTTAACTAGAGATATTTGCTGTAGTATTGCGGATCTAGTATTAAAGAACATAGTTACAGCCACAGACCCTCTGATCCAGTTTAAAAACTGATTCATTTGCTTGTTAGTACCTTCAGGTCTTGCCGTGCCGTTTTCCATTCGGTAATGCATATCTTCAAGAGCTGATCTAAAATCAGGACCGTAAGTGGCCTCAATTTTATTCATATTATTTTCTGAAAAGATCGTGTTTTTATTGTCGATCCACTCTTGTAGCATAGCTTTTCGAGAAACTTTCTCTACAGCTTTCACCATGTCAGACTTTATAGAATCTATCTGCCAGTTTTTAGCATCAGGCTCCACCCAAAATTCCTCAATACCTAATATGCTTGATAATTCTTTACCATAAGCTTCTATATCAGGATTATTTTTTACAATTTTAACTAGCGCCGACTGAGTATCTTCATTTAAACCGGAAGGGTTAAATCCAGCTTTACCAAAAAGCCAAACTCTTAAAGCTTGCTCAAATGTAAAACCACCAAAACCTGTATCTTGTTTTAGTTTTTTAACAACATCAGGGTTAGCTTTATTTATCGCTTTATATCTTTTAGTTACAAGTTGTCTTTTTGCATTTAGTGCTTGATAAGCTTTAGCAAAAGGTTTTATAAGCTTATTTTCAAAAAACTTATATTGCTCTTCTCCTAGTTTTCCTTTGTCTAAAAATCTATAAATTAAACCTACATAATCGTCTGCAGATGGAGCTAATATATCTCTTCTTTTAGCTCTAGTAGCAGCTAAGTTTTTAGCTGTAGCCCTGTCAAGTATTTGACCGGCAGTATATCTTTTATCTACATTAGCAAGTATAGCTGACATTCTAGACTCGTCGTTAGAAATAGTCTCGTTGTTTTCTATACTATATAGCTTATTAATTTTATCTACTTTTACAGCAAAGTCACTAGTCTTTGTTGTTTTGTCAGCTTGTCTAGCTACCCTTAAAGGTATAATTTGAGCTCTAGACTGTACTTGTTCTAATCTTTGGTCAGAAAGTATAGACGCTGCTCTTTTCACGTTTGTTTGTAATGTAGGATCTAAGTGCTCTAGTCTGTATTTTTTTCTTCTTCCAGATAAAGTTTTAGTACCATCAACTACAGAATCGTCAACTATTTCTGCTAACGCTTTTAAACCTGTGTTTATATTAGAATCAAAAGCTGCTAACTGTAAAGCGAAAACTATACGATCAGTTAACTCTTCTTTTGTTTCAGCAGCATTAATAAAATCGTGTATGTAAGATTCAGTAATACCAAACAATCCTCTTCTTACAGCGTTGTTTTTTCTATAGCTTTCTAATATCTTTAATCTTTCTGTTTCAGTCTTAGCTTTGTTTATCTTTCTTGTCATGTCAGAAAGAGGAACGTTATTTATTTGCTTTTTACCATGTTTTTCAATAAAAGCATTAACAAGTTCTTGTGTTCTTTCAGAAATATTAGTGTTCGTAGATATATTTCTATTTATTTCACCTGCTTTTTTAATTATGTTTTCTAACTCTTTTTTATCAATTAAAATATTTCCTTCTTCGTCAATTATACTTTTAACGTTATCAGGATCAATTAAAGTTTCTAGTTTTATACCATAAGCGTTGGTCCTGTAGCTATATCCCGATAAAGATTTAGTCAAACTACTGTATACTTTAAAAATTGCAGGAAGACCATTTAAGAACTTAAACTGCATTTTTTCTAGCTCTTTTATTTTTTCAGCTTCAAATTTCTGAACACCTTTTCCAGTAGATGAAGTTCTATACTTGTCTAGTTTAGAAACAATATCTTCTACGGTAAGATCTCTATCCTCAAGAGCTTCTTGTATAACTGGGTTTGTTAAAATAACCGTTAACGCAGATCTAAAGTCTTTTTCATGCTTAGCGTCAACTACAATTTCGTCTATAGTTGTTGCTATAGAAAACATTTTATCAGACTTACCTGCGGCAATGTTTTGTATGATATTTGGATTAACGCCTTGATCAATTAAATACTTTCTAACTTCAGCGTTTGTGATAAGCTTACCTAAAAGATTTAGCGTAGCTTTTACGGTTTGAGATTCTGGTGATCTTCCTGAAACTCCAGGTTTAAAATCACCGTTAGCATCTAAACCAATAGCTTCGTTAAACTCTTCTTTTGTTATGTTATTTAACCTTTTAAATTCCCAAAGACCTTGTGCTTCTGTTCTTCTTACTGTGTCCTTTTCATAAAAAGCCTTAAGTATATTCTTAGGCATACCTGTAGACGTGCCTATCAATGCTTCTGACGCAGCTTCTGTTATTGCACCTTCTGGTAATATATTTATTATTGTAGAAGACTTCTCTGACAATAATTTAGCAGCTGACTTATATTCACCGCTACTAAGATTTTTCTTAGGATCAGTTATTTTTGCAGCGGGCACACCAAAAGTGTCACTTAATTGTTCTGCTACCAAGTTAGGAACTTTTTTAAACACAAGTGCTTCAACCTCAATATTTGGTATTTCTTGCTGTATAGCCTCAGTAGCTCCTTCAACATCATCAAGTATAGATACGGGATCAATAAGACTAAGACCTCTTTGCATTTCAATCTCCATCTCATCCATCGCATCGATATCAAACTCTTCGGTGATAGCTTCTTCAGGCGCTTGTCTTACTTCGTCAATGTCAGTAGCAATACCCTCTTCTACACTAGCAATACCTAATCTACTAGCTAAGTTATTTGCTCTAAGATTAAGCCTGTTATTAACGAATTTAGTTAAAGATTGCTTGTCAGCATCATACTCGTTTTGAACCATAGCCGCGGCTTCTGATATCAAAGCGTCTTTATAATCAGATCTGCTAACTAACAATTTGTTATCAGCAGGTATAGGATCATAAAGTCTTTTAGTGATACTTTCAACAGTGCCACCAATCATATTACCAAACTTAGTATTTTGTAGATTAAAGTCCATCAAAGGTTGGTCTTTAATATCTACAGCTAGAGTTCTATTTACAAAGTCTCTAGGGTTTTTATATTTAGCAAATTCAGTGTTTATGTCTATAGACGCAAATGTACCTTGTATACCTGCTCCAGTAGCGGCTAGCTTCTGTGCTCTTTTGCTGAGTTTACCGTCTGTGTCAAATTCTTTTCTGTAGCTTTTTAAAAACTCAAAAACATCTTTACCAGATTTAAATTCTGCTTTTTCAAAACCAAACGTAGCAAATACTTTTTCAAGCATGCGTTTGATTTTATCCATTACTGTATCTGTAGCTTTTATTTGACCTTTAGCCATAGCATCACTAGTTAAAGTAATTATTTCTTCTAACTGCGCAGGATTACCATCGTATGCTTCTAGTCTTTTTTGTATATTTTCAAATCCATCTAGTCCTTCAACTATAGACTTGAATTCATTTACAATTTGCTCTGATTTAGTTGGATCAATAAATGTAGATCTTAATATATTGTGTAACAATTCGTGAGAACCGACATTGTATTGTTTTGTTTTAGCAGCACCTTCTAAGTTTATTACTAAAGTACCATCATCTTTTCTGAAACCACCTACTTCGCCTTGCTCTTGTTTAGCGTCAGGATATTGAGAATAAAACTCTTCCGATGTTTCTATTGTTTCTACATTAGCGTAGTTTTTAGCAATGTCAACTTCGCTAAGAACAGCTGTTTTAGCTTCTGTTAATTGTTTTTCTGCAGATACTTCTTCTTCGGTTACTTTGTATTTAGAATATAGCTCACCGAGTCTTTCGTCTATTTCAGCTATTCTTTTTTTACCTATAAACGTTTTATTGTCTAGTTTAGATTTTTCATTTTCTAGCTCAACGAACTCGTTAGCGTCGGTTTCATCTTGTATAAAGTTTTCTATAGCTTTTTTAGATCTAGCTTTTGTTATTTTATCTTGACCTTTTTCGTAAAGAACTTTATCGTCTTTTATTTTTATCCTAGCAGTAGCAATATTTTCGCCATTGTCAGAGTCAATAAACTCTTCCATTTGCTGCTTAGTAATTTCTTCGCCATTTAATATATATCTAGGTTTTGTAGTTGCTGCTTTAACAAACGCTAAAGGAGCACCAGTCATACCACCTACAGCTTCTAAACCAATTTCCGCAGCATCCATCTCTTGACCAGCTACTGCTCTACCAGCCGCTTCACCGACACCACCAACAGCGCCTTCAACTGCAAACGCTGTTGCTGTTTCAGCTATATTAGTAAGTTTAGCACCTGCTTTTACTGTTTTAGCTCCAGCGGTTACAGCTTTTATTGCGCCACCAGTTACCGCAGTACCTAAACCTTCAATAACACCTATAGTAGCACCTCTACCAATAGACCTGTTTTTTATGGATCTAAATTTTTCTTCGTCTTCTAGTAAAGCTTTTACAGTTTCTTTATCAAAGTCTTTACCTTCTTTTTGAAGTTCTTCTTGTAATAATTCTGCAAACGTTAAACCAGATTCCATAGCTCCAGAAACACCACCTACTAGACCGGCTATACCACCAGGAACAGCACCAACACCACCAGCAGCAGCAGTAGCAGCACCACCAGCAGTAGCTCCAGTTACTAAACCTGCTAAACCAGCTTGAGCAACCTCATCTGCATTTAAAAAAGAACCTGCCATAGTGGCCATACTAGAAGCCATTACTTGAGGCACTACTTGGAAACGTGTTTTAACCATGCCTTTTAAAAAGCCAAAAACACCTCCACCCTCTTCGTCGTATATCTTTTGAAACTCCATCATTTCATCAGACATAGCAGCTTCTTGAGAATACCGGTTTGCGTCTATAAATTCTTGAATTTCTTCGTAACTAGCAGAAGAGCCTTTAGCCATTATATTTAGATCTTCATCTATTGATGTAGATTGTCTATAACCAGACTTAAAAGCTCTGTAAAAATCACCAAAGTAATCTGTTACAAAGTTTTTACCAAATGTTCTTTCAACTAGAGTATCTTGTTCTTGTGAATCCGAAGAACCAGTCTCCAAGTTGAAGTCCATATCGGGTGCTGCAGTTTCTTCCACAGGCGCACCCGTTACCTGTGGTTGTTGCTTTTCCACGTTTTCTACTTGCTTCATTTCTGGATTTTTAGCAAGTAGTTCATCTACAGTAATACCATTACTTGAAGCTAATTGTTCAAGCTCTTCTGGACTGAATTGTTGACCGTTTAATTCGTACATGTTGTATTAAAATTTAAGACCTGCTTGTTGAGCCTTGTTTCTTGTAGTTAAATCTTGTAAGCCAAATTCTTTTTCAAAGTCTGCTTTTGATATTTCTTGATATTCAGCAGGTTCTTCTCCTTTTTTAGCTTTTTTTCTGTATAAGATTTGCCCATCAGGAGAAACTGTCATTTCATAATTTTCTTTTTGAAAATCATTAGTTCCTTTAAATCTTATTTCAAACACTTCACCAGGAGGTGTTGTAACTATCTGTGTAGCAGCATTAACTCTATCTTGAAGATCCATGCCTGTTCTTTCTTCTGCAGGATCAACTACACTAGTAGATCTTTGCATTGGAGCTTTATTACCTTGCTTTTCAGCATAACCAATTATCTGCTGTGATATAGCTTGTTTAATTTCTAGCTCTTGTTCTTCAGAACCTGTATACTCTTGATCTAAAATATCTTCGGCTACGTCTTTACCGATTTTTTGATAAATAGCATTTACTTGTGCACTTTCAGCAAAAGCGCTAGCCGCGGCTTCTTCGTCAAGAACTTGATAACCGTTTCTAACACCAGTCTTGTACATGTCACCCATTTGTTGATCAAAAACTTTAGCAGTTTTAGAGAATAGGTCAACCATTGAGTCGTTGTTAAAATCAATTTTAGTTTTTAAGTCAAAGTAATTGTCTGGATTAGCGATCATTTCAGATACAGGAACACGCTGTGTAGTGTAAGCTTCTTCTGGAATACCATTAATTTCTTGAACAGTTTTACCGTCAAGTTTAGACATATCTAAACCTTGATATTCTAAAAACCATTGCTTTGTTTCAGGGTCCCAGATTTCTTTAGCGTTTCCTGATTCTAAAGACTTTTGAAGTAAAAAGTTTTTTAAACTATTATTATCTTTTAACATAGAAGGTTTTACTCCATCTAAGTCTATTTTATCTTTTACTTGATGTAATGCAATTATATCTTTTACAGCAGCATCTAAAACTGTTTTTTGTTTTAAATATTCTTCTCTTGTATAAACTCCTTTTCTGAAATCAAGATCTAACTGTCCATGCTGCTCTGATATGTCAATAACACTTTGAGTGTTTTGCATTTTAGTTTCCTTATCAAATCTATTATAAGCATCTACAATAGCTTTGTCAAGTATTTCTTTTTCTTTTTCTTTTTCAGCTTTGTTTTGTTTTATACTCTGGCCAATTGTTTGACCAGCAACGGCTAAACCTTGCCCTATAGCAGCTCCAATAGCTTCTTGACCACCTCTATATCTGATAGGTGTTGGGTTAGCGTATTCGCCGTAGTTGTATGTTCCCGGTGTTACTTTTGGTAGTGCCATAATTTATCCTGCAAATAATTTTCCAAATCCACCAGCTCCTCCAGCAGCAGAACCAACAGCACTTAAAGCTCCACCAACAATGCTACCAATCATAGCTTTGTTAGCCGCTTTAATATCTTGTGCCCACTGCCCTGTTTGTTGTATCATGGCTGATTGTCTGGAAATATCAGCAACGTCTCTTTGTTCTTGTCCTTGGAAAGTAAATGTTTTACCAAGTATATCAGCTTCTTGCATACGTTGAGCTTCTTGCATACGCATCTGCATTGCTTGTTGCTCTCCTTGAGCTGCTAGTTGGGCATTTTTCGCCTCTTGTTGTTCAATGCTAGCAGAAACTCCTTGTTTAGCTCTAGACGCGGCTTGCGCTAAAGCTGTAGCACTGCCACCACCTGTAGCTCTTAAAGCGTCAAGCGTGCTAGCTAAACTAATATCTGTTTCTCTTGCTTGCATTTCAGCTGCTTTTGTTGCAACTTGCAAATTAGCAAAAGGATTAGATATCATAGCAGAAAGATCCTTTACTCCAGCGTAAGGATCTATAATAGCTTGTCTGCTGCCTAACATGGTATCGAGCTTTTGTTGCTCTCTATCCATTTGACGCATCATTTTTTTATACTTACTCATATTAGTAACTATTTATATTATAGTTAGTTGAAACTGAAAACAACTCAGCGTTAGCATCTGAGCTCGTTAACTTTAATTTTATAAAGTGACCTTTTACACCAGATATACTTCCTCCGAAAGATATTTCGTTATCAGTTTCTGTCGTGTTATTTATGATATTAGCGAAGTATTTACCGTCAAAGTTTCTAAAAATGTTTAGATACATGTCAGTATTAGTATCTTGCTTAGTATTATCATAAGCTATGATGTTGTTTGCTGTGTCGGTATCTGTCGCTATACTATTTATATTCCACGTTTCTGTTCCTTCATAATTAAATGACAAGAAATTTTTGCTTGCAGAAGGGTTTTGGTTCATTACTAGATCTATGCTAGCATCAAAAGACTCGCCGTAAAATTGAGTTCCGTTGTAGTGCTCATACAACAAGCCATTTTTAAAAGTATAAAACTTACCATCTAAGCTTCCACCAGACTCAGGCGCGTAATCGTAAAAACTTACAAAACCTTTAGCGCTCTCGTCATAACTTAATGTGTCAGTGTTATAAGAAAAAACGTATTGACGCTTAGCCATGTCCCAGGCACCTAGTATAGTTGTAGCAGTTTGTAAGTTTTGCACTAAATACGTTCTCATGCCGTAATTAGATATTTCTGTAAAACCATCACGAGAAAGCCTTAAAACAGCTCCTTTTGGCTGATCTACAAAGTATTTTCTACCAGCATAGTAAGCGAAGCTTTCAGGGTTTGTACCAATACCATAGTTACCTAAGTAAGCCATAGGATCACCAAATACTTTATTTGATGTTATAACCTGAGGTATGCCTTCTGCTGTATATATAATATCTCTATCAATAGGTATGCTACTTACTTTTTCTTCTTGAAAAACTACAAGGTCTCTCTCTTCTGCAAAAAGCTTTTGTATACTACCATACTGTATATCAAGAGACTTAGTTATGTTTTCACCTAATGGAAACTGATTAGTTTCGTTAAAACCAGTTCTTGGGTTGTATATACCAGAGTATATTAACGTATTTTCTCTAACAGTTGTTCCGTAATCATTGTTTGTAACGTGAGCAACAACACCGAAGTCTACAGAGTCAGCGTTGAAGTCACCTCTAATTCTAGACTCTTCAACATGCCATATATCCTCTGAACTTGGAGGCGTGTCTCCTTTTACAATAAATGTATTATAGTAATCAATTTCTATTTCAGTTACTAAATCAAGATCAGAAACTAAACCGCTTGTAGGTGTCTCATAATATATATCTAGCGCAGACTCAAAAGGCTTTGTTTCAAGTACTGCTAAGTCGTGTACTTTACCAGTTATAATTAAATTATCACCAGTTAAATTAAAACCAATATCATCAGCTACAGAAGCTACAAGATAATTGTTATTTGCCTTGTAAAAACCTCTATTGTTTTCTGAGTCAGATGTAGATATAAACGTATCAGTAATGTCACTGTAGCTATTAAGCGTACCAATACCTTGTACTTTTACTAAGCCGCCACCAGATATAGTCTGATAAACATCTCCGCCATCTGTTCCAGGGTAAAGAGGCGTGGTGCCGTCTCCTGTGTAAGTGTATATATTAAACTCTTCAGAAGCACCAGCTGTGGCGCTACCGCCTGCAAAAGTGCCTTCTGGATATGTCAAAGATTTTATTGTATGGCCAGCTGTTCCAGCGCTACCATTGAATCTTAGCTTTTTAAATATAGTTATTTTTCTGCCTGTAGGTTGAGCGTAAATGCCAGTAAACGTTATACTTGTAACGTTAGAGCCACCGGTTTTAGTATAGTGAGTATTAACAGCACATAATAAGCCGTCAACGTAAACCTTAACGTCTTCAACAGTAGGTGTTAGTCCACCAACAGCGTCACCTGCAGGCACGTTTATCGTCTGGCTTCCAGATATTTCATCAACAACATAATCACCATCATCTGCAGCCCAATAAGACCAGTTTACACTATTTCCAGAAGGTATAACTATAGTGTAGCTAGTTCTATTTAAATCAGTACCGTTTTTATTTTCAACATGTGCTGTGTAGAATCTACCATTTATAACTTTAGGATATATATACGTATTAGAACTAGAGATCTCACTCTCAAAGCTAATAGCCTCTGAGTTTCTAGGCACTTTATTTACGTTGTCACCAAAAGTTGTAAAATACGTTATACCATTAAAAAATGATAAGCCAGGTATATATACATTGTAATACTCTTGCTGCGTTTGTTTTACAACAACTCTATAAGAGTGCCAATGATCACCTGTTGGTAGCTCTGAAAAAGTTAATTTTATAGAGTCGCCGTTCCATGAGCTTGCACTATCAGTTTTAGCAGGAATATTTATAGTAGGATTGTCACCAAGTATAACAGGTGATTTTCTACCGTACTTATCAGAAAGAACAATACCTACTTCGTAGTTTCTTCTTTGTTTTATAGAGTGATGAGGATAAGCTGTATTAGCACTTGTAGATTTAGCACTATATGTTAACGTGTAGTTTAAGCTAGGCAGCTCATAGTTTTCTTCAAAGTTACCATAAACTATTCTATTACCAACAACTTCTTGAGCAGCTGCTTTTATAGGCGCGTTATCTGACACTCTTAGAAGCTCTTTTTCGTTAAGTGTTGATGTTGGTATCTCTGATTTGTATATGTGCTGCTTAGAAGTGTCTGAATTAGATACGCTAAGTTTCTTTATAATTCTTACTGCAGAAGAGTTAGCATCTTTCATTAATATTTCTACAGACTCTATACCGTAATCGTCTACAGGGTTTGTAGGTAGATCTACATCAATAGTAACTTGTCTAGCGTCGTTTACAAAAGTTTCTAGTAAACCTTGCTCGTAAGCTTTTTGTACTTGAGAAGAAGTTAGTTGATTGTTTGCTAGTTTAAAAGCTATAGGTGAAAAAGGCGCTAACTGAGAATAAGTGCCGTCGTTGTATTTGTATCTATAAGAAAACCTGACAAACTTTTCCTCGATGTAGTTGTTTTCTATTGATGCATTTGCTAAAGATATAGACGGCGCTAAAAATGGAGAATACTTAACTACAGAAACCTTTGTTTCATCAGTTAAGTCATGATAATAAGTATTGTCTGCATTAAACTTTTTCAACTCTATACGCCTTGGAGGATTTTCATTGTCTGTCCAAAAAAGTATATCGTCTAATATGTTTATACCAGTTATAAGTCTTTGCTTGTCAAAGTTAAGATAAGATCCTTTAGCTATAGTACTTAGCGTAGTTGTGTCTGTTTTGTACTGATATATTTTATGATTAGTGTCGTCAGTTACAAAATAATATATAGCGTTATTTTTGTCGTCAAAAAAACTACCAACAGTTTTAGGTGTTCCTGTAAAATAAGGATCAGCGCTAGTTAACGCTGTATTTCCTTTTACTTTTCTTACAGTACCTATATCACCTCCACCGTCAATGTCTGTTGTGACTTGAATATTCTGTGCATCTCGATATTCGCCTTCTGGCACCAATCGGTCATCAAGGCTTTTATTCATCTTTCCGGCAAGGAAAGTGTGCTTAATTTCCGGCATTTAACTAGTGTTTAATTTGTTTCGATTTACCACGCATAACTTGAGTAAGCTCTGGCAGTTTTAAATCGTATAGTCTTAGCTTAGCGTTACGCATAGCAGCTCTTCTGTCTCTTTTAAAACGAGCTACAATATATTCTGGTACTTGAGCCATAGTAGAAAGTATTGCATGAGCTACAGATTTATAAATAGCTTCTTCTGCAAACTTGTGTACTTTCATCTCGTCATCAGTACCAAGACCGTCAGATAAGTATTTTATAGTTATAAGCGCGTTAGCTAAGTTGCTAGTGAAGTTAATAGTGCCTTTGTTTTCATCTATAATAAAAAAACCATTTTGGTTCATTAGCTCAGCGTCTCCACCATATCTAGCGCCTGAATTAACAAGTTTGTCCGCGTTATACTCTACATTGTAATAATAATCTTCATTGCTGTAAGATCCAGAAAACTCTCCATAATCTAGCGATTTAAATCTTTCATCTGTTAAAGCAGATGTTGTAGCTAAATTATCACTGTCATCATATTGGTAGTTAAATTCGTCATCTTGAAGTATAGCCTCTGATGGCTTTGATGATATACGACCTCTTGGAATAACGTGCTCTATACCATATTCATCAACGTATGATATAGAAACATAATTTACATAGTCTTGAGGCATTGGTATAGACAAGCTAGGACCAACCTCTATTTCTTGTATTTTTTCTACGCGTGAAATATCGTACGAAAACTCTTGAATAGTTCTTTTAACATGAAACAACACATCTCTTCTTTTGGCTCTGTTAATAATTTTACCATCACCAACATAAGACACCATAAAGTTAGTAACAATGTCAGCCATAGAAATATACCTGTAATCGCCGTATTTTTTATCTTTTAATGTTACTAGTATTTCAGCATCATCAGCGGGAGCTGTAGTGAAAGTAATCGTAGGGTTGCTATACACATACGAACTTTCCGACTGCAACACACCATCAATATAAACATAAAATTGCAGCGCTGAAGTAGGCTGCGGTGAAAGATTTATTGTGAAAGCTACTGTGCTAGCATCACCAATAAAGTTTTGGCTACCAGCATAGTAGTTAAATGCGTTGTCAGTTATAAGTCCCATTTATTAAGAGTTTTCTTGGTTGAAGTTTGCAGCTTCTTCTGTTTGAGCAATTTGTATTACGGTTGGGTCTTTAATTACCACACCAGCTAGCGCTAGTATTTTAACAACTAAATCTGTTTCTTCAGAAGGATGTAACTCAAAATTAACAGAGCTACTAGAGTTGTATATGTATTGACCGTTACCACCAACGGTAAATGCCCAACTAGGATCAGCTGGTTTTTTGATATAATCAAGCGTTACTGATGTTGTTGTGGTAGGAAAAACTTTAATGTTGCTACCTTCTAAATAATAAGCTGGAAAATCAGAAGTTGGTGCTGTTAATTTAGAAGCGTTCATATATGTAAGCTCTGATTTTTTAACTTGCTCTACCTCCGTAGCTCTATTATCAGTAGTTAACTGGATTATCTTGTAAATAGTATCACTTAAATTTGACGTATCGTAAACGCCATTTGTTAAAGAAATACTAGCTTCTTTTGATAACACATCGATTTTTTCTTCAATACGATCAGCAATATCACCATACTCACTATTAACACCTTGGATGTTTCTACGAGTTAGGTGACGATTATAATCATAAAAAGACTTGTCCAACAGACCTAGTTGTGCCTGCTTTCCAAGTCTATTAAATTGATCAGGGGTTAGATATCCCCTCTGCTCTTTGTTTAGAACAGAGAGGATCACCCTGTAAACACTGTTTACGTTTATAGCCATAGCTAATTATTTTATTTGTTTCTAAGCTTGTTTAATCGCTTAGCTCCAGATGAAAGTTGAGATCTTGAAACGCTAGCGTCTAGTCCTTTAGACTCTCTTTTAGCAATCCTGTCAGCTCTTCTTTTCTGACGTTTTTCAACTCTTGCAATTTTATTGTCTGTTCGCTGTTGTTTAGCTACTGATCTACCAACTTTTTTAGCTAGTTTTTTACCATCAACAGATGGAGAATTAAAATTACCAGCCATAGCAGCTAAATTAGCTTGATCACTAGATCTAAAAGGAGTTGGTGATGCAATTTGTTTAGAACCAATACCTTTAAGTGGTCTAGTATCAACCTTAAGATCTTTAACAGCTGGTCGAGAAGGCTTTGCCGCTGCGGGTTTGTTAGCTTTACTAGTAGACATCATAGAGTCACTCGAGCTCATATACTCTCTTTTAGGTCCTTGTGTTGCAAGCCCTTTTGTTGGAGCAGCGCTGTATTGAAGCGGCGCTTGAGTAGCTCTTGCTTTTTTTAGTTTTTCTGCAGCAATTTCTGCTTTGGTTTGTCCTTTACTCATCGTAAATAGTGTTTAGTTGTGTTTGTGTTTATTTTAATCGTTTCTCTATTGTTTGATAAACTTCTACACCTTCATCAGTTTTAAACCATGCAGCTAATGCTGAGTATGGATTTTCATCGAAAGGTACAGTCATTAATATTCTACCGTTTGACGACCACTTAAATGTTCTCTGGTCATCTGATAGCTTAATTAATCCTTGCTCTACCGCTTTAACACCAATGTTTCTAATAGCAACGTTCTCGTCGTTTGCTAACTCTAAGAATACTTTTGGGTTTCTACGCGCAAATACAAGTAAATCTCTTTTAAGCTCTTTAGACGTCATCTCTGACACCTTAGAACCAATCTCTACACGCATAATAGCTTCAGCTCTATCAATATCAAGCTCTCTAGCTAGTACAAGTGCATCGACTTCTTGTTCAATATCCGCAAGATCGTCTTCAGCCTCTAATTCAGCATCGTACTCCTCGTAGATTTTATTTAGATCTGGATGATATAGTGAAAGGATTTTTTGTAGTACTTGTTTTTCTCTTGGTACCATTAAAATACCATTTTCAAATACGATGTGAGATAATCTAGCGTCACCGTTAAACTCATCGACAAATGGAGTTTTTTGATTTACAGTAAACTTAATTTCTCTTTCATATCCCTTGTCTTCATCAAACCAGTATATGTTTCTTGATTTTAAAGTATAAGTTATTGGTGTTTTACCACTTTTAAGCATATACAGTCTGTCTTTGATAGCCCAACCGTCTTGGGTCTTTGTAATTTGTTTTTTTGCCATAATAAAATAATATATAAGAGTAGAAAAAGTAAGAATTTACCCCCGTCGATAAGACGAGGGCAAAACTTACATTAGTTATTAGTTAAATAATACAAAGTTGTTAGCTCCTTGTACTACTAAACATCTTTCAGTTAGATAGTGTACTTCCATCTTGTCATCTCCTGAAGTAGCAGCGCCACCAACAGAACCAGTAATCCAAGACTTCATACGACGATCATCAGCTTCAGAAGCACGGTAACGTACGTGTAGGAAAGGACGTTTGATGTTCTTACCTAGAAGTTGATCGTAAACTGAAGAAGTACCAGCAGGTACTAATACACCTTCAACACCACCGATAAGACCACGAGTAGTAGCATCGTTTAAGTATTTCCAGTCAGTTTTGTAGAAATCATAAGATCCACGACGGAAACCTGAGAATCCTAAGTTAAGTGCCATATCCTCAGAGTTGTTGAATACTCCGTAAGAAGTACCACCAGCACCGTAAGAATTTTGAGCAGCTAACATATCGTCGATAGATAGAGCGATATCACGGTTAACGAAAAGCATGTTCTCTTCGATAGCACCTTCTTTGTCAAGTTTCTTAAGTAGAGTGTCAAAGTCTTGTAAAGACTCAGTAGCAGTTCCACCTACAAAACCATCAAATTGGTGACCACGTGATTCAATAGCAGAGAAAAGACCTTCAGTACCGTCTACATCAACAACACCGCTAGCTCCTTTTTTCTCAGCTTCAACAAGTGACATTTCAGCGTAATCTTCGAAACGAGTACGAGTATCACCTTCAGCTTTGATGTACCATAGGTAACCAGTTTGACCTGATTCACCAGTTACTTCAATCCAACCAATTTGAGAAGCGTCAGATCCAGAAATTTCATAATGATCTTTAAGGATAATTGGCTTGTTAGTTAGAGAGATGAAATCTGGCTCAACAGCGTCAGACATTGCAGCAGTTCCTTTTTTGAATTCAGAACCGTAAACAAATAACTGAACATCTTCAGCAGAAGAAATTCCAAGACCGTCAGCAGCGTAGCAAGATACAGTAATTGTAGTTGCACCAACAGCAGTAACTAAAGCCTTAAAGATACCTGTAGAAGCAGAAATAACTACAGTCTGATTAAGACGTACAGCGTGATTTGCTCCAACAGTGATAACGTTTACTTCAGATCCAGAAGTTCCTGAGTCTGCAGCAGCTTCAACACCGTCAAAAGAGATGTGAAGACGTCCTTGTTCTGACCAGATAACTTGGTCTGAAGTCATAGGCATTTCAGCACCTACCATTTGTAAGAATCCAGAAACAGAGCGGTTTCCATAACGCTCTACCTCAGCTTCGTATAGCTCTGGTAAGTATTGTTGAGCCCAACCAGCAGTTCCAGCTGCTGTGAAATCGATATAGTTAGTCGATAAAGTTTGTTTTACTGGGGCAGCATTTGATAGGATTAAGCTGCTACCTGCAGTATAAGTTGCATTTGCCATTTTTTAATTTTTTAGCTTTTTAGTTTTTAATTTTAACTCTTAGTTTTGAACTATTATCGCCTGTTACTGCTCTCACTTTTAATCCACCAGCTTCAATAAATCCTTCGTTAGTTTTTCTAGGGTCCATGTTTATATTCTTAGACTCTGCTTCTAATTGACGGATCGCATCAGCTTTTCCTTGTTCATAAAAGTGGTTTGCAATTTTATCGGCATTTTTTGCAGCAAATAAAGCTTTGTGGTAATCAGCAGCATTATCTAATAAACCTTGTTCGTTTACAAAACTTCCAAGAAATTCGTTTATGTCGCTTTGTTGCTTTTTCACTTGTTGAGTATCACTAACTTTAAACCTGTACTTGTTTTCACCTACCTTGAAATCAAAACCTTTGAATTCTTCGTTGAATAGCTTGTTGGTTTGTTCGCTAAAATACTCATTTTGCTTCTGCGTAAGAGTAGATAGTTCTTCTTGCTCTTTTTTATAATTGTTATAAAACTCTACAGCTTCTTTTTGTTCTGGGGCTAAACGAGATGTCAACTTGACTTCGTCGTAGTATTTGCCTTTTAGATCATCAAGAAAACCTCGAGCCTTAGCAATTTCTTCTTTATATGCGAGTTTTTTACGTTTGATGTCTCGATCATCATCAACTTCCTCATCAAAAGAAAAATTATCTTCAATTAAAAAATCGATCTCATCATTATCTAAATGAGAACGTGTTTGTCGATAGTATTCTTTCAATAATGTTTTTTCGTCTACATTAGAATAGTCTGTATTTAATCTTACATAATCTTCTAATGTACCGCCAGTTTCACTCATAAAGTCAACAACTTTTTGAATGTTTTCTGGTAGTAAGACTTCTTCTTTTACTTCTTCTTTTTGTAAGAGCTTTTCTTCATTGGCTTCTTGGCCATTGGTTTCTTGCTCTTCGACTTGCAGCTTTTCGGCATCGTTATCTTCTTTAATTAATTCTAAAACTTGTTCTACTTCTTCTTTTTGTTCGGTAGGTTCTTCGGAACTCCGTACTTCTTCGACCACTTCTTGGCTAGCTTCGGGTTCGTCTTGAACAGGAACCTCATCTGTGCTTTGCTCTTGAACGGCATTTTCTTGTGTTTTTGTTAAATCAAGTTTGTACGTGTTGTCTTGTCCAACGTCGGCGCCAGCATCTTTAAGAACTTTTTCTTCACGCTCTTGAATAGATGGTTGCTCGTCGTTTACTAAGTTTACTTTGTAATCTGACATAATATGATATTATAAAAATTTAAAAATTATCTTGGATCAAATTGCTCTAATCCAAATCCACCTAAGGTGTCAAAACCTGCAGATTCAAAATCTTTAGGTCCACTGTTACCCTTTCTCTGTTCAATAAGCTCAGACTGCTGGGTAGCTTGTATTTTGGTTCTTTTATCTTTACGATCTTCTTTAAAACCTTCTTTATCTTTAATTACTTGCGATTCAATTTGTTTAAGTTTCATGTTTAACTCAAACTCATGATACATAAGCTCTTTTTTAATTTGAGCTTCTCTTTCTAATTTCTGTATTTCAAGATTAGATTTTATTTGTTCTAATTGTGCTTTACTTTCAGTTAACGCTTGTTCTTTCTGCATTTCAGCTTGAGCAGACTCTTGAGCAGCTCTAGCATTAGATTCAGATTGTGCTTGAATATTCTGCATCTGCACAGCTCTATCTTCAGCCGCTTTACGTTTTCTACGAACTTTAAGTAGTTGATTAGCTAGTTTTGTGTTTTTTATTTCTCTAATATCAATAGCATCTTCAAGGTATATTTGATCTCTTTGTAATGCTATTTGAATATTATTTTCTAGCTTTTGCTTTTCTTCCTCGTCTGGCGCTAAATCAATATAAATGCCAAATTCATGAAGATGTAGGTTTTGTATCTCTTCTAATGTACCAACATTAAATCTACCTATACCACCTATAAAAGAAGACTTAGTATTTGAAAACTTAAGTACGTCAGCTATTCTTAGTGATATATTTTCAGCTGTTTTTAATGCTAAGTACAAACTACCTTGTAGTATATGCCTAGTTGCTGTGTTTGAATTAGCAGCTGCTAGTTTTTGTATTCCTACAAGCGCTTTTTCATCAGGCATACTACCATCTCTTGCCTCGTTAAGACCAGTTACATCTCGCATCATTTGCAAGTAGTAATTGTAAGAGTTAATTAGGCTAGCTATTTTTTGACCACCACTTGAAGACTGTAATTCTTGAATAGGTGCTTTACCATGATTAAACTCTCCATCTTGAGTCATTGATCTACCGATAACAGATCCAGTTTGGAAGTACATGTTAAGTGCTTCTTGTGGATTATAATTTGTACCGTTACCTAAATCAATTTCAGCAATACCATCAGCATCTAAATAAACACCATCAGGTACCATGCGAGATAAAACCTGTTGTAGCTTTAAATGTGTTAATTGAATCATGTCAGCAAATGAAGTCATTCTACCAACAAGTGATTCAACTTTACCTTTGTATATTCTTGGAGCTACAATATTATAAGACATGTTAACCTTCGTCGTATCAGAATAAGGTCTTGTCATGTTTTCAGCTAGCTTCCATTTAAGCATTTTATTAGTACCAATAATTTTAGCTCCTTCATATAACACTTCTATAGATCTATTTACTTTTTCAAATCTAGATCTAGCATCTCTTGGAGGATTAAATTGATCAGTTTTCTGTATTGCTTTTTCAGCGCCAGAAGCTGTTTCTTTTATTTTATATACTTGGTTTTGAAAAGTTTTATATTCATAATAAAGAACATACACGTGGTTAGTGTCTTCAGCATCAGAAGCAGCAAACGACTTATTATAAAGCATCATATTGCTACCAGTTCCTTCTATGTCTTTAATATCTTCTTCTGTAAGATATGGAAATTGCTTTTTAAGTTCTACTAAACTAACTCTACGTATTTCACCTACATAATATAAATCGTCAAAGTACGGTGACTCTGTATATGAATAAACAATATCAGCAGGATCTACGTATTCTATTTTAATACCTTCCGCTGTATTGAATGTTGTTTTATCACAAGCAATACCTATAGTTACTAAATCGTAGTCAAAACGTTTTTTAAGTAAATGATACTTGTTAAAATCTAGTACATTATTTATAGCTTGCTCTTCTGCAATTTCTATAGACTGTTTGTAGTCTAACTGCATGTGTAACTCTAATTCTTCGTCTGAATTAGGTATTTGCTCTTCTGGAATACTAAAAGTATCTACACCGATGTTATCTTTAATAGAACGCTTAACGTCGTAAGCATACATATCTTTCATAACATCTTCAAGATATTGTGTTTTTTTCTTTACAGAAAAAGGATCTGAGGAATATGCTTTAATATCAAAAGTCCTTTCACCAATACCATTAACTACAATATCTACAAATTTAGGTATAATAGGTACTGGCTTCCAGTCTAAATTAAGATAAGACAAATCACCGTTGATAGATAATTCATCTTTGTATTTTTGTATTGACTGTTCACCTCTTGCGTACAATCGAAGTCTGTGGTAGTTATCTCTATTTGCATAGAACCTAACACTTCCTGAGTCTCTCTTAAACCATTCAGACTCGATAGCTTTGGCCACTTCCATACCATACTCTAAACTAGCTTTAGTAGCATCATCTACTGATTGGCTTGGAAATATACCCTTAGGTAACGTTTTTGACATCTATTCTATTATTTTTGAAGTATATCCGTTGTTATTGTATTTTTTAAAACCAAAGTTTAAAGCTCTAGTTGTTCTTTCTTGTTTTGGTGCGTACATGTGCTTATTGCAAGCCATAATAGCTAAACCAGAAGATATAGCCGCATCAAACAATGTTCTTTTATTTATATCGAACTTAGCCCAGTCGTTTAAAGTTTTGGTAAAATACATGTTTCCATAATCACCATTATCTAATTGACCTACATGCTTCTGTATATAGCTTTCTATTGCAGCCGCGTGCGCTTGTTTAATGTCTTCACCTGAATTTGGTATACCTCCGATCTCTTTTTCTGTCGTAGATAACTTGTTGTATGTTTTATCAGGTCTATTTATTGAGTAGCCTCTATAACCTCTACGTTTTAAATAGTAAAGCAGTCTCGGCTTGTTATTTTCAGCAAGCATAGGCATGCCATAAAAAACTAAAGCCATTAACACGTCTTCAAAAAACATTTCAGCGGTTTGAGGTCTAGCTATATATTCTAAGAAAAAAGTATTAGGCGGCGCGTCTTCCATACTAAACTTTGTAAGGCCGTGTAATGCACCTTTAGATCCTCTACCATCAACTGTTCCTGATATATCGTAGCTATCACAACCAAAAGCGCCAACGTGTTCGTTAGCAGGATATTTTATACCACCTCTTATTTCATACTTATTTTGCATGTGTACTGGTGGCACCCAAGAAACTAAAAATCTACCATTTTGATCTGGCGAAAAAACTACCTTAGTGTCTTTAACACCATTTAACCATTGAAAACTACCACGAGTAGTTAATCCTTGATATTTAGCTTCTTCATTAAAATCTATTTGATCGTATATTCTAGTTAAATTAAATATACTGTTTTTTGTTTCATCACGAAACGCATGCTCCTCTGTTCTTGGAAACTGTCGATAAAATTCGTTTAGACCATCTTGATCTTGTTTTAAACCTGCAGCTTCGTTTTCCCAATGCTCTATTACTCCAACCTCAATACTCTCTCCCATCGGTCCTTTAACTGGTTCTGATGGTGTATCGAATACAGGTATTCCATAAGCGTCAATGAATCCTTCGTAATTCCACTCCATAGGTATGAACAAACTATATAGTCCACTGCGAGTCTGTCCATTGCGGTTTCGTTGTGTGACGTCTGAATCATTGTAAAGTTTTTTAAAGTTGTCACCACCTTTGTCAAGTGCATTTGAGGTTGAACCCATCATACACTTACCAATGATACGACTACCTAGTCTAAGACATGTTTTTGTAACGCGCCAGTTGTTTAATATATTATCAGGTCTTTCCCACTTACCACTTTCATCGTGAACTAGTAACGCTAGTTTTTCACCATCGTACGAGTTGTCTCCCGTGTTCTTCCAGTCGATCGTTGTGTCGAGACCTTCCATGATCTCCCTCTCTCTGTTTTGTATAGACTTCTTTGTGAGTTTCGACGCTGGTACTCTATACGCGAGTTCTGATTTCGGTCTATCCATACCGTCTTGTATCGGTTTGAAAAAGAACGGGTAGTTAATTGATATTGGTACAACCTTGTCTGTAAACATCTTCTTAGCATCGGATCCAGACTTTGACAAGATGCCAAATCTAGCATCTGATGTAATTGTAGCAAGGTTAATGGTTTCTGAGCTTGACATAAACGAAAACCCAGAACGTCTGTTTTTAAGGTAGCACATTCCGTAGCATCTTGGATCTGCCTTACAAGCTTCCCAGAATATAAAAAATAATCTATTTGCTTCACGGAAGTCTGGGTGGCCAACGTCAATCTTGGTCCACTGCAAGTACATGTAGTGAGTGCCAGTAATATAAGTAGGCTTATCTTTGTTAACGAACCAAAAACCTTTTTCACGTCTATCAAATTCATCTTCAATATAATCCTCCCACTGTTCTTTAAACTCACTAGATGTATCTCTCCAGTCAAATATTGTTTTTATTCTACCTAATTCCTTAGGATAGTCAAATGGTATCCAACGTTTTTCTTTGTTGCTATACACATTATCTTCTTTAGGCAGAGCTATACGTAAATTTTGTATCTCGTATATTTCACCGATCTCTCCAGTCTTGCTTATAACTACAATATCATTTTCTTTATCATAACCGTATTCCCAAGACTTAGCCTTGTTTCTACGATGTATTGTAGTCAGTTTCACTGGTTCTATGATCTTATATAATGTTTGTTGATACATTACTTAGACCTCCTTTCTGCAAACCCTTTAAATGATTCTTTTTCATTTTCTTTAGGTTTGTTATCTAGCATAGCTTCTTCTTCTTGAATCTTATTCAATATTTCAAAAGCGTCGAATATTGCTAGCTTTTTAGTTGCTGCAGCGTTTTTAAGTCTGTCAGCAGATACATCATCTTCTGTATGAGTAATAATTTTTTCTTCAGCTACACGTATTAGTTCATCAACTGCTTTGTAGCCAGACTGGATTATACTCCTCTTCAGTTCCTTGATATCCATATTTAATACAAATTGAATTAGTTGGTACTCTGTAAAGACGCTGGTTATCTATGATAAACTCATACTCGCTGTCTGGAGTAAAACCTATAAGATCGTCTTTTTTAAGACCGTTTTTTATAAGACCATTATCAAGGTATTTCAACACACCGGTATGTTCTTCTTCTGGGTTAGTTGAAAATAACTTTTTGCTCTTTATTGGTTGGACAAAGCAAAAACCTTCAAGCGGTTTCCACTCTCCGTTTCTTTTATACATAAACACTTGTTCTGGAAAAACAAAGTATTTATCTTCTTCGAAATAACTTTTACTATTTTTTTCTTCTCCTCTTACGTCATGAAACCTTCTAAAGACATTATGGTGAACGATTACTTCATCACCTTTTTTAATACCTGTTTTACCAACGATCGGAGTTTCTAATACAACACCTATTCTACTTACAAACTTGTGGTCTTGTATTTCTGTATTTAATATAAGTTCAACGTCATCGACTTTAGTCGTATTTTCGTATCTATTGTTTTTAGGCTCTATAATAAAACTATATAAGCTCCTCATTAATATTCTAAGTTAAATTCAATACTAATTGCCATGTTCTTATTAAAATCCTTCCAAGGTAAAACTTCACCTCTTTTAGTTATATATATTCTATACCTATCATTCTCTTCAATAATATCACAAATAGTATGTCCGCCATAGACTTCTTGGCCTACAGCGTAGTGCATTGCAGAGTCTTTGTAATCTCTACCAATGCTTATCTTTCTGATTAAATTCATATTAAATTGTTTTTACTTCTTCTTTCTGCGTTTAGGCACGCAGTTAGGTACTTTTTTACCTTTCTTTTTTTTCATGCCAATCATTTCGTATCCTGACCAGCAAGGTGACTTTTTCTTTTTCATGCTACCACTTTACTTTATCAGCCCAATAGGCAGCTGACATTTTACCTTTCTTAATGTTTTTAGAGTGACGAGCCTTAAAACTCTTACGTCTCGCTTTAGACTTAGTATCGCTCTTTTTTCCTGCTCCACTAACTCCTTGCTGCCCAAATCTAATAATTTTCTCTTTTCCATTTGCACATGCTTTTACAACGTGAGATTTAGTCTTGTGCCCAGGAGTTCTTTTAGGCTTGTTGCAAGCCATTTTAGATTTGTTAACGCTAGCCATTACTTTTTACATTTACAGCTAACACGTCCACATTTCTTACATTTCTTGCTCGAGGCTTTCTTTTTACTTTTTCCGTAAGGCATAGTTTCTAGTTGTTTGTTTGTTAATAATCTTTTTACCTCTACGTTGCATTATCTTAACGTAGTCTGTCGTGTATTTTTTTTTAATGACAATCTCAAGATCATCATTTGCATAAACTTTCTGAATAACGTTGATAATTGGATTATCTTCGCTAGACTCTAACCATTGAGTCCTAGATGTTATATCTTCTGAAGACACGATCTTCGTTGAAGAACAACTAGCCAAAAAGAAAGCTGAAATAATTAATAGTTTTCTCATCTTTCTTTATCTTTAATCATATCATCTATAGCTTTATTCATAACCTTATCGCTATAGCTTTTATTTTTATAAAATACATTTGACTCAGTAACAGGTATATCTTCTTGACCTAGCATGATTTTATACATCCTGTTAATCATCAATTTGGTTTTTAGAGAGGTTTTATAAACAGCGTATTTACTGTCCTTGCGATTTCTCTCTTTCCAGACATCGACCCAACCGTCTCGTCTTAATCGCTCCCAGCGATGTTTATCCCAAGTATAAGTATATACACCGTTTATAAAATCTTCTCTGGTAAACAAACCTTTACAGTCTAAATATACTAGCAGTTCTAAATCTGCATCTTTTAATTTATACTGTTTACATGCCCAACGTCTTACTAATCTATAGTATTTAAGGATTTTGAGCTCCCTTAAATCCTCTGGAGAAAGTCTCATTCAACGACGACAACGTCTCCTTGTCTGATAACATGATAGAGTATACCGCCAAACTCAATCCCATGACCGGCATGGCGATCATAATAAATTGTATCATTTTCTTTTAATCCTTCGGTTAAACCACCTACACTTATTATTCTACCTTTAAGATATCTAATATCTTTATTTTGGTTATCAGTTATTAGAAGACCGTTTTGCTTTTTAGGTTCCTCTTTAATTTTCTCTATGATGATATAATTATTAATCGCCTGCATTGAGTCTCTTATTTGAAATTATAGCATCTGCTGAGATTATAGTACTCGCAACACTAACCGCATTTTTCAAAGCTGTTTTTGTAACAAGTGCCGGATCAATAATACCAGCTTTAATCATATTAACAACGTTACCAGTTGTTACATCTATACCTTTACCTGCGTTACCATCAATGCTTGTCATTTCAATACCAGCATTGGCAAGTATAATTTTAAATGGTGCTTTTATCGCTCTCATTAAAGCTTTTTCACCTGCATTATTCCAAGATAATCTATTTGACGCGTCAAGCAGTGTGATACCACCACCGGGAACAATACCATCTTGTAAAGCAGCTTTAGTAGCGTAAATCGCATCTTCAACACGATCTTTCTTTTCTTTTAATTCTACTTTACTGTTAGCACCAACTTTAATTACTCCAACAGAACCTGATAGCATAGCTAATCTTTGTTCTAGTTTTTTCTTTAAAAACGGGTTTTGTTCGTCTTGCATTTTCTTTTCTACAAGCTCTACACGTTCTTTAGCTAATTCAGATATCTCTTTAACTGTAAGAACAGTGTTTTTAGCATCTGTAACAGACTTTAAAGCTTCACCTAATACAGAAGGATCTATAAGATCTAAATCATCTCCTAACTGCTCGTCTATAATAGTAGCTCCAGTTAATAAGGCTAGGTCTTCAATAGTATCTTTTTTAGTAGAACCAAAACCTGGTAGATCAACAATATTTACTTTAATATTACCTTTAACTTTGTTAGTTAATAATGCTGAGTAAGGTTGTTGATCAACAGAAGCTACAATAAGTAAACTTCTTTTTTCTTTTATAACATGTTCTAATACAGACTGTATTTTTCTTATATTAGGTATTGGTGAAGCTACAATAAGTACAAATGGATTTTCAAGCTCTGCTTTTTCACCGTCTTTGTCAGTAGCTAAGTGCTGTGACTTAAGTGGTGAATCAAACTGCACACCGTCTACAACTTCAAAATAAGTTTGCTCTGACTCTGACTCCTCCATTAATACTACACCGTGCTTGCCTACTTTGATATATGCATCAGCAATAATCTTACCTAACGCTTTATCGTTGTTTGTAGATATAGTAGCTACGTTTAGTATTTTATTATCTGTTACTTCTTTTTTAACTCCGTCGATGTATTTGATAACCTTTTTAAGTCCTGAATCAAGACCGTATTGTAGCTCTCTTAAATTAACACCTTCAGATAAAGCTTGTTTAGCTTCTTTTAAAATAGAATAAGCAAGTACGGTAGCTGTCGTAGTACCATCACCTGCTTCTTTTACCGTGTTTTTTGCCGCTTCTTTAATAAGCGTTGCTCCCATGTTTTCCACAGGGTCGAATAAAACCACTGACTCTGCAACGGTTACACCGTCTTTAGTGATCACTGGCTTGCCCATAGCATCTTCGTAAATAACACATTTACCCGATGCGCCTAAGGTTGACTGGACAGCCCTTGCGAGCTGCCCGACACCTTCCATTATTTTAGAACTAGCCACATCACCAAAAGACAGATCTTTTACGATCTCACTTGGTTGATTGTATTCCATTTAATTTAATTTAATGATTAAGCTTGTTCTTCCTCGGTAATTTCTTCAAACGATCCGTCTTGGATGTTGATAGATACTTTACCGTACTCGTCTTGTAGAGCTGTTTGTAATTTCTGAAGCTCTTCTTGCACTCCTACTAGCTGATGTAGCAGAATATGCTTTTGACCTTCAACGTTACCAATTTGTGCTTGAAGCTGCTGGATAGTTCCAACTTTCTCTTGCAAGTCTTTTAATTGTTCGTCCTTGATTTTGTTTTCTGTCGACATTGTGATAAAATTTAATATTAATGTTCAGTATTTATATTACATGCTAATACTAATTATTAATAGTTTCTTGCGTGCTAGCGGTGTATGCATCCACAATTTCTTGTGTCCACACAGCGTTAGCTATATCAACTATTTCTTGAGGCTGCCCTGTAAGATCAGAGCCTGGAGCTAATACATATCTGTGAAAAGATCTTGTAAGCTCTACGCCATCTTCTTCGATTACTGTAGCCTCACGTACCTGTAAGTGTTTAAAATCTCCTACGATTTCAATCTTGTCTACTTTTGTTGTTTTTGTTATTGCCATTTTTTATCTTTATTAAGCTATTATATAACTAAAGTGTCCTGTTATATATGCACTATCTACATGTGTTCCTACTGCAAATCCTGTTCTATTTAAATTATAATAAAATACAGGATTTGTACCGCCTCTCAATCCTATTGAAAAAGTACTATTTCCTGAGTGGTGTAAAGGTGCTTTAATGTATTGGTTATTGCTAGCTGGAGCAAAAGGTAGTCCTCCTAATCTAGCATAATAGTAACCTCCTGAGTTCATTCCGGTTCCGTATAGATCAAACCATACAGTTACTGTATTTCCTATTTTTTGATAATATCCTTGTTGGTTTACATAACTTATTGTAGGATTACCTATGTCAAAATGAAAACCAGGCGTCCAAGTCCCTTCTTCATAATCATCTAATGCATTAGCAGCAGCGGTGTCACCGTTGAAAGTTATACCATTATTTGAAATACGCATTCTTTCTGAGCCGCCTGTTTCAAATGTAAAGTGACCACCACCAGCTGTAGTAACAAATTTTGTTTTATTAGAGTTTGAAGTATCTGCGTCTGGATAATTTATTATAGAAAAGTTATTTCCAGTTGTATCTAAAATCAATTCAGAAGTACAACCCACGCTAGAACCAGTGTTATGTATTCTTGTTTTTACACCGCTGCTTGAATTGCTTTCTACGTGTAATTTTTCACTTGGCGATGGCGTTCCAATTCCTACATTACCACTATGTTTAATTCTAAAAGCTTCATAATGAGTTCCATTATCTCTAACTTTTATAGTGAAAGTTCCATTGCTTAGATTTCCACCTTCTTGTAAAACGCTTAATTGAGCTACACCAGTAGATTGGCCTTCCCAACCAGTGGCTGATAATACTATGTTAGATGTTTGATTAGAAACACCACTTGAATTATCATTCGCGACTCTTAATTCTCCGTTTCTAAATCCAGTTGTATATGTAGAATTACTACTAGAATCAATATGTAGTTTAGAATCCGGGGATGTTTCCCCTATACCAAAATTGCCGCCATTGTTAAAGTATGTGTGTCTTAAAGAACCACTTCTTGAATCAATAACTACCGTTTTATTTCCTGATTGGTCATACAACCTCAATAAAGAACCTGCATCAGTTCCAGTTGTTCCGTAATTATCAACTCTAAATGTTAATTCTTCAGCATTAGGATGTTTTACATAAAGATTTTCAAGAACTTCAAGCTTTGCTGTAGAAGAACTTAAGCCTATTCCTACCTTGCCTAAATAATCAATACGCATTTTTTCAACAGCGTCGGCTCCAGTACCGTTTGTATAAAATACTAAATCATGCTCACTATTAGCCGATTGCTGCTCTGCAACTATTTTAGCTTTTCTTGTGGAATTTCTACCTAACCAAAGTTCAGCGTTATAACCAGTAGTAGGTGAATAAACTCTTAAAAGCTTGTCTGAGTTAGAAGTAGCAGAACCAATATCTACATTACCTGAAGAATCTATGCGCATTGCTTCTGAATTCGATATACTAAATGATATCAAACTCGGATTAAAAAACGCCATTGTATTTTGAGAACCATCAAGAAGCTGTATTTGATTCCCGCTACCCGTTTGTAGGTATAAATAAGAGTTAGTGTCTCTTGAGAATATTCTTGCGGTACCTGCTGAAGGTATCGACGTATCTTGAAAAGATAAAGCGCCTGTTAACGTTCCACCAGCTAAAGGCAGCTTCGTACCAATAAGGTTAGCGGTCGTTGTTGCGTAGTTAGGGTCGTCACCTAGTGCAGCAGCTAATTCATTTAACGTATCAAGTGTTACAGGTGCCGAGTCAGTTATTGTAGCAATAATACTCGCGGCTGTATCGTAACCGTTAGTTGTAAGGTATGTACCTACCCTAGCATCAGTGTAGAATAATTTATCGCCTTCAGATATACTTGTTGTAGTTATACCTGTTAGCTTTGCAGCTGTTACAGCTCCGTCAGCTAAATTAGTGGCGGTTATTGTCGATGCCGCTATAAGATCACCTGTTACTTTTGTATTAGCCATTTAATTGATCCTTTAAATCGTTTATTTCTTGTTGCTGGCCATCTATAATTTCTTTAAGCTCTTTTATAGCGCCAACTATATAAGGCATAAAATCTTGACCAACTGTTTTGTATCTTGTTCCGTCTTCTAAAGGATCACCAGCTGTAAATTCTTTAACACATTCTGGTAATACCTGTTCTACTTCTTGCGCAACAAATCCTTTAGAGTTAATTTTCGAACCGTCTTTAAAGTCAAATGTTCTAGGCCTTAAAGAAGTTATTGTATCTAAGCTGCCAGTAAGATCTTGAATATTCTCTTTTAATCTTTCATCAGAAAGTGATTGTATTGTTACATCTCTAGCGTAAATTGTACCGTTATACGATACATAAAAATCATATCTATCGTTTAATGTGTTATATACATGGTATGTATTGTAAGGAGATCCTAACGAACTGTAAACCGCGCCATCATTAACAGCTTGTATAAAAACACCGTTTGTGTCAACAGAAGTAGTACTTTTACAAAAAGTTATATCGCCATTTGCATGAATACGCATTCTTTCTGATAACCCGTTAGTCGGAGTTGCTGTATTATAGAATGCTATATGAGAGCCTGCTGAATAAACATCATCATAGATAGTAGCTATTTTAGCCTGTACTGCAGGACCACCACTTGAAGCATCTTCGCTATAAAATTGAATTTCTGCCCAAGGATTTGTAGTGTCACCTGACCCTGTTGCTGCATTTCCTAAATCTGTCAATCTTAAAGTTACGGGACTGTCAACCGGTGAAGGATCTGCTCCTGCATTTTTTCCTATATCTAGTAGTGCCTTTGGATTATCTGTGCCGATTCCTACGTTGCCATTAGACTTGTTAATTAAAAGAACACTACTTGAAGTTCCATAAGAATAAAAATTCAAATTACCAGTAGTATTTAAATTTGTAATCTGCCAGTCTAAAGTATTGTCCCTTTGAATTAATATACCACCATCACGTCCTTCTTTTTTATTTAGCCATAAATAATAGTTAGCATCAGCATTATTGTTATTTAGTTTTATACTACCTCCTTCTACTGATAATCTTTGCGAAGGCGAAGTCGTGCCGATTCCTAGATTACCATTTGTCAGTAACCTTACCTTCTCGCTATTGTTTGTAGAAAAGATTAATGGGTGGTTTGTTTGTACGTTTAAAACACCTGCGCTTCCTGAAGAATATAATGAAGTTCCAACAGTATTATCACCAGTTGAAACCCTTAATAAACCAACACCATTACCACTAACGCCTCTAACTTCAAGCGTTCTAGCGGTTGCGCCATAACTAGTAGGCGAAGTCGTGCCGATTCCTACGTTGCCTTCTCCCTTTTCAATAATCATTGCTGCGGTATTTACCGAAGATAAAGATTGGAAATCGCCAGTTGAAAATACTATATCCCTATTTCTTGAAGCAATTAACGCTTCTCCGTATGCGCCACTACCACTAAAAGAAGTTGATTCACCTATCTGTATTATTGGGCTATCTTCAGCATTATACCTACCTATAAATAAAGCAGCAGTATTTAAACTACTTTGCTGTATGTTTAATTTACCAGTTGGCGAAGTCGTGCCGATTCCTACGTTGCCAGCAGTATTAAAAGCCATTGAAACTACATCGTTACCAACAATAACGCCGCTATTTGTTAATGAACCAATATAAACAGTGTTGTTGCCACCAACCGCTTGCATATACGCTTTAGTACCACTAGCGCCTGAATGAAGTTCTAATAAAGCCCTTTGTGAATTAGATCCGCTTGTTGCTTTAATGACTTGATAAGCCATTCCTGATTGAGAATAATGTGGCGCAGCATAAGTACCAACTGCCGTATAACCATTAACTTCAAGTTTTGCGCTAGGCGTAGTCGTGCCTATTCCTACATTGCCTGTAAGAATATTGGCCGTGATTATATTATCAACCCTAGTAGTGTTATTGTCGTTTAGCGATCGTATTTTGAATACATCACCAGCATTTAACTCTATAGCTATTCTTTCAGCATTTGTACCTCCATCAGCATTCTGTATCAAAAGCTGAGGTAAAGATGTTGTGTTTATGTGCAGCCCGCCAGTTAATGTTCCACCAGCTAAAGGCAGCTTTCCAGCAATACTATTTGTAACTGTTGTAGCAAAGTTAGGGTCATCACCAAGGGCTGCAGCAAGCTCATTAAGCGTGTCTAAAGTACTCGGAGCTGATGCTACTAAGTCTGATACCGCTGTGGTAACAAAACCCTCTGTAGCGTAGCTATTTGTTGTTAGATACGATTGTACTCTTGCGTCTGTATAATACAGAGCCGTCCCCTCACCGATATTGGTAGTGGTAATGCCGTGGTTAGCTGCTAGGTGATCGACATCGATTACACCGTCAGCTACTAACTTTACTTTAGTTAATGCCATAGTTTTATTATACTACTGGTTTTGGTAGTTGTAATGTTACTTTAGTTGGAGCTACTTTTTCTTGAATCTGAGCGTCAAGAGAAGCTTGCATTGATGCAATTCTTTCTTCTCCCATCTTAGCTTCGATCCAACCGATAACAACTTCTTCAGTTAGGTTTTCAAAAGCAGTGAACGAATCCGCTGATGGAGCATCTACGCTTTCTACACCGATAATAGAAGCTGTTACAGGCTCGTCAGCATCCGAAGTGCCAAAGTAACTCCAGTGTACATTGTAAACTACTTTTTCTAAACCATCTTGGTTAGTGTGGCAGTCTACTGCATTGATTTTAAAGTTGTACGTATTAGCCATTATTGTGCGATATTTAGCGTTACGTGAGTAGGGTTAGCGATAGACTCTAACTTAGCATCAAGTCCTGCTTTAAGACTTTCTACATCAAGTTTAGATTCTAACCAAGCCTCTACATCTGCTTGTATGATTTCCTCAAAAGGTTTGAAGTCTTCGCTTGGTGCTTCAAGTCCTACTGAGCCATATACATCAGCGATATTACCCTCTGCATCTTCTGCTTGGTATCTCCAATGTACACTCTCGATAACATTTGATAGTTCTCCTTCTTGAATCTTAGCGTGTAATCCTGAGATTACCCATTTGTAAGTGTTAGCCATTTTTATAATTTATTAAGCGTTTAATTGTGATTCTAATGCTGCTACCTTAGCAGATAATTCTTTGATTGCTCCTACTAATAGTGGAACGATTTTAGATTGGTCGATACCTTGATAAATAGGATTTCCTTCTTCATCTACTGCATCTTTTTCACCACTAATAGCCTCAGGTATTACCTCTGCTACTTCGTGTGCTAAGAAACCATCTACTGTCTTTTCAGGGTCAGCGATAAAGTTAAAGCGAGAAGGTTTAAGAGCATCTACTCTGTCTAACGCTCCTGTCATCTCTACTACATTTTCTTTTAGTCTGTAGTCAGAAGAAGTGTTGTAAGCGGTTGAAGAACCACTTGTAGCAATAGAACCTACTATTCCGTTAGGATTGTAAAATAATATTTCTGTAGCAGTACCTGTAGTACTTGTTGCTAATCTTAGTGTAACCCTATCGTTTGTTGTAGGAATTAAACCTGCACCATAAACAGAAGTTCCATTAGGAACGCCTTGAGTTCCAAATAAAACATCACCCCCACTCGTTATGCGCATTCTTTCTTCTAACTCAAATACATTGTCGTCAGTAGAAACTGCATCAGAAGTAGTATGAAAAGCAAGATGTGAACCGTTATCATTACCATCTCCATAAGCAACAATACCTGAAATATACTCTCCGTTTAAATTTTGGAATCCTATTTGACCTACTGCACCTGTTGTATTTGCATTTGTTCTCTTTAAAGCTAATCTCGCTCCACCACTTGCTTGATTAATAGCTAAAGTTGAATTGATAGCAGCACCTCCTATCCCTACATTACCTGAAGAGTCTATGCGCATACGCTCTGAAACACCTGATGCACCATCTCTTGTAGAGAAAGACATAAATGAATTTCTATTACCCGAAGCATTCCAAGCCTGCTCTTTTCCTACAATAATGCTCCCTGCATCATTTTGTCCTGCCACATAGCTTCTATAATGAAGAAATCTAATCTCAGATGTTTCTGTTCCTGTGTCAGAAGTATTAGCATTATCAATTCGCAACGCAACAAAATCAGTAGATGTGTCTGTTAGATGTAGCTTTGTTTGTGGATTCTGCTCTCCTATCCCTACATTCCCACTTGAGTCGATACGCATACGCTCTGTTCCACCTGCTGATATAGTGATATCATTTCCACTTACAGTTCCTATATCTAATACGCTTGATGTATTATAAATATATCCCTCTAAAGTTCCTGCTGTTTGAAAAGCAACTTGACCACCACTTGTTCCATTAACAGATAGTGTGCTATATCCTGCTGCAGCAGTAAGACTCGAAGTACCTATCCCTACATTACCTGAAGAGTCTATGCGCATTCTTTCTGTTATTCCCGTATAGAAGGTAAGTCCACTTCCTGCTGCACCAATAGCACCTACTTCTGAACCATCCCTGTTTATTGAGATAATTTGACCATCTGTAGTGTTTCTGTTTAGATATAAACTTCTGTTGCCATCTCGTGATGCTTGAATAGCACCTACTGAACGAACAGAAGCACCTGTATCAGTATTCCCAATTCCAACAATAAGATTCGTTGTGCCAAAAC
>Ga0209138_1000173_pt1 | contig 66072 bp, 55 predicted proteins | sample SaaInl3SG_22_DNA_FD_184645 | JGI IMG/M metagenome (GOLD analysis project Ga0209138, IMG submission 184645) | Marine microbial communities from expanding oxygen minimum zones in the Saanich Inlet - ESP_153SG_22_DNA (SPAdes) (version 2) | ecosystem: Environmental > Aquatic > Marine > Intertidal...
GTAACTAACACAAGATCCAGAGATAATAGAAATATATCTAGAAGATCAAACAATAGTAACAGTAGATCTTCAATTAATAGATCTTCATCAAGAAGCAGACCTTCATCTTCAAGACCTTCTTCTACAAGAAGTTCCTCAAGAAGCTCTGGAAGAAGTAGTGGTTCTTCAAGAGGTGGCTCATCAAAAAGAGGTGGTTAGAATTTAAACAATCAATATGAAAAAAATAGTATTATTTGTGGCTTTAGCTGCTGTAACTTTCACATCCTATTCTCAAGCACTCGGCTATGAAGACTTAGCCTTAATTTTCTCCAGAAATGACGGAAATGGAAGTGCTCGACTTGTAGCAATGGGTGGAGCTTTTGGAGCTCTTGGTGGTGATGTTTCAGCCATGACAATTAACCCAGCAGGTATTTCTGTATTTAACGGAAATAATGCTTCTATAAGTTTTCAATCTAGAAGTACCGACTTTGAAACTCTTTATGGCGATCCGCTTCTTTCAAGAAATTCTACAACAACTCAAGGGGATTACTTTAAAGTCTCTAATGCCGGTGCTGTATTTACATTTAACAACACAAATAGTGATGAATGGTCTAAATTAGCCCTGGGTGTAAATTATAGAATATTAGCTGACTTTGAAAATACATTTATTGCAAGAGGAAACAGTGGTTTTGCTTCTTTTGAAAGCTTTCCTTTAGATAATAATGCAACACCTATTCTTTATGACATTGCAGAAAATCAACAATTTACCAACTTCAACAATGGTGACCTTTCTGAGCTAAGCTTAGCTTTTTCAGGAGTATATAATGAAAAATTACACATTGGTGCAGGTTTAAATTTTTACGACCTTACTTTTAGCCAACAAGCTATTTTAAGAGAAGCTAATAATGATGGTAATGGCAACACATTAGATGCTCGTTTCTACCAAGAGAACTTTACAACTGGAGTAGGGTTTTCACTCAGTGCTGGGTTTATTTATAAAGCATCTGAAACAGTCCGTCTAGGACTAAGTTATCAATCTCCAACTTGGTTTACAGAAGTAATTGAAGATACAAATATCACTAATAATGATGGTTTTTTTGGTGATACAGAAATTGAAGTTAGCAACGACAACATCATATATGACAATACTGTAGGTGCAAATTTACCAATCCAAAGCCTTTTATATAAATTAAGAACTCCAAGTAGATTAACTGCAAGTGCTGCATTTGTTTTTGGGAAATTTGGATTAATTAGTTTAGATTATACAACCAGAAATTATAATGGCCTTAATTTAACAGGTGATGATTTTACAATCGAAAATCAATTTTTTGATGACCAATTAAGAAGAACCAATGCTTTAAACGCCGGAACCGAATGGAGAATTAACAAATTGAGTATACGAGGTGGGTATCGATACGAAGAAAGTCCAGATGCTAATGCCTTAGATTCAGACAACTTGCAAAGTTATTCTTTAGGTTTAGGCTATAATTTTGGAACAGTAAAGTTTAACCTTGCTTATGCAACTAATAATAGAACTGGATTGTATGATTTTTATCCTCAATATAATCAAGTTGAAGCTGCTGAATTTAAAATTAATAACACGTTAATTACTGCAGGTTTTTCAATCAATTTATAAACCCCGCTAAATACCATAAAAAAAGATTCTCAAGTTTTTTGAGGATCTTTTTTTATCTACCTATTAACATATCTATTCACTTTTTTTGCATTAATTTTGCATTTCATTTCTCAACAAGAAAAAATGAATTCACAAACAATTACAATTCAGTCAACTAATAACGATACCATTCTGAAATTTGTTAGCAATCAGATTTTAATAAATGGCGGGAGTTATGAGTTTAACAACATAGATGAAGCTAAAAACTCTCCTTTAGCTCAACAATTATTTCACTTACCATTTGTAAAGAAAATATTTATTACAGCAAATTTTATTGCCATACAACGATTTGATATTGTTGAATGGACAGATGTACAAGAAGAAGTTAGAGAGCAAATTGAAATCTATTTGCAAGACGGAAATGTTGCAGTAAAAGAAAGTGATAATTCAACAAAAAAAGAAGCAATTGAAGTTTATGCTGAAGTAACTCCAAATCCTTCAGTAATGAAATTTGGAACGAATAAAGCGCTAACTTCGACTGATGTTGAATATAAAAACATTGAAGAAGCGAGCAAATCTTCACCTCTAGCCCAAGCTTTATTTGGCTTTCCTTTTGTAAAAGGAGTTTTTATTTCAGAAAACTACATCTCTGTTACAAAATTTGATGTAATTGAATGGAACGAAGTATATGCTGAAGTTCGAAATTTTATCAGCACCTATTTACAAGACAACAAAACTATTATTAAAGAGTTGCCACAAGCAACTAAATATGCTGAAGAGCAAAAAGAAGTCGCTCCTATAGATTTAAAAGGGACTCCAGCCAAAATTGTAGATATTTTAGATGAATATATTCGCCCTGCAGTAGCTTCAGATGGCGGAAATATTGCATTTAAATCCTACGATGAAGAAAGCAAAGTAGTTAGTGTAATTCTACAAGGTGCATGTAGCGGTTGTCCTTCTTCTACTGCGACTTTAAAAAATGGAATTGAAACAATGTTAAAAGAAATGCTTCCTAATCAAATTAGTGAAGTTGTAGCTATAAACGGATAAATAGAATGTCAAAAACCATTAAACCATACAAAGATTCTGATTTAGGGAAAAAAGAGCAAGTTGCAACCATGTTTAACAACATCTCTAAAAACTATGATGGTTTAAATAGAGTCATATCTTTTGGAATAGATGTTAGCTGGAGAAAAAAAGTAGTAAAAATTGTTTCTAAAAACAACCCTCAACAGATTCTTGATATTGCAACTGGAACAGGAGATTTAGCTTTAATGATGTCTCAATTAAATCCTGCTAAAATTGTTGGATTAGATATTTCTGAAGGAATGTTAGAAGTAGGTAAACAAAAAATTTCTAAAGCTAATTTAAGTGACAAAATAGAGATGGTTGTTGGAGATTCTGAAAACATGCCTTTTGACGATAATACTTTTGATGCTATTACAGTATCCTTTGGTGTGCGTAATTTTGCAAACCTAGACAAAGGTCTAACAGAAATAAGAAGAGTATTGAAACCCAATGGTACATTTGTGATTTTAGAAACTTCAAATCCTACTAAATTTCCATTTAAACAAGGATATAAATTCTATACCTCTTTTATTTTACCAATCATAGGAAAAATCTTCTCTAGAGACAAAGTTGCTTATTCTTATTTAAGTGAATCTGCAAATTATTTCCCTTTTGGAGAAACCTTTGACAATATTTTGAAAAAAAATGGGTTTATCAATACAGAATACAAACCTGTTACATTTGGTGTAGCAACCATATACTCTGCCACAAAATAACATGAAAAAAGTATTATTCTTTATCATTTGCTTTAGTACTGTGATTTCAGTTTCTTCACAACAAAGAAGAAATGTAAACAATCTTCCTACTTTTGATGAACCAAGAATCCATTATGGTTTTTACTTAGGATTAAATCAAAACGATTTTAAAGTAAATTATAGACCTAGTAATTTTCCTAGCACTATTGTAGAGATAAAACCAACTACTGGTTTTAATGTTGGTTTAATTGCGGATTTAAGATTGCATAAGAATATCAATTTACGTTTTGAGCCAGGATTAATCAGTAATTCAAAAACTATTTATTTTAACAATAGTTCTGCTTTGCTAACCGAAAGAGATAGTGTTAGAGAAATTGGCTCTACCTATCTACACCTTCCTTTAGTTTTTAAGTTTAGTACAGATCGATGGAATAATGTAAGGCCTTATGTGATTGCAGGAGTTTCTTATGATCACAACTTTTCTAGTAATCAAGACAATTCTGATGACAATTTTAGCGGAGAATTTAGAATGAAAACCGGAAATTTCATGTACGAATTTGGAATCGGAATTGATATTTACTTATACTTTTTTAAATTCTCACCTTCTATCCGTGGAGTTTTTGCAATGAATCGTGAAATCATAGATGACAATAATGGAAATAGTCCTTGGACATCACCTATCAATGCTTTTTCTACGCGAGGAATTTTTCTAAACTTTGCTTTTGAGTAAATTTATCTTCTAAATTCGCTTAACAAAATTGCAGTAGCAGTGGCAACATTTAAACTCTCTGTTTCTTGAGAATTCCCAAATCTTGGGATTGAAATCTTATCTGTAATTACAGCTCTTATTTTATCAGACACACCATTAGCTTCATTACCCATTATTAATATTGCTTCTGATGGAAGTTTGGAATTATAGACATTTTCACCATCCATATCGGCGATAAATATAGGTAGTGAACTATCATTAAAATAATCAAGTAAATCTGTGTAAATAATATTCATTCTTGTTAAAGAACCCATACTTGCTTGTACAACCTTAGCGTTATAACAATCTACAGTATCTTTAGAACAAATAAGTTGTTCTATACCAAACCAATCACATAAGCGAATAATCGTTCCTAGGTTTCCTGGATCATTAATTGAATCTAAAGCAAGAGTTACCCCATAAGGCATTACAGTTTCTTTATCTGGTATTTTAAAAACTGCCAGTACCTTATTTGGTGTTTTTAAGGCACTTATTTTTTTTAATTCTTGCTCAGAAACCTCTACAAATGAATCTAAATATGAAAAACTACCCTCTGTAGAAAATAAAATTTCTAATTGAAAAGACGACTGTAGAAATTCATCTACGACTTTCATCCCTTCAGCTACAAATAAATTGTGCTTTTGGCGATACTTTTTTTGAGATAAACTTGTTATTAGTTTTAGATGATTTTTAGAGAGACCCATTAACTTTTTAAATTAACAATTAGATTACTGATATCTAGCATATTAACATCTATAAATCTAAGTGAATTATTTTTATCAAAACCTCACAAAGGTTTTTATCTTTATAAAGTCTTCAAAAGTAGTATTTTTGAAATTGTATTGCCAATGCGTTCCATGAAAAAAATTTTTATTTTCTTTTTATTGACATTGTTTATGTCTTCTTGTAGCTCTGTAAAAAGAGTAAAAGATAATGAGCATTTATTGACTAAGAATAATATTACAGTCAATAATAAAAAGAATACGAATGAAGATTTAAATGAATTATTAGCTCAAAAACCCAACAACAAAACACTTGGATTTCCTCTTTCTTTGTACTTCTATAATTTAGGTGATAATACAAAACCTAAAAAACCATCTGAATGGGGAAAGAAGAAACCAAAAACATACAATTTTATAAAAAATATTTTTTCTGAAAAACAGAGCATTTCTTATGCAAATTCGATGATTGGATTGAATAATTGGTTCCTTAGAAATGGACAGGCACCAGTTGTTATTAATACAAAAAAAATTGAAAGAACTGTACAAAATTTATCTGCGTATCATAAAACTCATGGATATTTTAAAGTAAAAGTTAGCGCAAAAATAGATACTTTAGAAAATAGAAAAGGAGCAATAGAATATATAATCACTACAGGAAGGCCCACATTTTTAGACACTATTAAAACCGATATCAAATCTCCTGTTTTAGATTCTTTATATCAATCTGAAAAGGAATTATCATTTCTAAAAACAGGTGATCAATTTATCGAAGAGAGTTTCATCAAAGAAGCAAAAAGGATTACTAAGCTTTTTAGAAATCATGGGATCTATCATTTTACAGAAAATGATTTAGGATATTACAATATAGATTCTGCAAGTACAAACAATTATAAAACCAATGTAGATCTTGTCATTTTTGATAAAAGAAGAGTTCAAGAAAAAGACGGTTCCTATACCTTAAAGCCTTATAAAATTCAAAATCTCAGAAAGATAACTGTTTATACAGACTATTCTTTCGGCAAAAAAGACGAGCCTTATTTAGATTCTATAAATTACCAAGGAATCACTTTTATCGCTCATGATAAAATAAAATACAACCCTAAGCTTTTATCAGAATCTATCTTTATTAGACCAAATGAAGTGTATACAGATTCTTTAAGGAACTTAACTAGAAAGCACTTAAAATCATTAAGGAACTTTAAAGTAACAAACATTAGATACGATAATGTAAGCAACAGTGATAATCAATTAGATGTCAATATTTTTCTTACTCCACTAGAAAAATATAGTTTAGATTTAGAAACCGAACTTACCCATTCTAACATTAGAGATTTAGGTGTTTCAGGAAAATTTTCTATTGTCAATAGAAATACATTTAGAGGTGCAGAAATTTTTAAATTATCGTTATTAAGTTCGTTTTTTAATGCATCACAAGACGCAAATCAAGAAGGAAACTTTTTCAATTCTTGGGAAATTGGTGCCGATTTATCTTTAGAAGTTCCGCGTTTTCTAGCTCCTTTTGGTTTAAACAAGCTCGTGCCCAAAAGAATGTCTCCAAGAACGATGTTTACTATTGGAACAAGCATCCAAAAAAATATTGGTTTAGACAGGCAAACTGTTACCGCTTTAATTGACTACAAATGGCAATACAACTCAAAAAAGACGATTCAATTAGAAATTTTTAACACGCAATATGTACGAAACTTGAGGATTGGCAATTATTTCCAAATTTACAACTCCGAGTTTCAAAAGTTAAGTCAAATTGCTCAAGTGTATGACCCTAACTTTCCACTTACAAATACAGGGGAATCTCCAGTAACATTAATAAATACTATTTTTGGTGATACCAATTTTCAAACCACAAATCCAGAAGCTTACCGAGATAATTTAAATATTCTAGACAGATACAATATTATAACTTCAGATTTCTTAATTCCTACAATTGCTTATTCTTTTACTTATAACAATCAAAGTGATTTTAGAGATAATAATTTCTCTTTTTTCAAAATTAGAGTAGCAAACTCTGGTAATATTGGTAGTATACTATCTAATAAAAGAGATGGTAATAATAGAAGAACCATTTTTAATATTCCATTAGCGCAATACTTTAAAGCAGATGTAGAATACAAGAAATTTTGGGAAATAGATGATACTTCCGTTATTGGAATTCGAAGTTTCTTAGGAGCTATAATTCCTTACAATAATTCTGCAATTCCTTTTGTAAAGAGTTATTTTGCTGGAGGTTCAAATGACATTAGAGCTTGGCAAACCTATGATTTAGGTCCAGGAAGCAGAAATTCAGGCTTAGAATATAATATCGGTAGCTTTAAATTTTTAACAAGTGCAGAATATCGTTTTGACATGTTTGGAAGTTTAAAAGGAGCCTTATTTGTTGATGCAGGAAATATCTGGGACATTACAAATTCCATTTTTGCCGAAGAAGAAGCTAAATTTGATGGATTAAATTCTGTAAAAGATATTGCGGTGGGATCTGGGTTTGGTTTACGATACGATTTTAGTTTTTTAGTTTTTAGACTAGACCTTGGTTTTAAAATGCATGAACCTTATTTAGAAGGTAACAAATGGTTTAGAAATTACAACTTCTCAAATGCAGTATATAACATCGGAATAAACTATCCATTTTAAAAGCAAATTCTTTATTTTTTCTACATCGTTTTCGATGATTTTTAGCTTCATCTAGCTCAAAATCTCCATCTTATATATATTTTTTGATTACTTTTGAAAAGATAAATACCAATCATTTAAAACAAAAAAAATGAGTCACAATATTAAGCCAGGTGTTGCAACCGGTCAAGAAGTTCAAGCTATATTTAAATTAGCCAAAGAAAAAGCATTTGCTTTACCAGCTGTAAACGTTGTTGGCTCAAATACAATCAATGCAGTATTAGAAACGGCAAGAGATTTAAATGCTCCTGTTATTATTCAGTTTTCTAATGGAGGTGCACAATTTAATGCCGGAAAAGGATTGTCTAATGAAAATGAAAAAGCTGCGATTGCCGGCGGAGTTGCAGGTGCAAAACATATTCATTTATTAGCAGAAGCTTATGGTGTTCCAGTAATTTTACATACTGATCACTGTGCTAAAAAATTATTACCTTGGATCGATGGTTTATTAGATGCTAGTGAAGAGCACTTTAAACAAACCGGAAAACCTTTATACAGCTCTCATATGATTGATTTATCTGAAGAGCCTATTGAAGAAAATATTGAAATTTGTAAAACCTATTTAGCACGTATGGCTAAAATGGGAATGACTTTAGAAATTGAATTAGGTATTACTGGTGGTGAAGAAGATGGCGTTGATAATTCTGATGTTGATGTTTCTAAATTATATACTCAACCTGAAGAAGTTGCTTATGCTTATGAAGAATTAATGAAAGTTAGTCCTCAATTTACAATTGCAGCAGCATTTGGTAATGTTCATGGAGTTTACAAGCCAGGGAATGTAAAATTAACACCTAAAATCTTAAAAAACTCTCAAGAACATCTTTCTAAAAAACACAACCTTCCTCATAATACAATTGATTTTGTATTTCATGGAGGATCTGGTTCTACTTTAGAAGAAATTAGAGAATCTATTGGTTACGGTGTAATCAAAATGAATATCGATACGGATTTACAATATGCATTTACAGAAGGAATTCGTGATTATATGCAAGGAAGAGCTGATTATTTAGCTAGTCAAATTGGAAATCCAGATGGTGCAGATCAGCCAAATAAAAAACACTACGACCCAAGAAAATGGTTACGTGAAGGAGAAGTTACCTTTAAAACTAGATTAAAGAAAGCTTTTGAAGATTTAAATAATGTAGATACTTTATAAAAAGGAAAAATCTCAAGAATTATAAGCTCTGATGAAACTCGAATTATTCATATAATTCTGTAGTTTCATCAGACTTTCTTTTTTTGTTGGAAATTTAAATATTAATCCACTAAATTTGTCAAAGGGTATTAGGTGAAAAAATCCTTAAATTACCAAGAACAAACAGACAACAAATTAGTAACATATGGCTTGGTTTAAAAGACAAGAAAAAGGAATTAACACACCTACAGAAGCAAAAAAAGACACGCCAAAAGGATTATGGTATAAAACTCCAAGTGGTAAAATTATTGATACCGAAGAGTTAAAACGTAATTTGTATGTGAGTCCAGAAGATGGATATCACGTAAGAATTGGTAGTAAAGAATACTTTGAAATGCTTTTTGATGACAATACTTTTGAAGAGTTAAATTCAAAAATCACAGCAAAAGATCCACTTAAATTTGAGGATACTAAAAAATATCCAGATCGATTAAAAGCTGCTCAAGAAAAAACCAACTTAAAAGATGCTGTAAGAACTGCTGTCGGAAAATCTTTAGGTAAAGATATTGTCATTGCTGCAATGGATTTTTCATTTATTGGAGGTTCTATGGGAAGTGTAGTTGGAGAAAAAATTGCCAGAGCAATTGATTATTCTATTCAAAATAACTTACCATTTTTAATGGTTTCAAAATCTGGAGGAGCAAGAATGATGGAAGCCTCTTTATCTTTAATGCAATTAGTAAAAACTTCCGCTAAGTTAGCACAGCTAGCAGAAGCTAAAATTCCATATATTTCTTTATGTACAGACCCAACAACTGGGGGAACAACGGCTTCATTTGCCATGTTAGGAGATATTAATATTGCAGAGCCTAATGCATTAATTGCTTTTGCAGGACCTAGAGTTGTAAGAGATACTACAGGAAAAGATTTACCTGAAGGTTTTCAGCGTTCAGAGTTTGTTTTAGAGCATGGTTTTTTAGATGGAATCTATGAAAGAAAAAATTTAAAAAAACAAATCAACTTATACATTGATTTAATTCAAAATCAACCCATAAGAGCCTAATAAAAGCCAGCATAAAGCTGGCTTTTTTATTGCAAAAACTCAACCTACCGTTTCTTGCTCCAATCTTCTCTAAAAGAACTTGTTATCTACACTAAAGACTCTTTTTTTTATCCTTTTAATTTTATAGGTTAGCATATAAAATAATTGTACATTTGCCACTTCAATGAAAAAATCATTGATGTACATAAAAATCATTTAAATAATATTGGCATGTATTTAACAAAAGAAGTTAAAGAAACAATTTTTGAAAAACACGGTAACAGTAAAACTGATACAGGTTCTTCAGAAGGACAAATTGCGTTATTCTCGCACAGAATTAACCACCTAACAAGTCACTTAAAAGAAAATCGTAAAGATTTTAATACTGAGCGTTCTTTAGTAAAGTTGGTAGGAAAGCGTAGAAGTCTTTTAGACTACTTAAAGAAAAAAGATATCACAAGATATCGTGCAATTATCAAAGAATTAGGAATTAGAAAATAATACCTATATAAAAGAGGTAGCTTTATGCTGCCTCTTTTTCTTTAAAACAAGTTTCTAAATTATTTTTGGTTACTTAGTTATTTACTCTGAGCAAGTCGATGAGTAGTCGAAGTAACTTCCATTGAAAAACAACAAAACACAACAACACACATCAAGAAAAGTTTAATTAAGAACGAATTATTAAAGTATGATTCCAAAAGTATTTAGCCAAGAGATAGATCTTGGAGATGGAAGGACCATCACATTAGAAACAGGTAAATTAGCTAAACAAGCTCATGGTTCTGTTGTTGTACAAATGGGTAAAGCAATGTTATTATGTACTGTAGTATCTAACTACAAACAATCAGATGTTGACTTTTTACCATTAACCGTAGATTATAGAGAGAAATTTGCAGCGGCGGGTCGTTATCCTGGTGGTTTCTTCAAAAGAGAAGCAAGACCAAGTGATGGAGAAGTATTAACAATGCGTCTTGTAGACCGTGTTTTACGTCCGTTATTCCCAAAAGATTATCACGCAGAAACTCAAGTAATGATCCAATTAATGTCTCATGATGAAGATGTTATGCCAGATGCTTTAGCAGGTTTAGCTGCTTCTGCTGCGATTCAATTAAGTGATTTCCCTTTCGAATGTCCAATCTCAGAAGCACGTGTTGCTAGAGTTAATGGAGAATTCGTAATTAACCCAAGTAGAGCTCAGTTAGCTGAATCTGATATCGATATGATGATTGGAGCTTCTGCCGATTCAGTAATGATGGTAGAAGGTGAAATGGATGAAATTTCTGAAGAAGAAATGGCAGATGCAATTAAATTCGCACATGAATCTATTAAAATTCAGATTGAAGCTCAAGTTCGTTTAGCAGAAGCTTTCGGTAAGAAAGAAGTTCGTGAATATGCAACTGCAGAAGAAAATGTTCAATTAGATAAAAGAATACATGATTTAGCGTACGATAAATGTTATGCAATTGCAAAACAAGGAACATCAAAAGCTGAACGTAGTGCTGCATTTGCAGAAGTAAAAGAAGAGGTAAAAGCGTCTTTTACAGAAGAAGAAAACGAAGAATTTGGTCACCTTGTTGGTGGTTATTATAGAAAGGCTGAAAAAGAAGCTGTTAGAGAACTAACCTTAGCAGAAGGGATTCGTTTAGACGGACGTAAAACTGATGAGATTAGACCAATTTGGTCAGAAGTAGATTACTTACCATCTGTACATGGTTCTTCAATCTTTACTCGTGGAGAAACTCAAGCTTTAGCGACAGTTACTTTAGGAACTTCTAGAGATTCAAATAAAATAGATATGCCATCTTACGAAGGTGAAGAAAAATTCTATTTACATTATAACTTCCCTCCTTTTTGTACTGGTGAAGCTAGACCGTTAAGAGGAACGTCTCGTAGAGAAGTTGGTCATGGTAATTTAGCTCAACGTGGTTTAAAAGGAATGATTCCAGATGATTGTCCTTATACAGTTAGAGTTGTATCTGAAGTATTAGAATCTAACGGTTCTTCTTCTATGGCAACAGTTTGTGCTGGTACAATGGCACTAATGGATGCGGGTGTTAAGCTTACAAGACCAGTTTCTGGTATTGCTATGGGATTAATTTCTGATGGAGATCGTTACGCAGTTTTATCTGATATTTTAGGTGATGAAGATCACTTAGGAGATATGGACTTTAAAGTGACAGGAACTTCAGAAGGGATTACTGCTTGTCAAATGGATATTAAAATTAAGGGATTACCATACGAAATTTTAGTGAATGCTCTTAAACAAGCTCGTGATGGTCGTTTACACATTTTAGATAAAATAACTGAAACGATTGCTTCTGCAAACGAAGAAGTGAAAGCTCATGCTCCTAAAATGATTAACAGAAGAATTCCGAATGAACTAATTGGTGCATTTATTGGACCAGGTGGTAAACATATTCAAGAATTACAGAAAGAAACAGAAACAACGATTGTAATTACTGAAGATGCTGTAACTGAAGAAGGAATTATTGAGATCCTAGGAACAAACCCTGAAGGAATTGAAGCAGTGATAGCTCGTATCGAGTCTATGATGTTCAAACCAGAAAAAGGTTCTGTATATGAAGTGAAAGTAATCAAGATGTTAGATTTTGGTGCAGTTGTTGAATATACTGAAGCTCCTGGAAACGAAGTTTTATTACACGTAAGTGAATTAGCTTGGGAACGAACAGATAACGTTTCTGATGTGGTTAAAATGGGAGATATTTTAGATGTAAAATACTTTGGTTTAGACCCAAGAACTAGAAAAGAAAAAGTTTCTAGAAAAGCTATTTTACCAAAACCAGAAGGTTTTGTTGAAAGACCTCCAAGAGAAAGTAGCGGACGTGATAACCGTAATGGTGGCCGTGATAACAGAGGAAGCAGAGATAATCGTGGACGCGACACTCAAAGAGATGACCGCAGAGACGATCGCAAGCCTAGAGAAGAAAAGAAAGAAGATTAATTTTTCTTACCTCATAAATAGAAAAAGCTGGAAACATATGTTTCCAGCTTTTTTTTTACAACCATCATTTTTAAAATATTCTTTGATAACTTTTAAAGTGATCAATTCATTTTGATGCTTTTTTTGTTTTCTTTGTATTTCTTAATGAAAATTCAACGTATTACATATCTATCCCTTGGATCTAACCAAGGAGAAAAGTTAAAGAACTTACAAAATGCAATCTATGAGATAGCCGATTCTGTTGGTGCTATTAGAAAAATTTCTTCAGTATATAAGACAAGTTCATGGGGATATCAAGGAGAAGACTTCTATAATATATGTATTGAGGTTTCTACTTATCTTCAACCTGAGAACTTGCTTGAAAAAACTCTTACAATAGAAAATAAATTAGGAAGAGAAAGAACAAATTCTAAAGGATATTCTGATAGAATTATTGATATTGATATTCTTTTGTTTGATGATGAAATTATATTTTCTAAGAGAGTAACCATTCCACATTCAAAAATGTTAGAAAGAAGTTTTGTACTGATTCCATTAGTTGAAATTGCAAAAAACACCATTCACCCTATTCAAAAAAAACAATTATATCATTGTTTAGAGAATTGTAACGACACCTCAGAAATAGAAAAAATTTCAGCAGAATTAAAAAGGCCAATTCCATTAACAGAAAAATATAATTACATTGCTATTGAAGGAAATATTGGTGCTGGAAAAACATCATTAGCAAATATGATGAGCGACGAATTTAATGCTAGAGTTGTTCTTGAAAGATTTGCTGATAATCCATTCTTACCCAAATTTTACGAAGATCAAGAACGATTTGCTTTTCCTTTAGAAATGAGTTTTTTAGCTGACAGATACAAACAATTGAGCGATGATCTAGCTCAGTTTGACTTATTTAAAAATCTTATTGTTTCAGATTATTATATCTTTAAATCGTTAATTTTTGCGCAAGTAACGTTACAAAAAGAAGAGTACGCTTTGTATAGAAAGATGTTTGATATCATGTATAAAGAAATCACAAAACCAGACTTATATATTTACCTATATCAAAATACGGATAGACTTCTAGAAAACATAAAAAAAAGAGGAAGAGATTACGAACAAAATATAGAAGCTAGTTATTTACAAAAAATACATGACGGATATATTAATTTTATTAAAACAGAGAAAAATTTAAATACACTAATTATTGATGTGTCTGAATTAGATTTTGTGAAAAATAAAGACGATTATAAAAAGATTTTAAATAAAATTAACACCTGATAGTGTTTTAATACACTTTTTAGCTATGTGATTTTACCCAAAAAATAGACTAGAATAACTATAACTTCTGGACTATTGGTGGTATTTTAATTATGAAAATCATTGAAATGCAATCTTCTCTATTGAAAAACCTTTTTAGAATTCATGTAGGGGTTGTTATTAAGCTTGGAAAGAAAAAGTAGTTACAACCTGGGGGAGATGAACCAAAATTGAGCCAGAAATAAATTTAATAGCTACAGGTTAAGATCAAGTATCCGATAGCAAAGAACTTAGCTTTTCTTTAATTCCAACTTTTCAGCAAAATATTCGCAAAAATCACGCATTGTTGCACTCATCTTCTGATCATCAGTAGCGCGTTCAAAACTACCTGCCATGGAAACTAAGGTTTGATGAAAAAATTGTTTCATCTCGTCAACAGGCATATCTTTTGTCCAAAGATCCATACGTAAAGTATCTTTTTGTTTATGGTCCCAAACAGACAACATAATTGCTTTGGAAGCTTCATTGTTAATTCCGCCATCTTGAGCTGTCCAGTTTATATTTTCAGGAATTTTATTCTCATCTAATTCCACTGTAAATTCAATCTTAGAAGTATGTGCTATTGCCATTATTTCCTTGGTTTGTATTTTGATTTTTTAAAGATTTCTTCTTCATCCATAGATAAAAGAGTTTGCAAAGATACATCATTCTTCTCCATAAAAGAACGAACTATTTGCCATCCTATTCGTTGTCCTATCCTTCCCGGAGACTTACTATCTTCTTTCAAATAGAATTTTGAAAAAGGGGCGTTAGTAATAAATCTTTTATTCAATTTAGTATCGGTACTATAAAGTAAATTGTTTTCAATAAAGTATTTCCAAACTTGCTCTTCATTAGCTAAAGCCCAATCAAATTTTTCTTTGGCATATCCAATTTTTATTGCGTCAGATTTTAAAGGAAGATAACGATCTAAAAGGTATAATTTTTTACCCTCAAAAATCATTTTGGCTAAAAAAGTTCTATTATTTGAAGGTTTTATTTTTGTTTGAATGATTTTATTGGCAACATCAACCACGATTCTTTCTTGGGTGTTGTTTTCTCTAACATATCCTGGAAAATCATTATAAAAAGGGTGTGTCTGACCTAAATAAGCATCTAAAGAAATAAAGAGAATTTGATCAGTATAGATTATTCTGTATTCATAATCGATATTACTTAAAACTGTTATCACTTGGGGTGATTTAAAACTCTTGTGATAATATGAAATGTGTTCAAACAAGTTGGTGAGTTCTTCTTCTGTTTTAGAAAAATCTTTATAGATTTTCTGACTTTCTATGTATAGTTCTTGTTCATCCTTATCATTCATCTTAGCAAACCAAATGCTATCGGGTGTTTCACTAGGAAAAAGTGATGGATATCTCTGTTTTAAATCCTCTAATGTACTTCCATTAGTATCATAAAAATCTACTTCAAATCTACTTATCTTAAAATCTACCTCAATATTTGAAGTATCAATAATATTTTTAGATTCTTTTTGACAAGAAATCAAAAATATCAACAAGAAAAAAAATAAGAAATAATTTCGCATTTGCTTTGTATCTTTGATATATACTATGAACGTCAAAAATACTAAAATAGTTTTCTATGCAAGTTGAAAATGTTACAGATTATATTGTAAAATGGTTAAAAGATTATGCTACAAATGCCGGTGTTAAAGGTTTTGTTACAGGTGTTTCTGGCGGAATTGATTCTGCAGTAACTTCTACTTTATGTGCAAAAACTGGATTTCCAACTTTATGTTTAGAAATGCCTATTCATCAAGCTGAAAGTGAAGTAAACAGAGCTTTAAATCATATTTCTTGGCTGCAAAAAAGTTTTAAAAACGTATCGATGACTCAGGTGAATTTAACACCTGTTTTTGACAATTTAATTGATGTATTACCAGATGTTGAAAATGAAGATGATTGTTTTATGGCATTGGCTAATACAAGAGCTAGATTACGCATGACTAGCTTATATTATTTTGCAGGTTTACAAGGATTATTAGTCGCTGGAACTGGAAATAAAGTGGAAGATTTTGGTGTAGGTTTTTATACTAAATATGGTGATGGTGGGGTAGATTTAAGTCCAATTGCTGATTTAATGAAATCTGAAGTATATGCCATAGCAAGTTTTTTAGGCGTAAATCAAGACATTCAAAAAGCAGCTCCAACCGATGGTTTGTGGGGAGATGATAGAACCGATGAAGATCAGCTAGGAGCAAGTTATGACGAATTAGAATGGGCAATGAAAGCACAGGAAGCTGGTAAAGAAATCGCTGATTTTACTGGAAGACAACAAGAAGTTTATAAAATATATCTTCGTTTAAATAAGGCAAACCTTCACAAAATGAATCCGATACCGGTTTGTGAGATTCCCGAAAATTTAAAATAAGAGAAGCTTACACAACTCTCATTAGCTTACTATATAGACGTTTTTTTAATTCTGTGTAGTTTTGAATCATTTCTAAATCCGTATTCTCTGGAGTTAAACCTTCTTCCGGATTGATTAGTTGTTGAATTTTTTTATCAATTAAAATTCTTCTCAAATTTAAAATTGCATCTGTAACTAATTTTGGTAAAATCTCTTCTGATTCTGTGACAAAAATTTTTTTACGCTCCCAGTTACTTAAAGAATATTTTTCATCATCCATTAAAATTGACGTCACAATAGACGATATAGCCGTATTTGGATGATTGATAAAAGCCTCCATTTCAATTTTATCTTCTTGATTTAATTGATGAATCATCTCATAGTAGATACTTTGAAAAATCTCATTCGAAAACTCAACTTCATCATCTTGAAGATTTAAATACAATTCTTTCGAAACCTGATTGGTGTATTTTTCTTTTTCAATATGAATATTACCTTCCTCATCTTCAACCTCGACAAAATCTATAAAATTGGTTTCTTGATTACCAAAGAGTAATAAAATTCTAATAATTTCTCTTTCAAGAATAAACAAAGAATCAATCTCCTTTACTTGTGCTGTCTCCTTTTTTACAACTTCAAAAGATTGCTTTTCTTTCTGTTGGTTTTTTGCAAAATCGTTAGTATTCTTAGAAATTAATTGTGCTAATTCGCTAAACAAAACGCGTTCAGAAATATCCATAATACGAGAACATTCTTGAACGTATACTTCTCTTTGAATACTATCTGGAATCTTGGAGATACTGGTAACAATATCGCGAATTAAACCTGCTTTTTTTACAGGATCATTGCTCGCTTCTTTCATTAAAAGCGACACTTTAAAATTGATAAAGTCTTGCGCGGAGTTCTCTAAATATTCTTTTAATTCTGTATTTGAATGTTTTTTGGCAAAACTATCTGGGTCTTCTCCGTCTGGAAATGCAACCACCTTTACATTCATTCCTTGTTCAAGAATCAAATCAATTCCTCTAATAGATGCTCTAACTCCTGCTGCATCCCCATCAAAAAGTACGGTTATGTTCTTGGTAAGTCTATTAACTAACCTTATTTGATCTGAAGTTAAAGCAGTTCCTGAAGATGCAACAACATTTTCTACACCAGATTGATAAAAAGAAATAACATCTGTATATCCTTCAACTAAAAAGCAATTGTCTTGTTTTGCAATTTCTTTTTTTGCGTGATAAATTCCATATAAAATTTTACTTTTATGATAGATGTCGCTCTCGGGCGAATTAACGTATTTAGCGGTCTTTTTATCACTAGACAATGTTCTTCCTCCAAAACCTAGAATGCGTCCAGACATACTATGTATAGGGAACATTACACGTCCTTTAAAACGATCAAACTGTTTATTTTCTCTAACTATGGTGACTCCTGTACTTGCTAAGTATTTGATATCATAGCCCTTTTTTAAGGCTTCATTAGTAAAAGAATCCCAGGTATCTAAACAATATCCTAAATCAAATTTTTTAATGATATCTTCTCTGAAGCCTCTTTCTTTAAAATAAGAAAGTCCGATGGCTTTTCCTTGAGTCGAATTCATTAAAACATCATGAAAGTAATCTTTGGCAAAATTTGATACCAAGAACATACTTTCTCGTTCATTCATTTGCTCTTTTTGTTCGTCAGATTGAACGGTTTCTTCAATTTCAATATTGTATTTCTTAGCTAAAAACTTAATGGCTTCTGGATACGAATAATGTTCGTGTTCCATTAAGAATGAAACTGCATTACCTCCTTTACCAGTACTAAAATCCTTCCAAATTTGTTTTACTGGCGACACCATAAAAGATGGAGATTTTTCATCTGTAAATGGACTTAATCCTTTAAAGTTACTTCCCGCTTTTTTTAGTTGAACGAACTCACCAATCACCTCCTCTACTCGAGCAGTTTCAAAAACACGATCTATAGTACTTCTAGATATCATTTAGATTGGTAATGTAAAGTGAAAAACAAATATAGTAATTAGATGTTTTGAATGATTTGATATTGTCTTTAAATTAAAAAACCTCACTAATATTTACTAGTGAGGTTTCTCTTATTTTGATTAAAAATTAAGAAGCTGCTCTTAGTTTTTTTAGAGTAGTTTTTGTTAATTTACTTTCGGCATAGTCTTTTGTAACTGCCAAAGTCTTTTCTTTAGAACTTGGTAATTCGAACATCGCATCCGTAAGAATAGCTTCACAAAGTGAACGCAATCCTCTTGCTCCTAATTTGTATTCTACCGCTTTACCTACAATATAATTTAAAGCTTCTTCTTCTATGGTAAACATTACATCATCCATTGAGAAAAGCTTCTCATATTGCTTAATAATTGAGTTTTTAGGTTCTGTTAAAATAGATCTTAAGGTTTCTGCATCTAAAGGATTCATATAGCTTAAGACTGGTAAACGACCTATAATTTCAGGAATTAAACCAAATGATTTTAAATCTGAAGGAATGATATATTGTAATAAATTTTCCTCATCAATCTTATCTTCCTCCAGAGACGCTCCAAAACCAACTGCTTGCATATTTAAACGCTTACTAATCATTTTATCGATTCCTGAAAAAGCACCACCTGCTATAAATAAAATATCTTTGGTATTGACTTCAATAAATTTCTGCTCTGGATGTTTTCTTCCACCTTTAGGAGCAACATTAACAACCGAACCTTCTAAAAGTTTTAATAATGCTTGCTGAACTCCTTCACCAGAAACGTCTCTTGTAATTGATGGATTATCGCCCTTACGAGCAATTTTATCTATCTCATCAATGAAAACAATTCCTCTTTGTGCTTTTACAAGATCATAATCTGCGGCTTGTAATAACCTACTTAAGATACTTTCTACATCTTCACCAACATAACCTGCTTGTGTTAAAACCGTTGCATCTACTATAGAAAAAGGCACGTTCAACATTTTTGCAATACTGCGTGCAATTAAAGTTTTTCCGGTTCCGGTTTCACCAACTAAAACAATATTGCTTTTCTCTATTTCTACCTCATTCTCATCGCTTACTTGCATCAATCGTTTGTAGTGATTATACACTGCAACAGACATCGCTTTTTTGGTTTCATCTTGACCAATAACATATTGATCTAAAAACGTTTTGATCTCTAAAGGCTTCTTAAGAATCAGTTCCTTAGATAGATTTCCTGTTTTAGATTCGGCAATTTCTTCTTCAACTATTCCGTGCGCTTGCTCGATACATTTATCGCATATATGCGCATCCATCCCTGCAATTAATAAATCTGTTTCAGATTTTTTTCGACCGCAGAATGAACATTCTAAATTTTCGTCTTTTGCCATTGTTTCTCTTTTATAAAATTATAATCGTGCGATTATTTTCTTATTAAAACTTCATCAATCATACCATAAGCTTTCGCTTCATCTGCTTTCATCCAATAATCTCTATCAGAATCATCGTGTACTTTCTCTACTGTTTGTCCAGAATGTTTTGCGATAATTTCATAAAGCTCTCCTTTCAATTTCATGATTTCGCGAGCTGTAATTTCAATATCTGAAGCTTGTCCTTGAGCGCCACCTAAAGGTTGGTGAATCATCACTCTAGAATGAGGCAATGCAGAACGTTTTCCTTTTTCTCCAGCACACATTAATACCGCTCCCATAGAAGCTGCCATACCTGTACAAATTGTTGCTACATCTGGTTTAATGAATTGCATGGTATCATAAATACCTAATCCCGCATACACTCCACCACCCGGTGAATTGATATAAATTGAAATATCTTTTGATGAATCTACACTTTCTAAGAATAATAATTGAGCCTGAATAATATTTGCTACTTGATCATTTATTCCTGTTCCAAGAAAGATAATTCTATCCATCATTAATCTTGAAAAAACGTCCATTGCTACTGCATTTAATTGACGTTCTTCAATAATATTTGGAGTCATATTAGTAATTAGCTGATTGTAATAGGTACTGCTAATACCTTGATGTTTGGTTGCGTATTTTTCAAATTCTCTTCCGTAATCCATTGATCTGTTTTTAAAAAATTATAATGGTAAAGATACTAACTATTGATGAATAATTTTGGCACCATCTAAAGCTAAAAAAACTCCTATTTTTAAAGAGGAGTTTTTTTTTAATAGTAATGTAATCTATTTGTAAACCTCTTTAATAAAATCTTCGTAGTTCACTTTTTTGGTTTTAAAAGTCATGTTTTCTTTATAAAAAGTCATTAACTTTTGACTAACCAATTGATCTTGTAATCTTTTTGCTTCTTCTTGATTTCCTAAGATTCTATTAGCGATATCCTCTAATTCAGCATCTTCTGGATTCATATTTCCAAACTGCGCCATTTGACTTCTAATAAATCCTTTTGCATACTCTTTAAGCTCTTCATAATCCAATTTAATATCGTTTTCTTTCACGATTTTTTCTTGGATTAATTGATAACGTAAACCTTTTTCAGATTTGTTATATTCTTCAGCAGCTTCTTCGGCAGTTAATTCTTTTTCACCTGCAGTTGCTAACCATTTTTGTAAGAATTCTGCGGGTAAATCAAATTTTGTATTGTCAATTAAATTCTCTGTAACGGCATTTAATAATTGTTGATCTGCTTGTTGTTGAAATTGTTTTTCAGCATCTTCTTTAATCTTGTCTCTTAATTCTGTAACCGTTTTTACGCTACCATCTGTAAACAATTTGTCGAACAATTCTTGATCTAATTCTGCTAATTCGATTTTTGTAGTTTCTTCTATTATGAAAGAAACATTAATATCTAATCCGTGTATATCATCATGTGAAAGACCTAAGGCTCCCATTAATTTGTGATCGTCAGAGAATAACCCTTTTGTTTTTAATTCTACTACATCGCCAATTTTCTTTCCTATAAACTTTTTTAAGTTTGCTTTTCCTTTTAAATCTGAAAGATTGATGGTTGCTTTATTATCTATCTCTTTTTCTTCACTAGTAAAAGTTCCGGTTACATTCGTGTTTTCAGCTATCACATCAACAGCAGAAATTTTTCCGTAACGAGATTGTAAGTTTTCTACTTCTTTATCAATTAAAGCAGCATCAGCTGTAATGTTATATTGAGTAACTTTCTTTTTAGGTGATAAGTTAACTTCAAATTGAGGAGCTAATCCTAATTCAAACTCAAAAGAAAAAGTTTCAGCATCCCAAGAAAAATCTTCTTGAACTCTAGGCAAAGGATTTCCTAAGATGTCTAATTTTTCTTCTGTTAAAAATTTATTTAACGATTCTTGTAAAAGCTTATTTACTTCATCAATCATAATAGATTTACCATATTTCTTTTTTACCATTCCCATTGGCACATGACCTTTTCTAAATCCTGGAATGTCTGCTTTTTTACGATAATCTACTAAAATCTGATCTACTTTAGATTGGTAATCATCTGCAACAATATCTACTTTTACAACTGCATTTAATGCGTCTACATTTTCTTTTATAATATTCATTGTAGTCTCTTTATTCTTAAAAAATTGAGTGCAAAATTACGCCTTTTCTTAATTCTAACAAAGTTTAAATGGTTCAATTTCAGTTAACTTGAAGTAGATGTAAACTGATTATTTTATTTCTGAGAAGCTTCGGTTGCTTTTCTCTCTAGTTCTGCTTGAAACTCTTCCATTACTGGTTTTACGGTACTGTCTGGAATGTCTGAAACTTTAATATACATCAATCCATCAATCGCATTGTTAAACTTTGGATCTACATTAAAAGCGACTAATCTAGCATTTTGTTTTACGTATTTCTTAATTAAAACAGGAATTCTAAGTGCTCCAGGCTCTATTTCATCAATGATTTTATCAAACTTCTGCATGTCTGCTTTGGTAGCATCAAATACAAAGTCTTTATCGGCATCTTTTAGTTTTACTTTAAATTCTTTTTTAGGCTGAATGTATTGTGCGATATACGGGTCATAGTAATGAGATTTCATAAACTCAATCATCAATGATTTAGAAAAATCAGAAAACTGATTACTAATACTTACACCTCCCATTAAATACTTATGTTCTGGATAACGAAGAGTAACATGCACAATTCCTTTCCAAAGCAAGAAAAGTGGCATTGGTTTTTGTTGATATTCTTTAATGATAAAAGCTCTACCCATTTCTATGGTTTGCTCCATCATTCCATATAATTCAGGTTCTACTCTAAATAATGAATGTATATAGAAACCTTCGATACCATATTTTTTATAAATATCTTTTCCTAAGCCCATTCTATAGGCACCTGCTAAAACATTAGCATCTTGATCCCATAAAAACATATGGTGATAATACTTGTCAAACTTATCGATATCAATTTCTTTGTTAGTTCCTTCACCAACATCTCTAAAAGTAATTTCTCGTAATCTTCCTATTTCATGTAAAAGGTTTGGGATTTCTTTTGAAGAGGCGAAAAAAACTTCATAATTTTTACTTTCTAACAATCTATTCCCGTTTTTTCTTAAAGAATCAACTTCTTTAATAAAACTTTGTACATTCTTTTGAGAGGTGATTTTTTTGGGAGGTGAAGTAATTTTTAAGTTTTGAGAAGAAAGAATCTTATTTGACTTTTTCTCAAATGGATTTGCCAACATGTACGTTTTCTTTCTGATGTATTCATAAAAAGAATTGATGTCTTTATATTCTTGTTGGTCTTTTACAGAAATCGGCTTCCCTATTCTTACTTTAATGACTCTGTTTTTTTGAGACAATAATTCTGAGGGTAATTTTGCGGTTCTAAACGTATCACTAATTTTAGAAAGAATGTAAAACAATCTACTATTTTTTGCATGAAAATAAATTGGTATTACTGGAACCTCTGCTTTCTTAATTAACTTTACAGCTCCTTCTTCCCAAGGTTTATCTACCATTAACTTACCATCCCTGTAAGTAGATACTTCTCCTGCAGGAAAAATCCCAAGCGGATATCCATCCTTTAAATGTTGTAATGCACTTTTAATTCCTGCCACACTAGACTTAGCATCCTTATGACTTTCAAAAGGGTTCACTGGCATTACATAAGGTTTTAAAGGCTCTATTCTATGCAATAAAAAATTGGCTATTATTTTATAATCTGGTCTGTACTCTATAAGTAGTTTTAATAACAGAATTCCATCAATACCTCCCAATGGATGATTAGAAACTGTAATAAAAGGGCCGTCTTTTGGAATTCTTTTTAAATCGTCTTCTGGGATTTCAAACTCAATTTGAAATTCGTTTAAAATGCCATTTAAAAACGGTAAATCTTTTTTGTTTTTATGTTTTTGATAAATTTTATTAACCTTAGAAATCCTTAATAATCTTAAAATAATCCAACCTATAAAAGTCCCGATAAAACCAAATTTATCCGTACCAATTACTTTGGCTATTTCTTTAGATGTTACTAATTCCATAAATTAAAAAATCGCGTAACCACAAACATAACTAAAAAAACAAAAGGGTGCCCATTTAATTTTGCTTAACAACTATTTGAGCAGTCTCTTTATTTATCTGAGTTATCAATGATTTCCCAAGGTTATCAATTGTATTTATGGTTTCGTTTGTGAAATGTCTAACGGTATATAAGTCAACTTCTTTGACAAATGATACCTTAAATGAAGATTTTATGCTGTCATAAAAAGCATCAAAGTGATTGAATTTATTATCGACACAAACAGAAAAACTGATGGCTGAATTCTGAATTAAATTCACTCTTAGTTGATACTGGTGTAACAGTTTAAAAATATGACTAATATTGTCTTCAACCATAAAAGAGAAATCTAATGTAGATATTGAAATAAAAACTTGGTTTTTCTTTACTATAAAACAAGGGATATGAGGCTTTATTGCAACTCCCCTACTTATTTTTGTTCCTTTTAAATCTGGATTTATAAACGATCTTACAAATAGAGGAATTTCTTTACTTTGAAGTGGCTGTATTGTTTTTGGATGAATTACCGAAGCACCATAAAACGCCATTTCTATGGTCTCTTCATAAGAAATTTGCTCTAGTAATTGTGTTTCTTGGAACAGTCTTGGATCTGCATTTAAAACTCCTTGAACATCTTTCCAAATAGTCACTTTATCTGCATTTAAACAATAGGCAAATATTCCTGCTGTATAATCAGACCCTTCTCTTCCTAAAGTTGTCGTATTTCCTTTTGAATCACCTCCAAGAAATCCTTGTACAATAGTTAATTTTGATGTGTCAATTTGAGAATTAATTTGTTGTTCTGTCTCTTCCCAATTGACATTAGCATCTCTAAAAATACTATCCGTTTTTATCAAAGTTCTTACATCTTTCCATGTGTTTTCAATTCCAACATGATTTAAATAAGAACTCAAAATTGTTGTAGCTAACAACTCGCCAAAACAAACAATCTGATCATACAGATAATCATAGTCTTTCGATTTATTCTTAGCTAAGAAACCAACAATCTTACCTAGTAATATTGTTATTTCTTGATGTATTTGGTGATCATTTGGAAATAAATCATCTGCAATTTCTGAATGAAAATTAGTTATAAACTCAATTGTTTCTTGAAGCTTCTCTTCGTCATCAAAATAAGCATTTACAATGTTTTCAAAAGCATTGGTCATTTTTCCCATAGCAGAAACAACCAACAAGCAATTATCGGTTCCTTCGTGCTGCAAAATTTTTGCAACATTTTTAATGCTCGCCGCATCTTTTATCGATGCACCACCAAACTTATATACTTTCAATTTTTAACTCTTTATAAACTTCTCTAAATCTTGTTCTTTCATATGAACAACTTGCCAACCTTCTAATATCTTAGCACCAGTGCTTTCATAAAAATCAATGGCGTTTTTATTCCAATCTAAAACTTCCCAAGCAACACGTTTATAATTATTGTCAAATGCATATTGCATCAATTTAGTATATAGGGCCTTACCTACTCCTAATTTTCTTTTAGAAGCTGTGACTATCAAATCTTCTAAATGAATTGCTTTGCCTTTCCAAGTAGAATATCGTTCATAAAATAAAGCCATCCCTATGGTTACCTCGTTTTCTTCTGCGATAAATATTTTAAATTTTGGATTTTCTGAAAAACCATCATTTTCTAAGTCTTCGATAGAAATTTCTACCGCATTGGGTTCGTTTTCAAAAACAGCTAATTCTGTTATTAACTGATGAACAGAAACCATATCTTTTTTTAATGCAAATCGTATTGTAAAACTCATTTTGTAAATTATAAATCAAATATAATCTAATGGATTGTAATGGGTGTAAATAAGTTTCACGAAATCGTTGTAGCTGCGTAAAAAAATCAGCATATTTGTAGTGATAAAAATAAAACTTTTGTATGGCTAACAAAAACCAAACTCTTGGCGAATTTATTATTGAAAATCAATCTTCATTTAAATATTCTTCTGGTGAATTATCTCGATTAATTAATTCCATTAGACTTGCCGCAAAAGTGGTGAACCACGAGGTAAACAAGGCGGGTTTAGTTGATATTATTGGGAATGCAGGTGATACGAATATACAAGGTGAGGATCAACAAAAATTGGATGTATATGCCAATGAAAAATTTATTCAAACTCTTACAAAAAGAAATATCGTCTGTGGTATCGCTAGTGAAGAAGAGGATAGTTTTATCTCTATTAACAGTCAGGATGAAAATCATCAAAATAAATACATTGTTTTAATTGACCCTTTAGATGGATCCTCTAATATTGATGTTAACGTTTCTGTAGGAACTATTTTTTCTATTTACAGAAGAGTTACACCTGTCGGAACACCTGCTAAATTAGAAGACTTCTTACAAAAAGGACGAGAACAAGTTGCTGCTGGTTATGTGGTATATGGTACTTCTACGATGTTGGTTTATACAACGGGGCATGGTGTGAATGGATTTACTCTAAACCCAGCAATTGGATCTTTTTATTTATCACATCCAAATATGAAATTTCCAGTTGATGGAACTATTTATTCTGTGAATGAAGGAAATTATTTAGATTTTCCATTAGGGATAAAAAATTTCATAAAATATTGTCAACAAGAGGAAGGCGATAGACCCTATACTAGTAGATATATTGGTTCTTTAGTCTCTGATTTTCATAGAAATATAATTAAAGGTGGTATTTATATGTATCCAAAAGGGTCTAGAAACCCCAATGGGAAATTACGTTTATTATATGAATGTAATCCAATGGCTTTTTTAGCAGAGCAAGCTAATGGAAAAGCCAGTGATGGATTTACTAGAATTATGGATATTGAACCCACAGAACTCCATCAACGAGTTCCCTTTATTTGTGGGAGTAAAAATATGGTAGATAAAGCCGAAGAGTTTATGGAGGCTGCTAAGTAAACTTAAAAATATTTTATTATATTTGGTAAACCAATCTGGTATACCAATTAAAATGAAAAATATTACAACATTACTTTTAGTCGTATTTATAAGTGTTTCTGTTTACTCACAAACACTCGTTAAAAATATTGATGAATTTAATACTGCTATCAAAAAAGCCATTCCAGGTTCAACTATTATTTTAAAAAATGGAGAATGGGAAGACGTTCATTTTAATGTTACTGGAATAGGAAAAGAAGACAGCCCTATTATAGTTAAAGCAGAAACTGCAGGGAAAGTAATTATCACCGGGGATTCCAAAATGAATATTTATGGAAAATATTTAGTTGTAGAAGGACTTTGGTTTAAAGATGGTAATCCTACTGATAAATATGTGATTTCTTTTAGAAAAAACTCTAAAGAGTTTGCTTTTAACTCAAGAGTAACCAATTGTACTGTTTCATATTATAACCCAACAGATATTAGTTTAAACACTCACTGGATTGATTTATGGGGGAAAAACAATAGAGTTGATCACAATAATTTTACAGGAAAAACAAATGATGGAACTACACTTGTAGTTTGGTTAAAGGGTGATACCCATGTAGAAAATAATCATCATATAGATCATAACACTTTTGGTTTTAGACCAGATTTAGGGAAAAACGGGGGAGAAACAATAAGAATTGGTACAAGTGCTAATTCTATGAAGTCTTCTAAAACAATTGTAGAAAATAATACCTTTAAAAATTGTGATGGAGAAATTGAAATCATCTCTAATAAATCAGGTGATAATATTTTTCGAAACAACTTATTTTTAGCAAGTAAGGGAACATTAACCTTACGACATGGAAATAATGCTTTGGTAGAAAACAATGTGTTTTTGGGAAACAATGTTTCTAAAACCGGTGGAATTAGAATTATTAATGAAGGTCATGTTGTAAGAAATAATTTATTAATTGGCTTACAAGGTGATGGGTTTAGAGGGCCGATTGTGATTATGAACGGAGTGCCAAATTCTCCTTTAAATAGATACAATCAAGTCAAAAATGTAGATGTGCAACACAATACCATTATTAATTGTGGACCTATTGAGTTTGCAGCAGGAAAAGATGATGAAAGATCATTACCGCCTATCAATACAATATTTGCAAATAATTTGATTACAAATACTAATAGCGCTACTATATCTAATACTTATGATGATGTTAGTGGTATTTCATTTCATAATAACATCGTAGATTCTGGTGCATCAGTTGATAAGAATTTTTTCACAAAAGCGACTATAGATTGGAAATTATTACGATCACTTCCTATGCCTACTTTAGAAAATGAAATTTTAAATTCTACTTTTAAAAACAAAAACAGCCCAATATTAGATATTGGGAGAACGGCAAGAAAGACATCAATTGTGGGAGCTTTTAATTTAAATAACAGTAGATATCCTGAAGCATTATTAATGAAAACAGGGACAGCTTGGAAACCAATTATTATGGCTCCAAAAGTTGAGATAAAGAAAGAAATTGTAACTGTTGAATCAGGAACAGGAACTTTAGCAAAAGCAATTAAGAAAGCTAAATTAGGGACAACATTAGTTTTAGGTGATGGGATTTATTATGTTGACAAAACTCAAAAAATAAATGGAAATATTATTATTAAAGGGAATGGCAAAAGTATTATTAAAGCAAATAATAATTTACCAAAACCTTTAAATTACTTTTTTAGAGTAAGGCCAAAAAGTACATTAACTTTAGATAATTTAATCGTAGATGGAGAGAATGATACCAATGTAAAATATGCGGTGGTTTCTCCAGATAAAGATAATTCGGAGCTTTATAATCTATATATAAAAAATTCTACTTTTAAAAATTTTAATAATACAAAAGGCGGAAGTGTTTTTAAGGCGTATGAAGGAACTAGAGCTGATACAATTAGCATTATCAACTCTACTTTCATGGATAGTTATCGAGGGTTGAATTTATCCTATGAAAAGACCTTTGGAAAATACAATGCAGAAGTAATTATCATTCACAATAGTATTTTTAAAGACATAAAAGAGTTCGCACTAAATTACATTAAAACTGGATTTATGATTACAGATGGTGGTAAGTTATTAATAAGTAATTCTATCTTTAGTAATATTGGGAATTTCGAAAAAGGGATTGTTATTAGAAGCAAAGGAATTCCAGATGTAACTATTAAAAACTCTGTTTTTGATAATAGTTATAATTTAAAAAATCCAGTAAATCTATCAGGTTCTAAAAATATTATTGAAAATTGTTTAGTGCATTCTAGTGGAGAAGTAAAAACCACAAAAGAAGCGATTCAAACTAATATCTTATATAAAAATCCGAAATGGGATGATAAAAAGAATTTTATTCCAAGTAAGAAATCACCCTTACTAAAAGAGAATAACAAAACTGGGGCTATAGGTCTATTAAGAGATTAATCTTATAAAAATAGTATAGGCTAATTCTTTAGTCTGCTCAGTTGAAGATCTGTCATTTTGATGATAAGGAATGGTAACAATATTATGAAAAGAATTAAAAAGGTTTTCATCATAGAAATGATTAGAGAATAATACAATTCCGTCTACACTTCCATCATTCACTAATTTTATACACTTTTTTTCTTTTTCTTGATCATCAAACGTCTGTAAAATTACAATTCGATAATCCATAGAAAATGCTTTTTTCTGGATTTCACAAACGAATAAATTAAAATAAGAATTGGTAATTTTAGGAATAATTACTGCAAGAACCTTAGTTTTTTTATTTCTTAAAGCTCTTGCAGCATTGTTGGGTACATAATTATTTTTCTTTGCTATTTCACGAATCTTAATCTTGGTAGATTCTTTAATTTCGTGACGATCATTCAAGGCTTTAGAAACCGTAGAAATTGAATAACCTGATTTAGTTGAAATTTGTTTTAAGGTGATTCCTGAAAACATATCATATTTATTTTAAGCTCTTGATAATCGCTAAAGACATTTTAATTTTTTCCTCTATTTCTGTATAATTGAAATTTCCTTTAGCATCTTTTTTAATCAATTTAGATCCCATTCCAACACAAGTAACACCTGCATTAAACCAAGCTTCTAAATTTTCTTGAGTTGGTGAAACACCTCCTGTAGGCATAATGCTAGTCCATTGACAAGGCCCTTTAATTGCTTTTACAAAATCAGGTCCATAAATTCCTCCTGGAAATAACTTTACAATTTCACAACCTAATTCTTCTGCTCTTGCAATTTCTGTTAAAGAACCACAACCTGGTGACCATAATACTTTTCGTCTATTACATACTGTAGCAATATCTTCTCTTAATACTGGAGTGACTATAAAATTTGCTCCTAATTGCATATATAAAGAGGCAGCAGCTGCATCTGTAACAGAACCAACTCCCATAATCATTCCGGGAAGTTCTGTGATAGCATATTTTGTGAGTTCTGCAAAGATTTCAAAAGCAAAATCACCTCTACTAGTAAATTCTAAAAGTCTAGCACCACCATCATAACAAGCTTTTAATACTTTTTTACTTACCTCAATATCATCATGATAAAACAAAGGAACTAATCCTGTATTTGCCATCACTGTTGCTACTTGTATTCTTGAAAACTGTGCCATTATATTATCTTTTATCGAGCAACTCTACCTGAAGAATCTCCACCCATTAATTTTTCGACCTCCGAAACTGTTGCAAGATTTGCATCTCCTTTAATTGTATGTTTTAAGCAAGATGCAGCAACGGCAAAATTTAAAGCATTTTGATCATCTTCTGGGTATTTTAATAATCCGTAGATTAATCCACCCATAAAAGAATCTCCTCCACCAACACGGTCTACAATATCTGTAATTTGGTACTGTGGTGATTCATACATCGTTGTTCCATCATATAAGACTCCGCCCCAAGAATTATGAGACGCAGAAATAGATCCTCTTAAGGTTGTAATTACTTTTTTTGCTCTTGGAAATTTTTCCATCATCTGGGTACATACTGATAAAAATGCTTCTGCTTTTACATCATGACCTTGTGTCGTTATATCTAGACCTTCTGGTTTGATTCCAAAATGTTTTTCAGCATCTTCTTCATTTCCTAGAACGATATCACAATAAGCTGTTAAGTCTGACATTACTTTTTCTCGATGAGCGTCATCACAATATTTCCACAGTTTTGCTCTATAATTTAAATCTGTTGAAATCGTAATTCCTTTTTTGCTAGCAGCTTTTACAGCTTCGAAACAAACATCTGCAGCGCCTTGTGAAATGGCAGGTGTTATTCCTGTCCAATGAAACCACTCTACTCCTTCAAAAACCGCATCCCAATCAATCATTCCTGATTCGATTTCTGCTATAGCTGAATGAGCTCTATCATAGACAACTTTACTTCCTCTACTTACAGCTCCTGTTTCTAAAAAATAGATTCCAAGGCGATCACCTCCGTAGACTATTTTGTCAACACCAACACCCCTTTTACGCATTTCCATCATGGCACATTGACCGATATCATTGTTAGGTAAACGAGTTACAAAATCGACAGGGACACCATAGTTTGCTAGAGATACTGCTACATTGGACTCTCCTCCTCCATAAACAACATCAAAGCTAGAAGCTTGAGAAAATCTTAAAAATCCTTGTGGTGCTAATCGTAACATAATTTCACCAAAAGTCACTACTTTTTTCATTGTCATTATAATTTAATTGTAATCAATTTTAATTTACTTAAGCTTTAAAATTTAAATTCCTAAAGCTTGTCCACCACCAATTTGTATTGTTTCAGCGGTAATAAATGAAGCATCATCACTTGCTAAAAAAGAAACTACTGAAGCTACTTCTTGTGGCTGACCTAATCTCCCTAGCATAATATTGTTTTTCCAAGAAGCAAATACTTCTGGTTTGGTTGATTTAATTTGTGCATGAAAAGGAGTATCTATGGTTCCTGGAGAAACTGCATTCACTCGAATATCGTATTCTGCTAAATCTTTTGCTAGTGCTCTTGTAATTGCATGAACGCCTGCTTTGGATGTTCCGTAGATACCTGCTCCTGGTCCTCCAGCATTCCATCCTGCATTAGATGTGTAATTGATGATAGAAGCATTGGTTCCTTTTTTAAGAAAAGGTATTGCTGCTCTAGATACAAAAAATGTTGAATCAAGATTTAATGCCATAACGAATCTGTAAAATTCTGTAGTCATTTCTTCAAATCTAGATCTACCTCCTAATCCACCAGCGTTGTTTACTACCAGATCAATTTTACCGTATTTCTCTCCAATTGTATTGATATTAGAATTTACAGCATCTTCATTTGTAACGTCAAATCCATAATATTCTGCAGTAATACCTTCTGAACTTAGTTCTTTAAGTTTCTCTGTACCAGCATTATCATCGATACCATTTAGAATTACAGTATATCCATCTTTACCTAGTCTCTTTGCGACTTCAAAACCAATACCTCCTGTAGCACCAGTTACGACCGCTATTTTTCCTTCTGCTTTATTCATATTTAAAATATATTTTTTTGTTAGTTTTATAATTTATTTTTCTTCTTGAATTACCAAGCCTACTTTTTTAATTAATAATAAAATAGCTAATACAGCTAACACAACAGAAACTGTGATTGCTATAAATGCTGGTATGTAAGAACCTCCTTCTGTAATTCTTCCAATGAACCAGTTCATGATAATTGGAGAAAAAGCTGCTATTGTTCCTGCTAAACCTGCTAAAGTTCCTACTGATGGGCCTCTAAATAAGTCACTTGATAAAGTTTGAATATTACCGATGGCAAATTGAAATCCAAAAAGCGCTAATCCTGCTAGATATATGAATGTCATATAGTTAGAATCATTAACAAATAGAATAATGGAAACAAATCCAATAATTATTAACAAACTCCCTAAAACGATACTTGCTTTTCTCCCATAATCTGTAGATGAACGTTTAATAATAGCTTCGGTAAATAAACCTCCTAGAATTCCACCAGCCGCCGCCATTAAATAAGAAATCCACATCGTTTTTCCAATTTCTTCGATGCTTAGACCAAATTTAGAGTTTAAATAGATTGGCATCCATCCAGCAAAAAACCACCAAATCGGTTCAATAAAGAATCTGCATAATAAAATACCCCAAGGTTGTTTAAAACTCAGTATTTTTAAAATACTTAAGCTTTTTGTGCCTTCAATAGCTACATCATTATTTTCTATTCTGTCATTGAGTATTAAGTTTTTTTCTTCCTCAGTAATCCAAGGATGATTTTCTGGTTTTGATTTATTTAAAATAAGCCAAGGAATAACCCAGAGCAATCCTAAAACTCCTAGTATTATATAAGTTGATTTCCATCCAAATTGTGCGTATAGATAAACGATAATTACTGGTGCAATAACGTTACCGATAGAAGCCCCCGAATTGAAAATACCTTGTGCTAATGCTCTTTGTTTTACAGGAAACCACTCTCCATTACTTTTTACAGCTCCTGGCCACAATCCTGCTTCTCCTAATCCTAGTAAACCACGAACTATTGATAATGAAATTACGCCTCTTGCAAATGCATGAAAAGCTGCAGCTGCAGACCATACAACTATGGAAACAACAAAACCTATTCTAGTTCCGATTTGATCATATAATCTACCTGATAAAAATTTGCTAGCAGCATAGGTTATCATAAAGATATTTAGCATTAAAGCATAATCAGAATTATCCATACCAAGGTCTTCGCCCATTTGGGGCCATAGAAGAGCAAATGCTGTTCTATCTATATAATTTATAACTGTGGCTATAAAAATTAAGATTATAATCCACCACCTAAGTCCTTTTAATTCCATTGTTTGATTTTAAAATTATGCTTTTATATCAGCATTATTATGTTACAAACTAAAATGTTTGTCTCAATAATATATCTATATTGGAAGTATTCAATTTAGCGAGAATTCGCAGAAATCAAGGTTACTTACAATCAATTATGTTGTTATCTTCCCTCAAATAATTATTTACAAATAGCAAGTATCGTGCACTAACTTACTAGTTGTTAAACGTTATAACAATATTGATATAATGTTTTAAAATGAATTTTCATGTTTGATTTAGCTTTTTGTGGATCTTGAGCCACAATTGCATTAAAAATAGCTGTATGTTCTTTGATTCCTTTATGTGATAAATCATCATCACAAACGTGATACTTTTCAAAATTTGTAATAATCTCTGGAGTAATAATTAACATAAAAGTATTCATAGTACTGTTACCACTTGCTTTAGCAATTGCTAAATGGAATAATAAATCTTCTTGAACTGCATCTTCACCTTTTAAAACCTTTTCAGTATAAGCATCTAGAGCATTTTTCATTAACAATAAATCTTCATCTGTTCTTCTTAAAGCTGCCAATCTCACTGTTTTTAACTCTAATAAAATTCTAGTTTCTACTAATGATTTAAAATCAGGATCAGCTAATCGCAAAATATCGTCAATCATACCGTTCATTGCAATGACACCAATATTGGCTACGAATGTTCCACTTTGAGGAATCGAATTTAAAATTCCGTAAAATTCTAATTTTTGAATAGCTTCTCTAATATTTCCTCTAGAAACCTCAAATTTTTCAGAAAGCATTCTTTCAGAAGGAAGTTTATCTCCAGGCTCTAAGTTTTTAAAATTAATCAAATCTCTAATTTTTAAAATTATAGAGTCTTGAATGGTTTGATTTTCTGTTTTAGTAATTACTTCTAACCTCATATGGTTGATTTTAAGATAAAGTGGTTAACCAAATTTAAAATTTATATGCATAAAATACTAATTTCATTACCATAATTTTACATTAATGCGAAACTTCTAGTTCGTAATATTCTACTTTGGATTTAGCCCAACTGTCTTGAGTTGCTAGATAATTTCCTGCCTTGAAATAGTTTTCAAATATTCCCCATTTATGAATATGAATATCATCGTATACTTTTGATGTACCATTCATTATTACTTCCATTCTACCCTCAGAAACTTTCACTTCTAAAGTAAACTTATCAAAGCCAACATATTCTGGAAATGTATATCCAACATCATCTCCCCAAGCTGAAGTGTATAAGATTTCAGTATCTGTTGCATTTAAATTATTTAAGACTTTTGTTTTCACTCTTACCTTACCATTTACCCAATAAATCTTTAACATTGGTGGTGCGTTATTATCATCTTCATTTATTAAATCTCTTTGTTCATTTGTTAAACGTCCATGAATTTGCATAATGATAGTTCTATGATAATCGTCATTAGAGTCTTTGGTAATTTCGCCCATTGCTAAGGTTCCTTTCAAATTACCCCCTTGAGCAAAAGTCCAATTTGTAGAATTACTGCCTGGAACCATTTGTTCTCTTAGCTCAGTTCTTGAATAACTAGAATTTGCTGTTGACGCGCCAGGATATGTATAAAAAACTAATGCTCCTTTAATTGAATCATTGTACATAAAGGGTTTTAATGTTGCATTCGTTCCATAGTTTAAAATCTCAGGAGGGCTTACCTCTGTAGGATTTCCAATGGGTAATGTAACTTTCCAATTATTTAAATCAATATTTGGCAACAAATAATTAGTGTCTACAGGGTCATCTATGATAACCACATCTTCATCTGGAACAACATCTGTTGATGAATCTTGACAACTAATCGTTAGTACAACACTAACGATTAGTAGAAAAGAAAAATATGTTTTATAAATGACTTTCATTGATAAAGTTAATCAGCTATAATTACTACACTATCAAGTCTAATTTCTTCGTCACCACTTGTATATCCAAAATTTCCAACAGTAGGATCTCCTCCAATACCTCTTATATATAAAGCAACACTGGTATTATTTCCTGCATTAAATCTAAATGTATTTGTAAGATAACTATCATCACTTGGATTTGATAATACATTTGTTGGAGTTAATACAATATTGTTTGCTGCAGTTTCTACTTGAGAAATTGTAGTATACCCGTAACCATCTTGCGGAAAATCTACAGTATTTGTATAATAAGTAGGTGTATAACCGTTTATGTAACCCGAACCTGCTAAAACTCTTAATTCAAGTTCAGCTGGATATGTTCCATTTAATGGGTCTTTAAACTGTGTAATTATTGTTATTGTATAGTCTGCATTTGGTGTAACTTCAAACTCTTGATATATATGATCTGGTTCGTTGTTATCAAATTTTACAACATCAGAACCATTACCTGAACTAGATTCACCTTGATCTCCTAAACTTTTATTGATCCATCCTGAACAAGCACAATCTGAACCTGAAGATTTTGGAAGCTTTACAAATTCAGCATTAACTAATACTGGATTTGGCACTACTGCAGCTATTGGCTCTAGAACTTCTATTACTTCTGAATACGTACTTTCTACTCCTAATTTATCTGAGGATGTAAGTGAAACTGTAAAACTACCTTCGCCTGGAAAGGTTGTAAATGGTTCAAAGTCTGTTGACATAATCCCGTTTCCAAAATCCCAAGAATAATCTGTAGCTCCTGTTGAAAGATTCGCAAACGAATATGTTTTCCATTCATCATCTGACCCAATACCTTGACTAAAAGCAAATAAAGCTTCTGGGGGAGTTAAATCTGCAATAGATCCTGCAGCTGGCAGGGTATTATCCTCACATCCAACAATAGTTACCAAAAAGGCGATGAACGCTACTTTTACGATTTGTTTTTTATTTTTTATGATCTGTTTCATAATGATTGTTTTTTTAAAATTTAGTATCCAGGATTCTGAGTTAATACTCCATTACTCAACCCAATCTCAGCTTGTGGAATTGGTAATAAAAGATCTGAAGCTGAAAATCCAAGTCCGTTTGCATTGGAAAATGCACTTAATACATCTTGAGCAACTCCCATTCTTACTAAGTCGAAGAATCGTTGATTTTCAAATGCTAATTCTACTCTTCGTTCTTCTAATAAATCTTCTTTAGTAATACTTGTTACTGGAGTAGTTAGTCCAGCCCTATCTCTAATTAATTGAAAAGAGGCAATTGCATTTGTACTTGTTGTTTCTTGAGCTCCTGCTAATATTGCTTCTACATGCATTAATACTACATCTGCATATCTTAAGACAACCCAATCGTTTCCGGCTGATGTTGGATCTGAAGATGTTACTGGAATTCCTAAAGTAGTATCACCGTCTGGCAAATACTTTACAACTTGATATTGAGAAGGTTGAGTGATATCATTTCTGTAAGAATATTGAGCTCTAGAACCTCCATTAGCATCTAATGAAGCTTTCGCATCTAGAGTTACGTAATTTACACCACTTGTTCTTCCAACAGCATTTAGCCATTCTGCAGAAAAGTTTTGACTATCGTCATTTGAACCTGCAAGATAACCAACTGCAAAAATTACTTCATCATTATCTTCGCTATAAAAAATATCTCTAAAATCACTTTCCAAAACAAAACCACGTGAAGGGTCCATTATACTTTCACATAAAGATTGTGCCTCTCCATATCTTCCTAAAGTAAGAAATACTTTTGCTAATAATCCTTCCGCTGCTGCTTTACTTGCTTGATCGTTAGAACCACTATCGTCTAGATTAGCTACAGCAGTTTCAAGGTCACTTACTATTAAATTATATATTTCACTTGATGAAACTCTTGTAAATGCTGTTTGGGTATCTAAAGGTGCAATTACTTTGTCTATTAAAGGAACATCACCAAAGAGTCTAACCAATTGAAAGTAAGCGTAAGCTCTTAAAAACTTTGCTTCACCTTCAAACTTTGGAGCATTTCCTGTTGATGCTGCTCCTAAATTATCCAATACTAAATTTGCTCTATATATTACATTATAATAGCTTCTATAATTATCTAATACAATTCCGTTTGTTGCTTGTACATTATAGAACTCAAACTGAGCGGCTTCACCTTCTTGACTTTTGGTTCTTGTATTATCACTTCTCATTTCTGTTACGTAAAACTCAACTTGCACACCATGATTTAAATCATTGTTTGTGAATTTTGCCGCATTGACTCCTTGCACTCCGTCATAAATATTTAAAACACCCGTGGCAATTTCATCGTCGTTTGTAAAATAATTATCTGCATTGATTCCTGTATTTAAATCTGGTGACAGGAACGTATCTTCACATGATGTAACTAGAACTGTTAGAACTAGCAATGTCAAAAATTTTATTTGTCTCATAATATTTTCTATTTAAGATTAAAACTGGACATTCAGTCCTAATGATACCGTACTAAACACTGGAGAACCTGCTCTTTGATATCCGTATGTTGTTGCACTTGTGTTGTTAATTGATTCTGGGTTAAATCCAGTATAATCACTTGCTGTGATGTAAAATAAGTTTTGAGCAGCTAAGAATATTCTTGCGCTAGAAACTTTTAATTTTGAAGTAGTTTTTTCATTAAAACGATATCCAACATTTAAGTTTCTTAAAGCAATGTATGATGCGTCTTGTATAATATCATTAGTAAAAATCTTCTCCTTAATAAAACCTTGATTTGGAGTTGTAGATACTATGTAATCTTGCGCACTGTTAAAATGGTTGAAGATATATTGATCTCCCATATTTCTAACCTCAGCTCCATGACTACCTTGAAGCATAAAACTAACATCAAAGTTTCCTATTTTAAAATCATTTGTTAAACTCCATACTAAATCTGGATAAGGACTTCCTAAAATAGTTTTATCATCTTCATCAATTAATCCATCACCGTTTAAATCACGTACATAAACATCTTGTGCCTCGGCTCCAATTGGATGGAAAGGATCTGTAATATACTCTAGAGGTATATCTCTATCAACTACCCATCCATAAAAAGATGAGATTGGGTTTCCTTCTAGATTAATCCATTCTGATGCTCTTTTACTATCTACATTTTGAATTTGTCCATTAGAATCAGCAAAGTCCAATAATTCGTTTTTATTTGTTGAAGTAATTAAAGTTGTTGACCAACGGAAGTTCCTTTTTGAAACATTTCTTGTTCTTAACTCTAATTCAAGTCCTCTATTTTGAACTTTTCCTAAATTTACTAAAGCACTACTAAAACCAGTAGTTGTAGAAATTGGATTGTCTAATAATAATTGATCACTTGTTCTTGTATAATAATCTAATGAACCTGTAAGTACATTATTGAAAAATCCAAAATCTACTGCTGGATTAAATTCGATTTGTCTTTCCCAAGTTAAATCTGGATTTGCAATATTTAACGGATTGACTACTAATGATTGAGCACCCCCTGTAACTCCAGTAGTGGTATCATCTAAAATTGCTAGAAAAGGATAATTATCAACTAACTCGTTTCCTGTTCTAAAATCGTTATTACCAGTAACTCCATAACTTACACGAAATTTTAAGTTATTTATAAAATCACTGTCTTTTAAGAAGTCTTCTTTTGCTATATTCCAACCTAGAGAGATTGCAGTAAAGTTTCCGTATTTTACGTTAGGTCCAAATACAGAACTACCATCCCTTCTATAACTAAAAGACGCTAAATATTTATCAGCATAAGCATAATTTACTCTACCAAAGAAAGAAAGCAATGTTCTTTCCCATTCAAAAGCATTTTGATCGGTAATTGATTCTGCTGCAGAAATAAAAGGTGATGAGTCATCTACAAAGACACTTCCTTGAATACTTTCAAATTCTCTGTTTCTTTTTTCTATAGATGTCCCAACAACTGCACTAATTTCATGTTTCCCAATCTCTTTTGTATATGACAAGGTATTATCTAATACTAATCTTGTTGTTGTTTGACTTGTACTATCTAGTCTTGAAGCCGCTGCTCCATTTCTATTAGATAAAACTCCTTGATAACGAGATTGTCTTCTAAATTGATAGTTTAAAGAACCTGATGTTTTAAAAGTGAAGTTTTCATTAAACTTATATTTAGCAGATAAACTAGTTAATAGTCTATAATCGAAATCTCTTCTATCTCTTTCTAAAATTTTAGCACCAGGGTTTGTGTTTGATGTATTACTGATATCTGTTCCACTAATGGTTCCATCAGAAACACCATCATCTGGCATACCTGCTGCCAAATCATAGTCATCAAACATACGTTGAAGAGCATAATCTCCTATTTGAGCATTTGCATACGCTCCTCCGTCTCTAAATCGATTTACAAATTGAATTGTATTTTCATCTAAGTAAAGTGGGAGCCATGATGGTTGTCTTAAAATATCATGAGTAGATCCATCAAATCTTCTTCTTTCTGTGTAAGATGGATTTATTTTTAATCCAAAAGAAAGTTTTTTATTGACTTTATAATCTAATTTTGCGTTTATGTTAAGTCTTTCAAAATTATCGGTCAATAACACACCTTCATCATTTAGATAGTTAAGTGCAGTACTAAACTTAAATTTCTTATTTCCTCCAGAAGCCGTAAAAGAATGGTCTGTAATTATTCCTCCATCAAAAATAATATCTTGCCAGTTATTATCTACGCCTATTAATTGCTTATAGATGGTTCTTTCTGACAATGGTCCATATTGCAATTCTTTTGAAATTCCTTCAGCCATAGAAGTATAATAAGAGTCACTTTGTCTTGCTGTCTTATAACCAGTTAGCATATTGTAGGCAAACCTAGTTTTTCCTTCTTTACCGCTTTTTGTAGTAATTATAATTACCCCATTACCTCCTCGTGAACCGTAAATAGCACCAGAAGCTGCATCTTTTAATATTTCAAATGAAGCGATGTTGTTCATATCCAATGACCCTAAAAACCCTTCGTCTACAGGTACACCGTCTACAACTACTAAAGGCCCTGAGTTTCCTACAAGAGAACCTGTCCCTCTAATTCTTATGGTAGGTGCCGACCCTGCTTCACCTTCAGTTGCCTGAATATTTACACCAGAAATTTGCCCAACCAAAGCATCATCTACTCTGGAAACACCTATTTGGTCTAATTTATCATTTACAACTTTAGAAATCGCCCCGGTTAAATGAGATTTCTTTTGACTCCCATAACCAATAATCACAATTTCGTCCAATACTTTTGCATCTTCAGTTAGGTAAACTTTAATGTTGTTTTGGCCTGTAATACTAACGTTCTTACTTACAAAACCTAAGTAAGAAAATTGTAATACATCTCCTTTTTTCACAGATATCTGGAAGTTACCATCCAAATCTGTTGAGTTCCCTCTTGTTGTCTTCAAGACTCTAACAGTAACACCAGCAAGACTGGTACTGTCTGCTTTAGACAGCACAACCCCTTTTAAGTTGTACGATTCTTGAGCAAAAAGAGTAATGCTCGTAAACATTATAAGAAATAATGTTGCTTTAAGTTTTACATTCATAATAGTAAAATGTTTAAAAAATTTGATTTGTTAATTCAACTTGCATTGTATTAATTTTTAAAATTTTACACATAAACTTTAATTAATGACAAAATCAAAAACTATTCATGTTTGTTTTGTATTTTTGTCTTACTTATACTTAACATCAGTTATGTGTAGTTTACTTCCCTCAGAAGAAGTATTTTTTAAAAGGATAGGCGTGCACCTATCCTTTTTTTGATCAATTCAAAAATATTAATATATTTTTTTTGTTTTTATAACTGGTTTACCAGATTGGTTTACCAAATATATATAAATTTTTGTTAAAACAAAATTATTTGAAAAAAAAGGTGGTTTATTTTGTTGATTTATCAAAATTTTAATTGATAAATTGAGTTATTCCATAAAATCTTCACTAATTTTCTAGATATATTTGTTAGAAAGCCAGTTTTGTTCAAGTTTATTCATATCTTATTATGAAATTAAACACAACTGAATCTTGTTTAAAATAATAAATCCTTAAGACTCTTTATCTCCAAAATAAGAGACGCCATCTCCGCTTAAAAAATCTTCTCTGACAGGACTAAATGTATCAATTAGCTCTCCTTCTTCTAAACAAATTGCACTGTGCAATAAATTAGGTTCAATATATACCCCATCACCAGCTTCTACTATTTTCTTTTCTCCATCTATTACAAATTCGAATTTACCAGATACACAAAAAGTAGCTTGTGTATGAAAATGTTGATGCGGAGAACCTAATGCTCCTTTGTTAAATTTTACTCTTACCATCATAATTTGGTTGTCGTAACCTAAGAATTTTCTTGATACTCCTCCACCAAGTTCTTCCCATTTCATTTCTTTTGTGATGATGTACTTTTCACTAAATCGTTTCATGTTTTTAATCTATTTGTAATAATAAGAACCTACCCATTTGTATGTTTGATTATTTATTTTTATTGAATGTTCTTTATTTTTATCGCTATCAATATTTGATAGAATTACTGTTTTTTCTTTTCCATCTTTAAAATGAATTTTGATAGCTGTGTAATTTTTATCATCATTTAAAACATCAACTTTAGAAAAATTACTATATGCATTGTTGGCAACTTCTTTTATTGGGTCATAAGTTCCATGAGATTCTATTATGGATACATAAATTGTATTTTTTACCCCTTTTTTTCTTATAATTATTGAAGGATCTTTTCTCAAATTAAACTCAGGGTCATTGGCACCAATTCTTGCCAAAATGATTTCATCATTTTTATTGGTTGCTGATGTAATAGAATAAAACCTTCTATTATCTAACCAAGTAAACTGAATGCTTTCAGAATTTGCGTTTCCACTTCCTTCTTTCCAAATATGGTTATAACCGTACTTTGTACCTAAGGTAGATAATGTTTTTGATGTATTATAGTTAAAACTTGTTGAAATAATTTGTCCGAAATAATAGAAAGGCAAATCGTATTGATGCTGTTTGTTTGATTGAATTTTAACAAGATCTATCATAAATGGATTTTTTAAATTATCCTCTTTAATCATTATTAGAGTTCTGTGTAATTCTGTTCCTGGATATGCATTTGTTTCTTTTGCACTAACTATTTGAAAGTCTGTATCTGCTGCATCAAACAGATACTTTTCTGAATGATTTTTACTACCTGTAGCAAAATCATAGTTAAAATGAGAAATTTCATCTTGAACCACTGTATTATGTGCTATTGTTTGTTTTGCAAAAGTTTTATTTTCTTTTAAATAGCCGCCACCATTTTTCTGTTCCACATTGACAAAACGAGACAAACCATAATCTTGCAGCACCTCATCACCATTTTCATATAGAGAAAAAGATAATTTATCATAATGTCCATGACTTAAACCTTGTGCAGAATATTTGTATACCAAAGCCATCGTTTCATCTTGATTATTATAACGTAAAATTCCGATTCCACCTTCATCGCCTTTTGAACCATCAGACAATTCCATAGATTCTTTAACAAAAGGCTTTTCTTTACCTTCTTTTAATGCAGTAGCTACTTTTAAACCTGTAGCATCTAACTGTACGGTACCCTGTTTTTTGGCAACAGATAATAATCTTGGATCTTGATTTCCATAGTAATAGGCAATATCAACTGCAGAAACAAGAGAAGAGGTGTAATAAGACATCCCTTTTTGCCCGTCATTTAACGGAAAAAACTCACCATCAGCATCTGTTAAGTTTAATAAAGCATCAACTGCTTTTATTAAAACTCCGTTTTTGTATTCAAAAATCTTTAAATCTGGTTTTTTATTTTGAAGTGCTTCTGCAAAAATTAAAAAAGGATACATTGCATAACGCTGATAATATGGACCTTCTGTATAAAATCCATCAGGAGAAATAGGCGAGTCTACGTTTGCTAAAAAACCTGCTTTACCATCTTTGTCAAAGATAAACCCACCATCATTATCTTTAGCAGATAAGTCTACATCTTCTTTCTTTAAACCATATAAAGCTCTGTTTATTAATTCTTCATCATCCATCACCAAACCGATCATTCCAACAGCTACATTACCCCAAGTAGAGTGATTGTGAACTCTATTAAAATACTGTGGTGTTTCTATTGAGAGAAAATTAGCATAGGGTTTAAATAATGTTTTATTTAAATAATCTGTTTGTTCTTTTGGCAACCAAGAATAAATGCAATCATAGGCTTGACTTGTATATACCAACCAATTGGAATCGTTTAAACATTGCCAAAATATCTTTCCTCTTGCATAACTTCTTATTTGAGGATGTAAAGGAAGTTTTGGGAAAATTTTCGCATATTCTAATAACATATCTCGAATATAAATAGCATACTTCTCATCACCTAATAATAGAAATAAGGTTCCAGCTTTATGCATGGTAGCATAGTTCAATTTATGTTGTGTATGAGTATAACCCCCAGCCATATCTTTGGGAATAGGAACATCTATTCCTTTGACAATTTGCGCATCAACTTCAGATTTTATAGTTGCTAAAGTTTGATCAAAAATAGGAACAGTGCCTAATTGAGTTTTGATATTTTTTACACTTTCTTGTGTAAGAATTAAATTGGGATGTTGTTCCTTAGGGCTTAAGGTTGAATCTGTTACATGTTCATTGCATGATATAATGACAAATAATATTAACAAAAGAATTTTACTATAAAGTATCTTACTATTCTTTTTTGTCTTTATCATCCTATCAGTATTAAATATTAATTTTTGCTCTTATAAAAATTGCCGATTAACTTAACGCTGATCGACAATTTTATATCAATTTAAAATATATTAAAAAATTACTCTTTAATAATCTTTTTAGTAACACTAGATTCTCCACTTGTAATTCTAAGAATATAAATTCCTTTAGAAAGATTAGAAACATCAATGCTATTATTTGTTAGATTAGAATTTGAAGATACTTTTTTTCCAATTAAACTAAATATTTCTATTGAATCTATTTCTAATGTTGTTGAAACCTGAATAAAATCTTTTACCGGGTTTGGATATAAACTAAAGTTCTCACGAGTGAATAAATCGTTTGATAATGTTGCAGCTGTTGGATTTAAATCTCCATAAACAGCATTAATACCTTCCCAACCTGCAAATTCATCTGGAGAAACTTTTTCTAACGACGTACTAAAAATCCAATTTGGTACAGAAGAAGAACTACCATTTGCAGAAATAACCCAATCATTTACTGTATACCCAGTATTTGTCCCTTGTCTTAAAATGTAATTTGCATCTGATGTTGTAGGAAAGTCTATAACTGCAGCACTAGTTGTTGTAAAATGTAAAGCACCATATTGAGCTACGTCTTGTGCAAAAACAATTTGACCGTAACCAAATTCTCCGTTTTCTCCGGATTGAACATCATCATCGTCCATATAAGCAACAGAATCATATAAAGTCCAAGAAGTATGATCTCCTGAAGCATTAATGACTCCGTCAGCATCACTTGAATCACTTGTACCATCTATTCTTAAGTCTTTTGGGTTTGAACTAGCAGTAATCAACATATATGTTGCGGTTGCATCAATTAAATTTCCATCATACCCTATGTCTGGTGTTTGTGTATCAACAGCTGATGAACTACTACTAGTAACATCTGTACCTGTAAGAGCAATTTCAATTACAGTTGCATCTGATGAAATAATACTTTTATATGGACTATCAGTGAAAACACTAGTACCACTATCTGTATAATTTGCAATAAGAACTAACATTCCGTTAGCACCAAAAGTTCTAGTCCCGTCACCTAATGAAATAGCTTCACTTACTTTTCCTCTACTTGAGCTATTTCCATCTCCTTCAATTGAAATAAAATATAGATCAGATGGAACAACTGCATTCGCTGTACCTCTAATTTCAATATATTCATTGGTTAAATCATCACCCGAAGGACTTGCAATAAGTTTATTTATATAAATCCCTGTTCCTGTTGGAATTCCATCAAATTGGGAATACCCAACAAATGAAGTTAATAATGCAATTAATAGTAATGTTTTTTTCATAATGATCTGTTTATAATTATTCTTTAATTAACCCCATAAAATTGGTTTACCTATTTGGTTTACCAATCTGGTTTACCAAATATACAATTATTAATTATATATCAAAATTTTTAGTGAAAAATTTCTTTTTTTAGAACTGACTGCCAGGTACTTAATAAAAAAAGAAGTATTTTAATTATTTCTAATCAAAAGAAAACTATTATTTAGAAAGAAAATGCGAGAGTTTAAATCACTCTTTTGTAGTTGTTGATCCGTTGCCTAAAGTAGCTTCTTTAAACCAAACTTCTGCATAACTTCCGTTTTCATATTGCTTAAGGATGTCGCCACCATAAATTTCTGACTTGGTAGATTTTGCATTTGCCTGATTGTAAGCGCCTTGTTTAAAGTAATTTATTTCTCCAGCATAAGCAATTTCACGCTCAACTCCACCACCTTTTTCTCTATTTGCATATACTTTTATTACTTGTTCTGGAATATCTGATTTAGTAGCAAAATCTGAATTAATCAAGCTTTTTGTGAATCTTATTGTTTCATGTCCTTCGCTAGTAAATGTTAAATACATCAACCCTTTGTAGACATTTACTTTGTAACTAAACTCTTCACCTAAAGCAATGCCACCTTCTGGTTCTTTTGGATACGTCGTTGCATCGGTTCCAACCACAGAAAAATCATATCCCCAAACTGCAGTAGAATAATCAAATCTTCCAATATTATCGCCTTTTGTGTTGATTTCGTAATTCCAAAAAACAGATCCTTTTGTGTGACCAGGGAATTTTTTATAGTAGATTTTTAGTGGTTCATTTTTATGACCTTCATCACTATGAATTTGTCCAATGACTACTGAATATGAAGAGGCAGCAGTAGCATCGCCAGTTGTTGACACATGCTGCACTTTTAATGTTCCAGTTAATTTTCCGCCTATTTCTGGAATCCAATGTTTTTTTTGTCCTAATTCCGTTCTTGTGTTGCTTGATGTTCTAGAAGTAATCCCAGAATTAGGGGTTTTGTAAACTACCCAATCTGTTTTTCTATCATTTTCAACATAGAAAAAATCTTTTTTCTCATAATTCACCAATGAATCATTGTATGTACCATCACCTAAAAGAATTTTCCATTCATCCATAAATGGAATCACATCACTTGGATATTTTTTAGCCTTTAAAGTTTGAGTTGTTGAATCTGTAGTCGTTTTAGAATCATTATTACAAGCAAACAATACTAAAAGTGTAACAATAATAAATACTAATTTTTTCATTTTACTTTCTTTTAATTTCTTCTCACTCTGTAATGAGCCTCAACTTTACTTAATCTCTTTAAGATTTTTTGATTCTAGGTCTAATTAATACATCAATTTCAACTTGATGTTTTCTTCCACGAGAATTTTTCCTGAGTTTGAAATTTTATTTCCAGAGTGGATGTTATTTTTTGCTCCCCAAAGCAAAGCAACCAATTTTACATTGTTATTTTTAAAGGTATTATTAGCAATATTTACATTGATAATTCCTCTGTGGTTTAGTAAAATTCTGTTTTTTTCATCGGCTCCACAACTGATAAATGTACTATTGGCAACTACTAAGTTTCCACCGATAGTAGATTCGTCATAACCTCCTCTATAATAATCAATTACATTACTTTTTACGTTTTCAAACTGACAATTAGCAATAGTTAAATATTCTGTATTGTAATCTCCTTTATCATTGGTTTCTTCAGACAACTCAATTCCGTTTTCACAGTTTTTTATCGATGTATTTTCAAAAGTGATTCGCTCTGCAAAAGATTCTTTATAAGCTTTTAATACATAATTAAAGTTGCTAATCTCTGTATCAAACACTGATAATCCAAAGTGATTAGACATATTCTCTTTTAAACTAGCAAAAGCATACTGTGTTTTATCACCTTTTAAAATAAGGTTTTTTACAGTCAGTTTTCCGTAAGGTTTTAGCTGAAAAAGTGGACTATTTTCCTTTCCACGATACACAATTTCAGCTTTTACTTTAAGAGATTGAAGTATGATGGTTTTATTTATTTGAAGCGACTCACTAAAACTGTATCGTCCTTCATTTAGAGAAATAATGGTTCCGTTATCAGCTTTTGCAATAGCGTCTTTCAGTTCTTCTGATGTAGAAACTAAAATTGTCTTAGTTTTTTTAGATTTTTCTTCATTTGAAAACCAATCGGTACCGTATTTCTTTTTATTCAAAATATTCAATTTGTTTTTTTGCAGTTGAATTACAGCTCCAATTGAATTATTTTTAGCTCTAGAGTTTCCAAAAAGATCTGTTTTGATAGTTTCAAAATCAAATCCTTTATACGGTTTAGTGATAGAATTTTTTTCAATGGGAATCCTTAAATATTCTCCAGCGTCTTTTAGTTCTAGATTAGTATTTGACAAACCTTCATATTGTTTAATAACCACTCCTTGATTATGAATAACGTTATTTTTAAATGTAATTCCGTCTGCTTTATCATGCTCAATAATTGGATTCTCATCTCCTTTATCATTATAGATTATATTATTAGCAACCAACATTCTTGTTGGTCTTGCAGAACGAATTTCTGATAAAGGCAATACATCTTTTTGACTAATGTTGGTTCCAACTCCAAATTGCCAAGGCGATTCACAATTCACATAGGTGTTGAAAGCAACCACTACATCTGTCACCTGATTATAACGGTTTAACGGTGATTTTGGAATTCCGTTCATTACTGCCAGTGGACTTCTAAAATTCTTTCCTTTTAGGTTAAAAAAGTAATTATTGGTCACCCAATGCCCTGTATTAATAATTCTGATTCCACCTATATTTTTGTTGTCTTCTGAACCTATAAAATAATTTCCATCAATAGTCACGTAATTACCATGACGCGTTACTAAAGATCCTTCACATTGATAAAAAACATTGTTTCTAAATTCGTTAAAATTAGTTTTGCTTGAAATGACTTCTACTTCACCATTACATTTTTCAAAAAGATTATTAGCTACCAATGTATGACTTGATGACATAGATGTATAACTATCTCCTAATTGAATGGTTTCTCCACTCGGACCTCCTTTTGGTGCACGAGGTCCAAAATGATTGTCAATAATTTTATGGTAGTTATTAATGTTTTCATTTCCTTTTATATCTACTCTAACGGTTGGGCCTCTATTGGTTTTTCCTGCAATATAAGAATGATCTAACTGATTGTATCTTCCCCAAAATTGAACCCAAAGATCTTGTCTATCTCTTTTTAATTGATTAAAATCTTCAATTACAGTATTGGTTACTCTACAATGAGTAGCTATATTTTTATTATCGATTTTAAATTCAATAACTGCTTTACTTGGTGTATATCCATTTCTAAAATACAGACCATCAACTACTAAATGCTTACCTCCAAATTTTAGATCAGAAACCCCCTCAATAAATACTTTTCCTTCAGTCTCTGCTTTTAGTGTTATTGGATTCGATTCTGTTCCGGTTCCTGTAAAACGAATTTGAACATCTTTCCAAATTCCGTTCTGCATCGTTATAACTTCTCCTGGCTTTGCATTTGAAATAGCAAGATTTAATTCTTCTGCATTTTTCACAGAAGTGATTATTTCATTTTTTTGGCAAGAAGTCACTAAAGATAAGGTGACAAATAATATAAAAACTCGAATACTTGTGATACTCATGAATGATAATTTTAAATTGGTTTACCAGTTTGGTTTACCAAATATATTGTATTTTTATGAAACCTTAAAATTGAAGAATCATTATTTAAAAAACTAATAAAAAGTGCTTTCTATTTTTATTTGAAATTAATTAATATTTATTGAATAAAATAGTCATCATAATTGATATCTATACTGTTATCAATTATCAAAAAGTAAAGCGCTTGTTTACACAGTAATTAATAGTTAAATTTGTGAAAGTTTAAAAATCAAGACTAATTTAAAAATTTACGATATGGCATTTGAATTACCAGAATTAGGATATGCATACGATGCACTAGAGCCTAATATAGATGCAAGAACTATGGAGATACACCATAGCAAACATCACAACGGATACACAACAAAATTAAACGGCGCAATTGCTGGAAGCGATTTAGAAGGAAAATCTATAGAAGATATCTTAGGAAACTTAGATATGAGTAATGGAGCTGTTAGAAATAATGGTGGTGGTTTTTATAATCATTCTTTATTTTGGTCTGTAATGAACCCTAATAATACAGGTGAATTATCTGGAGAATTAAAAGATGCTATCATGGCAGAATTTGGTTCTTTTGATGCATTTAAAACTGCATTTTCTAACGCGGCTGCCACTCAGTTTGGTTCTGGTTGGGCGTGGTTGTGTGTGCACCCTGGTGGAAAAGTAGAAGTTTGTTCTACTCCAAATCAAGACAATCCGCTAATGCCGGGTGTTACCTGCGGAGGAACTCCAATTTTAGGAATAGATGTTTGGGAACACGCTTACTACTTAAACTATCAAAACAGACGTCCAGATTATATTGAAGCTTTCTTTAATGTTATTAACTGGAATGAAGTTGCTAGTAGATATGCAGCTAACAAATAATAGATTTTAGCATTCAGATGCTAAAAATAAAAAGCACCCAAATGGGTGCTTTTTTAATTTTAAAAATTATTATTTAATACGCTCTCTTATTATTCCCTTCATAGAAATTAATAAACGCTTCGTTGACTACTCTATTTCCACCGTCGGTTGGATAATCTCCCGTAAAATACCAATCTCCTAAATTATCTGGACACGCTTTGTGTAAATTATCTACAGATTGATAAATAACCTCAACTTCTGCATTGATATCCGAAGTCTTTAGCATTTGTGCCGTTTTGTTTGAAATCTGTTCATTTGTAAATGGTGCATAAATCTCTTTTACATAGTTGATAACATCACTATCGACTTCTCCTCTTTGAGCAATAGATTTTTTATAAACCTCATCCACTATATGATATTGATTGGTGTCTTTTAGCAACTCTAATGCTGCTTTAAAAGCAATAAAATCTCCAATTCTAGCCATATCAATACCATAACAATCTGGATAACGAATTTGAGGTGCTGATGAAACCACCACAATTTTCTTTGGACTTAACCTGTCAAGAATTTTAATAATGCTTTTCTTTAAAGTAGTTCCTCTTACAATACTGTCATCAATAATAACCAAGTTATCTGTTGATTTTACAACACCATAGGTAACATCATAAACGTGAGCCACTAAATCGTCTCTACTATTATCATCAGCAATAAAAGTTCTTAATTTAGCATCTTTAATTGCAATTTTTTCAAAACGAGGTCTTTCTGATAATATTTCGGTTACTTTTTCTGCTGATAAAGATTTACCTCCCGTTAGAATTTTAGCTGTCTTTTGTTCGTTTAAAACGTCTTCTGCTGCTTCTGTCATTCCATAAAAAGAAGTTTCTGCAGTGTTTGGAATGAATGAAAAAACGGTGTTTGAAATGTCGTTATTGATTGATTTCAATATTTGAGGAAATACAAATTTTCCTAAATTTTTACGTTCTTGATAAATAGCAGCATCACTTCCTCTAGAGAAATAAATACGCTCAAAAGAACATGATTTTTTTTCTCTTGGTTCTATCACTTTTTCAATGGATGTTACCCCACTTTTCTTGATAATCAAAGCGTGCCCTCTTTCTAATTCTTGTACATCTTCAATATTTACATTAAACACTGTTTGAATTACTGGTCTTTCAGAAGCAACTACCACAACTTCATCATCTTCGTAAAAATAAGTTGGTCTAATTCCGTTAGGATCCCTTAAAACAAAAGCATCTCCATGACCAACTAATCCTGCCATCGCATAACCACCATCCCAATTTTTTGAAGATCGTTTTAAGACTTTTTTTAAGTTTAAATGCTCTTCAATATAAGGTGATGCATCTTTTTTATTATATCCTTTTCCTCTAGCTTGTTTGTACAATTTTGATACTTCATCTTCTAAAAAATGACCAATTTTTTCCATAACAGTTACTGTATCAGTAAACTCTTTTGGATGCTGTCCTAATTCAACCAATTCTTCTAGTAACTGTTTAGAATTGGTCATATTAAAGTTACCGGCAACAATTAAATTTTGGTGTTTCCAATTGCTCTGACGTAGAAAAGGATGAACACTTTCTATACTGTTTTTCCCAAAGGTTCCATAACGCACATGTCCTAAAAAAAGATTCCCTACATAAGGCATGTTTTCTTCTTGCCAAGCAACATCATCTTTTTTATCTTGATTATTTTCTAAAACACCATTTAGACGTTCATTAATCTGAGCAAAAATATCTTGTATTGGCTGTGATTGATTTGAACGCACTCTACTGATATATCTAGTACCAGGTGAAACATTAAACTTTACACTGGCAAAACCTGCACCATCTTGACCGCGATTGTGCTGTTTCTCCATCAACAAATACATTTTATTGATTCCGTAAAAAGCAGAACCATATTTATCTTTATAGAATTGTAATGGTTTCTTTAATCTAACCAATGCAATTCCACATTCATGTTTAATAGCGTCGCTCATAGATGGTCATGTATTATTTTAAAATAAAAAAATCCGCGCAGGCGCGGATTTTCATTTATGATAGTTTAATATCGTATTGTGTTAATTCCTTAAACGACTCAAGTCGTTTTTTCACTTCTTCATTTGTGAGTTCTTCCATTCTTTCTGTACCAAATTTTTCTACACAAAAGGAAGCTAAATTAGAGCCGTAAATAATGGCATTTTTCATGTTCTCAAATGAAATATCTTCTGTCTTTGCTAAATATCCAGAAAACCCTCCTGCAAAAGTATCTCCTGCTCCTGTTGGATCAAAAACTTCTGCTAATGGTAATGCAGGTGCAAAAAACATTTTCCCTTCATTAAATAATAAAGCTCCGTGTTCTCCTTTTTTAATCACTACATATTTTGGACCCATTTCATGAATCTCTTTAGCTGCGTTTACTAGTGAATACTCTCCACTTAACTGACGGGCTTCTTCATCATTAATAGTGATGACATCAATTCTTTTTAAAACGGTATGCAAATCTTCTAAAGCTGCATCCATCCAAAAATTCATGGTATCTAAAATAGCCAATTTTGGCTTCTCATTCATTTGATCTAAAACAGAAAGTTGTACTAGTGGATGTAAATTACCCAACATCACAATACTTGCATCTTTAAATGCTTCTGGCACAACTGGCGAAAAATCTGCTAATACATTTAACTCTGTAATTAAGGTGTCACGTGAATTCATATCGTTATGATATTTTCCACTCCAAAAGAATGTTTTACCATCTTCTACAATTTCTACACCATCTGTATTAATTCCTTTATCATTCATCATATCTAAATATGATTTAGGAAAATCTCCTCCAACAACTGATACTACTCCAGTTTGAATTCCAAACTGAGCCGCTGCTAATCCAACAAAAGTTCCTGAACCTCCTAAAATCTTATCAGTCTTACCAAACGGAGTTTCGATGGCATCAAATGCAACAGTTCCTACTGCTAATAGTTTACTCATTTCTTATTTTTTTACCGTAATTTTGCAACAGATTTTAAAAGACCAAAAATAAGTTTTAAAAATGACAATTAAAGAAATACAAGAAGAAATTATTGATGAGTTTGATATGTTTGATGATTGGATGGAGCGTTATGAATATCTGATTGAATTAGGTAAATCTCTTCCTATAATTGACGAACAATTTAAAGTAGAAGAAAATATTATTAAAGGTTGTCAATCTAAAGTTTGGTTGTCTTCTAAAATGAATGGCACTACCATTGAATATACCGCAGATAGTGATGCGATTTTAACTAAAGGACTGGTTGCCCTATTGTTACGTGTATTCACAAATCAAACTCCACAAGATATTTTAGCTGCTAAAACTGATTTTATTGATGAAATCGGATTAAAAGAACATTTATCTCCAACTCGTGCTAATGGATTAGTTTCAATGCTAAAACAAATCAAATTATATGCGATTGCTCAACAAGCAAATACTGCTAATTAATAGTATCTTTGCATAGCAAAATTTTTGAAATGACAGAAGCAGAAGTAACAGAAATAGGAGACAAAATTGTAAAGGTTTTAAAAACCATTTACGATCCAGAAATTCCGGTTGACATCTATGAATTGGGTTTAATTTATGATGTGTTTGTAAATGAAGAAAATAATGCAAAAATTTTAATGACTCTAACTTCTCCAAACTGCCCTGTGGCAGAAACCTTACCTGTTGAAGTTGAAGATAAAGTAAAATCTTTAAAAGAGATTAACAACGCTGAAGTTGAAATTACTTTCGATCCTACTTGGACACAAGAAATGATGAGTGATGAAGCTAAACTTGAATTAGGAATGCTTTAATTTTAGATTTTAGATGAAATTTAAAAAATGCTACAAGTAACAAGTGCTTTTACTTTGAGCCTTTGAACCTTTGAACCTTTGAACCTAATATTAAAAAATGGATATTAAAAAATGGCAGAAGAAATCATCAATAGAATAGCTAATAGCAAACTAATTAATATCGATTTAGAAGAATTGTATCCAAATGGAAAACGTATTCTTTTTGACATTAAAGATTGGTTGTTTGAAGGAATCATTTTAAAAGAAAAAGATTTTAGAGAACACGTTGCCAATCATGATTGGTCTCAATATCAAGATAATTATGTAGCTCTTACCTGTTCTGAAGATGCTATTATTCCTTCCTGGGCTTATTTATTACTCTCTTCAGAATTGGCTCCTTTTGCTAAAAAGATTGTTGTCGGAAATTTAGTAATGCTAGAAACTGTTTTATTTCAAGATATAATTCAAGAGTTTAAAGTCGATGAGTTTAAAGACAAACCTATCATTATTAAGGGCTGTGCAGAAAAACCGATTCCGCCTTCTGCATTTGCTTTTTTGATTCAAAAATTACAACCTCTAGCCAAAACCATCATGTATGGAGAAGCTTGTTCTACAATACCTTTATATAAAAGGAAGAAATAATTTTTTTGTTAGTGAGAAGATTTTATTTTTGTGACGATTTTAGTCCATGAAAAAAATTCTATTCTTACTACTCCTATCTAGTTCTGTAATATCTGCACAACAGAAAAACGATTCCATAAAAAAATCAGATTCTATTTACAGAAAAGGTTTGTTGAATGAAATAAAAATTCTTCAAAAAAAACTAGACTCTGTAAAAAAAATTCAGAAAAAAGAAAAAGAAGAGTTCATCAAAGAATGGACTGTTGATGGTCGATTTACTTTTCTGTTTAATCAAGCCTCTTTTACCAACTGGACAGCCGGTGGAGAAAACAATGTAGCCGGTAACATAGGTGTTAACTACGACTTTAACTTTAGAAACAAAAAAATAAAATGGGATAATAAAATTATTGCTGTTTATGGATCAAGTCATGTAAGTAATCAAGGGTATAGAAAGACTGATGACCGATTTGAATACAACTCAGTTTTAGCTTTAAAAACAACAAAACGCTGGTATTTTTCTTTTTTCACCAACCTTATTACACAATTTTCTCGTGGTTTTGATTATAGTCAAGATCCCAAAAAAGAAGTTTCTTCAGTTTTTTCTCCAGCTTATTTAGGTTTTGGCCCTGGGATATTATGGCGTAAGAATGAAAACATGCGAGTAAATATTGCACCAGCAACTTCTAGATTTACATTTGTTTCGAAACCTTTTTCTGGACAATATGGTGTTCTCGAAGGAAAAACATCCACCTATGGTTTGGGATTTAATATGTCTGCATTTTTAAAATTCCAATTAATGGAAGAATTAACGATGGAAAATATTATTGCTTTGTATTCTAATTACCTTAGAAATCCACAAAATGTGGATGTGAACTATCAAATTAACTTCCTTATCAGTGTCAATAAATACCTTTCTACAAACCTTACACTGCACGTTATTGCTGATAATAACGCTTCAAGAAGGGTTCAATTTAGAGAAGTTTTCGGATTAGGCTTAAATTATACCTTTCACAAAATTTAAAATTTTATTTTTGCCCACTAATTTTTGAATATGAAAAAAATAATTATACTATGTTTTGTATTGACTAGTTTTTCAATCAACTCGCAAGAAAAAAAAGTAGATTCAACATCTAACTGGACAAAAAAAGGAACCTTTACCTTATTATTTAATCAAGCAACATTTTCTAACTGGATTGCTGGAGGAGAAAATTCTGTATCTGGAACTCTAAACATCAATTATGATTTTAATTATAAAAAAGATAATTGGTCATGGGATAATAAAGTAATCGGTAGATACGGGATTAGTAATATTAGCGGAACAGGAACTAGAAAAACAGATGATTTATTTGAATTCAATTCTCTAGTCTCTAAAAAAGCTTCTGAAAATTGGGCATACTCATTCTTTGCCAATGTTCGTTCTCAATTTACAACAGGATATGATTATTCTACACCAACAAAAACACCAACAACCGAGTTTTTTGCTCCAGGATTTGTAACTACAGGTCCGGGTATGGTTTATAAAAAATCAGATAATTTTAGTATCAACCTTTCTCCTGCCACTGCAAAGGCAACTTTTGTGAGTAGTAGATTTACAGATAACGGTGCTGCTTTTGGTGTAGATCAAGGAGAAACATCTCGTTATGAATTAGGTTTTTACGCTGCCATATATTACAAAGCAACTTTAATGGAAAACGTTACTGTTGAAAATATTTTTAACGCCTATTCTAACTATTTAGAAGATGCCAAGAATATTGATATCAATTATCAAATTAACTTTGTAATGCAAATCAACAAGTACTTGTCAACCAACTTAAATCTGCATATGATTGCAGATGATAATGTATCAAGCAGAGTTCAATTCAAACAATTATTTGGATTAGGAGTAAATTATATTTTTTAAATACATAACTAAATAAAAATAATTAAAGTCGTTAGAATTCAATTTCTTACGGCTTTTTTTTTGATATATTTGTGGCTTAAAATATGTCGATGACACTATTACTAGTTTACGCAACAGTCTCTATTTTCTTTTCGTTTTTATGCTCAATTTTAGAAGCTGTTTTATTGAGTGTTACGCCAACTTTTATCAATATAAAAAAGAGGGCTGGTTTTGCGTATGCTGATATTTTACAAGATCTAAAAAAAGATGTGGACAAACCTCTTATTGCAATCTTAACGCTTAATACAATCGCACATACAGTAGGTGCAATCTTAGTGGGTGTAGAAGCAGAAAAGCTTCCGTACAAAGTAGAGTTTTTAGGCTTTAATATTGTGGGGGTCGTTTCTGCTATTATGACCTTATTAATTTTAGTAGTTTCTGAAATTATTCCAAAAACTATTGGAGCTTCGTATTGGAGGCAATTGGCAAATTTTACCTCAAAAGCTTTATTGGTTTTAATGTTTCCTCTAAAATACACAGGTATTTTATGGTTATTACAATTAACAACTAGATTAATTGGCAATAAAGGTCATGGAAGTATTTTAAGTCGTGAAGGATTTATGGCGATGACCGAAATGGCTGAACAAGAAGGTGTTTTTCAAGAATCCGAAAGCAAGGTGATTAAAAACTTACTAAGTTTTAAAGAGGTTCGGGTAAAAGATATTATGACACCAAGAGCGGTTTTAAAATCTGCTGATGAAGAACAGACAATTCAAGCTTTTTTTGACGAACATCCTATGTTAGGTTTTTCTAGAATTCCTATTTATGAAGGAAATCCTGATAATATCACCGGTTACTTTTTAAAAGATCAATTGCTAGAGGCTATTATTAAAGGAAATGGAGAACAGCCCTTAAAAAATATAAAACGAACCATTTTAGTTACTGATAGAGAATTACCAATTCCTAATTTATTTGAAAAACTGATTGATCAAAGAGAGCACATTGCTCTGGTTGTAGATGAATACGGTTCTGTAAGTGGTTTGGTAACACAAGAAGACATGATAGAAACTTTATTGGGCTTAGAAATTATGGATGAAAGCGACAATATTGAAGACCTTCAATTACTTGCCAGAAAAAGTTGGGAACGACGTGCAAAACGTTTGGGGCTTATTGATGATGTGAATACTGAGGAATAATTACTCCTCTTTATACTCATAATATAAAAAGTCGTTATACGGAAAACGTTGAATGTGAATTTTCTTCACTTCTTCGTAGGTTTTCTCTTTAAACCCTTCTAAGTTTTCTTTGTTTAAAGCCGAGATAAAAATGGATTCTTTATCAGAATCATTCATCCAAGTTTTTTGCCAATCTTCTAAAGAATAATGTTCCGCTGATTTTTCAGTAACCAAATCATCTTCATCAATTGTTTCATACGTATAAGCATCAATCTTGTTAAAAACCATCAATGTTGGTTTATCTGCACAATTGATTTCATTTAAAATGGTATTTACTGAGGCAATATGATCTTCAAAATTAGGATGAGAGATATCAACTACATGTAATAGCAAGTCTGCTTCACGAACCTCATCTAGCGTAGATTTAAAAGATTCTACTAACTGAGTTGGTAATTTTCTGATGAAACCAACCGTATCTGTTATTAAGAAAGGGATATTCTTAATCACTACTTTTCTAACAGTGGTATCTAGGGTTGCAAATAATTTGTTTTCAGCAAAGACATCACTTTTACTGATAACATTCATTAGAGTAGACTTTCCAACATTGGTATACCCTACCAAAGCAATACGAACCATTTTACCACGATTCTTTCGCTGAACAGCCATTTGCTTGTCTATGATGGTCAGTTTCTTTTTTAATAAAGCAATTTTATCACGAATGATACGTCTATCGGTTTCAATTTCTGTTTCTCCAGGTCCACGCAATCCAATTCCTCCCTTTTGTTTATCAAGGTGTGTCCATAACTTTGTTAAACGAGGCAATAAATATTGATGTTGTGCTAATTCTACTTGAGTTTTTGCTGAGCTTGTTTGTGCTCTTTGCGCGAAAATATCTAGTATTAGATTGGTTCTATCTAAGATTTTACAGTCAAGAATTTTTTCAATATTTCTTAATTGAGCAGGAGATAATTCGTCATCAAAAATAGCGGTACCAATCATATGAGAATCGATATACGCTTTTACATCTTCTAGTTTTCCAGTTCCTAAAAATGTTTTAGGGTGAGGTTTTTCTAGCTTCTGTACAAATCTTTTTACCACAGCTCCACCAGCAGTTTCTGTTAAAAACTCTAGTTCGTCTAGGTATTCTTTGGATTTCGTTTCGTCTTGTAATTGAGTAATTACACCAATTAAAACGGTTTTTTCTGATATCGCTTCTCTCTGATCTATCATAAGGCGCAAAGGTACTAAGAATTCTATTTGAAAGCAGTAAAAAATAATATGCTAGAAGTGAAAGAATTAATCTTCTTCATTCATTTTACCAAGTAAGGTTTTATCATTGATGATGTATTTTTTATACTTTCCGTCTTTATATCTCCAATAGATAAAAATTGGCATAAAAATAAAAGAAAGATACATCACTCCTAAACCCATAACAACAGGGCCTTTTGAATGTTCGGTGTATTCTAAGTAACCACCAATAGTCATCCAAATTAGAAAAATGATAAACAATATTTTAAGAAGATTTTCCATGATTTCAAAGGTAAGAATTATGAATTAGTTACTTCAATTAATTTATTTCTATAAGCAGTTAATAACTTCGACTTAGAAATAAAACCAATGTACTTTTTATCTTTGATAACGGGCAAATTCCATGCTCCAGAACCTTTAAATTTTGTCATAATTTTTTCCATAGAATCCTCATAAAAAATGATATCTGGTGCAGATTTCATGAAGAGAGAAACCGTAGTTTTTTCATATAAACTTTGATCAAACATTACAGAACGTACATCATCTAACAAAACAATTCCTAAAAACTGTCCTTCTTCATCAACCACAGGAAATAAATTTCTGCTAGATTTCGATACTCCTTTTTTCAACATTTCTCCCAAGGTCATATCTGCATGTAAGGGCACAAAATTCTTTTCAATTACCTTATCAATCTTTAGCATCATTAAGGCGTTTTTATCTTTATCATTGGTAATCAATTCTCCTCGTTTTGCTAGGTCTGCTGTATAAATTGAATTCGGTACAAAATACTTTGTAACACCATACGAAATAGTGGCTACCAACATTAACGGGACAAACAAATCGTAGCCGCCAGTGATTTCTGCTATCAAGAAAATTGCGGTTAAAGGCGCATGTAATACTCCAGCCATTAAACCCGTCATTCCAATTAATGTAAAATTAGATTCTGAGACATCAAATCCAAATTGATTGATAATTTTAGCAACCGCATTTCCCAAAGCACTTCCCATAAATAAGGTGGGAATAAAAATACCTCCTACTCCACCAGCAGCAAAGGTAGTGGTCATGGCAATTGCTTTAAAAATGGCGATAACCAACAGAATTCCAACGACCATCCAAACATTCTCAAAATCAATAGCATATTGTATTCCGCTTAAAGCTTCCGCAGTTTTTCCATTTAATAAATTATTAATCAAACCATATCCTTCACCATATAAAGGTGGAATAAAATACAGCATCAATCCAATAGCAATGGCAGCAATTCCAATTTTTACATAAGCATTTGAAAAACGTTCAAAAAAGCGAGTGATCAAAAAATACATTTTAGAAAAGTAGATAGAAGCAACTCCTGTAGCAACTCCTAAAAAAACATAGAAAAAAATATCTTTTACTCGCCAAGCTTCTTCTAATTGAAAACCAAATAACACGTCAGTCCCTCTAAAGAAATAGGAAGTTATTACGGCTGCTATAGAAGCTAAAAGTAAAGGGACCAAAGAGGCAAAAACTAAATCTAAACTGAAGATTTCAATAGCAAAAACAATGGCCGCTACGGGTGCTTTAAACATCGAAGACATCGCTCCAGCTGTAGCACATCCTATCAACAACATTCTAGTTTTGGTGTTCATATGAAACAGTTGCGCAATGTTAGAACCTATGGCTGCTCCAGTACTTACTGCAGGTCCTTGTAATCCTACAGAACCTCCAAAACCAACAGTAATTGGTGCCGCTATTAAAGAGGAAAACATTTTATAGCGTTCTATAATTCCGCTTCGTTTAGAAATGGAATACAAGGTGGTTGATATTCCGTGTCCAATCTCTTTTTTGATAAAATTCTTACGAATAAGATAGACCAACCAAACTCCAATAATAGGGAAAATAAAATACAGTGAATGGTGGTAATTTTTGATAAACCCTCCTTCCAAGACAGACTGAATTAATAAAGTGAGATATTTTAAAATAACAGTTCCTATGCCTGCGAGAAAACCTACAAGAATACTTAACACCAATAAAAATTGACGCTCGGAAATATGTTTATATCTCCAAATAAGAATTTTAGTAAAAATATTTCGCTTTTTAGCTGGCATTTAAAATGATTTTTTCAAGATATCCGTTCCTAAAAATTGTTGATTCTTGTTGTAATACCAATTGCGTTTTTTTGGAATTTTAATTCCGTTAATCGTTTCAGTTCCTGTCAACAAAATATATTCTCCTGTATCTGGTTTCGAATCTTTTAAGAATTGATATGCTTCCATTGCATAGCTTTCTGGATCGAAATAAAAATACCAAGTATCTTTTCCAACTTCTTGATCATATGTGACTGTTAACACCAAATACATTTCACCCATAAACTTATCTAGGTTTACTTGTTTATGAATGATTGTTCCTGGGTCTTTTAATTTCATGGGTAATCCGTATAAATAAGAATAGTAATTCTTATACAAGTTTGCTCTATCACAAGTTAGATTTTGTTTCTTCTTTACTTCATCTGATAAATTACTTTCTCCGTCAAAAGCTAACATACACTTTTCTTTATCTACAGTATATTCAGTGGTGTTTTTCCCTTTAGTTGCTTTTACATAAAAGTATTGATTGGGGAAATCAATTTTTATTTCACTATCGCGGCTGGGATTGTTTGGCGTTTCCATAGTAACAAACAAGGTTCCTTTAAAAGTCTCCCAATGACCTTGTGGATCATGATATTTAATGGCTTTTTCTAATAATTCTAAGCCTGTGATTTCTTGTCCTTGAACAGAACCAATCATTGTAAAAAAAGCGAAAAGCAGGATGTGTTGTTTCATAGGATTAAATGTAACAAAAAATGTGGTTCTAATCTGTATCTATTCAAAATGAAGAAAACTTAAAATAAAATCCCGCTCTAAAACTAGAACGGGATTTATATCTTTTTCTCATTGTCATCGCTAATGAAATGAAGCGATCTCTTTAAAAAGATTACTTCGCTTTGTTCGTAATGACATTATTCCTGAATATCTAATTTAATATTAAGCTCTTTTAATTGTGCATCATCAATCCTTGCTGGTGAATCGATCATTACATCTCTTCCTGAATTATTTTTAGGAAACGCAATAAAATCTCTAATCGTTTCTTGTCCGCCTAAAATAGCAACCAATCTATCCAACCCAAAAGCAATTCCACCATGAGGTGGCGCACCATATTCAAAAGCATCCATTAAGAACCCAAATTGTGCTTTTGCTTCTTCATCAGAGAATCCAAGTTTCTTTAACATGATTGCTTGAATCTCTTTATCGTGAATTCTAATAGAGCCTCCACCAATTTCGTTTCCGTTTAAGACCAAATCGTAGGCATTGGCTTTTACTTCTCCTGGTTTTGAATCTAATAATTCTAATTGGCCAGGTTTTGGTGAAGTAAATGGATGATGCATGGCATGATAATGTCCGGTTTCTTCATCTAATTCTAATAATGGAAAATCAACCACCCAAAGTGGTGCAAATTCATTATTTTTTCTTAATCCTAAACGTTCTGCCATTTCCATACGTAAGGCACTTAATTGCGTTCTAACTTTATTGGTGTCTCCAGACAAAATACAGATTAAATCACCTGCTTTTGCACCGGTAACTTCTGCCCATTTGGCTAAATCGTCTTGATCGTAAAATTTATCTACAGAAGATTTATAACTTCCGTCTTCATTGCATCTTGAGTAGACCATTCCTAAGGCTCCAACCTGAGGACGACGCACCCAATCAATCAATTTATCTATCTCTTTTCTAGTGTAAGAATTTCCACCTGGTACTGCAATCCCAACCACCAACTCGGCATTATTAAAAACACCAAATTCTTTATGTTGTGCAACGGCATTTAATTCTCCAAACTCCATTCCAAAACGAATATCTGGTTTGTCGTTTCCGAACAAACGCATTGCATCATCATATTGCATTCTTGGAAATTTAGCAACCTCAACACCTTTAATTTCTTTTAGTAAGTGACGTGTTAATCCTTCAAACGTATTTAAAATATCTTCTTGCTCTACAAATGCCATTTCGCAGTCAATCTGAGTAAACTCTGGCTGACGATCGGCACGTAAATCTTCATCTCTAAAACATTTAACAATCTGAAAATACTTATCCATTCCACCAATCATCAATAACTGTTTAAAGGTTTGAGGCGATTGTGGTAAAGCGTAAAACTGACCTTGATTCATACGAGATGGCACTAAGAAATCACGTGCCCCTTCTGGAGTTGATTTGATTAAATAAGGCGTTTCTACATCAACAAATCCTTCATCAGATAAATATTTACGAACTTCCATAGATACTTTATGACGGAAAAGCAAATTCTCTTTCACTGGATTTCTACGGATGTCTAAATAGCGATATTTCATTCTAATATCTTCTCCTCCATCAGTTTCATCCTCTATGGTAAAAGGTGGTGTTTTAGCTTCATTTAAAACAGTGACTTTAGTAACCAATACTTCAATAGCACCAGTTTTCATATTAGAATTCTTCGACTGACGTTCGATGACAGTTCCTATAATCTGAATCACAAATTCGCGTCCTAAGCTTTTCGCTTTGTCCATTAAATCCGCAGAAGTTCTCTCTTCATCAAAGATTAATTGTGTAATTCCGTATCGATCACGGAGATCTACCCAAATCATAAATCCTTTATCTCTAGATTTCTGTACCCAACCTGCTAAGGTTACTTCTGTGTTTATGTGCGAAGCTCTTAATTCTCCACAAGAATGTGTTCTATACATTTCTGTTTTGTTAAATATGCTGCAAATTTAATCAAATCATAAGAATAGCACTATTTTTAAAGCTTCAATTCTAACTATAAAATCTTTGTAAGTTTGTATTATGAGCGAGGTAATAAATATTCAAAAGAAATTTAATCTATTTTCTGATCAATGGTCTCCAAAAAAAGTTGGAGAATTAAACGGTCAACAAATCTTATTGGCTAAAATTCAAGGTGAATTTGTTTTTCACAAACACGATGATGAAGATGAACTTTTTTTAGTAATGAAAGGTCAACTGGAGTTAGAATTAAGAGACAGAACAGTGGTTTTAAATAAAGGTGAATTTTTTATCGTTCCAAAAGGAGTTGAACACAAACCCATTGCCAAAGAAGAAACACATTTGTTGTTGTTTGAACCTTTAAGTATCAAACATACAGGGAATGTAATGGCAGATATTACGGTAGAAACGTATGAAAGCATTTAACAATGATCAGTGAACAATTAACAACAAATAGTGATCTTTGATCATTGATAAATGACAACTGAACAATGAAATTATATTTAGTCCCTACACCCATTGGAAATTTAGAAGACATGACTTTTAGAGCTATTACAGTTTTAAAGGAAGTCGATTTTATTTTAGCCGAAGACACCAGAACCAGCGGAAAATTGTTAAAACATTATGAGATTGGCACGCAAATGCACAGTCATCATATGCATAATGAACACAAATCTGTGAAAGGTGTTGTACAACGAATTAAAAATGGAGAAACCTGTGCGTTAATTTCGGATGCAGGAACGCCTGCTATTTCTGATCCTGGATTTTTACTAACTCGAGCTTGCATTAAAAATGATATTGACGTAGAATGTTTACCGGGTGCTACAGCTTTTGTACCTGCTTTGGTAAACTCTGGTTTTCCAAATGACCGTTTTGTGTTTGAAGGTTTTTTACCTCTAAAAAAAGGACGACAAACTCGATTTCTTCAATTAGCTGAAGAAACTCGAACAATGATTTTCTATGAAAGTCCACATAAACTCATTAAAACTTTAGGACACTTTGCTGAATATTTCGGTGAAGACCGTTTGGTTTCGGTCTCTAGAGAACTTACCAAACTATTCGAGGAAACAAAAAGGGGTACTACCAAAGAAGTCTTAGCTTATTATACTGCCAAACCTCCCAAAGGTGAAATTGTGATTGTGGTAGAAGGGAAAAAATAGGTATTTATACCTGTTTTAAAATAGTTTGGTTTCTGTTATTTTGTGAGAATACAAGTACATTAATTTTCTCATAATAGATACTTTAAAACACATGAAAAGAAATTTATTTTTACTATTTATTGGGATTTTAATCTCTTTAAGTTCTTCATCGCAAACAAGAAAAAAGAAAACAAAATATTTTGATGTAAATTATGTTGAGATTTCTAAATCAAAATTTAGAAAAATAAGAGCAACTAATAGACTCTTAGATATTCCTGGCGATTCTGCTCATCACAGAAAATTAAGCTTACGTGAAAAAAGAGGTAAAGTCAATGATAGAGCTTCATTAGAATTATTGTTAGAAAACGAAATCAACAAAGAATTAGATAGCACAAAACCCCTTGTTATTATTTTTCATCCTGGAAAAGACGCTTGCAACTCAAGTAGTTCTGCAAGTAAAGAACGAATAAAATATTGGTTTGATGTTTTAGAAGACGGCGTTTATCAACTCGCTAAAACCAAACCAATTTATATTTATAAAGAAAAAGAAGGTCTTGAAAAGTATCATGGAATTTTAACTTGGCATAAAGATCCTGACCAAACCATAGAACGTTTATTTTTTGAGCACCATTACCCTTGTAGTAGTTTTGTAGTTATTTCAAAAGATGGAGATTATATTAGTTTTTTTGGAGAATTTGGTAAAAAATATCTGTGGGGTGCAATTGATTATATTACTAAGTAAATTTCTCAAAATTTCCTTGATAAACAATCCTGATGATAATTTCTTTCTACTATTAAAAACCATACCCACTATCAATAACAATCAAGAAGATTTGCAACATCTACTCAAAACAAAAACAGGCACTTCTACTTATACCCATACTTTTTATTCTTTATAATTTGTTTTGTCAAAATCAACTATCTAAAAACAACATTATGAACAAAAAAATTTATGTACTCGCTTCCGCTTTACTCGTATCTTTTTTCTTTTCATGTAACAACGACAAGAAAGAAGCCTTTACCTATCACAAAGTAGTTCCAGCAGAATTTCCTGAATTGGAAATTCCTGGTTTTAATTTTCCTGAAGATTCATTAGTGGTTAATAAATGGATTAGAACTTCTAATACCCAAAAAGTGTACCAACACGGTTGGGGAATTTGGACTGGTTTAACTGCAGAAACAAATCAATACATTCCTGGAGATACGCGTCCACTTCGAGTTTTTGAAACCTGGTTAACTCCCGATGAAATTGTAGATTCTATAAAAAAGCTTCCTGTTAAAAGATCCAACAGAGCCAACTTAAAAATGCCTAATCAATTAGGTCATTTTGTTTCCAATCAAGAAACAGTAAATGATAGCATCCATGAATCTGTATCGTATAGTCCAGGAGCAGCAAGTTTTGTCATTAACAATAAAATATTTATGGCGACAACCCTATTGAAGTATGCTAAAAAAGAGAACCGAAAAGAAGTTCCGTTTTTTCCTGCGAATGCAATTACCATAAAACCTGTTTTTAAAGTTTTAGCATCTTCTGGTGGAAAAACTAAATTTAATATTTCTGCTTGGAGTGGTCAT
>Ga0209138_1000174_pt1 | contig 65877 bp, 65 predicted proteins | sample SaaInl3SG_22_DNA_FD_184645 | JGI IMG/M metagenome (GOLD analysis project Ga0209138, IMG submission 184645) | Marine microbial communities from expanding oxygen minimum zones in the Saanich Inlet - ESP_153SG_22_DNA (SPAdes) (version 2) | ecosystem: Environmental > Aquatic > Marine > Intertidal...
TTGGGCTTAAACACATTGGTTGCGGGTATTGCCAAATATTCTGCAAACGCACCGTCTCGATTGACGCCCACACCTTGTGTGTTGGGGCAGAGATGCAGTCGGCCTGCCAAGCAGTTACGACAACGTCCGCAGACAATGTGACCCTCGCCTGAGACGATGTCGCCAATGGCAAGCCCCGTGACATTGGCACCGATTTCAACAATTTCTCCGGCGTATTCGTGGCCGCTGATCATTGGGATGGGAATCGTTTTTTGGGCCCATTGGTCCCAGTTATAGATATGCACATCAGTGCCGCATATTGCGGTTTTATGGATCTTGATGAGCACCTCGTTCCCCTCAATTTCTGGGATCGGGACATTTTCAAGCCACAAACCTTCTTCGGCGTATTTTTTCACGAGTGCTTTCATCGAACGAGTCCAGTAAGGCAGCGGTTATCTAAAGGTTTTATGCGCTTAAAGTCGCTTTGGATGACTTTGAGCCGCTTGTGGTTCTTGGGTGCTGCGAGAGTTTTAATATCCGCCTATTTTATGACGGCTCGTGCATTGACGATACTCCCGCATAGGGTGCTATCGTCTTGCGTCGAGCAAAAGATAAAAATGAGCGAGGCAACGATGCTGGATTTAGATCGAGAGAAGATAGCGCTTGCCGCCGCGTTTCGGTGGGCGGCACGACTCAACTTTCACGAGGGGGTGGCTAACCACTTCTCGCTCGCGCTCAATGCGGACGGCACACGGTTCTTAATGAACCCCAACCAGCGCCATTTTTCACGTATTAAAGCCAGCGATATTATCGAAGTTGATGCCAATGACCCCAATGCACTCAGTGGACCCGACGCCCCGGATATAACGGCGTGGGGGTTGCATGGTGGCATTCACAGACACTGTCCACACGCACGTTGCATCATGCATGTGCACTCTAATTACGCCACTGTGCTGGCCTCACTCTCCGACAGCCGCCTGCGGCCTGTCGATCAGAACTCCGCCATGTTCTTTAACCGCTACGTCATTGACGAGCATTACGGTGGCCTGGCCTTGGAGGATGAAGGCAATCGGTGTGCGGCACTCCTGACCGACCCCAAAAAGAAGGTCATGATCATGGGCAACCACGGTGTCTTGGTCATCGGTACAACGGTGGCGGAGACCTTTAATCGCCTCTACTACTTCGAGCGCGCAGCAAGTACTTACGTCCAAGCCCTGCAGACCGGACAGCCACTGCATGTGCTGTCTGACGAAGTGGCAGAGAAAACCGCGCAACAGCTCGAAGCCTACCCCGAGCAAGATGAAAGGCACTTTTTTGAGCTTAACGCGATCTTGAATGCGGAAGGATCGGATTACGCCGAATGACGGCGTAGGTCGTCGTGATGAGACTGTAATACTGGTTTGACGCGCAGGCGCGCAAAGCGTCGCCCGTCAGCCCATTACAAACGGGTGACGCGTGTTTGAGCAGATGCGCCTGAGCGACTCATCGCAAGGGCTACACACCAAAGACGCGCCTGAAGTTATTCACGTAAAAGTTATCGAGCGTGCACGCGCTGTGATTTGCTAAAAACGCATCGAATGAACCGAGTGGGTCTTTTCCACCCTCAATATGCGGGTAGTCGCTTGCGAACATGTATAGCTCAGAGTTTGAGTGCGCGATTAACGAGCCCACATCCTCAAAAGGGAAGGCGGTGAACCCCATTTGCTCCGTGATTTGCTCCGACGGCTTGCGCGACATGGAGGCAAGTTCAGGCTGGACACGGCTAAACGCGTGGACGGTGTTATCCAATATTTTCAAAAAGGAGGGCACCCAAGACGCGCCGAGTTCAACAGCTGCGCCTTTCAGCTTTCGGTGACGCTCAAAGACACCACTAAGCACCATGGCACTGATGAATCGTTCGGCCGCATGGTGAAGCACTGAATAGTCCAACGCCCTGACGTTTTCACCCCCGTCAAATGCGTCTTTGGGCAACGGCTTTCCGTTGTTAAACCAGGCCGGGTCAATGTGATAGTCACTGCCGCCAATATGAATTAAAAAGGGTACGCCGCTCTCTGCCAGCCTTGCCCAAAACGCGTCAAAATCCGGGTGTCCGGGTGATTTGTCGCCACAGATGCGGTGCGGCACCCAAATGCCGCCCATTCCTGACTGCAGGGCAAATTCGAGCTCTTTCACTGCAAGGTCTGGATCGTCCAGCGAAATACAGGCCATTCCCATGAGGCGCTCATCATCCCCGCAAAAAGCGGTCATGGCGCGTGTGTGTGCGCGAACCGCACCGTATTTAACGCGGGTGCTGAGCTTTGTCGAAAATGGCGCTCTGGCGGAAAGTGTTGAGAAGATGATTTGTTTTTTGAAGCCCAGCATATCCAGCGCTTGCGAGCGATGCCGCCCGTCAAATGCACCGAGTGCCTGAATTTCTTTTGACTGTGCGATCAATCCATCGCCCAAGGAGCGCAGGTGATTCAGATGTTCGCCCGAATGTTTGCCGCCTTGACCGACCAGCACCGCAACCTCTTCTTCGGTGACGCTGGAGGCCGAGTAACTGGTCAGTGGAATCTGGTCGCGAATATCTGCGTCAGCGAAATCGCGTAAGTGCGTGGGCAACTCCATGATGTGCCCGTCTGCATCGTAGATGGCTCTGTCGCCCGCATAGGTCATGTCGCTCGCCCCTCTTGTTATTGTTAAGCTGTTATTACTAGGCACCTCGATTGAGTAGCCACTGATTATTAACTGCCCGGTCAGTGTAACGACAGTTCAGGCGCGGGTGTAAAAACCGGCGCCCCGGCGTCTTCATGTGTCAATGGGGCGCCGTCTTGAGGTAGTCTCTGGGACCTCGTTGATTAATCCTTCACGCTCACGAAACGTTAGCAGCTTTGGAGTCGATATGGATCCCTTAAGTCAGGCGGTGCTGGGCTCAGTTGCGTCTCAGTCGGTGCGCGACAAAGCCAGTCTCATCAGGCTTGGCACCATCGGTGCGCTGGCCGGAATGGCGCCTGATCTTGATGTGCTGATTCAATCCGCTACGGACCCACTGCTTTCACTGGAGTACCACCGACAGTTCACCCATTCGCTACTCTTTATTCCGTTGGGTGCGGCGCTCTGTGCTTTAGCTTTCTGGCCTTTCGTCCGTCGTCACATGAGCTACCAGCAGGTTTGGCTGGTCGCGCTTGTGGGCTACGCCACGCACGGTTTGCTCGACGCCTGCACGACCTACGGCACGATGTTACTTTGGCCGTTCTCTGATGCACGCATTGCGTGGAGTAACATCTCGGTGGTTGATCCGTTATTCACGCTGCCTTTACTGGCTGCGGCGGTGTTGGCTGGGATTAGACAGTCGGCCTTGACTGCACGTCTCGGTATGGTTTGGGGGTTACTGTATCTCGCGTTCGGACTGGTGCAGCAGGATCGAGCGACGACGGCGGGCGAAGCGCTTGCCGCGAGTCGAGGACACGACTTGGTGGCTGTTTCATCCAAGCCAAGCTTTGGCAATATCTTGCTCTGGAAAGTCATTTACGAGCACGACGATCGGTACTACGTAGACGCGGTTCGGGTTGCCACTGATATCCAGCTACTCGAAGGCGATAACGTTGCTCGACTCAATATCGAGACGCATTTTCCGTGGCTGGATGCCAGGTCACAGCAAGCGGAAGATTTAGAGCGATTTCGTTGGTTTTCCAAAGACTATTTGGCCGTTGACGAAGACGACCCTCAGTTTGTCGTGGACATGCGGTATTCCCTGCTACCCAATGAGATCAAGGGCCTGTGGGGTATTCGTTTGGACGAAACACTGAGCGAGGACCAGCACGTTGAATGGACGGCGAGGCGCAGCGCGGGAGCGGAACGATTTGATGAGCTGTTTGGCTTGCTGATGGGCCACGATGAGCGGCTAATTGACTTGCCTCAGGCACTTGGCCATGAATCCCTCAAGACGGAGCGCGTTAGCAACTCACACTGAGTCGTCTGACCCATACGGCGTCGCTTTCATGCAGGATAATTTTCTTTTATTCATCGGTTTGATGACTATCAAGGTGCTCTTCACCAAACGATTTCAGCGCGCGGAGAACGGGCTTTAAGGCCTTGCCGAGCTCCGTGGGCACATACTCATAGCGGGTTGGCCGGGTTTGATAAGGCACCTTGGCTAGGAGCCCCCACTCGACTAATTTGCGCAGTCGATCGCTTAAGAGATTGGTAGGAATATGCTCTCGGCTCGAACAAAAGTCTGCAAAGGTGCGACCATTTAGGAACAGCGCGTCTCGCATAATCAGCAAGGTCCATCGGTCTCCCATAAGGTCTAACGACCGCGAAATTGGGCAGGGTGATCGGTGGGCGATAGTGAGCGGCTTAGATTCAGACGTCATGATGCACTCTGGCCTCGTCGAAAGGCCCCCAACTTCAGGGCACTAACCATAATAATGCCGTAGATGGCCATGCCGAATGCTGCCGCATAAAACACGCCCGCCAAACCCCAATCGGTCGTATTGATCAGCAGCAGGGCACCGCCGACCGCAACAATGAGTCTGAGTACCAGCGAGACAACAGGCCAGAACATGGCGCCAGCGCCTTGAGAGGCGAAATACAAAGACAGGCCTAAGCCCTGAAAAGCAAAGCAAGGCCCGACGATTTGTATGTACTGTTTGGCTGCCCCCTGAACAATTGGATCTTGGCTAAACAGCGGTATCCAAAAGTCGGGGAACAGGGCCAAACTAATGCCAATAATCCCGGCAAGAAGCGCGGAACCCATGCCCCCGACCCAGCCGATGTGTTCTGCCCTCTTGAGGTCACCCGCACCAACGCTCATGCCCACTAAGGAAGTCATGGACGCGCCAATACCAAAAACTAAGGGAATTAGAAGGAACTCAATTCGCGAGCCTATGCCGTAACCCGCCAGAGCCTCCTCGCCAAAACGGCCAACAATGGCTGTCAGGCAAAGGATGCTGGTGACTGTGAGTATGGGCGACAGAGACGCAGGCAGCGCTACGTTCAGGATCTCTCTGAAGTGCCGGTGCTCAAAGCCAAAGTGGCTCCGCCGAATTTTGATGGCCGTATTGCCGATCATGAGCCTCAAAAGCATGATGCCGCTGAGCAGAAACGCCGTGACGACAGCCGACACCGCGGCACCGACAATGCCGAGTTGCGGAGCGCCAAAAGTACCAAGCACTAGGGCCGCTGACAGGGGTACCTGAACGAGCGCACTGGCGGCCATGACCAGGGCTGGGAACTTCATGTCACCCATACCGCGGTATATCGCACTGACTACGCCCATGAACCACAAAAATACGCCACCTGAAAATAGCACCAGGCAGTAACGCAGTGCCTCAGTGAGCGTGCCACTGTTGCCACCTAAAAAGCGTAAAAAAGGCTCGCCAAAAGCCCAGAATAACGTGAAAAGTAAGAGCGCACCGATGACAGCCAGCGCCAGAGCGTGCCAGATCAGTTGCTCCGCACGTCGCTGATCACCAGCCCCTAGCGCGCGTGCAATGGCTGAGGCCACTGCCCCGCCCATGGCTCCAGCCGACAGGGTCTGAGTCAGCATTAATAGCGGGAATACCAACGCCATAGCGGCTAAAGAACTGCTGCCCAGCTGCCCTACAAACCAGACCTCGGTCATGCTGACACTCGCCTGAATGAAGAAGGCAATACTATTGGGTGCAGACAACCTCGCCAGCAACGGAAGGGGGCGCGCGGTCAGCAAGTACTGGGTTCGATCGTCCACAAAGCTAAAACCAATCGGTAAGGGCTTGCATTATCAAGGGGTTACTTTAATAATGCAAGTAACTATCTATTTCTACGTCATAAAAACAAGTGGGGAGGTTGTATGGAATTTGGGCTGCTAATAGGCGCCGCGGTACTGTCGCTGGTGGGTGCGTTGTTCCACGGCGTTGCCGGTCACCGCTTGTATATGGGCAATATAAACGTCAGCAACCTCGAACCGTTAGCCAAGACCTTAAGTCTAGTGAGTTGGCATACGTTTACGATCATGCTTCTGGTCGGTGCGGGGACACTCGCCTTTGTCGCTTACACCCCCGCGATGAAACTCATGGCTTATCCGATTATTTTAACCAATGCAGCAGGCGCCTTAATGTTCCTCTTGTTGGGGCTGGGGAGTCATCGGCAACTTCTCAAACTGCCGGGCCTGTACCTGATGGGCGGCACCGCGACTTTGACTTTGTTGGGTATTTATTAACGCGGTTTTGTTTGCGAAGTTAACGCTCTATGCTCTGCATCTAATGTAAGGTCCAATTGTACGTGGACGGCTGCTACCGAGCCGGTGGTGCTGCTATCAGCGTTAGTGTATCCCCGCCCCGCGTAGCAAGATAAATCAACAGGATGCCAGGCCTAAATTCATGAACTATATTCGAAAATACCAGTTTGAGATCTTCGCGACACTTGGCTTTTGGTTTATCGCGCTCAACTCCATTATTCCTACGGATGCTAGTGTTCTACTCGTTGGAGGAGTTGTCTCCTTTATCGTTGCCAGCAACGGATATAGGAATCGACAAAGACGGCTAAATAATAAAAAGTGATCTAAACAGTACTGGTCTGGTTTTGGAAAGGGCTGGACGTTGGGGGTTAAGCTTTAATATCGAGTAGTGCGCCTAGCATGTTGTCCGCGACTCGCAGGGTCATCAGGTTTGCGTCGTAAAGGCGTTTATTGGCACCCATCTCAATCGATTCCTCGAGAAGGTCAACTTCTGAAGGAGGCAGAGCGCCCTCCGTGTTGACACTTTGAAGCGCCGGCGACGCTGTGCCGTTGACTCTCTCGACTTTGACTTCAACACCATAGACACCAGCGACTGTCGTTACTTGCTGCTTCTGAAACCCAGCTGTCGATGCGTTAGCGATGTTATTGGCATTGGCCTGTAGCTTTAAAGTAGCCGCCTGAAGCCCTGAAAGTGCAGCACTGTTTACTGAGCCCACCGTACCTAATCCCAGCAGAAAAGACTGGGTGAGTTTAACTCTTATGACCCTTTGTGCAAAATCGGAGTACTGAAGCTACTCGGTTAAACAACGTATTGGCCCAAAAGTCGCACACCAGAACGACCCACTCACGGACAGCCAGCACTAATTTGATATGACAAGCTACTTCGTACGATGTGTGACTAAGTTGCCGCACTACAGGCCCGTCTTTATTACTTTTATGGGAACTCAGATGCAATAATGAAGACAACAAGGTCAGCGTATCCGTTATGTTTTAGTTGTTTTTTTTAGCTTAGGTTCTATCCTTATCCACGCATAAGCACAGAGGTTCAGCCGTTATGGAAACAGATATTTTTAGCCAAGAAACAAAGGTGTTGTCAGAAGTTAAAAGGCTTCAAGAGGAGGGACACTCGTCTCATGCGGACTTCAGCGCACTGGCTGATCAATACGGTAAATTACTTAGAACCACAAAAAAAATAATTAAACTTAGCGATAAGAATGAGCAGAGGTTAAATCAGTTAAAGCTGGAAGCTCAGGAAACGAATGAGCAGCTAGAGGGTATGTCGTCACAACTCTCAAAGTTCTTGTCCCCGCAGCTCTATAATTCTATTTTCTCTGGATCCAGACATGGGACACGTGTAAGCCGTCGAAAGAAACTAACAGTTTTTTTCTCTGATCTATGCGGCTTCACTAACTATGTAGAAAGCATGGAGTCCGAGGACGTTACAGACTTGTTAAATCTCTACCTTGAAACAATGACAAACATCGCATTAGAGCATGGAGCAACAATTGATAAATATATTGGCGATGGCATTATGTTGTTTTTTGGCGATCCAGAAACTAATGGCGTGCGAGAAGACGCAGTCCAATGCGTAAATATGGCCCTAGAAATGCTACGAGCACTCGATAACCTGTCAGACGAGTGGGCTAAATACGGATTAAGAGATCAGCTCCAGATGCGGATCGGTATTGACACCGGATTCGCGACAGTTGGTAACTTTGGGTGTGAGTCTCGTCTAGACTATACAGCGATAGGGGCGGCGGTAAATCGAGCATCCCGGCTTGAAACGGCGGCTGATAACGGATCGATATACATATCCGAGGACACCTATAACTTAGTTAAGGATTCAATTGTTGCCGAAGCATTACCACCTATACACCTAAAGGGTATTGGGGAATTCTTAGCGCGAAAAGTAAAGAGCTCCCGTGATTCAAGTGCTATCTCGATGGAGCTAGGTGAGCGCAGCGTATCGTTTGTTTTGGACAATCTATCTGAAACCGAGCTTGACGAAGCCGCGCTAAGTTTACAGAAAGCAATCGAAGACATTCAGTCGTTCAAAATAACTGGCTCCTGATGTTCGAGACGTTTGTGTGAGAGTCTTGTGCCAGCGCTAACTAACCCAGCCGCGATATACAAACAGTGCACCAAACTCATGCGCTTGGAAGTCAAACTCAAATTTTTTGACTCTACGTGCCATCTCAATAAAGCCTAGGCCTGCACCAACCGAGTCATCGGGAGGACCGTCCTTCAGGCGCTGTCGATAAAGTTTTCGAAGCTCCTTTGCATCTTTTACACTCAAGTCGACTAAGGTCGCCTCAAGTACGTCTCGTTTAGATTCTGACACAACATTTACCGCCTCTATCAGGAAGCCGTCATCTGCAATTGAGATTGCAATAGTGCCAACGCTATCTCCAGTCGATTTGGTCTTTTGATGAGAGTATCGAATGATATTTTGTGCCTGCTCGATAAAAACGCCGAAAACCCTATTTGCTACCACCTCCTCCGTCTCTTTATCAGATAATTGATGGCGAACAGGATTGGCAATTGTCGTAAGTAAATCTTCTGTCATCGGACCGGAATAGCAAAATACGGTCTTCCTGTCTTGCATGAAAGTATGTAGCCCTACAGTATCTCGTTCAATGTTCATAATAAGATCTCCTGAACCAATATTTGAAAGTGCTTATCCGGCTGCCTCGGCCTCTATCGCAACCAACTCATAGGTACAACTTTCAACGTCCTCCTGGAAATCTTCGCCTGCTTCCAACATCGTGTCGTCTTCTGTACGGTAGCACCACTGAATCAGAATCTCCCTTCCCGACTCAGCGCTCTCTTCTAAATACTCGAAAAAATCGAACAAGAATTTTGCTGACGAGCTGTTGAAGTAATAAAGCTCAATTACAACTTTGAATGATCCGTTACTAATCCCCATGTTTTCTTCTAAAGCCTCCAGAACCGGGGCAGACCATTCGGAAATATTCTCTGGATAACATTCGCCCCTTATCGAACACGATTGCTCCGTCAACTCAACATATGGGGTTCGCTGCGTCTGCTCAAAAATCATACTTTGTCTCCAATCGCTCGAGCGTCTGGCTCTATTACTGTTGTTTCGTTAAGTGAAAAAGATAGGAGTGTGAGGTCATCCCGAAAAGGAGCACCACCTCGGTATAAATCGACACTATTCATTATTTTTTCAACAATATATTTAGGCGTCCTATCTGTTGCCTGCTGAAGAAGTTTAAGTACTCTCCGTCGACCAAATGCGATTGGCTTTTCTTCTGGACTCATGACGTCCGTGATGCCGTCAGTGAGCATTACAAATGCACCAGCTGGATCAGAGATTTCATGGGTGGTGTATTCGAAGCCCTCTTTCATCCGAGTGGACCCGACTGACTTACGATCGCCACTTGTTTCCGAAGCTCCACCGGTTTGAACTTGGAATATCGACGCCTTAGCACCTGCAAACTCCAGCTTCCTCTCGTTTCGATAATAGATACAAACACCCCCATCAAAACCTTCTTCATTGGTGTTTTTCTGGTCTGTCCTACTTAAAGTGTCCTTCAGCAGCATATTTACCTGCGAGAGGTATTGACCAGCGCTCTGGTACTGGTCGGGGGTTATCGCCTTATCGAGATGGCTTCGTGCAATAATGGATAAGAAGGCGCCCGGTACTCCATGGCCTGTGCAATCAACAACTGCAATGTAGACCTTGTCGGGTAAATCTTTGATGAAATAAATATCTCCGCCAACTAAATCACGCGGTCTCCATTCAACATTTATATCGATGTCACCGGGATATGTTTTGGGTAAGAGAGCATTCTGAAGCTTGGCGGCGTAACGAATCGAACTATTAATTTCGTCCTTAGCTACCACCAACTCGTGAGTTCTCGCGTCAATTAGAGTACCCACCTCATCTGACATTTTCGAGAATGCTTTAGACATGATTTCTATTGAGGCATTTTCCTTCTCCTCATCGGTCCCAGTGGAAAGAGCGGTTCGCATCTCATCGATCTCGGATAGAAGCATTGATCGGGCGCTACCCTCTAACTGCTCAGAAAGGGATGACATTTTTTCGAACATAATTCCATCTCTTTCATCCCTCCGCTTAGCTCGATCTTTTCTCTGCACCTCAGACTCAACCCGATGCAGTCTGTATTCATTAATGGCTTTTTGAAGTCTACCAACTTCGTCGTACCGCGATGACAACCATCCTCGCTTGAGATTTTGCTCCCTTAGATCTCCTTCGCCCATTTTCTCGAGTGCAGAAATGGCCTCTAGAATTCGGTTGAACGAACTTGAAGTCACAAAAAACGTGAGTAATAAAATGAGTGCCGCCATTCCAGCGAATGCCAGCTGCGATTGCTGTTCCGAGTCTTTTAGTGCTGCAAGCAGCTCGCTTTGATCATCAAAGAGCAGGATCCTTAGTTCACTCGCACGTATGTTTTTACTGAGGGGTATGGAGGATACGCGCGAGCCTAGCAGCTCATTAATGTAGCTATATTGATAAATGCCATTTGAACGAGAGTGAGACATGCTATCTGCAATCAATTCATTCAACTCAGCGCTACGTTCCTCATCATAATAATCTTCGAAAGTAAGGGGTGTATCACCAACCGCAATTGCTGCTTGTACCTCAAAATTTTCAGCAAACATCTCAAGGCTATCAATGATATTCCTACCCAAAACGATCACCCCGATAGTCGCTTCTGCTTCGTCTTTGAGAGCGAAAGAGAGAGTGTCATTGACTGAGAGGGGTTTTTCTTCATTTAGGTCCTTTATCTGAACAACTTTCCGGGAAGAGTACTTGTCTAGTGATTTTGCAAATGCACCAAAATTGAGGAAGTAGTCCGGTGATGCAGATTCAGCACAGGGATCGACTCCAACAACGTAAAGAGAGGACTCGCAGTACAGCTGCAGTCCTCGGTTATCATAAGCGACTGCAAACGTGAGTTGCTCTAACTCAATAACGTCAGAAAAAATTGACCCCATAAGATTACTGACGGCTTCCCCATCTTTGGACTTAATCGCTTCAAACAGCGGATTACTGTCGCCATTGGACCCAAAAGTGTCCAAGGATCGATCCCAAAGATCTATATTTTCATAGGTGCCGTCTGAAGGATCAAAAATCAACAACTTATCCGCAAACTCAATATCCATATTACTTATCCAGGCAGAGCTATGTGCGGTGATACTTTCTTGGGCACTATATTCCCTGTTTGCTTTATTGATTTCCTGAGACGCAAAAAAACTGGTGAGGAATAGAAAACCAACGCCAACTATTATGATCCCAATAATTCTTGTTTTAATCTTCATGAGGCGTGTCCCTGTTCATCTTAGTCTTAGATTGCACGTTGTTTGCCACCTTGGACCGATCACTGAAGTTTAAACTTTAAGCGCGACGATATATTAGAAACGTAAACCGGCGATCCATTAAGCGTGGGTGGATCTAAGCGCATTCGCTCAAAATAGAGGATTGCAGCTTTATCGAAGACAAGTCTCGGTTCAGACTCGGCTACCCTTAGATCAATCATTTTGCCTTCTTCATTGACATCAAATTCGAGTTGAACAAAACCCTCAGCGTTCATCCGTTGAGCGCGACGCGGGTACTTTAATTTTGCCGTTGCGCTGATTCTTATCTTCACTTCCTCGCCCGATGGAGCGGTCCCAGTGAAGTAGCTTCCCGCCTGCTGGGAAGTTGCGACATTGGAAGACACCATCAGGCATGTCACAAAAAATGCCTTAACTAAAAGGGATTTAGAAATCTTCATACATTGGCTCTCTTTCTCTGTTTTTTTTCGCGACCAACGTTGCCCCTAACTTGCTTGGCCAGTCGCAGTTGTTAGACCAAATAATTACACCTTAACTGTAGATGCCTGCCCGAAAGCGACGCGACAAGGCCCTGCCACCAAACCCTTCTCACTGGCCTGATAACCATGTGACATTTGTTGGCATTTTTCAAATAAATTTGCAGTCTCTATTCCAATCTATTATTAACCTAGTGAAGGTTAAAAAAAACAGACCAGTTGGGGAGGGGCGTGACGCTTCCAATACTAGAAAAATATCGACCGCAAGTTCTTTGGATTAAGCGCGATCCGGTTGTCGATGCAATTTCAACTACTCTGAAGTCTCAGCTGGATTCCGCGCTCACCTATCACTCTTACGGTCACTCGGACGAGGTGACTGGCATGAGTATCGCTCTTGCTGCAGAAGACGGTATTGAGAATCATGATCTATTGCTTCTGGGTATCGCTGCCGCCTACCACGACTCAGGTTTTATTGAGCAAAGATTGGATCATGAACAAATAGGCGCGAACCTAGCCGAAGACGCTATGAGAGCTGATGTTCGATTTTCTTCCGACGATATTGAGCTTACAAAGCAAATGATCCTCGATACGAAATTACGGACCGTGGGAAGGTCCCATGACCTGAATACAAGATTGTCGCCCTGGCTGATTGACGCCGATTTGTCAAATCTAGGTAGGCCTGATTTTATTTTACAAACCAATTTACTGGCAGATGAGCTCAATATACCGATTGATGTGATGTTTAAAGATTCTCTTACCCTTATGGATAGGCACGAGTGGCACAGTCCTGCTGGGCGAAAAGTTCTGGGACCACAAAAACTCATAAACAAGGAAGCTTTAAAAGCTGATCTTAATAAAAAATCGTAGCGAAGTTATTACTAAGACGAACTAAAGCCGGGGACGGTTGCTGCATAGATAGCCAGCGATCTGAAGGTGCGAAGTAAAAGGATGTAAACAAGTCATGAAAATATCTTTCAGTACCATCATGGGTTTTGTGCTTGGTCTAGGCGCTTTCGTATATGCAGTTTTTGACGTTACGGGAGGAGTCACAGGGGTACTGATGTTTGCTAGTGCCGCATCAGGCGCCGTCGTGTTGGGGGGAACAATTGCAGCCACAATGATTTCTTACGAGTGGCGATATGTCGTCAAGGCCCTGAAAACGCTTGCTCAAGTTTTCATCCCTACTTCTGTCAACGCCAAGTCTCTTTTTGGCACTGTAGAGCTGGTCATCGGCTGGGGAAAGATTGGAGCGAGGGACGGCCTTTTGGCTCTTGAATCGGAGTTCAAAAAGGTCGATACCGATGACGACCCCTTTCTCGCACATTGTATCAACCTATTTCTGGCGGGTTATGACAAGGATAACTTACGTCAAAAACTCAATACTTTCATAGCTAAATCATATGAACGCAATATGGTTCAGGCCACCATTTTAAACACTATGGCTAATATTTCACCGGGCTTTGGAATGATCGGCACCCTTGTCGGGCTGGTAGCTATGCTAGCAAATTTAGATCCCAGTGATCCGAGCGGTTTAGGTACATCACTATCAGTTGCCTTACTTACTACGCTTTATGGAACCATGTTCGCACAGCTTGTGTTTAAACCTGCATCTAGGCGTGCAGAGCAAAAGGAGCAAATTCAAAAGTTCAAAAATCAACTCATTGCGGATGGCTTTTTACTTCTCCTCACCCGTGCAAATTCGGTCGAAATACAGGACCACTTAAACAGTTATCTGGACCCTGCGATTCATTTTGATATTGCACAGGCTTCGTAGAGGGGAATCAAGCAATGAGTGAGGTAGAGGAAGCGCCACCAATATACGACTCCGACCCGAGCGAAGACACCAGCTGGTTGGTGACCTATGGAGATATGGTCACACTGTTAATGGTATTTTTTGTTTTGATGTTTTCAGCATCGAAAATTAATGAAGAAAAATATGACATGGTCGCGCAAAGTATAAATCAAGGGTTTGATAGTCCCGGCCCGGACGCTTCAGTCAATCCTACCAGCGCCACTGCGGATAATGTTGTATCTCCGTTAGAAGACGCAAAAGCTAAATTTGATGAGCTTGTTATAGAGAAGAACCTTCAGGGAGAAATGTCCGCTTCGCTCAGCCCTTATGGCCTTAAGATAGAACTAGCTAGTAGTTCATTATTTAACTCTGGCTCCGCCGACGTCAAAGGTTCGATGCAATCCTCATTGGTTGACCTTAGCGGGATAATTCAGGGCCTTGGTGAAAAGGACTACATCGTAGAAGTGGAAGGTCATACAGACAACGTCCCGATCAGAACAAGACAGTTCCCCTCAAACTGGGAGTTATCCTCGCTTAGAGCCGTAAATGTTGCGAGATTGTTTGAAAAAGTAGGTGTGAAGAAGGATCAACTTTCTGCTATCGCTTACGCCGATACGAGACCGAAACTCCCGAATACAGACGAGACTGGAAACGCAATACCAGCCAATCAAGGTGTGAACCGTAGGGTCGTGGTCCATGTGAAAAAATTGAGTGCGGTGGATGATTGATAAAATAGTTTCAAGCTCGGGCCAATCAAAAGGCTACTGATCGCGTACTTACTCGGCACTATAACGAAACGAATAAGGTGGCTATTCGTTTTTAGCTAGCGTTTCCGATTCAAATTCATCATATGACAGCTCTAGTGCCAGCTCGTTGAACCTGCGCTCAAGTTCAGAGTCTCCTAGGAGTCTTTGAGCAACGTCGGCTCCCTCGCGTAAACTTCTTGCGTCCGGCGCTTCCCTCAATAACTGATCTAATAGCTCTTTGGCCACCTCACTGAGGGTTGGTATTTTTGCGAGATACAATTCTGCCAACTGAGGGATATAGGGAATATTGACTGAGCTATTTCGAAAATCTTCGCGAAGGGCTCTTGTTGCTCTGCGTGCTAGTGCCTCTATGACGATCTCAGAGCAATCCAGCTGATCCGCCGCCCATGCCAGATCGACAAAATCTCTAGTGAGCTTAGCGTGCTCTGCTGCAAGATCTAGTAGGCTCCTGGCTAGATCAACATCGCCGAGCTTAACCAGCAAAACGTCTATCAAGCTAAAGCAGCCTAAAAAACTACATTTGCTCCAATCGAAATCATAAGAACTTGACGAGCATAGGATGTGCGTTCCTAACGCCTTGGACTTTACAAATAAATGAAGACTTTTTTCCTCATCAAAAAATTCAATATCGGAAATGTTGTATCGCTCGCCACCAGAAAATATGTTCGTAAGTATGTTTGCTGAAAGAGGGAGATCTTCAGATTCGCTGATCTGGGAGAAGTCGATAGTACTGCTACCCGTTTCCAGCTGTGAAAGAGTTCCATCATTTAGTCCGTCAATATCGAATCTAACAAGCGCCGGTCCGTAATGATCTTGAAATAGATATAGCCCTATATCAGCCTCAATTAAACTCAATCCCGGAAACTGGGAGTTGTCCTCGGAGTGCGGCGACCATCCATATTGCTCAAAGTCTGCCGTGTCGCAGTAAGCCCCCTTATCGGAGCAGACGAAGGTAGGTGGCCGTGACTCAACCAATCGTTTAAAGCCGGAAGCGCCGCGGAGTATTTCATGCGCTATCTCAGGGAGGGCATCTGTTTCGAATGACGATATACTTAATCTGGTGGCTTTATGGGCAGAGATCAACAGCTCGCCTTGCCTTGCTTCAATACTGCGTATCGACTTATCTATTCGTTGGGTCTCAGCCATACAAACATATCCTCGATGTCGTCGGATTAGAGTTTACTCAATGCGACATAGTTTCATACAGGCTCATGTAAAAAAGATCTTTAGAAAACAACACCTTTCACGGGTGGTTTTGATTCCCAAAGACGCTAATTATTACAAGGCGACCCGGAAAGCCCAATTTAAATTTTATCGGAAGAGTCCTAATTATAGCCCCGCAAAATTTGAATTTATCTTCTCTGCACCGATCAAGGGGTGGGCAGCTTAACTGCAGGGTCAAAAAAGCGGTATAGCTTGAACTTCAACCTCTACGTCAAGACTCAACGTTGGGCAATCTACATGCGCTTGTCTGCAAAGTTCCTGTCTGCTCGAACCTGAATCTCTGTCGCTTGTTCGCCTCATTCCCGCATAGCTATTTTTTGTTCCTCGTTGAAGTTGCCAAAGCCTCGAGTAAAGACTTCGACTTTTATTCTATGTCTGAAATAAGAGATAGGGCTATCTCTCAAGCAAAGTTGGGGGAGGCACCTCCCTTGACGCCGCCACTTTTACCGTCACACTGATACTAGGTCTCCCCAGATACATTGTGCGGGGGTACTAGACGCAATGACACACTATGCTGATGCCGCGAATAAGCATCTCATAGACGAATCACAGCTAAAAAGTCCTGCTAGTCACCGCCATAGGTATTAACGGTACGTGCGTATTGTTGATTGCAGCTCCAGCGTTGTTTGTTAATAAACTCTTTAGCCTCCGTAGCTAGCACTTCTTTATTTGCTACTGGACGTGCAAAGGCGTCCTTTATCATTTGGCTAACTAAGCCGAAAACGAAAGGCGGATATTCGCCCTTTAAATTTTTATCCGCATATTCAAGTACATCTTCTGCGGCAGTTACCTGCTGCCTTATCTGAATGACGGTACCGGCAAGCTCAGCGAAGCTATCACACGCCATCCGGCGATCGGAGGATTCATCAACGCCTGCGAGACATGACAGAGGAAGAAGTAATAGCAATGGTAATGACTTCAAAATTTTTGACTCCAATATGGAAAAGTCTGAGTCAGCAGAAATCATGCCAGCTTCATTATTTTATGAATCGAAAATTTACAAACCACTCATGTTAAGGTTTTTATTAGACGTCGGAGCAAAGACGCTCGGGTGGTTTTTGGCACGAATATTTACGTGGGTCGCAAGAAGTAATTAGTTCCGCTCCCTTGCGGTGCGCGTTCTTAGAAAGCGGGGATTTTATTTATGAGGTTAGCTCTTTTGTGTTTTATGTTCAGCGCAGCCGGCTGTAATTTTTTGCCCGATCAGAAAAGTAACTTTGCATTAGTATTTACTGAGAAAGCAAAAGTCGATCCCTCCTTGGTTTATGGCTGCGTAGCTCGCTGGATCCGGTCACAAGACATAATAGTACTGACGACGGAAGCAGGGCTTATTCAAGGTTGGAACGGAGATAAAAATCCTGTTTTTTCGGTTCAGGCGAATGGAAGAAAAACCCGATTATACGTCCCGAAATCGACAATCAAAATGCAAAACAAGTTAGAGGAAATGATTTCATCCTGCTCAAAAAATCCGGAGGGCAGTAGTCCACCCACAGAAAATTTCTGGACTCCCTTTTACCAAATTTGAAACCGTTATTGTATGGCGCTGATTTCAAGATTATGTGTTATTTCTGTGCAAGGGGAGGTTGTGTCGCACCTTCGGAGTGCGGCCTGTGAAGCGGGCGCATTTTTTTGATCGATTCATGGAAAAGCGTGTTTGGATGTGATTTATGATCTTGTCTCCCGGAACGCAGCGGACTAGAGCTGGAGTATCGGCAACCCAAACCTTGTTTAGATCACTGTGTTACCGGTGCTAATGCGAGTTTGGTTGAACGGAATGGTGCCCAGAGACGGAATCGAACCGCCGACACGGGGATTTTCAATCCCCTGCTCTACCAACTGAGCTATCTGGGCAAATCTGAAGTGGTTACTCCGGAGAGGCCGCGTATTAAACCGTCGCGACCTTGAATCGTCAAGTAAACTCCGCCAAAGCCTTTTGATTATCGTCTGCAGACCCCGAATCGGCGGCAATGTCCTTTGTCATATCGCGATTTGACGCTAAAACAGCATAGATTGCGGGCAAAATCACCAAGGTAAACAGTGTGCCGATCAGCATGCCAAACACCAAAACAGCACCAATACTGTTGCGTGCCTCAGCACCGGCACCCGTTACAAGCACCAATGGAAAGTGACCTAAGACCGTCGCACCGGTTGTCATTAACACAGGGCGCAGTCGTGCGATGGCGCCATTGCGAATCGCATCAAGTTTTTCAACGCCCGCCATCCGCTCGTGATTTGCAAAGTCGACGATTAATATTGCGTTCTTAGTCACTAGCCCCACGAGCGTTATCAGCCCCACCTGAGAAAAAATATTTATGGTGCTGAAGTTCAAAAAGGTAATGGTTAAGGCGGCGAACAGCGCTAACGGAATGGATCCCAGCAGAATAATGAGCGGGTCTCTGAAGCTATTAAATTGTATAGCCAACACTAAGAACACGAGCACTGTTGCAATGCCCAATACGCCCGTCATGGTATTTCCTTCGCTGCGAAGCTCGCGAGACTCGCCCAGGTAATCCAGCACATAACCGTCGGGCAAGGTCCGCTCAGCAATGCTCTCGATCATGCTTAGCCCTTGGTCTTTGGTGGTGCCCGGTAAAATGGCGCCGTAAATCTTAAAGCCGTCTTTTTGCTGAAAACGAGTCAGGGCACGAGGTTCTGTTGTGCGCGTGAGGGTGACGAGCGAGCCAAATGGGACGAGCTCGCCACTTGGGATTTTGACCGGAATATCTAAAAGTGCGCTGGGTGAGTCGCGTTGCGCGTCCTCCAACATGGGAATGACACGGTAGGCCCGGCCACGCTCGTCAAAGCGGGTAATATAGGCGGGTGAAACCATGAGACCTATCTGGCCGGATAAGTCGCCCAGACTCATGCCTAGATCTGCGAGACGCTCCTTGTCGATTTCAAACTGGGCCTCGACGCGGTCAATTTTTATATCGGTTTCGACAAACAAGAAGTTACCCGATGACTGCGCTTCGTCGACAACACTGCGCGCCACTTTCAGCATGTTCTCGCTGCTGTCCGAGGAGGTAATAACCACCTCGACGTCGAAACGACCGGCTGATGGCAGCGACGCCTCCTCAAAGGGAATGGCCGAGACAATGGCTGAATCTTTTATGCTTTGGTAGATCTCAAATACCATGTCTTTTACGGGCCGATCGCGGTCTCCTGGAGGCACGAATTCTTGACCACCAAAGCCTCCTGTCGGCGTCACAATTTGCCACATGTACGAGGGCTCTGGTTTGTCGTCGAGCGTAGACACGACTTGATAAAAACCTTCTAAGGTCTCCGTCAGGGATGCCTCAGGCGCCGACTCGAACACCAGGCCGAGGCTGCTTTGATCTTCGACTGGAGACAACTCTTTGAGTGAAAACAGATACAGCGGTGCCGACAGCAGGGAGAAAAAGACACTTGCGGTGATAAGTTGATAACGCCACTTCAGCGAGAAGTCGACCACGCGCGCGTAGATGTCAGCTGTTCGGTCAAAACGGCGATTCACCCAGCGTGTGGTGGCTGACTCGTGCCCTTGGTCTGGACACACCCAGGCACTCAAAATCGGTGAGAGCGTCAATGCCACAAAGCCTGAAATCAAAACCGCGATGCCCAAGGCAAAGGCAAATTCTCGGAACAACACGCCCGATAAACCGGAGAGAAAGCCGATGGGTGCGTAAACAACAGCAAGCGTTGCGGTCATTGCCGTAATCGGTCCTAAAAGGCGACGTGAGCTTGTGAGTGCGGCGTCGTATCGCGACATGCCTGAGCGTAAATTACGCGCCACGTTTTCAACCACCACTATGGCGTCGTCAACCACCAGTCCCACCGATAACACAATGGCCAATACGGTCAGGAGGTTGAACGAGAAGCCAATAACAGACATGGCGGCTACCGCGCCCAACAAAGAAATCGGAATTGTCATGAGCGGTACTAAGGCCGTTCTAAACGAGCCCATAAGTGCCACTACGACGAAGCCGACGAGTAAAATGGTCTCACCTAGAGTGATGACAATTTCGCGCAATGAATCGCGCATGTAGTTCGAGATGTCGAACGCCATAAAGAGTTCTAGGTCGTCGGGGAGAATTTTGTTGATCTCCTCGATTCGGTCGTAAAGTGCATCTGCAACGGCGATCTCGCTGGCGCCCGGTGCTGCGTAAATGGGCAGAAAGACAACAATGTCTTGATCGTAACGACTCCGCATTTGCATCTCTTCAATGCCGAGCTCAATCCGGGCGACGTCACCGAGCCTAATTTCCGCCCCGTTTTCTGATCGAATGATCATGGATTGGAAGTCTTCAGCCGTCCGTGCCGTGGCGTCGGTTTTTAGCGTAATGCGTTGAGTCGCACTTTCACTCGCGCCCAAGGCACTAATGACATTATTACTCTGAAGCGTGTCACGGACCTCGTGCGCGGTGACATTGAGCGCCGCCATTTTCCAGGCGTTTAGCCAAATACGCATGGCCGGTCGAACTCCACTGTTCTCCACACGCTGCACGTTGGGGACCGACGTCAGCTGTGGAACGATATCGCGCTGAACAATATCGGTAACCTCGCCCAATGGCCGTGTTTCGGGGACCCTCACGGCGAGGTAGAAGCTGGCGTAAGGGCTGTCGGCACGACTGACCTCTATGAAGGGGTCTTCGGCTCCGTCGGGCAGCTCAAGTCGAATTTGGCTCAGTCCTGAGGACAGTTCCGCAAGTGCATCGGTACTGTCTTCATTGAGTTTCATCCAGGCCGTGACGATGCTCTCGCCCGAGGTGGTGGTCGATTCGACGTAATCGACGCCCGGTATTGCGTTTGCCACTCGTTCAATCGGTTCGGTCACAAACCCTTGTACCGATTCGGCGGTTGCTCCCGGGTAAGGCGTCATAATTTGGATCGACGAGCTCTTAATGACTGGAAATTGAAGCACCGGGATATCGATCGCGGAACGCAGACCCGCAAGGAGTAGTAAGAGCGATACGACGATGGCAATAACAGGGCGCTTTACAAAAATATCGTTCCAGCGAGGGCGATCCTGATAGCTCGACATGTCTAATTTGCTCCGCTATACAGCTGTGCCAGTTCGCCTTCGCCTAATTTGAATGACCCTGTGGTGGCGAACAGCGCACGGTCATCGAGCTCTGCGGTAAACAGCGCCTGAGTAGCCGTCTCATCGATGAGGCTGATGCGTTGCTGCTGGGCTCTAAAGGGACGTTGCGCGCCCGGTTCCGCTTTAACAAGCTGATAGACGTAGGTCCCTTGGGTATCCCAACGAATACTCGTCGGTGGCAAGGTAAAGACACGCAGCGACTCACCACTGGCCAGTTCTACTTGAACCAATTCACCGTGCTTGAGTGTCAGCCCTTGTGCTTGGGCACGAACGTCAAATGTCCGAGTGGCAGAATCGATCGAATCTGAGACCACAATGACGTTTGCTGTCCCCAAAAAGCCACCGTCGAGATCAAAAAGGCGAGCGGTATCACCGACGCGAATGTCGGCTAGGCCCTGAGGCACTTTAAAGTCAATCCAACGGTTGTCGCCTAATCCGGTGAAGGCCGTCACAGTCTCGCCGGCGTCGAGCATGTCCCCAACGACATGGGTGTAAATACCCATGCGACCTGAAAACGGCGCACGGATCGTCATTCGGGTCAGTTGTGCATCGAGCGCTCTAATTTGTGCAGTGAGTGCACTCAGACGCGCCTCTTGCACATCAATGTCGCCCTGAGCAATGAGCGATTGTTCCTTGAGTGCACGACTGCGACCTAGCTGCGTCATTACCAGATCGCGCTCTGCAGCGAGTGCTTCCTGTTGCGCCATGATGTCGGCTGAAAAAAGTGCGATGAGCGGCTCGCCCTTGGCAACGATGGCGCCAGGCGCATAAGGAAGCCCAATAATACGGCCACCAACCTCCGCGCTGATATCGACAAATTCGGGGCGCCTTACGGTCCCACCCAGCCGTCTTACTGGGGTGTGCAATTTTTGGTTAACACGCTGTGCCTCAACAACCTCGAAAGGCTCTGGAAAGGAGGCGCCGAATGCAATTGCAGCACTGATTTGCTGATATTTCACCGTCGCCAGAGCACCAGTAACTAAAAAGCAGCCGATCAACGTGACAAGCCAGGGCAATATTTTTCGCATCTAGATAAATCTCTTGAGCTTGCGGCCTTAATTAGCCTGGGAGGGGGGGACGTAGCCTTCGGCATGATCGTGCTCGGCACCACTGAAAAATAATTCCATTTGCTCCGACAGGTACTGGCGCGCATCTGGATCCATCATGTTGAGGTGCTTCTCATTGATCAGCATGGTCTGAAGTGCTTGCCAGTCGGCCCAGGCCCGCTTAGACACAGAGTCAAAAATGGCTTGGCCTTTTGCGCCGGGTAACGGAGGTCTGTCCAGGCCTTCAAGGTCTGTTTGGTAGCGTCTGCAATGAACTGTTCGCATGGGACTCTCTTTTGTTTTTTAGTCAATCAGTGACTTGAGCATTTTGAGTACGGGTGCGGGAAGCCCTAGGCTCAATGCGTTGCGTAGTGTAAACCAGCCCCATTCTTGACCGTCAGCGATTCTCGCATTTGTGACATTAACGGGGCACCGGATGGGCGTGATCTCGAGCTTGAAGTGGCTGAATGTGTGGTTGTGGCGTGGTTGCGCCTGTGTGGGATCACGCAAGGTTAAGCCGTGAGCCGCGAGCCATTGGGCGAGCGATTCGTCTTCAGACAGCTCCGGGAAAGACCAAAGTCCACCCCATATACCTGTAGGTGCGCGTTTTTCGAGTAAAATCAGGCCGTGTGCGTCGACACACTGAATAAATACGGTCGACCTCTGCGGCATCACTTTCTTTGGTTTTTTCCCAGGGAAGTCAGCGACTCGGTCTTGAATGTAGGCTTGGCAGTCAATATTCATAGGGCAGTCTACGCACTGCGGATTCTTTTGGGTGCATAGGGTTGCGCCTAAATCCATAATGCCTTGTGTGTAGTCGGCGGTTCGCTCTTTGGGCGTGTGGTCTTCGGAAACCGCCCACAGCTGAGTAACAACGTCAGATTTTCCTGGCCATCCCTCAATCGCATGATATCGGGCAAGCACGCGCTTAACGTTGCCATCGAGAATGGGTGCCCAGCCCTCGTGTCCCAGTGTCACGATCGCACCGGCTGTCGAGCGACCTATGCCGGGCAACGCCTCAAGCGCCTCAAGTGCGCTTGGAAACTTGCCGGAATAGGTGTCTATGACCACTTGCGCCGCCTTATGCATGTTTCGGGCTCTGGCGTAGTAGCCAAGGCCCGTCCAAAGGCTCAGAACCTGATCAAGGGGGGCTTTGGCCAGATCGGACACGGTCGGAAATTCCGTCATAAACCGGGTGTAATACGGAATGACTGTTGAGACCTGTGTCTGTTGCAACATAATTTCAGAGACCCAGACGCGATAGGGCGTTTTTCCTTCTTGCCACGGCAATGTTTTTCGACCGTGTTCGTCGAACCAGTCAAGAAGTCGGTCTGAGAATGTTGGGATCTGGGTCATAAGATGAGCTAATCGATGCTTTACTATACAATTCGGCGCCTAGTGTAGCGTCTCGGTACTGAAGCCGACCCAAGTTTAGGAAAAACAAATGGACAACGCTCAAACAGCACGGCGTGAAGCAACGGTTTCTCGTGACACGCTGGAGACCCAGATTACCGTATCGGTCTGTCTCGATGGATCGGGGAAGTCTGAATTTGATACCGGGTTACCGTTCCTGGAGCACATGCTCGACCAAATCGCTCGCCATGGAATGATCGACCTGGCCGTCAAGGCCAATGGTGACTTGCACATCGATGCGCACCACACGGTTGAAGATATTGGTATTACGTTGGGGCAAGCGTTAGCTGAGGCGGTAGGCGATCGGCGAGGAATTCTCCGATACGGTCACGCCTATGTTCCGCTCGACGAGGCGTTGTCGCGCGTTGTCGTTGATTTTTCAGGTCGTCCTAGCCTTCACTACACTGTTCCGTTTACACGAGCGGCTGTGGGCGATTTCGATGTCGATTTGTTCTCGGAGTTTTTCCACGGTCTTGTGAATCATGCGCAGTTAACGCTGCACATTGATAACTTAAAAGGTGATAACAGCCATCACCAGGCCGAGACGGTTTTCAAGGCCTTTGGCCGCGCACTCAGAATGGCTGTATCGGCCGATGAGCGAGCACCTTCGGCGATGCCCTCGACTAAAGGCGTTTTGTAGATCTATGGTGCAAACGGTTGCCGTTATTGATTACGGCATGGGCAATCTTCACTCTGTGGAAAGCGCACTCAGGCGAGCGGGCGCTGACGACGTCGTTGTCACTGCTGACCGAGCACGCATTTTAGAGGCAGACCGAGTCGTATTTCCTGGAGTGGGCGCCATTCGCGATTGCATGAGCGAGTTTCGACGGTTGGGCTGCGACGTCACGCTGCAAAACGTCATTGAGCGCGAAACGCCCGTATTAGCTATTTGTGTCGGCATGCAATCACTTATGACTCGTTCTGAGGAGAATGGTGGGGTGTCTTGTTTGGGCTTGATTGACGGTTGTGTGACGCGCTTTCCCGCCCATCATAAAGACAGCGACGAGACACCTCTTAAGGTCCCACATATGGGCTGGAATCAGGTGTCTCAAGTCTTAGCTCACCCTCTGTGGGCGGACATTGCAGACAATGCGTATTTTTATTTTGTGCACAGTTTTTTTGTGCCGACGTCCGACTGCGACGCCGTGTTTGGAACCTTTGATTACGGTGTGCAGGGCTGTGCTGCCCTTGCACGCAAGAATGTTTTTGCCACGCAGTTTCACCCCGAAAAGAGCCACGACAACGGTTTAAAGCTGCTTTCCAATTTTTTGAGGTGGGACGGTACATGCTAGTCATTCCGGCGATAGACCTAAAAGACGGACAGTGTGTCCGTCTCCGTCAAGGTGTGATGGAGGACAGCACAGTGTTTTCCAACGACCCTGTAGCGACCGCCGAGCGCTGGGCGCAGGCTGCCGCGCGTCGTCTGCACTTGGTCGACCTCAACGGCGCCTTCGCAGGGACGCCCAAGAACGCCGACGCTGTGAAGGCCATTACGGCCGCGCTGCCTAATCTTCCGGTTCAAATTGGGGGTGGTATCCGCGACTGCCAGACGATTGAGCATTATCTGAATGCGGGCGTGAGTTACGTCATTATCGGGACTGCGGCCGTCAAGAACCCTCAATTTGTTCGGGAGGCATGCGAGCGATTTCCCGGACATATTATTGTCGGCATTGACGCCAAAGCGGGCTACGTCGCGACGGACGGCTGGGCGCAGACAAGTGCAGTGCGTGCCGTCGATTTGGCGCGTGATTTTCGTGATGTAGGCGTCGATGCGATCGTTTACACCGATATTGAGCGTGATGGAATGATGCAGGGCGTTAATATCTCTGCGACTGTCGATCTAGCTCAAAATGGCGGACTCCCGGTGATTGCGTCGGGTGGTGTGACCAGTATTGACGATATTCAGGCTCTCGCTGACGTCGCTCATCAGGGCATTACTGGCGCAATTACAGGTCGTGCTATTTACGAGGGCACCTTGGACATTACCAAAGCACAAGCGCTGGCCGATACCGTGAGTCGCTCTTAATGCCACTGGCAAAGCGCATTATTCCCTGCCTCGACGTTGATCAAGGGCGTGTCGTCAAAGGGGTCAATTTTGTAGGCATTCGAGATGCGGGCGATCCCGTTGAGATTGCGAAACGCTACAACGATGCGGGTGCCGATGAAATTACATTTCTCGATATTACGGCCAGTCATGAGCAGCGTGACACAACCTATCGTACGGTTGAGCAAATCGCATCGCAGGTATTTATTCCGCTGACGGTGGGTGGCGGCGTGAGGGCAGTTGACGATATTCGCCGATTATTGAATGCCGGTGCTGACAAAGTGAGCATTAACACGGCGGCTATTTTTAATCCGGAGTTGGTCAGAGAGTCCGCTGACCGGTTTGGCTCACAGTGTATTGTCGTCGCCATGGACGTGAAAAGTCTTGCGGACGGCTCCGGTCGCTACGAACTGTTCACGCACGGTGGACGAAAACCGACGGGTCTGGAGGCGGTTGCCTGGGCGAAAAAAATGGCGGACTACGGTGCTGGAGAGATCTTACTCACCAGCATGGATAGAGACGGTACGAAAGATGGGTACGACCTTGCCATAACGCGTGCAATTTCTGATGCGGTCGCTGTCCCCGTGATTGCGTCAGGCGGTGTGGGCACACTCGATCACCTTGTCGATGGCTTTAAGATAGGGGGTGCTGACGCCGTTCTTGCTGCCAGCATCTTCCATTTTGGTACGTATACTGTGAGGCAAGCCAAAGACCATATTGCCCATGCTGGTATTAGGATGCGGCGCTAGTTAGTACTCACTCCTGTCTCTGTGTCTTGATTTTCAGGTGCTTCGAGACGCACAGTTGACCCGGCTTTGTCGTTCAGATCTCGGTACACATTAATGCCCTTAAGAAGCGTGAAGGCCTCGTACAGTTGATTGTCTTCCTCTCTGAGACTCGCAATCACTTCAGTCTCTACTTCCTGCTCTACGCCCTCATTGACAAGGCTGCCATTGAGGTCGGCCTCGCGCAGCCGCTGCCCCTGCTCCAGACTCGTAAGACGCGCACGCTCGACCACCACGTCGGGAACAATACCGTCTTGCTGAATCGATCGCCCACTGGGGGTGTAGTACAAAGACGTCGTTAGCTTGAGTGCCTTTGACTCAGAAACGGGCAATACCGTTTGCACTGACCCTTTACCAAAACTTTGTGTGCCCATGATCACCGCACGGCCACGATCTTGGAGCGCGCCCGCGACGATCTCCGAGGCGCTGGCTGAACCTCCGTTGACCAAAACTACCAGGGGAACCCCAGGGATAACCTCACCGGCTTGGGCGTTGAAGGTGTTGACGGAGTCAGGGTGGCGACCTTGGGTATAGACAACCAAGCCCCCGTCGAGAAAGTTACCGGCCATTTCCACACTTGCGTTCATGACGCCGCCGGGATTATTCCGAACATCTAAGACGACGCCACGCACCTCGCCCTCGCTCAATGCCGACGCAAGAGCAGCGGTGACCTCCGCACCGGAGTCTCGCTGAAATCGCGACACCCTGATCACCCAGTAACCGTCATCAAGCTCACGCGTGCGAACGCTCGGTACTTCAATAACCCCGCGCGTGACGACCACATCGAAAGGCTGGCTTTCCCCGGCGCGACCGATTTCCAGTGTCACTTCAGTGCCTTTGGCGCCTCGCATGTACGTCGACGACTCGCTGGTGGACATGCCTTGCGTCGACGTGCCATCAATTTTTAAGATCACGTCACCTGCCAGTAGACCAGCCTCGATCGCCGGCGAACCATCGATCGGTGTCACAATGGCGATGAAACCGCCCCGGTAGCCTATCTCGATACCCAGGCCGGTGAACTGACCATCGGTCGACTCCTGTAAATTTTCATAGTCGTCATCAGTAAGGTACGCGGAGTGCGGGTCGAGATTCGTCAGCATGCCTTTGACGGCCATTTCAAAAAGCTCAGCGTCAGTGACCTCCTCGACATATCCGCGCCTGATCGCATCGAAGGTGTCGGCAAATAGCTGAAGCTCTTCAAACGAGATGCTCACAGAGGCCTCAGTCGCTTCGGCGTCGGTCTCCGAGAGCGTCAAGGCGCTGAGTGACAGTATCGCTGCGCCAATAAGGCCTCGGCTGACCCACTGCCTGCGCCCAAAAAATATGTCGGCCTGTCTGCTGTTTTTCATTCAATAACGCCTATCTAATCCAATCCGCGGGATCCACGGGTACGCCTTGTGAGCGTATCTCAAAATACAATGCGGGTAACGTGGCCCCGCCACTTGAGCCCACCCGGGCAATAACCTCGCCTGGCGCGACCCATTCACCGGTCTCTTTTAACAAACTTTCATTTTGACCGTAGAGGCTCATCCAGCCGTCGCCGTGGTCGACAATGGTGAGTAAGCCCTGACCGCGGAGCCAATCTGCATAGACAACGCGCCCATAGTGTATCGAGCGAACGGTCGACCCTCGTTCTGCTGGAATTAGCCAACCCTGCCACCTCAGGTCGCCGCGTGCTCGTTTCTGCCCGAAGCGCGTGCTGCTTGCCCCATCTAATGGCGCCCGCAATTTGCGGCCCAAAGCGCCAAAGTTTTCGAAACCCCCTCTTGCCGCGAGATTGGTCAGGCGCACCAAGAGTTCAGAAAGGAGGGCGTTTAGTCGTGTACCGTCAGCCTTCAAAGCCTGTATTTGCGCGCCATCCCGCTTGAGTGAGCGTGATAACGCAGCAATCACATCACCCTGTCTGGTGCGTTCAGACACCAATTTACGCTGTTCCTGCGACAGTGCTTCTCTTGCGTTACGCTGGGCCGCTTGCTCCTCTGCCAATTTCACGCGATTTTCATCAAGTGCTGCAACGGTGCTTTTAAAGGTATCGATGTTTTTGAGCTGATCAGCGAGCAAGAGATCGAAATAAGCAAGATGGCGCGTGGTCTCCTGTGGGGAGCCATCACCAAAGATAATTTTCAGATCGCCGCCCTGCTTTAGAACAGAGAATGCACCCAATGCATTCTCCAATAATTCGGACAGTCGACTTATTTCTCGTTCTAAAGTCGTTCCCTGTGCATCAAGCGTGTTGATCTGGCGCTGTCGGGCGTCAATGTTTTCCTTCGCTCGTCGCAACGCCTTGTTGGCGCGGCCAATCGCTTTGTCGGTTTGTTTAAGCGTGTTTTGGAGTTCGTTACGCTCTTTGGACTGGGAGGTCACCAGTTGTGTGAGCGTCGCGATTTCGCGATTGACCTGTTCAATCGCGGCCCTTGCTTCGGCTTCGGTTTGAGGTTCGACTGGGTCTGCGCCCGTCGTGTGCGACGTCATGCTGCAATAAAGGGCGGTCGCAACAATGAGCCATGCGGGTTTCACGTCGCAGACTCAGCGCGCGAGGAGCGAGGAGCCGGTCATAGCGTCTGGCTTTGAAATCTGCATGAGGTCAAGCACGGTTGGTGCAATGTCGGCCAGGACGCCCCCAGAGGCGTCGAAGTAGCGCCCCTCGTGACCGATGTAAAAGAGCGGTACAGGCCTTGTTGTGTGCTGAGTGTGCGGTTGTTCGGTGGTGTGATCGTGCATTTGCTCACAGTTGCCATGATCGGCCGTGATGAGTGCCTGGCCTCCAGCAGCTAGGACTGCGTCTTCGACACGGGCGATACAACGATCCAGCGTTTCGACGGCGCTTACTGCGGCCTGAAAGTCGCCGGTATGGCCGACCATGTCGCCGTTAGCAAAATTGACGACAATGAGCTCGTGTGCACCGGTCTTAAGACTCGAGATGATGGCGTCAGTGACCTGGTCGGCCGACATCTCGGGTTGCAGGTCGTAGGTTGCAACGTCCGGAGAGGGAATCAGAATTCGTTCTTCACCTGTAAAAAGCGCTTCTCTACCGCCGCTGAAGAAAAACGTGACGTGCGCATATTTCTCGGTCTCCGCGATACGCGCCTGTCGAAGCCCTTTTGCTGCAACGACCTCACCTAATGTCTGGCTAATGACATCGGGCTCGAACGCAACCGTAGCATTGACCGCTTCATAATATTCGGTCGTCGCAACCAGTCTTATCTTTGGTACGGACTGCCTTTCAAAGCCGATAAAGGACGTCTCGGTGAGTGCCTGCGTGAGTTGCCGTGCGCGATCTGCGCGAAAATTCATAAATAGGACCGTGTCCCCGTCCGCCATTTCGACAGTGCTGCCGATTCTTGTGGGACTGACGAACTCATCGTTTTCTTCCCGAGAGTAGGCTGCGGCCAGAGCCTCAGCCGTTGATTCACTGTGGTACAGACTCTCGCCCTGGGTGATCAGACGGTAGGCCGGCTCCATTCGTGACCAGCGTGTGTCTCGATCCATCGCGAAGTATCGTCCTTGCACGGTGGCGACTCGACCAACACCCAGTTCTTCAAAAACCTGATCGGCGCGCTTGAGCGACGGTGCAGCGCTGCGTGGGGGCATGTCTCGGCCGTCTAAAAAAGCATGTAAGTAAATGCGTGTTGCCCCGCGCGCGCGCGCGAGTCGCAGTGCCGCAAAAATGTGTTCCTCGTGGCTGTGAACGCCGCCGGGTGATAAGAGGCCCATTACATGAATCGCGCCGCCTGCTGATACAGCCGAGTCGATGGCCGCTGTGTACGCCGTATTGGTATTAAACGAGCCGTCTTTGATGGCCTGATCAATGCGCGTGATACTTTGATAGATAATGCGTCCAGACCCTAAGCTCATGTGACCGACCTCGGAGTTCCCCATTTGTCCATCGGGTAGCCCGACGTCCAAGCCTGATCCCGAAACGAGTGTCGATTCTCCCTGGTCCCACAGTCGGTCGAAGGTTGGCGTGTGTGCGTGGAAGATCGCATTGTTGTCTGGCTCCTCTCGGAAGCCGAACCCGTCTAAAATGACGAGTACCGTTGGCGAGAAAGGACTAGAAGACGATGACATAGGAATCCCTCAGGTAGAGATGACAAGTCTAGCCTGATGATTGTTATAGATCACCCTGTTGTCTGGTGATTGTGCTACTGGAGAGCCCTCTTTGAAGCACGTATACTCTCGCCTTTTCCTAGGTGCCCAACATGGGCAGAGAGCAAACCCGTGTCTTTTAGCCAATTTCTTATTTTTATTTCCGAGCAGTGGGTTTTGGTATTTGCGCTTTTGCTGTCGCTTAACCTTCTCCTGTTTACGGAGTCACGCAAAGCGGGCCCGGCCTTGAGCCCTCAGCAGGCGATTAATGTGACGAATAAAAACGGCGGTATCTTTTTGGATGTTCGAGACGCTAAAGACTTCAAAGGCGCTCACATTTCAAAAGCCGTCAATATACCCACAGCTAACTTGCAAGGTCGTATGGGTGAGCTTGAAGCGTATAAAGACAAGCCGGTCATTGTTGTGTGTCGCATGGGTACGAGCGCGTCGGCGGCGGTTAAACAACTTCGTGCCGCTGGATTTTCGCAGGCCCAGCGCATGGCGGGCGGTATGATGACGTGGGATGAGCAGCGTTTGCCGGTGACGAAGAAATGAAAACCGTAACTCTGTACACCACACAGTGGTGCCCATTCTGTCTTCGAGCCAAAAGCCTGTTAGCCAGTAAGGGCGTTGAGTTTGATGAGATTGCTGTTGACGGCAACCCCTCGCTGCGCGCCGAAATGGCAGCAATGGCGGGCGCAACAAGTGTCCCTCAGATATGGATAGGCGACCAATACGTCGGGGGATGCGACGAGCTGTATAGTCTCGAACGTCGGCAACAGTTAGATTCATTGCTTCGGGTCGAAGCGCCTTAATAAATCGGATAGAGGAGTAACCGCGATGGCGGATGAGCAATCTCAAGCTGTAGGTGCAGCTGAAGAAGAGCAGGTACAACAGCAGTTCACGATGCAACGTATTTATGCGAAAGACGTGTCTTTTGAGTCACCCGCTTCGCCGGATATTTTTCGTCAGAATTGGCAGCCAAACGTCAACGTTGATTTGAACACGAAGTCATCAGCAGTGGACGAGACGGGCAATCACGAGGTCGTTCTGACCATTACGGTGACTGCAAAGATCGAAGAAAAGAGTGCGTTTTTGGTGGAAGTTCAGCAGGCGGGTATTTTCTTCACGTCGGGAATTGATGCCGAGTCGCTCAAACAGATCTTGGCCACGGTGGCGCCGAACATTTTGTTCCCGTATGCGCGTGAAGCGATTGATAACTTAGTGGTCAAGGGCGGCTTCCCGCCACTGATGTTGGCCCCGGTCAACTTTGACGCCCTATACCGTCAGGCGATGGAGCAACAAGCGGCGGGCGGTGAACTTCCCGCGGATGGCGCAACGCATTAAGATTTTTGGCTGAGTTTGCGGGTCAGGGTATTCCTGCCCCAGCCCAAGAGCTCGGCCGCTTCCGCTTTCCTGCCTGCGGTGTGTTCCAGTGCTGCATCCATCATAATGGCTTCGATGCGCGGCATCGCCTGCTTGAGCACATTGTCCTCGCCTGCCAGTAGTTTCGCTCTGACCCAATCCGACAACTGTTTTTCCCAAGAAGATCCACCTTGGCTCTCAGTCTCAGCGTCCACGTTGAGCTCTGGCGGAAGGTCATTGATGAGTATGGTGTTGCCTGCGGCCATGACGGTCAGCCAGCGACACGTATTTTCCAGCTGTCGCACATTCCCAGGCCAATCAAGCGCACTCAGGTACTCGCGAACCTGTGGAGAAACTTCTTTGGTGGGGACTCCCAGCTCGGCGGCGGCCCTTGATAAAAAGTGATTGAGCAACGAGGGAATATCTTCGCTGCGATCGGCAAGGCGGGGGACGTTAATACCAATGACGTTTAGCCGATGGTACAAGTCTTCGCGGAAGTTGCCGTTACTGACAAGCTGCCTCAGATCTTGATGTGTTGCGGCAATGACACGGACATCTGTTTTTATGGCGGTGGTGCCCCCCACGCGATAAAACTCACTTTCTGCAAGGACTCTGAGCAGTCGAGTCTGCATCTCGTGCGGCATATCACCAATCTCATCCAAAAACAGTGTGCCCCCACTGGCTTGCTCAAAGCGCCCTTCGCGTTTTCCTGCCGCACCGGTAAAGGATCCTTTTTCATGACCAAACAGCTCTGACTCCATTAGGTCTTTCGGAATGGCTGCCATGTTGAGCGCGACGAAGGGTGCGGTTGCTCGGGGACTGTGTCGATGCAATGCTCGGGCGACTAATTCCTTGCCAGATCCAGATTGGCCGCTGATTAATACGGTAATGGAGCTCTGCGACAGGCGTCCTATGGCGCGAAAGACTTCTTGCATCGCCGGCGCATTACCAATGATTTCCTTGCCGCCAGAGTCAGGTGAATTTGCATCATTGAGTGACTTATTGGTGTGTGCGAGCGCACGTGTCGCCACTTCGATCATTTCGTCGATATCGAACGGCTTTGGAAGATATTCGAACGCACCCGACTCGTAAGACGTGACAGCACTGTCGAGGTCTGAGTGCGCTGTGGTGATAATCACGGGAATATCGGGCGCCGTTGTTTTGAGCTCCGCCAGCAGTGCGAGCCCATCCATACCCGGCATCCGAATGTCGCTAATGATGGCCTTAGGCGAGTCGCTTTCCAGCGCGCTAAGCAAATCTGCCGCACACTCAAATGTCCTGCAGGGTATTTCGTCACCTGAAAGCGCTTTTTCGATGACCCAGCGTATGGAGCTGTCGTCATCAACCACCCAAATCTCGTTGGTGTCTGTCATGTTATGGCTCCATGGGTAGCAAGAGGGTGAAGCAGGTATTACCAGGCTGGCTGATGGCCTGAATAACGCCCCCATGCCGGGTCAGTATGAGTTGTGCAATTGATAGGCCAAGGCCCGAGCCCTCGGGTCTTGAGGTCACCATGGGCAAGAAAATTGACGTCATTAAATCGTCTGGAATGCCGGGTCCGTCGTCAATAATATCGATGGCACAGACGAGTTTGTGGCGCTGCCCGTTGAGTGTGAACTGACGTCTGCTGCGTGTTTTAATGGTGATTTGAGAGTCTGCCTCGGCGGCTTCTAAGGCGTTCCGAACGATGTTGAGGATGGCCTGAGTCAACTGATCTGAGTCTGCCAAAAATTTGGGCAGGCTGGGGTCGTAATCTCGAATCACCTTGACGCTATCAAGCGCCTCAGCCTCGATCAGTTGGCGGACGCGCTCCGTGACCTCGTGAATGTTAATCGACCGTTTATCCAAAGACTCTCGGGGCCCTAACATTCGGTCAACCAGCGCTTGAAGGCGATCGACTTCGGAAATAATAATGTTGGCGTATTCGTCGAGCTCACGGTCCTCAAACTTTCGGGCCATTAGCTGGGCGGCACCTCGAATACCGCCCAATGGGTTTTTCACCTCGTGCGCCATGCCTTTCACCACATGTTGCAGTCGCTGCTGCGCTTCGCGAAGATTTTCTGTCTCGCTGATGGCGCGCGCGCGGTCAAGTGCTGAAATTTCAAGAAGTATGCGCGAGTCTCGGTCATAATTCAGAGGTGTAATGACGACGTCGACAGTGATGTCCCGCCCCGTTTTGAGCACAAGTTTTAAGTCACGACTCACCGCGGGTAGTCGCGTGCGTACGACGTTAGCGAGTGTGTGGTGCCAATCAATAGCACCGTTGCCCACAACCCGAGCCAGCTCTTCAAACCGACTGCCGGTGGCCCGTTGGGACGACGTTTCGAGTAAGACTTGCGCCGCTTGATTAACCATGTCGACCACGCCGTGCTCATCGATCAGCACAATGCAGGTCGTTAACGAATCAAGATCAAAGCTGGGTCTTGGTGTCATCACGCCGATCTCAACGTGCTGAAGGTCGTAAAACGAATACAGTTATGGGTGCAGATGAATCCAAAACCTGTCCCGATGAGGACACGCGTCGAACCTCGAGCTTGTGCGCCCCTCGCGGCACGTAGGTGAGTGTCCAATTGGGTTTTTTCTGGGGGGGACCGACAGGTGTGCTGTCGAGGTACAGCTCGACAAATTCCTCTTCTTTAAGTGGCGGCTGTACGTCAGCCAGTACGCCAAAAATGCCCGGCCCCATAGGAATAGTTGCGTTATCGAGCGGCGCGGTGATGGTCAGTATTGACAGATTTACAGGAACTTCACTGTTCTCGCTTACCGGGCGTTCTGGAATCTCAATCGATGGCATGCGATTAGTGTGCGCCGGAAGCTCAATGCGCTCATTGGAGGCTGATTTTTCTTTAGGCGGTGTATCACTAAAGGTTACAACACCGTTTTTATCGACCGATTTGTAGATATCGGCAGACAGTGAGGGCATGCCCGCAAGGGCGATAATGCCTATTAAAGGCACTAGCACGTTTAATCGCGTTGATTTTGTCATCATGCTTGTTACGCCTTTTGCACCATAGTGGTGCACTTTTCTCCTGATTTTGGACGTTTGCCAAATTTGGAGCCAAAAAAAAGCCCGCGCTGTGCTGCGGGCCCTCGTTTTTTCGAGATCACACCGAGTAGTACATATCGAACTCAATGGGGTGAGTTGTCATATTCAAACGCTCGACTTCTGAGCGCTTGAGTTCGATGTAGCCGTCGATCATGTCGTTGCTAAATACACCACCGGCGGTTAAGAACTCACGGTCAGCGTCAAGTGCATCCAGCGCCATTTCCAGTGTCGACGCAACCGTTGGAATCTCCGCCGCTTCCTCAGGGGGAAGGTCATAAAGATCCTTATCCGCGGCCTCTCCTGGGTGAATCTTGTTTTGAATGCCGTCAAGACCTGCCATCAGCATTGCCGCAAAACACAAGTATGGGTTTGCAGTCGGATCGCCGAAACGAACTTCAATACGCTTGCCTTTTGGCGATGGCTCATAAGGAATACGAATCGATGCCGATCGGTTGCGGGCGGAATACGCCAGCATGACGGGTGCTTCGAATCCAGGCACCAGTCGCTTGTAGCTGTTGGTTGATGCATTTGCAAACGCGTTAATGGCTCGCGCGTGCTTAATGGTTCCGCCAATATAGTATAGCGCCGCTTCTGACAGGCCAGCATACTCATCGCCTGCGAACGTGTTCTCACCGTTTTTGGCAATGCTCTGGTGAACGTGCATACCGGAACCGTTGTCACCGACCAAAGGCTTAGGCATGAAGGTCGCTGTTTTCCCATAAGCGTGAGCCACGTTGTGAACGCAGTACTTCAAAATTTGTACTTCGTCCGCCTTGGCAACGAGGGTGTTAAATCGAATGCCGATCTCACACTGTCCGGCGGTGCCTACTTCGTGGTGGTGTACTTCAACGTCGAGACCCATCTGCTCCATCGCAGTGCACATTGCGGCGCGAATATCATGAAGTGAATCGACCGGTGGGACGGGGAAATAACCGCCTTTGACGCCAGGTCTGTGGCCTGTGTTGCCCTCGTCAAAGCTATCATTGGAGGCCCAGGCGGCTTCTTCTGAATTAATGGCGTAGCTTGCACCCTGCATTTCGACCTTGAACTTTACGTCGTCGAACACAAAGAATTCGGGTTCAGGACCAAAAAATGCGGTGTCGCCCAGTCCTGTGGATGTGAGGTAAGCTTCAGCCCGCTTTGCGACGCTGCGCGGATCCCGCTCGTAGCCTTGCATCGTAGAAGGTTCAACCACGTCACACCGCAAAATGATTGTTGCATCGTCTGTGAATGGATCAATCACAGAGGTGCTGTCGTCGGGCATGAGGATCATGTCGGACTCGTTAATACCCTTCCAGCCTGCGATCGACGAGCCGTCAAACATTTTGCCGTCTTCGAAAAAGTCTTCATCGACTTGAGTGGCGGGAATACTGACGTGCTGCTCTTTACCGCGCGTGTCGGTAAAGCGCAGATCTACCCAGCGAATATCATTGTCTTTAATCAAATTGAGCGTGCGCTCTGACATGTAAGCCTCCTAAGGACTGTTTAACCCGATCTACTCGGTCTGTGTTTGCGTACATCAGCGCGTGATGCACCATTGCCGTCTAATCATAGCAAACTGCGTGCCAGCATAGGTAATTCGTTGATTTTAGTATAAGTAATTGATTTAAATGACTATTGTTTATTTGCATCAGCCCGTTACGCCAGCCGCGCGCACTTACTTGGTGCGGGCCGTTTTATGTAGCACTTTTTTGGTGCGTGAGGGTCCCGTTTTAAACGCACAAGACGGCAGAATTACCGAATCGATAACGCACGTGTCTGTGGTAAAGTCCGCGCGCCCAGCCACCCTACCCAACAGAGAACTTAGAAGTGATTGAGAATCTTCGAAACATTGCGATCATCGCGCACGTTGACCACGGCAAGACCACATTGGTGGACTGTCTTCTTCAGCAATCGGGAACGCTTGACCGGAAGAGTCAGGGGGCGGAGCGAGTGATGGACTCTAACGATCAGGAGCGTGAGCGTGGGATTACCATCTTGGCGAAGAATACGGCCATTCGATGGAACGATTACCGCATTAATATTGTCGATACCCCGGGACACGCTGACTTCGGTGGCGAAGTTGAGCGGGTGCTCTCTATGGTGGACAGTGTTTTACTTATTGTTGATGCGGTCGATGGACCCATGCCGCAAACGCGCTTTGTCACGTCAAAGGCGTTTGAGCGCGGTCTAAACCCTATTGTCGTGGTGAATAAGGTTGATCGCCCTGGGGCGCGGCCTGATTGGGTTATTGATCAAGTGTTCGACCTATTTGATTCGCTGGGTGCGACGGAGGAGCAGCTGGACTTCCCAATTATGTACGCCTCGGCCCTTAACGGGGTTGCGGGAGACGACCCCGCAGAAATGTCAGATGACATGGAGCCGTTGTTCCAAATGATCATCGATCACGTTTCGTCGCCGCGGGTAAACTCTGACGGCCCTTTCCAGATGCAAATTTCTGCACTGGACTACAGCAGTTACGTAGGCGTGATTGGCGTCGGTAGAATCACCCGCGGCAAGCTGACACCGAATACGCAGGTCTCGGTCGTTGATCGCGATGCGACAACGCGGAACGGGAAAATTCTTCAGGTCATGGGTTACCACGGGCTTGAACGTGTCGAAGTGGATGTCGCCGAAGCGGGTGATATTGTCTGTGTCACCGGGATTGATGCGCTGAATATTTCGGACACACTGTGCAACCCTGATGCGCCCGAGAATCTTCCGCCGCTGTCGGTTGATGAGCCGACAGTCAGCATGACGTTCCAAGTTAATGACTCACCCTTTGCTGGGACTGAAGGCAAGTACGTCACCTCGCGAAACATCAGAGAACGCCTCGATCGTGAGCTGATTCATAACGTCGCCTTGCGCGTCGAGCAAGGCGACAGCCCCGACAAGTTTGTTGTCTCGGGACGCGGTGAATTGCACTTGTCAGTTTTGATTGAAAGCATGCGTCGTGAAGGATTCGAGCTGGGGGTTTCACGCCCTGAGGTCATCCAAAAGGAAATTGACGGAAACCTCTGTGAACCATACGAACAACTCGTCATCGACTGTGAGACGCAGCACCAGGGCGGTGTCATGGAGGAGCTGGGACAGCGTCGCGCAGAAATGAAGAATATGGTGCAAGACACAAGCGGCCGTGTGCGGCTTGAGTTTATTGTGCCCGCACGAGGCCTTATCGGCTTTCGGTCGTTGTTTATGACGCTGACATCGGGCAGCGGCATTATGACCCACATATTTGATCATTATGGCCCCGTGAGCAAAGCCGAACTGGCGCAGCGCAACAACGGCGTTCTCGTTTCGATGGTGAAAGGCAAAACGTTGGCGTATGCCCTGTACACCTTGCAAGATCGTGGACGTCTCTTTATTCAAGCCAATGTTGACGTTTACGAAGGCCAGATTGTCGGTTTGCACAGCCGAAGTAACGACCTTGTTGTTAATCCAACCAAGGCAAAACAGCTAACAAACGTCCGTGCATCGGGGACCGATGAAGCGTTAATTTTGACGACGCCGGTACTGCACACCTTAGAGCAGGCGCTGGAGTTCATTGACTCCGACGAGTTGGTCGAGGTGACGCCTGACAGCATCAGATTGCGTAAAAAGTTGCTTTTGGAGCATGAGCGAAAACGCGCTTCTCGAGCCGCTTAAGACCCGGGTTTTAACATTTCAAAATGGGGTATGTCGTCTTCCATATAAGGACCCTGAACGGTCTCGAAGCCGAGTGCCTCATAAAATCCTTTTAGGTAAGCCTGACCGCTGATGCGGATGCCGTTATTCCATCGAGATTCGCAAAAGTTTATGCCCACCGCCATGAGTTGGACGCCTCGTTTTTGCCCTCGAAGCGAGGTGGGGACGACAACGCGACCGATCGAACACTCGTCGTAACTCACGCCAGGCGGTACGACACGCATTCCGGCGACCAATTCATCACCCAGGTGACCGGTTAAGTGCCAGCTGAGGGGGTCTTTGGGATCGGGGTCTTGGTAGGCGCACTCTTGCTCCACGACGAACACCTGAGACCGCAGCGCGAGAACCTCGTGCCAAGCCGCTGCCGACATCGTATCGAAGTGGCGCCATCGCCATTTAATGTGTTCCATGCTTGCGTCGCTGCTGTAAGATAATCACTGCGTGCGAAGGCTATCACGAGCGAGCCTTGCGCACTCCACATTGGAACGAATTGTTCGAAAAGGTGATCAAGGTTTTATGTCTGACCTCTTTAATGCCCCGCCCTCAACTGAAACGTTATCACTGAGAGACTACGCCGAGAAGGCGTATCTTGATTACTCGATGTACGTCATTCTCGACCGGGCTTTGCCTCACGTGGGTGATGGCTTAAAGCCAGTGCAGCGCCGAATTGTCTACGCAATGAGCGAGCTTGGGCTCAAGTCATCTGCGAAGTATAAGAAGTCGGCGCGAACGGTCGGTGACGTGATTGGTAAGTTCCACCCGCACGGAGACAGCGCCGCTTACGAGGCCATGGTGTTGATGGCTCAGGATTTTTCCTACCGCCACCCGCTCATCGACGGCCAGGGCAATTGGGGTTCAGCAGACGACCCCAAATCGTTTGCCGCGATGCGTTACACCGAGTCTAAGTTAACGAAATACGCCGACGTATTGCTGAGCGAACTCGGTCAAGGCACGGTTGATTGGCAGCCTAATTTTGACGGCAGTATGGACGAGCCTGTTGTACTGCCTGCACAGGTCCCCAATTTATTGCTTAACGGTACGACCGGCATTGCTGTCGGTATGGCAACCGACATTCCCCCACACAATCTGCGGGAGGTGGTCAACGCGACCGTTTATTTGCTGGATCATCCAGAGGCGACAGTGGACGCCTTGTGTGGACACATTCAAGCGCCCGATTTCCCCACGGACGCTGAAATTATTACGCCGGCCGAAGAGATTCGAAATATTTACCGTTCGGGTCGCGGCAGCGTGCGGATGCGAGCGGCGTGGCGTACAGAGGACGGCGCGGTTGTGCTTCACGCGCTCCCCTTCCAGGTTTCTGGATCAAAAGTACTCGAACAGATCGCCGCTCAAATGCAGGCTAAAAAATTGCCAATGGTGTCAGATCTGCGCGATGAGTCAGATCACGAACACCCAACGCGATTGGTCATCGTACCGCGCTCTAACCGGGTTGATCTCGACGCCATGATGAGTCACATCTTTGCCACGACAGACTTGGAGCGATCCTATCGTGTGAATCTCAATGTGATTGGGATGAACGGTCGCCCCGGTGTGCGGTCGCTTGATCAGCTGCTCAGAGACTGGATTAAATTCCGCCGCCTAACCGTGCGCAGGCGACTCGAGTACCGACTGGAGAAAGTGTTAAAGCGACTGCACATTCTCGAAGGATACCTGGTTGCTTATCTTAATCTCGATGAGGTCATTCGCATTATTCGCGAAGAAGACGCGCCCAAGCAGGAACTGATGGCACGTTTTACGTTATCGGAGATCCAAGCGGACGCTATTTTAGACTTGAAGCTACGTAATCTTGCCAAGCTTGAGGAGATGAAAATTCGTGGCGAGCAGTCTGAGCTCAACAGTGAGCGCGATTCGCTGCAGACGACGCTTGGCAGCGAGGACTTGATGACCCAGCTGATCCGTGGCGAGCTGGTTGCGATTGTCAGCGAATACGGTGATGAGCGGCGGTCTCGGTTAGTGAGGGTCGAAGAGGCAAAAGCCTTCTCTGAGCTCGAGTTGACCAGTGCAGATCCAATGACCGTGGTGGTTTCTGAAAAAGGTTGGATTAGGGCGGCGAAAGGGCATGACATTGATCCTGAAAGCCTTAACTACAAGTCAGGTGACGCCTACAAATTTGCAGCCCTGGGTCGAAGTAATCAGACCACAGTGGTCTTTGATTCAACCGGACGAGCCTATTCGCTGCCAACGCATCAGTTGCCGTCAGCCCGAGGTCAAGGTGAGCCGTTGACGGGAAGGATTTCGCCGCCGTCGGGTGCCACGTTTGAGGGACTCATGACGGGTGCCGAGAATCAGAAGTTTTTGTTGGCCAGTGATGCCGGCTACGGATTTGTGGCAAAGTTTGGCGCCCTGGTAGCGAAAAACAAAGCAGGCAAGGCAGTCTTGAGTCTTCCAAAGGGTGCACAAGTTATACCACCCGTCACTGTCCTTGACCGTGACAATTTGTTGGTGGCTGCGGCGACTTCTGAAGGCCGTTTGTTGGTCTTCCCCCTTGCGGACCTCCCTGAGCTGGCAAAGGGGAAGGGCAACAAAATCATTGGTATTCCTTCTGCCCGAGCGCAAGCGCGAGAAGAGATACTGGTGGGTCTTTTAGTGTTTGGCGACGGTGATGTCGTGCAAGTGAATTCGGGTCGTCAACACTTGAAGTTGAAGCTATCAGATCTTGAAAACTACCGCGGCGAGCGCGGGAGACGGGGCAATAGACTGCCTAAGGGATTCCAAAAGGTCAGCGGTCTGACGATCGCTGCGCCTTAAAAGGGAAGGTCCGTCTGCTCGCCCACGTCTGGGAATAGACGGCGTTGTAAGAGCTTGCTTTGTTTGTCGAGTTCGGCAACCACGTCGACTGAGGGAGTTCCCAGTTGTGTGTCGCCATCGGCTGTTTCAATCAGCTCGAAGCGCGTGCAAACGTCCTCGTGATCTTGAAGCGACTGGGAGACCTTCACCGATGATCCTGCTCGCTGTGCCGCGTACAGCGTTTCATCGATAACCGACTGCGTATAAAGTGCGGCGTAGGCGGACTTTTGCTCCCCCCGGCTCAGGTCGCTCCGGCCAATGCCGATCCCTCCTACAAATTTTAGCCGCTGACTGCGCTCTGCGACGACGAGAAGGTGTTGTAGTAACACCGCTGAAACCGCAGCTCGAGCTTCGGGTGACATGCCGTTGTGGCGACCTTCAAAGAAAAGGGACAGGCTTTGCGGACGTGAGGACTGAAGATCGCCTTTGAGTAACTGGCCCACGGTTTTTAAAAGGGTCTCGTAAATGCCAACGTAGTGGACCAGTGCGTTCTCATCGAGGGTATCGAGATAGCGGCCTATATGGTCGAGACTGAGTGTGGTCACCGCCATCGATTGAACGGCTGATTCATCGAGCGTCTCGTCTTCCGACGGCATCATTGTGTCCAGCGGGAGCGCATCCAGTGCTTTTTCTAATTGACCCATGGGGTCTGTGGACCCGGTGGATAGATCGGCATTAGAGACGCGATTGAGCATTGCGCGCAGTCGGTGCTGCTGCTGGCGTGACAGTGATCCAAAGAGTGCGTAGATGGAGACGGCTAAAACTGCGTTAAGCCCGCTGATTGTCCAGCTCAATGACGTGGTTGATCCGATGTCTCCAAGACTGATGCTGAGCGTGCCCGCGAGGTCCGGTCCGATTTTGAGTGGTGTGTTGTAAAAATAGTGATCCTCGTTAAAGAGACCAACGCTGGCCACTAATTGACCTTCTACATCCGTCACGGCTGCGCCGACGACAACGTCTGAGGCGATGAGACGATTCAGTTCGCTGGTGACTGTCAGCATGTCGCCTGAGGCAATCAGTCCAGACGTCCGCGATGCAGTGGCGCCTAAAATGGCTTGTGCGTAGGTCCCCCTCGCTTGCGTATCAACGTAAGCCTTCGACGCTAAAGTAAGGTTCAGTGCGATTTGACCCGCGATAAAAACACCGACAGCAGCCACTAAACCGGTTTTTTGGCCAAAACCTAAACGCTCCCAAAAGACCACGACTTTTTGCTCCTTTTGACCTGCTTTGTCGGTTCTGGCGTGCCGACGTCTGTCCAAAGTCAGGGTATCATGATCGTTCCTAAAGCGACCCCCCGAAGTGCTGATGTACATAACGATTCTAGCAAATCAGTCCACAATGCCTCCTTTGAAATCCTTAGAGGCGTTTCTTGCATCTCACCGCATTCAGGTACTCAGCAAAGAGGTATTGCCGGTTCCTCGTACGCTTGCAGATCGTCGGTACGCAGAGGGCTGGATGCTTGATGCTGTTGATCAAGACTCGCTTGCTTTGGTGTTTTCGGCGGTTGGACTGGACGATGGTGTCGACGTCAACGCGCAGCTTCCTACTGACAGGCTGGCTGACATTAAGTTGGCGGTGTTTGATATGGACTCTACGCTGATTGAATGTGAGGTCATCGACGAGCTGGCTCGGCGTGCGGGTATTGGTGCCGCGGTTTCGCGTATTACCGAACGGGCAATGTGTGGAGAGCTCGATTTTAATCAGAGTTTTACCGAGCGCCTGTCACTGCTTAAAGGTTTAGATTCTGCGGTGATTAACGACATCGCCGCAGACCTTCCATTCTCAGAGGGTGGAAAAGAGCTAATGCTCACGCTCAAGGCGAGGGGCATCAAAACGGTGATTCTTTCAGGTGGGTTTCGGGTGTTCGCCGAGCGTGTCGCCGCTGAGCTTGGGATGGATGGCGTGTACGCCAATACATTGGATATAGAGGCGGGCGTACTGACCGGGCGCGTGGTCGCACCTATTGTGAACGCAGAATTCAAAGCGACGACACTTACGGCCTTGGCCCGCACGATGGGGATTGGATTAAACCAAACACTTGCCGTCGGGGACGGTGCTAATGATCTTAAGATGCTCAGCGCTGCAGGCATTGGTATTGCGTTCAGAGCCAAACCCCTGGTCAGGGCGCAGGCGCGCTATCAACTCTCCCACGTGGGTCTCGACGGCGCGCTTTATTTAATCGGCAGTAAAGGCCCTAAGCCTTGAGCGCGACTCGCCGATTGACCGATCTCTAAGGTATGATCGCTTCATTATTTACACCGCGAGGTTGATATTTCATGCCCAACTTTTCTACCAACGAATTCAAACCGGGTCTGAAGGTGATGTTGGATAACGAGCCGTGCTCTATTTTAGAGAATGAGTACGTCAAACCCGGCAAAGGTCAGGCGTTCAATCGAGTGAAACTGCGCAACTTGCGCTCAGGTCGTGTCTTGGAGAAGACCTTCAAGTCGGGTGACTCGCTGGAAGGGGCCGATGTATTAGACATTGACCTTGAGTACTCGTACACCGATGGAGAGTTCTGGTATTTCATGGACCCGAATACGTTTGAACAGCATTCTGCCGACCAAGCCGCTATTAGTGATGCGCAAAAGTGGTTGAAAGAGCAAGAGCGGTACGAAGTCACCTTGTTCAATGGCGCGCCACTGGTCGTCACTCCCCCTAATTTTATTGAGCTTGAGATTACCGAGACGGATCCGGGTCTGAAGGGCGATACAGCACAAGGTGGCAGTAAACCGGCCACCCTGACGACGGGCGCCGTCGTTCGCGTACCGCTGTTCCTGTCTGAGGGTGAAATTATTCGTATCGACACGCGAAGCGGTGAGTACGTCAGTCGAGCGAGTAAGTCTTAAGGCCCCCGTGCCGACTTGGGAGCCCAGTGCTCAGATTGCTGACCTGCGCAGTCGCGGGTCGTTGCTCTCAGAGATCAGAGGATTTTTCGAGGCGCGTGGCGTGCTCGAGGTCGACACGCCCATTTTGGCCAGTCACGCTATTACAGATCCTAATATAGAGCTATTTGCTGTCCCGACAGGCGATAGCGAACGCTTTCTTCAAAGTTCGCCAGAGTACGCGATGAAACGTCTGCTGGCGTCGGGCAGTGGTGACATTTATCAGCTTGGGAAAGTATTTCGCTACGGTGAGCATGGTAAAAAACACAACCCCGAGTTCGTCATGCTTGAGTGGTATCGCGTCGGATGGACGCATTATCAGCTGATTCGCGAGGTCGCTGAGCTCCTCACCAACCACCTGCCGGTGAGCAGTTGGCAGGTGTGGCCTCTTGCGGCGCTCTTTGAGCACTTTCTTGGGTTGGATCCGCGTGAAGCCTCGGCCGAGCAACTTCATGATGCGTCCATCACCGCGGGCATTAACTTCAATGGAGCGCTCGAAAAGCTCGACTATATTGATCTGTTGATGACACACATTATTGAGCCACAAATCACCGATTGGGGCTTGGTCTTTGTTACCGATTTCCTTGCGGAACAGTCGGCGCTGTCGCGCGTAATCGACCGAATGGGAATGCCCGTTGCTGCTCGATTTGAAGCTTATTTTCAGGGCGTTGAGCTGGCGAACGGCTACTGGGAAGAGTGTTGCCCCGTTACATTGTCTGAGCGGTTTAACGAAGACAATAAAAAGCGCCTTGCGCGGGGGCAGGTGTTGCGTGTGCCTGACCCGCAACTTCTGCACGCCCTTGAATCGGGACTGCCGGACTGTGCGGGAGTCGCGCTGGGTTTCGACAGACTGCTTATGCTTACGCTCGGACGCGACCGTATGTCGCAGGTCTTGCCCTTTGACTGGATGAACGCTTAACCGATTAGAGCGGGTGTGTAACCGTCTATGAACGCCGCTGGCGGCCGTCTCGGCTTTCCCGATGAAATTTCAATACAAACAAAATAAAGTGTTGCTCGAAGTACGGTTTCCCCAGAGGCGACCGATTTTATTTGCATTTGACGTTCCATCATTAACTGCCGCTGCCAGGTCGTAATCCAGGTGCCCACTTCGAGCGTTTCACCGAGCCGCGTGGCCTTCAAATAGTGGTACTCGGCTTTGGTCAGTGCCATGGCTCGGTCAAGCTGGCGATACACATCGGCCCCGAGACCCAGCTCGGTGGTGTGTGCCCATGCAGTTTCATTGCACCAATTGACGTACTGCGTATTGTTAGTGTGCTCGAGCGCATCGATGTGGTCAGCGCAGACGTCAAATCGCCGGATGAACGGTGCTTCGTGGTCCCAGGTCATGCAGCGGGAGTCACTGCAGCCTTTTGTTGAAAGGCTAAGTAGCCAAACGCAATGGCAATGAGGGGGCACATAATATTGAAGATCGCATAGGGTGCGTACTCGAAGGTCGCCACGCCAAGCGTTGCCGCCATGTAGGCACCGCAGGTATTCCACGGAATCAGTGCTGAGGTCATGGTTGCCGAGTCCTCGAGCGTACGAGAAAGGTTCTCGCGACTGAGATTAAAGTCATCGTAAGTCTTGCAAAAGAGCCTGCCGGGGAGCGCGATTGCGAGAAATTGATCGGCCGCTAATATGTTTGTGACAATGCCGCCCGTGACCGTGGCCACAACCAAGTCGCCCGTGGACTTTACTGCTTTTAAAACGGCGTCCAGTATTTGTTGGAGAATGCCGGTGCGCTCCAGAACGCCGCCAAACGCCAATGCACTGACGATCAACCAAACCGTATTAAGCATACTGGCGATACCACCCTTACTGATGAGGCGGTTCAGCTCTTCACTTGAAGTGGTGCCCTCGAAACCTGCAAACAGGGTTCGCCAAAGGCCTTCAACAATCGGCATGTTGGTTTCAGGGTTAACGGTTAAGGCGAATTTCGTGACCACGTCAGTTTGAAGCGTGAGGGCCGTCAAGACACCTGCGACCGTGGCCAGCATGATCGCAGGGTAAGCAGGTACTCTTCGCCAAATAAGGATCAACATCACTAAAAGTGGTGTGAGCACGCCAATTCCGACATTGAATTCTTCACTAATGGCCGCTCTCAAGGCTGCAATTTGCTCAGGCTCAGTAGCGGCACCTGAGTCCATTAATGAAAAGAATAAAAGTGCAATACAAAAAGCGGGCACAGTGGTCCAAAGCATATGGCGTATGTGCGCAAATAAGTCGACATTGGTGCATGCGGCAGCAAGGTTGGTGGTGTCTGATAGGGGCGACAATTTATCGCCAAAGTAGGCGCCGCTGATAATGGCGCCCGCGGCCATGGCCGGCGGCAGGCCATAGCTGTCGGCAATACCCATAAGCCCGATGCCCAGTGTTCCAGCAACCGTCCAGGAGCTGCCGATACTGATGGATGCGAGCGCACAGATCACAGCCGCCGCCGCAAAAAAGATCGATGGATTGAGAATCGATACGCCAAAATAAATCATGGCGGGGACTGTTCCTGAGATCATCCAGCTCCCGATCAAGCCCCCTACGGCAAGCAGGATCAAAATAGGACCAAGACCGACTTTAATACCTGCGACCATGCTTTCCTGAATATCCGACCAGGTCAGTCCTCGGTACATGCCCACAAGGCCCGCGCAGGCCGATGCGATGAGCAGTGCGACCTGATTTGGGCCGTAGGAGGCGTCCGCTCCAAAAAGTTGAACTGCCGAAAAAAGCAGGAAGATGAGAAGCGCAATGGGAGCAAATGATAAAATCATAGGTTATGCGGGCCTGTAGAAGGGCTTAGCCATTGTTATTTGATAGGTACCGATAATACGTTCACGGAAGCCGCCTTCACAGTAGCTGAGGTAAAAGCGCCACATTCTGATGAATTTGTCATCAAACCCGAGAGCCCTAACGGCATCCAGCTCTTTCAAGAATGAATCATGCCAGCATCGTAAGGTCTGCGCATAATCGAGCGTAATGTCTCTCAAGCCCGTCATTTGCATGTCCGTATTCCGGGTCAGCGCATTTCCAATAACGCCAACAGACGGAAGGCATCCGCCTGGAAAAATGTAGCGCTTAATGTAATCCACCGACTGCCGCGCTGCATCGTAACGTTGCTTGTTGATCGTGATGGACTGAATGACGGCTTTCCCCTCGGGTTTGAGTAACCGACTGACGCAGTCGAAGTAGGTATCGAAGTACTCATGCCCCACGGCTTCGATCATTTCAATGGACACAAGCTTATCGAATTGCCCTGACAGGTTGCGGTAATCCTCAAACAATAAGGTGATTTTGTCACTGAGGCCTCGTCGTTCGACCTCAGCGCGCGCGTATTCAAGTTGCTCGCGTGAAATCGTCGTCGTTGTCACTCGGCAACCGTAATGTTCCGCGGCATAAATGGCCATACCGCCCCAGCCCGTGCCAATCTCAACAAGATGATCGGTTGGTTTGAGTTCTAAGTCTTCACAAATCAGCCGAAGCTTATGTTGAGACGCGTCTGCGAGGTCGTCACTACCCTCAGGAAATACGGCGGACGAATACATGAGCGTAGGGTCTAAAAACAGTGAAAAGAAATCATTGCCCAAGTCGTAATGTGCGGCAATATTTTCCCTTGATCCTGTGAGGGAATTCTTTCGTGCGGCGTGCGCAAGTTTAAGAGCCACCTTAATAAGCCAATTTTGGTTGCTCTTCATAGACTCTAAAATAGGCATGTTGGCGCTAAATACCCGGGTGACTTCGGTTAACTGCTCGGTGCTCCAATCGCCCTCGATATAAGCCTCGCCGGCACCGACCGTGCCGCCTGTGAGTATTCGACCGTAGGCTCTAGGGTTGTGAATCACCACGGTTGCGCTGGGTGCTATGGTTAAGTCGCCACTGCCAAAGTGATGCACTTCATCGCCGTCGTGAATAATCAGCTCGCCGTGGCGCAGGCCCTGGAAAAGTCGAAACACCAAGCGTTTTGAGAGGGTCGCGCTGCGGTAAGCGTTGACTGTGGGCAATCGTGCTATTTTTTTTACATCAATCTGACCTGTCGTCATTGAGCCCTCCTAGCGAGCCGAATCGTTTTTAGGGTGAGAATAAAGGGGCACTCGACGGAGAAACAAGACGAGTGCTTGCCAATAAATGGCCGCGGCCACTTTCGCGGTTTCCAATGGGAAACGCGCGAGCAGAGTCAGTGCCGAGGCTTTGTTGAGTGGCAGTCGTTTTAGCGTGAGTGACGCGTGAAAGACGCGCTCGCCGTCTTCTAAATTAGTCAGCTTTATGGCGAGTGAGTCATCCGGTGTTGTCGAAAACCAGCGGTATCGTTGATTCATGCCGTGAAAGGGCGAAACGTGTAACTTCTTATCGAACTCGGTTTGGTAAAGGCCTGTTGCTGCGTCAACTGGCAGCACGTAGCTGTGACGCTCACCCCATGGTGTGTTGGTCACCTCCGCGACGATGTATTCGAGCTCATCGGTCAGGTGATTTTTACAGAAGTAACAGGCTATGGGGTTGTTCTGAATTCCGAAGTAACGCCAGTTGGCCAGCAGAAAGACTTGCCCCTCAAAATGTTGCCCAGTGACCTCGTGAATGCGCTGTTTAACCGCCTCCGCAATGGGTACTTTTTCGTCTCCAATAAAGTCGTTTCGAACAAATCGCGCCAAACCCCATCTACCCACGCTCCAAAACGGAAGATCTTTAGTGATTTTCTGAACACTCTCGACGTCGACGAAAGGCATAAAAACCGAGTAACTGAAGCGATGGTGTCTCGGCTTCATGCGCGCGTGTGCCAGCCTGCCAATGTAAAAGGCCGTTCTCACTCGGCGGTCATCCTTGCGATGATCGCGTCGGCAACCCGATGACCGCTAAACAGACCGTCTTCATGAAATCCATTGCGCCAGTAGGCGCCACAAAACCAGGTATCACGCACGCCGTTTATCTCCTCCCAGCGCGCTTGAGCGGCGATTCCGTCGATCGTGAACTGCGGATGGGCGTATCGGTATTCTCCTAATATCGTTGCAGGATCAATAGCCGCTGTGTCGTTAAGGGTGACGCAAAACGTTTCTGGAGCGGAAATTCCCTGCAAAATATTCATGTTATAGGTGAGAGTCGCCTGGCTATTTGAGTTCTTCAGGCGGTAGTTCCAGCTCGACCAAGCGCGTCGGTTTTGAGGCAAAACTCGCGCGTCAGTGTGCAGTACAACCTCGTTCTCAGAGTAGGGCAGTTGGGAGAGGACGGCTCGCTCCTTAGCATCGACGTCGCTCAAAATGGTCAAGGCTTGGTCCGCGTGGCTGGCGATGACGATGTTGTCAAACGTCAGCTCCTCGCCTTGCTCGGTTCGTAGTTTCGGCTTTTGCCCTGGCTCTCGCACGACTGCTGTGACGGCACACGACGTGCGTATATTGTCTATAAAAGGAGCGCACAACGGTTTGAGGTAGCTCTGACTGCCGCCGGTGAGGACTCGCCATTGTGGTCTATTCTTGACCTGCAGTAATCCGTGGTTTTTAAAAAAGCGAACGAAAAATTCAGCAGGGTAGTTAAGCGTTTCTTCGAAGTTTGCCGACCAGATGGCAGACGCCATGCTGAGCAGATAGTTACGCCTAAACAGCGCGGAAAACTGATGACGCTCGAGATACGCCTGCAGCGTTTCTCCGGTCTTCAAGCGTCCTGCCTCTAGGTCTTCGACCGCGATGCGGTTGAATCGTAAGATCTCAAGCACCATTGCGATGAACGTCGGTGACAATAGGTTACGCCGCTGCGCGAAAAGTGTGTTCAGGTTGTTGCCTGCGTATTCGAGCCCGGACAGGTCATCAGACACAGAAAACCCCATTGTGGTGGGTTGGTTGGTGACTTCAAGCTCGTCCATCAGCGCGATGAATTCGGGGTAGGTCCAGTCGTTATAAACAATAAATCCGGTATCGATGGCGTAGTCGCCGCTGGCCACCGAGACGTCCTTGGTTGCTGTATGTCCCCCAATCAGTGGCGAGGCTTCAAAGACCTCCACCGGCTCACCGGACCGTGCAAGCCGGTAAGCGCAACCGAGCCCTGAAATACCCGTCCCGATAATGGCTGTCGTCATTGTTAGACCTTTTAAGTACTTAGCCCGTGTTGTCGCACAACTTGCCGCTGGCAACAATGTGTAAATATTAATATACACATTAAAGTGTCAACTTAAGTAGATATGTGTATTCTGCATAAAGATACGCTCAAAGGAGAGTGCTCAATGGTCGACAAGCAGGGAGAAGGCGCACGCGGACAGCCCGCGACCTCTGCTTGGTCAGTGCCTCAAGGGCGTCGCACCGATGAGTGGAGTCTTTGTGTCGTTCGAGTGGCCGAGCATCGCGACCGCGCGGCATTTGCAAAGTTTTTCGCCCATTTTGCACCCTTAATTAAAGCGTTTGCGCTGTCGGGATCGTCGTTATCAGCGGCCCATGCCGACGAGCTAGTGCAAGAGGTCATGCTCAAGGTGTGGCAAAAGGCCGCGGGCTTCAACCCTGAGAAGGCGGCGGCAAGTACCTGGGTTTACACGATTGCACGAAACTGCCGGACGGATATGTTTCGTCGTCTGCAAAAATTCGATACGCAACTCGAAGCTGAAGACGTGGGGTTTGAGCTCGAAGGTCATGAGCCTACGAGTGCACTGCATGCGGAGCGCGGCGCGCAACGGGTTCGAGAGCTAATGAACCATCTGCCTCAGGATCAGGCGCAAATTTTGGCAAAGGTGTATATGGAAGGTAAGTCGCACTCTGAGACGGCTGCAGAGCTAGGACTGCCGCTGGGTACAGTTAAGTCGCGAGTGCGATTAGCGATACAAAAATTACAAGTTTTCATGGCTGCGGGTTCAGAGGAGTGATCCGCACGGGTAGACTTATCGGTATTAGTTTGCATATAAAGTAAAAAAATTTGCTCCGGTTAAACCGACGACTACAGTTGGGCGTACCGCAAGAAAGCAAATATGCAGTTGACCGATCGAACGGGCAGGGTTAGAAAGATATCATGGTAAAGCATCATCCAGATTCCAACACGTTAGCTGAGTACTCGGCCAACTCTCTGCCTGCGGCGCAGAGTGTTTGCGTCTCCACTCATTTAGACCACTGTACGCTCTGTCAGCAAAAACTGGCGCAACTCGAGAGCATCGGCGGTGTGATGCTAGAAGATACGGCCCCCGTGTCAGTCGATCCGCAGGTGTTTGAAGATGTTCTTTTACGGCTCGATGAAGTGCCCGACGATCGGGCTGCCAATGACGCTAACGCATCGACGTTGTCGTGGACAGTCAAGCAAGTTCGGCAGGGAAATTTAGACAAGCTACAGTGGAAGAAAGTCAGCCGCTCATTGCGTATTGCCGATCTAGGTCGCATTGATGGCGCTACTGAATTTTCGCTTTACCATATCTCTGAGGGCGGTCGAATTCCCCAGCATAACCACTCTGGGACGGAGATGACGCTCGTTCTTCAGGGCGGTTTTAGTGATGAAAGTGGCGCTTATCACGCAGGCGACTTTATTGTTCGCGAGGCCGGAGATGTTCATGCGCCAGCAGCACTTCCGGGCGGCGATTGCATTTGTCTTGCCGTTCTCGAGGCCCCTCTTCGGTTTACCCACTGGCATCATCGTTGGCTAAGTCCACTGCTGCAACTGCGTGCGGGCTAGTTTCAAACGCGTCACAACGGTTTTAGTCATCACCACCTCGCTTACAAGTCAGCTGAGCCGCTAAATCCTTGCTTAGATTTGCGGAATCGATTTGGGCTATCAGGTAATTTTCTCGCGATAAAGCCGGCCGGATGAGATCCTGTCGCTGACATCAGACGTACTACCTCACAAACTTAAAAAGAGCGAGCATCACTCATGCGTATTGTTATTCCTCGCGAGTCGGTTGCAGGCGAGCGACGAACTTCCGCCACTCCGGAAACCGTAAAGAAAATGATCAGACTTGGCGCCGACGTCGCCATTGAGTCCGGCGCCGGCGATGCGGTCGGATACAACGACAGTCTTTATTCTGAGCTTGGCGCTGAAATTGTCAGTGATCGTGCGGCTTTGATGGGTTCTGCAGACATGGTCTTAAGACTGCGTAAGCCCGAGCCTGCGGACATCGATATGATGAAGCCGGGCTGTATCCATGTGTCCTATCTGGACCCGTTTAATGAACGCGATCTCATAAAGACGCTTGCCGCCAAAGAAATTACTGCGGTCAGCATGGAGATGATTCCTCGCTCAACGCGCAGCCAGAAAATGGATGCGCTCAGCTCACAAGCAAACTTAGCGGGCTACGTGGCCGTCATGCTAGCGGCGGCGCAGCTGCCAAGTATCTTTCCGATGCTTATGACGCCTGCAGGAACACTGAAGCCGGCAAAGATTTTTATCATCGGTGCGGGCGTTGCGGGTCTACAGGCCATCGCCACTGCAAAACGGCTCGGCGGACGCGTGACTGCTTTTGACACGCGCCCTGTGGTTGCTGAGCAGGTGCAGTCGTTAGGTGGAAAATTCCTTGAGATTGATCTTGGTGACACCGGCCAGACGGCGGACGGTTACGCCAAAGAGCTGACGCCGGAGCAGGTGGAGCTTCAGCGACAGGCACAAAAATCGGTAATTGCCGACTCAGATGTGGTGATTACAACGGCACAAGTCTTTGGTCGTAAACCGCCTGTTCTTGTCACCAGAGACATGATCGAGGGCATGGCGCCTGGCGCGGTTATCGTTGATATGGCAGCAGAAACTGGCGGTAACGTTGAAGGCTCCGTGCCGAACGAGACGGTTGTTGTCGACGGTGTGACGATCGTGGGTACCGCGAACTTGGCCAATGAAGTGGCACGGGATGCGTCTCAAATGTACGCAAACAACCTGTTTAATTTGGTTGAGGACACTTGGGATACTGATGCAAAGACGTTTGTTCTCGATATGGAGAACGATATTTTGCCGGGCTGTGTCATTACGCACGGTGGAGAGGTGGTTCACCCCACCATTAAAAACCTAATGGAAGGGGAAGGATAAAATGGAAGTTTCGTATCTTTTATTCATTCTGATGCTCGCAGTCTTTTTAGGCTTTGAGCTGATCAATAAGGTGCCTTCAACATTGCACACACCGCTGATGTCAGGTGCAAATGCCATTTCGGGTATTACCGTAGTGGGTGCGATTGCTCTGGCCGGTAGCGGCGAACAAGACCTCGCCCAGTGGCTAGGCGCCGGCGCTGTTGCGCTTGCCAGTATTAATGTCGTGGGCGGTTACCTGGTGACGGACCGCATGCTGGGCTTCTTTAAGAAGAAGGAGGGTTAAGCATGGAAACTAATCTCCTCATTCAGTTGGGTTATGTGGTCGCGGCGGGTCTATTTGTTTTCGGTCTCAAAATGCTTGGGTCGCCTGATACCGCACGAAAAGGTAACGGCATCTCTGCCGTTGGTATGTTGCTTGCGATCGTTGCTGCTTTACTTGACCAAGGTATTGTCCAATACGAGTTTATTCTCGGGGGTATGATCGTTGGCGGTGCAATTGGTGCTGTTGCGGCGCGGTCAGTCGCCATGACGTCCATGCCCGAATTGGTGGCATTGTTTAATGGTGTTGGAGGCGCTGCTTCTGGATTGGTCGGTGTGTCGGCACTGTCGATCGCAACTGGCAATTTCCAGTACGTCACTATTATTTTGTCCATCCTTATTGGTGGCGTGACCTTCACCGGATCATTGATCGCCTACGGTAAGCTCTCAGAAATGATCGGCAGCGGCGCAATTACGTTCGCGGGGCAGAAATTCGTGAACGGGCTTATTGTGCTCGGTATTTTATACAGTGCTGCAATGTTCGTCACAACGCCCAGTGATCCGACATGGCTTTACGCGGTCGTTGGTTTGTCGCTGCTCTTTGGCGTGATGGTGGTGATCCCCATTGGCGGCGCGGACATGCCCGTGGTTATCTCGTTGTTGAACTCCTACTCTGGTCTTGCAGCTTGTGCGGCGGGCTTTGCCGTCGATAACAACGTACTCATTGTTGCTGGATCGCTGGTGGGTGCCTCAGGAATCATTCTCACGCAGATCATGTGCAAAGCGATGAATCGTTCGCTGAGTAATGTCTTGTTTTCGGGCTTTGCGAGTGTCTCGACCACCGTCACTGAAGTGGAAGGAGAGATCAAACCGATTTCGGTTGAGGACGCCTATTACGTTCTGGAAGCCGCCACTAACGTGGCTATTATTCCAGGCTATGGCATGGCTGTTGCTCAGGCTCAGCACGTTGTTAAAGAACTCATGGAATTGCTCGAAGCCAATGGGTGTGAAGTGAACTATGGTATTCACCCGGTTGCCGGGCGTATGCCAGGTCACATGAATGTGTTGTTGGCAGAGGCTGATGTTCCTTATGACCAGCTTTTGGAGATGGATGAGATTAATCCCCGCATGGAAAGCGTGGATGTGGCCATTGTTATTGGTGCGAACGATGTCGTTAACCCAGCGGCACGCGAAGTCGAGTCATCACCCATTTACGGAATGCCAGTGATTAATGTGTCGGACGCGAGAACTGTGTTCGTCTTGAAACGCTCGATGGCCTCCGGTTTTGCAGGTATTGAGAACCCACTGTTTTACAAAGACAACGCGCGGATGCTTTTTGGTGACGCAAAAGAGTCGATCGGTGGCTTGGTGAGAGAGTTCTCGTAATGTTTTAAAGTAATTGAAGGCGCCGTATTCGGCGCTTTTTTTTGGCTGGGATCTTTGCGCTAGCCCATTCTAAGGCGACTTGCGTTGAAAACATTGCGCACTTGCGCTGTGTATAACCGTCTGCTCGCTCTGTGTCTGAAGCGCGCGGTTCCTAAACTCAATCTCAACAGTAACGTTTTGGATGGACTTGCTCTGGACTTGCTCTGGACTTGCTCTGGACTTGCTCTGGGCTTGTTCTGAACTTGTTCTGGACTTGCACCTGAGCCTGAATCAGTAACCAACGACGCTTGGACTTCAGGTTACGCCGCCGGTTGAGTGATTTGGGGCTGTTCTTTGTGTGTCTCTTTGAACTGCATGCTCGCAAGACGCTGATAGAGCTCGCAACGCACCAGTAGCTCAGCGTGTGTTCCAACGTCGATAACCGAGCCGTCGTCAATGACTGCGATTGCGTCTGCGTTAACGATGGTTGAAAGTCGGTGCGCGATAATAATAGTCGTGCGCCCGCGCGTTAACTTTGCCAGAGCCAGTTGGACGTAGTGCTCACTTTCGGTATCGAGCGCACTGGTGGCCTCATCAAGCAAAAGGATCTCAGGGTTTTTCAAAATAGCGCGCGCCAGTGCGATGCGTTGACGCTGTCCACCTGAGAGTTGCACGCCTTGAGCGCCAATTTCGCTTTGGTAGCCATTTGGCAGCCGCGCGATAAACTCTTGCGCGTACGCGGCTTTAGCGGCCGCCTCGATGTCTTCTTGGCTCGCATGCGGATTGCCGTAGCCAATGTTATAGGCAATGTCTCCCGAGAATAAGATGGGCGCTTGAGGAACCAGCGCGGTTTTATTTCGCCAATCCTGCAGGGGAAAGTCGGCAAGTGGTGTTCCACCGTAGGTGAGTAACCCTGCACTGGGATCGTGAAAACGCTGCAACAACTCAAACAATGTCGACTTACCCGCACCTGAGGGGCCGACCAAGGCCAGTGTTCTTCCTGGGGCTATCGTGAGGTTGAAGTCAGTCAGTGCTGGATTTTCGGGTCTTGAGGGGTAGGTAAACCCCATATCTTGGGCCACGAGAGCCTGACCGTGAGAGATGATCGCTGAGCCAGTGTCGGTGATATCGCTCTCTTGGTGCAGAAGCTCAACCAACCGTTCAGCCGCGCCCGCGGCACGCTGTAAATCGCCCCACACTTCTGACAGTGTGGCGAAGGCGGTTCCAAGCATCACCGCGTAAAATACGAACGCGCCCAGGTCACCACCGCTCATGCGGCCGGCAATGACGTCTTGTCCGCCACTCCACATCATTCCGACCATGCCGCCAAGGAATAAAAAGATCGCACAGGCCATCAGCCATGCGCGCTGCTGAATTCGCTGTTTGGCGATATCGAAGGCTCGGGCCACTTCGGTTTCAAAAACGGATCGTTCCATGGCCTCGCGCTGGAAGCTTTGGACGATCTTGATCGACTGGAGTACCTCACCGGCTCGACTGCCAACGCTTGCGATACTGGCCTGGCTTTTGTTCGACAAGTTGCGCACTCGTCGCCCTAAATAGAGCACGGGTAGCAGTGCGAGCGGCACGCCAATGAGCATAATTAACGTGAGTTTAATGTTGGTCAGCGACATTAAGATCAGGGCACCCACAAGCGTAAGGGCGTTTCTTGCGGCCAGACTGACCGACGATCCAATGAGAGTTTGTAATAACGTCGTGTCGGTAGTGATGCGAGACATAATCTCGCCCGCGTGGTTTTTTTCATAAAACCCGGGGTGAACGGTAATGAGGTTATTGAACACATCGCGACGGAGGTCTGCACTCACTCGCTCACCAAGCCAAGACACCAAGTAGAAGCGAATAAATGAGCCGCAGGCCATGGCAAAGCCAACGGCGACCATAAACAATACCGCACGCCTGAGGCCTTCTTGGCTCTGATTGGAAAAGCCTTGATCGATCAGTATTTGAATACCATAGCCGAGTGAAAGCTGCGTCATCGCGGTAAAGATAAGCGCTGCACTCGCGTAAATGAGTCGCATTTTGTGAGGCCATAGAAAGCCAAGAAGCTCGCGCAGAGGCTTCAGCGATTTCGTCTTCCCGGCGCTCTTCGAATCGGTTGGGCTTTTCTCGTGCTCACTCATCAGTCGGTCCACTCTTTGACAAAAAACGACCCATGATTAATCCAACTTCAAACAGCAGCCACATAGGCAGTGCGAGCAGTGTCTGTGATATCACATCGGGTGGCGTGAGCAACATGCCCATGACGAAACAGCCCACAATGACATAGGCACGATTATTGGCGAGCTGATCGGCACTCACTACGCCCGTCAGAATAAGAATGACGGCGGCAACAGGGACCTCAAATGCCAAGCCAAATGCAAAAAATAATTTGAGCACAAAGTCTAGGTAACGATTAATGTCCGTCATTACCGAAATATCGCCCGGCCCCACTGTTGTGAAAAACCCAAACAACAAAGGGAAAACCACGTAATAGGCAAACGCCACGCCCGCATAAAACAACACCACACTCGAGGCGAGTAAAGGTACGGCAATTCGCTTCTCCGCTTTGTAAAGGCCTGGTGCGATAAAGCCCCAAATCTGACTCAGGATAACGGGCATGGCGACAAAGACTGCGAGCACTAAAGACAGTTTGAAAGGGGTTAGGAAGGGTGAAGTGACCTCGGTCGCGATCATTGAAGAGCCTTCAGGAAGCAGTGTTCTCAAGGGCTCCGACACGTAGGTGTACAACTGATTTGCAAATGGGAAAAGACCTAAAAAAGCGACAAAGACTGCGATAATTGCGTTACGGAACCGGTCTCTGAGCTCCCGCAGATGTGCGACGAGTGGCATCGGGTCGTCAGCAGTCACAGGGGCTAGGCTCCCTTGTCCGATACAGTCTCACTATCGGTGGCCGCGTCGGTGGTCGCGTCGGTGGTCGTGTCGGTGGCCGTGGGCGGCTCTATCGACAAGGCGCTACTGACGTCTGCGATGTCTTGTACTTCATCTCGACTCTCTTTGAGCGCACGCATGACCTCTTCGTTGTGCATTTCTCGACTGACGTCGGCTTTAATTTCTTCAAATCCACGACGCACACGGCCCACCCACAGAGACAGGGACCTTAGGGCACTGGGAAGCCGCTCAGGGCCTACCACGAACAACGCAATGGCACTGACAACTAAAAGTTCAGCGAAACCGATATCTAACATCTATAGCGCGACGTTATTTGTCGCTTTCTTCCTTTGAGTCGTCGATTTTGGGCGCTTCGTCGTCGTTGCGTTTAATGCCTTCGCGAAAGTGAGTAATCGCGCTGCCGAGGTCTCGGGCGGCACCGGGGAGGCGCTTAGTGCCGAAAATCAAGACGACGATGGCGAGAACGATCAGTAATTGCCAGATTCCAATGCCGCTAAATCCCATAGTAGTTCACCGTGTGTAATCGTTGTGTGCGTTTTTGCCCGACGAGTGGTTGCGTGACGCCTTCTCTTCAAGACCCGACATGCCTTGACGTAACGCCAAAGCGTCTAATACTTCATTATGACTGATACCCAGCCTATTCAGCATTACCATCGAGTGAAATACGAGGTCCGCGACTTCGCTGATCACTGCCTGATTGCTGCCGCCTGACGAATCAAGCGTTTTGGCGGCTAAAATGACTTCAATGGCCTCCTCTCCAACCTTTTCCAAGATCTTATCGAGGCCTTTTTGGTTGAGGCTTGCGACATAGGAGGTATCAGGGTCCGATGTTCGCCGCTCCTCAATGACCGCCGCGATAGCGTTCAACAGGTCAGTCACAGTCGCTTGCTCCGAAGACCCATTGATTGTCTTGGGGCTCGTAAAAAAAACAATGTCGACGTCCTGTGTGACACGCACCTTCGCCCGCTTGATGGACCTTAAGCAAAAGTGTATCGCCATCGCAGTCCAGCCGCACGTCAATCAGTTCTTGAACGTTGCCCGACGTTTCCCCTTTTCGCCACAAAGACTTGCGCGACCGTGACCAGTAGACGGTTCGCTTTTCGCTCAACGTCAGGCGGAGTGCTTCCTCGTTCATCCAAGCCATCATCAGCACTTCACCCGTGTGGGCATCTTGTGCAATAGCAGGCAACAGTCCGTCCGCATTCCAATTGGGCTGCATCGTCTGGGGTATCGGTGTCTGGTCATTGGCCGTCATCACCACAGTATGCCACGCCATGGCTCTACGATCACTTGCTGCGAGTGAGGAGTCCTGCTGTCAGAAGCAGTACGCCCAGTGCCGTATACCCTCCGGATTGAAGATCGAGCGCGAGGGTCATGATCAGGATCGTGAGGCCGGAGCCGATGAATAAGTCGGCCCCTACTTTTGAAGAACGCTGACTGGGCGTGTCGTTAAGGGCTTGTCGCTGCAGGGCCAGAAACTGTGGAATGACCTCTGGCAACTGAGAGGCGTGATGAATGAAGGCGGGTGCATCACGCTGGAGTTGTTTCACTATGTTCACTGGACTGTATTGCCGTTTGAGCCAATCCTCTAAGAAGGGTTTAGCCGTCTCCCAAAGGTTGAGCTCGGGGTAGAGTTGTCGACCCAGTCCCTCAATATTGAGGAGCGTCTTTTGAAGTAATACGAGTTGAGGCTGAACTTTCATATCAAAACTTGATGCGGCTTTGAACAGATTTACCAGCATGTGTCCGAGAGAAATTTGGTGCAATGGGCGATCGAAAATAGGTTCACACAGCATGCGAATGGTGGATTCAAAGTCTTGAACACGCGTCGATGCTGGAACCCAGCCGCTTTCAATGTGCAGCTCTGCCACCAGCCTGTAATTGCGCTGCAAAATAGCAAGTAGATTACGTGCCACGTAATACTGGTCGTCGCGGGACAGCTGTCCGACAATGGCACAGTCGATCGCGATGTACGTTGGTAAATCGGGGTTTGTTGCATCAACAAAGATGTTGCCGGGGTGCATATCGGCGTGAAAGAAGCAGTCATCAAACACCTGAGAAAAGAATATTTCTACGCCGCGTTCAGCAAGGATCTTCATGTTGACCCCGGCATCATGCAGCGCACCAATGTCACCCACGGGGATACCGGAGATTCGTTCTGAGACCATGAGCTTGGGCGTGCTGTAGTCCCAGAAAGTGGTGGGTACAAACACGAGCTTTCGCTGAGCCGTGTTCTTCTTCAGCAGCGACGCATTGGCAGCCTCGCGTCGTAAGTCCAGTTCGGCCAATATCGTGACCTCATAGTCTTTTACGATTTCTGGTAGTCGAAGTCGTCGAAGGTCCTCAGAAAACCGATCTACCACCCAAGCTAGGCGCTTAAAGAGCCGAATGTCCGCTGCAATTTGTTTCTCGATTCCGGGTCGTAAGACTTTGATGACCGCGGCTTCGCCGTCGTTCAACGTGACCCCGTGAATCTGTGCCACCGACGCCGCCGCAAGGGGTGTTGAGTCAAAATCGCGAAAGGCTGTGGCAATCGATTGTTTGAGTTGCATCTCGATAATATTGACGGCCGTCTCGGATGAAAACGGAGCAACATTGTCTTGCAGTAACGCCAGTTCGTCTGCAATTTCATCGGACAGTAGATCTCGGCGGGTGGACAGCAGCTGGCCAAACTTAATGGGTACGGGCCCTAATGACTCAAGTGCTGATCTTAAGCGCTCACCGCGAGGTGCTGAGTCCGCGGTTTCTTTGCTCGACAGTAGCCAGCGAAGCACCTTGCTTGAGCCTTGCGGCAAAAACACCCCTAATCGATGCCTGCGCGCGGTGGTCAGAAATGCAATGGCGCGTCTCACGTACTCGCTCCGGTCAAAATATTCACACGGTTTTTCAAGCGCTTTAGTCGCGACTCAGCCCGGTCAACACGCAGTACCATGTCATCGATAGATCCTAAAAAGTCGTCCAATTCCGCTCTCGGCGGCGATAGGCGGCCCTCTTCAAGGATGAATTCACTCAGCTGACGACGCGCACTTTGGTGCGCGACTCTGGATGCGCTGGTTAACCCCCGTATGAGGTTCGCAAGTTGATGTCCAACGATCGGACCAAGAAGGTCGACCATGGGCGCCTCCCAGTCGATATTCAGGTCACTGAGTACATTTTGTAACGTCATGAGTACAGCGGTATCACCGGTGATTTTAATGTTGCCATTGATCAGTGCGGCTGCCGGATCGGATGCGGTGGCGACTTTAAGAAATGCGCTCGAAGATCCTGATATACAAACGGTGGGTTCCGTCTCTCGGTAGCTTGATACGTTAATCTCACCGTCGCTGTTAATGACCAGAAAGACGTCGATCGCTGGATTTGTACAGACAATGGCAAGCTCAACAGGATGGAGTTCCTCAAGTTGCCGCGCTGTGCCCGGCGACAACGCAATGGCACGTGCAATCGCAGCTTCTGCGACCAGGCAAACGCCGGCGATGACTGCGGGATCGTGCTGCATTGTCACTAGCCTTTAATACCTCGGTGAACTGCAACGATTCCACCGGTCATATTGTGGTAGCGGCAATCTACGAAACCGGCATCTTCGACCATATTAAGGAGGGTGTCTTGGTCAGGGTGTTTGCGGATGGACTCGGCAAGATAGCGGTAGCTGTCTGCGTCGTCGGTGATGATTTTGCCCATCGCGGGCAGTGCAGAGAACGAGTAGGTGTCGTAAATTTTGGATAAGAATGGGGAGACCGGTTTTGAAAACTCCAGCACTAAGAGGCGACCACCTGGTTTCAAGACACGATGCATTGACGCAAGCGCTTTGTTCTTGTCAGTTACATTTCTAAGGCCAAATGCGATGGTAATACAGTCAATACTGTTGTCCTCAAAGGGTAGGTACTGTGCATCAGCTTGAACGACGCTAATATTGCCAAGAGCGCCTTTATCGATAAGACGGTCTCTCCCCACGGAGAGCATTGCGGCGTTGATATCGGCAAGTACGACATGGCCATCGGCCCCCACAAGCTTTGAAAACTTTGCGGCGAGGTCGCCTGTGCCACCCGCAATGTCGAGTACCGTTTGCCCAGGTCGAACCGCGCTTAGCTCGATGGTGAAACGTTTCCAAAGCCGGTGCATACCGCCTGACATAAGGTCATTCATGACGTCGTAGCGCGCGGCTACGGAGTCAAATACTTCACGCACACGACCCGCTTTCTCACCCGTTTTTACGCGCTCGAACCCAAAGTCGGTCGTGTCGTCTGTGACCTTATCGTGTGTACTCATCATAGTTCCCTAATGTGTAAAACAGCCGACGCTAACCAATGACTCTGACGATGTCCGTGTGAGGGTCTCGCGATGCGCCTGCGTTCGCCAATTTTCCCAAGTATTCGTTCCAAAGCCGATCTTGGTTTGAAGCCAAGTGCGCTAGATACGTCCAAGTGTACAGTCCGGAGCTGTGCCCGTCGTCAAAAGTCAGTTGCACGGCGTAATGTCCTACCGCTTGAATATCGACGATTTGGACTTGAGATTTCCCACTTTGGAGGGTTTCCTGACCGGGGCCGTGTCCCTGAACCTCTGCCGATGGTGACAGTACCCGCAAGAGTTCTGCCCCCAACTGCGCCGGATCAGAGTCGGCAAACGTCACCGATAGTTCGCGCCGACTGACACTGTATTTTAAAGACTCTGGGGCAGTTTGGGTCATTGTGATTGTCGCTACGACGCTAGTCTGATCGCTTGAGAAGAAGGGTTTCGATATTTGACTGAGCCGCGAGGCTCCTGGCCTTGGCCATCTCTGACCGGCTGCTGAACGGCCCAATGTAAATTCGGTGCCATGATCCGCTGTCGACACGCATTTCCTCAATGGAGGACTCTAGTCCCAACAGCGCCAGTTCGCCACGACGCCTGTCGGCATCCGCAACAGCCCTAAAAGAGCCCGCCTGCAGCACATACTTGGAGTATTCGGATGGGCTGACCGGACTCGGCGGCATTGACTGTGTACTCAGTGACTCGTCCTTTAACGTATCAAAGAAGGTAAAGCTCGGCTGCGGTGATACGTCAGATGGGGTTTCTTGAATTGATATGATCGCCTGCGGTAGGGCCGCTGGATTGATCCCTGCGATAATGCCCAGACTTGCAACGGCCCCAGTCATTGCACCGACGATAAACCCGCTGATATGCGATGAGTTAAAGAGTGGATCTTCCGACCGCTTTTTCTTACTGTGCGCCGGCGTGCGCCGCGTGGCGCTCGTTGTTGGACGCTTTCGCTTAACACTCTTTTGGGGAGCGGCCATCGTTACATGACCTCGGGTGCGGAGACACCCAAAATTCGCAGGCCGTTAGCGATAACGTGTTGGGTAGCGGTTGCCAACGACAGCCGTGCGAGACTGACGCCTCGATTGTCATCAATGATCTTGTGCGCATTGTAGAAGGAGTGGAACTCAGCAGCGACATCGCGCAGATAGTTGGCTACTGCATGAGGCTCCAGGCGCAAGGTTGCGCCAGCTACAACCTCGGGGTATTTGCTGAGCGACAACGCCAGTGACTGCTCTTCGCTGTGGTGTAACTGGTCTAAATAGGGGAGCCCGTCTGCGGATACCCATTGGCCGAAGTGCGTGACAGCTTTTTTCTGAACGCTGCAAATGCGCGCATGTGCATATTGAATGTAATAAACCGGATTTTCATTGCTTTTAGAGCGTGCGAGATCGATATCGAAAGTGAGCTGCGATGTCGCTGCTCGGGCGGTCAAGAAATAGCGGGTAGCATCACGGCCAACCCAATCAATAAGGTCGCGCAACGTGACATAGCTTCCCGCACGCTTGGAGAGCTTTACTTCCTCTTGATCGCGCATGACTGTGACCATTTGATGCAGTACATACTCTGGCCAGCCTTTAGGAATACCGGTTTCGAGCCCTTGCAGTCCAGCGCGTACGCGCGTGATGGTGCTGTGGTGGTCGGCGCCTTGTTCATTAATAACGCGCTCGAATCCACGCTCCCACTTATCGAGGTGATACGCCACATCGGGAACAAAGTAAGTGTAACCACCATCACGCTTTCGCATGACGCGGTCCTTGTCATCGCCAAATTCTGTCGTTTTTAACCACAGCGCATCATCGAGTTCGTAGGTGTGCTGATTGCTGATCAAGGCATCGACGGTTTTTTGAACGGCGTCCGATTTATACAGCGAAGATTCGAGAAAGTAGTGGTCGAAATTAACATCGAACGCTCGCAAGTCGTCGTCTTGCTCTCGGCGTAACCAAGCGACGGCGAATAACTGAATATCGTCTAGATCGTCGGCGTTACCCGACGCCACCACCTGACGGTCTGCTGCGTTGACGGTTTCCTTCGCCAGATACGCAGCTGCAACATCTTTAATGTAGTTGCCTTGGTAGCCGTCCTTGGGCCAACTGTCATCAGAGGGTTCGCGTCCATCGATACGTGCTTTGACGGAGAGGGCTAAATTACTGATCTGTTGTCCTGCATCGTTGTAGTAAAACTCTCGATGCACGGACCAGCCCGCATTTTCGAGAAGTCGACATATCGCGTCGCCAATGGCGGCACCACGACCATGACCGACATGCAACGGCCCCGTTGGATTGGCTGACACAAACTCAACTTGCACACGCTTTCCTTTGCCGTGTTCAGACTGACCGAACGTCGCTCCCTGAGAGAGCACTGCTTCAACAATGGCGAGGTTGCTAGCTTGAGAAATATGAAAGTTAATAAAGCCAGGACCTGCGATATCGCAGTGAGTAATAACGTTATTGGTCGGGAGCCGTTCGATAATGGCTTGGGCTAAATCACGAGGAGGTAAACCTGCCCGCTTTGCAAGCACCATTGCCATATTAGTAGCAAGATCGCCATGTTCGGGATTGCGAGTGTGGTCGACCTGAGGTGGAGGGGTTGTCTCTTTAGGCAAGAGACCCTCGACCTTCAACGTTTCAATGGCTTGTTCAATTAATGTAACGACCTGATCTTTCATGTATATCGCTTGATTTGTTGGGGCTACTAAGGCCTTGGGCTCACGGGCATGTAGTGTATCGTGTTACAGCGTTTCCGTTGGATCGATTTCTACAAACCAACTCATTTTTCGACCGATTTTAAGTTGCGAGCCTATTTCAACGGCTTGTTGCAACACCGCATGCACCTCTTTTCTCGATTGACTGTGGGCAATGACTTGGTAGCGGTATAGTCCCGCGCGCCGCGTCATCAGTGTCGGCATGGGGCCCATCACTCTCACGGTTTGCGAGACGGTGATCTTCGCTGTGAGTTGCGTTAAAAACTCGATGGCGTCACCTTCGGTTTTACTGTCGCAGCGAATCAACCCCAGCGCGCCACTTGGGGGTAGACCTAAGGCGCGTCTGCGAGCCAGTAGTTCATGCGCTTGTTCAGAGTACGGTCGATCCAGTATCTGCTGAATTAACGGGTGATCGGGATTGCGCGTTTGAATGAGCACCTTGCCGGGTAAATGAGCTCTGCCTGACCGTCCAGAGACCTGGACAAGTAATTGCAGTAAGCGCTCTTCTGCACGGAAGTCGGGGCTAAACAATAGGGCGTCTGCATCGACCACCACCACACAGGTCACGCGAGGGAAGTCATGCCCTTTTGACAGCATTTGTGTTCCCAAGAGAATCGCGCTCGATGCCTCTTTGATTTGATTTAAAACACTCTGAAGGGCACTGAGGTTTGAGACGCTGTCGCTGTCAATTCGAAACAGCGGAGTGGCGTTAAAAAGACGTTGTACGATCAGTTCAAGCTGTTCTGTGCCAATCCCTTTGCTGGATAAGCGAACACTGTGACACTGCTCGCAGCGGGTGGGTGTCGGGCGAGTCGACTCGCATTGGTGGCAACTCAAATGTGGCGGATTGCGGTGCACGACCATTGATGAATCGCATTGATGGCATCCTGCCGTCCAGCCGCAGTCCTCGCACTGCAACGAATGGGCAAAGCCTCGGCGATTCATGAAAAGCAACGCCTGTTCCTGACGTGCAACCGTATCGGCGATCTGTTCAATGGCTCGGTCTGAGAGCCCACCGGTCAAGGCGAGGCCACGGGTATCGATTGTGCTGATAACGGGCAGACTCGCATTGTTGGGGCGATGTGTCAGTCGGTGATGCGCGTACTTTCCGGCCTGACTGTTTGCAAGCGTTTCGAGGCTGGGTGTCGCACTGCCAAGAATAACGGGGCAATTGCAAAGTTGAGCGCGCTTGACCGCAACATCGCGCGCTGAGTATCGGGGGTGGTCCCGTTGCTTAAATGCGGCGTCATGCTCCTCGTCAACGATAATGAGTCCGAGTGATTTAAAGCTGCAAAACACTGACGAGCGCGTCCCCAAAATTACCGGTGCCGTACCGGTGCGTGCCATTGCCCATGCGCGACTGCGTTCTGTTTCTGAAACCCCTGAATGAATGACGGGTACTTCGAGTCCCAACG
>Ga0209138_1000177_pt1 | contig 65698 bp, 62 predicted proteins | sample SaaInl3SG_22_DNA_FD_184645 | JGI IMG/M metagenome (GOLD analysis project Ga0209138, IMG submission 184645) | Marine microbial communities from expanding oxygen minimum zones in the Saanich Inlet - ESP_153SG_22_DNA (SPAdes) (version 2) | ecosystem: Environmental > Aquatic > Marine > Intertidal...
GGTGATCATGGCGATGAGGCCCACCCTTTTCCATTCCGAACAAGGAAGTTAAGCTCATCAGCGCCGATGGTACTGCTATACCAAGTGGGAGAGTAGGTCGTTGCCTTTTTTTGAATCCCGAATACAGTAATGTGTTCGGGATTTTTTTTGCCCTATACTCAAGGGAATATTCTACACGTTGTAGTATATTTAAAAAGTGAAGAATTTTTTGATTATACCCGATAAGTTTAAAGGAAGTATAGATGCTATTCAAGTATCTAAAGCTATTGAAAACGGTCTCGCTAAGGTATATGGAACTGAATTTAAATCTACCACCATACCAGCATCTGACGGTGGTGACGGTTTTCTAGATACTATTTACAATTTTAAACCTATCAAAAAAGTTCCTGTAAGGTCTGTAAATGCTTTTCAGGTTCCTATAGATTCTTATTATTTATTAGATTCTGAAACAAATACCGCTTATATTGAATTGTCGAATACAGTAGGAATAAGACATTTAAAAGTTCCTGAATTAAATATTCTTAAGGCAACTACGCACGGTGTTGGGTTACAGATAGCGCATGCATTAGCAGAAGGAGTGAGCTCTATTTATATTGGTTTAGGAGGTAGTGCTTCTAACGATATGGGCTTAGGTTTGTTAGAAGCTTTGGGTGTTGTTTTTTTAGACGCTCAGCAGCGAAGAGTTTCTTATGCTTTTGACCAGCTTTCCCAAATTCATTCGTTTACATTAAATGATTTTCTTAGAGATAAAATTAACCATTGCTCTTTTTACGCGGTAAATGATGTCTTAAATCCATTGTTTGGACCAACAGGTGCTGCCAGTATTTATGGTCCCCAGAAAGGTGCTACAGAAAAAATAATCAATGATTTAGATCGTTCTTTTTTAGCGTTTAAGAATCGTTTTAATTTTCCTTATTCGTATGATATTACGCTTGAGGGTGGCGGAGCCGCTGGAGGGACTGCCTATGGTTTAAAAGTGTTTTTGAATGCTCAATTTATCAATGGCTTTGATTTTTTATCACGTATAGCCTGTTTAGAGGACTTATTGGTTGCAGAAAAATTTGATTGTGTTATATCTGGTGAAGGTAGTTTAGACAACACTTCGTTTGATGGTAAATTAATAGGTAGACTTGTTGGTCTTACGAATGAGTATGATTTGCCTCTTTTGCTAGTTTGTGGACAAAGGAATTATGATGCAGCTGGAATAACAAATACTCAGGTTGTGGAATTGCTAGACGGGGAGACGTCTATGGTGCAATGTCTTGCTGATCCATTTCCACTGATAGAAAATAAAGTGTTTCATTTTTTTAATTCTACTTCATGATAAGCTTAATAATTATTTGTTCGGCTGTATTGCTTATAGTAATAGGGACACTCAAATTAAAAATAGACCCTTTCTTAATGTTGCTCATCGCGGCTATATTTTCCGGTCTGTGTTTTGGTATTTCTCCCTCTGACCTTGTAGTTTTAATTACTACAGGATTTGGACAAACCCTATCTAGTATAGGTATTGTTATTGTCTTAGGGGCTGTTATTGGTGTGTTTTTGGAAAAATCTAACGGGATACGTCATATTGTTACTGCTATTTTATCAGTTTTTGGAAACAAAAACGCAGGCTTAGCTTTAAATGTGACTGGCTTTATTACTGCTATTCCAGTTTTTTGTGATGCAGCTTTTGTAATATTGAGTGCTATACCAAAAGCTTTGTCCAAAAAAACGGGCTCTCATGTTATTTTTTATGGGGTAAGTTTGGCAACTGGATTATATGCGGCTCATGTTTTTATCCCTCCAACTCCGGGTCCATTGGCAGCAGCTGCTATTTTAAAGGTTCCCTTATCGGACTTATTGAAATATGGTTTTTTGGTGGCTATACCGGTATCTTTTGTAGGTTTTATTTCTGCTTCTTTTTTTAAGTCAAATAAGGCTGTTTTACAAGATAATATTTCAGGTGTAGGAGTTGAAAGCCTGGTGGAAACTAATGATAAGGTTTTGAAAATTAAATGGGCTTATTTTTTGCCTATTTTAGTACCTATACTACTCATTGGAGTGGCTTCTTTTTTTAGTATTGAGCAAAGCAGTGTTTCTTTTTTAAAGAGTGTATTTTTATTTTTAGGAAACCCTATAATTGCAACGCTTTTAGGGGTATTTATTTCTTACCTGCTCTCCTGGTCTACTCCAAAAGAGCAGAAAAACGGATGGGTAAGTGAGGCTTTAAAGCAAGCGGGAGTCATTATTCTTATTACTGGTGCAGGAGGTTCTTTTGGAGCAGTTTTAAAATCTATAGATTTGAGTGCTATTATTAATTTTAATTCCGCAAATCCTTATTTAGGTTTACTGTTGTCTTTTCTTTTCGCAGCGTTAATTAAGTCTGCTCAGGGATCTTCTACAGTGGCAATACTCACCACTGCTTCATTTGTTTTACCCTTACTAAATAGTTTTGGTATTGGGGATTCTACAGGTAGATTGTTTACTGTGTTAGCTATTGGCTCAGGAGCAATGACGCTTTCACACGTAAACGATAGTTATTTTTGGGTAGTGATTAAAAGCCTTGGTTTGAATGTAAGGCAAGGGATTACAAGCTTTAGTTTAGCTACTTTGTTTCAGGGTATTACTGGAATTGCTACTGTGTTGTTGCTATATGCTTTATTGCAGTAGTAGTTCATGGTGCTATTCTTTATTAAAAAAAGCGTCTACAATTGTTTTTACACCAATAAATGCCATTGCAATTGCTGCTATGGCAGATAGAATACCAAAGATTAGAACAGGTATATACAATGGATGTGTGTCATTTTTGAATGCTTCGTATATGCTAAAAGGAGCTATAAACATTAAGAGTACGGTAATTCCTAAGTACCGTACTCCTAAGTATAAAATATCTCTATTGGTTTTAGACACCTAGCTCAATGTTTTTAATATTTCATTAAAAGTATGACTTGGTCTCATGGCTTTTTGTACCAGTTTCTCATCTGGCTTGTAATATCCACCAATATTTTGCTTGCTATTTTGAGCGCTGTTTAATTCGCTTACAATTGAAGTTTCATTTTCCTTTAGTGCGTTAGCTACTGGGGTAAATATTTCAGCCAACACTTTGTCATTTTCTTGTGTAGCTAAAGCCTCTGCCCAATACTGCGCTAAAAAGAAGTGTGAGCCTCTATTGTCTAACTCACCTGATTTTCTAGAGGGTGACTTGTCGTTTATTAGAAACTTTTCAGTTGCTGTGTCTAAGGCATCGGCCAAAATTTTGGCCTTTTTATTTTGTTCCTTTTCTGCAACGTATTCTAAAGAGACTCCAAGTGCTAGAAACTCTCCGAGAGAATCCCATCTCAAATGTCCTTCCGCTACAAATTGCTCTACGTGTTTTGGCGCTGAACCACCTGCGCCTGTTTCGAATAAGCCACCTCCATTCATCAAAGGCACAATAGACAGCATTTTAGCACTTGTGCCAACTTCTAAAATAGGGAATAAGTCTGTAAGGTAATCCCTGAGAACATTACCCGTTACTGAAATAGTGTCTTGACCCGCTGCAATTCTATTAAGCGTTGTTAAAGTAGCTTCGTAAGGTGCGGCTATTGAAATTTCTAATCCTTCTGTTTGATATTCGGGTAAGTATTTTTCTACCTTTTTGATTAATTCTGCATCATGGGCTCTTTGACTGTCTAACCAAAAAATAGTGGGTGTTTTTGTAGCCACTGCCCTTGAAACCGCCAACTTAACCCAATCTTGGATAGGGGCGTCTTTTACCTGGCACATTCTCCAGATATCTCCAACTTTTGCTTCGTGACTCATGACTACCTTGTTTGTGGTAGTGTCTATGACTTGAACAGTCCCTTCTGTCTCAATTTGAAATGTTTTGTCGTGAGAACCATACTCTTCTGCTTTTTGAGCCATTAAACCTACATTGGGAACTGTACCCATTGTGGCAGGATTAAAAGCACCATTTTTTTTACAGAAATCTATGGTTGCTTCATAAATACTGGCATAACTGCTGTCTGGGATTATTGCTAAAGTATCTTGTGCTTTCCCTTCTTTATCCCACATTTTACCTCCATTTCTGATCATGGCAGGCATTGAGGCATCTATAATTACATCACTTGGAACATGAAGGTTTGTGATTCCTTTGTCTGAGTTTACCATAGCGAGTGATGGGCCATTCTGAAAAGCTTCTTCCATGGCATTCTCAATGGCTTTTCTATCTTTTTCAGCTAGTTGAGAAATGGTTGTTAATACACTTTCAAGACCATTGTTTACGTTTGCTCCGGCATCCTTTAATAAGGAACCAAATTGGTTGAACACATTTTCAAAGAATACTTCTACAGCTAATCCAAAAATAATAGGATCAGACACTTTCATCATGGTTGCTTTCATGTGAAGTGATAATAATACCCCTTGTGCTTTTGCTTTTGCTATTTCTTCTTTGAGAAATATAACTAAAGCTTCTTTTTGCATTAAAGTTGCATCTATAATCTCTCCTTCGAGCACCCCAATAGATTCTTTCAGGACTTTTGTTTCAGAAGCTCCTTTAAGCACTACTTTAAGGGTAGTTGCTTTAGAGAATGTAATAGATTTCTCATTTGATTTAAAATCACCATGACTCATTGTTGCCACAGATGTCTTTGAATCTTTTGACCAATCACCCATACTGTGTGGGTTTTGTTTGGCAAAGTTTTTTACAGCTTTTGGGGCCCTTCTATCTGAATTCCCTTCTCTTAATACAGGATTTACTGCAGATCCTTTAATTTTGTCATATGCAGCTTTTATATCTTGTTCAATAGAGTTTTTTGGCTGATCAGGATAATTGGGTAAATTATAGCCTTTTTCTTGTAATTCTTTTATAGCTTCCTTTAACTGTGGAATGGACGCGCTTATATTGGGTAATTTAATAATGTTGGTATCTGGTTCTTTGGCTAGTTTACCTAATGCTGCTAGATGGTCGGGAACACGTTGGTTTTCCTTTAATTTTTCAGGAAATGCTGCAATGATCCTACCAGCTAAAGAAATATCCCTGGTTTCAATTTCAATACCTGCATTATGAGTAAATGCTTTGACAATTGGCAAAAAAGATTGTGTAGCTAAGGCAGGTGCCTCATCTGTTTGAGTATAAATAATCTTAGACATATTCAGATAACATTTTAGGTGTCAAATATAAGATATAAGGACACTATAATTCAAAAAAACACCCACAACAAATGCTATGGGTGTTGGTGTTTTATGATAATAAAAAGGGGTTAAGAACGAACTTCTTTAATACGTGCTTTTTTACCTGTAAGTTCTCTAAAGTAGAAAATTCTAGATCTACGAACTTTACCTTTTTTATTTACTTCAACTTTTTGTAAGGCCGGCATGTTCACTGGAAATATTCTCTCTACTCCAATAGTACCTGACATTTTTCTGATTGTAAAGGTTTCGGTGGAACCGTTTCCTCTTCTTTGAATAACAACTCCTCTAAAAAACTGAGTCCTTGTTTTTTCACCTTCCTTAATTTCATAGTACACAGTGATAGTGTCTCCAGCTGAAAATTTAGGAAAGTCCTTTTTTTCTACGAATTCTTCTTGAACAAATTTTACTAATGCTTCCATAGTAATGAAATACTTTATTAATGAATTAAAAACAACATTCACGTTTTTCGTCAGAGGTTGGATTTAATGGTCTGCAAAAATAATATTATTCTAACAATCAACCAATTAAAAAATCGTGTTTTTTTAATTAATTTGATGTCTTTATGTAGCTACTTACAATAAGTCAGGTCTGAGTTTTTGAGTTCTCTCTTGTGCAGATTGTTCCCGCCATTTTTCAATCTTGCCAAAGTCTCCACTCATGAGAACCTCGGGAACCCTATGACCTTTGTATTCTGCAGGTCTTGTGTAAACTGCAGGTGCTAAAAGATTGTCCTGAAAGCTATCTGTTAAGGCAGAAGTTTCATTGTTTAAAACACCTGGTATAAGTCTTATAATGCTATCACAAAGAATGGCTGCTGCAAGTTCACCTCCAGAGAGTACATAATCTCCCACGGAAATTTCTTTGGTAATAAACATATCCCTAACCCTTTGGTCTACTCCTTTGTAATGGCCACATAGGATAATGATATTACCACTAAGGGATAGGGTATTGGCTGTTTTCTGATTGAGTGTTTCTCCATCTGGAGTCATATAAATAACATGATCATATGATCTCTGTGATTGGAGATTGCTAATACATTTGTCAATAGGCTCTACCATCATGACCATTCCTGCACCTCCACCGTACTGATAGTCGTCTATTTGATTGTAGGACAGGTCAGTATAATCTCTAAGATTATGAAAATGTACAGATACAAGTTCTTTTTCAATGGCTCTTTTTAGAATTGAGGCTTCAAATGGACTTTTTAATAATTCTGGAAGTACTGTGATGATATCTATTCTCATTGGAGATGATGTGCTGTTTGTGTCGACTTATTTTCTGGCCCAAAAGTAGTGAATAAAATTGCTATCAGAGACCCAATGTTCTCTTTCGTAAAGTTTTCTAGCCGGGTTGTTAATGGCAGTTTCAAGAGCCAGTCCTTTATACCCGTTTTTAATGCAATATTTTTTGGCTTTACTTAAGAGTTTGGTGGCAATTCCATTTTCTCTGTATTCTTTTGTTACAAACAAATCATTTAATATCATGAATTTTTCTAGACTAACTGTTGAGTAAGTAGGGTAGAGCTGTGTAAAACCCACTATTTTTTTGTCTAAAATTGCTAGATAAATAATGCTTTGTTTTTTTCGATATCGATCCTTTAAAAATTCATATGCCTTAATAGAATCGGACTCTTGTTGGTAAAAAACCCTGTATTGATCTAAAATCAGAGAGAGCTCTTTTAACGAACCTAGAGTTGCTTTTTTTATTTTTATAGCATCCTTCATTTTTTTGGAAGCTGCTTTTCTAATTCAAGAATTTCTCTTTTTAATTTTAATTCTCTGTTTAATCCCTTTTTTTTGTTAGAATTTATGGTTTCCTCAGAGACTTTTAATGCTTCAATTAGTTTTGCTTGAATTTTCGAACTGGATAAATAGTGTTTGTAAAGAAATATAACACTTAAAATTAGCGCAATAATTATGGTATAATTAATCGCAAAAAAAAGTATTTTATTAATATTGCCCCCTAAAAAATTAACACTGTTCTCTTTTGTGCTTATTTCTGATAATTCTTTTTTGAGTTTTGTATTGTCACTCTCAATATCTTGAAACGCTTTTTGGATAGAGTTTAATTTTGCCTTGTGACTTTTTAGCTCAGTGCTATGGAGCATTAAACTGTCTTTAAGGTTTTCTTTAAAAGCGATCAGGTATCTTCTCTTAATAACTTCAAATGGAATACTATCTGTGGTGTAGTTTTTTCCGTTGTTCAATATTAACTCAAATTGATTTTCTAGATTATTATTGAGTTCTTTTTTCGATCTAGAAATCTCCCTTTGGGTTTGAGAATGTGCTTCATGATGGATGAAAAGTACCAAAATAAGACTAAAAAGGGTTTTCATAAAAAAGTGGGTTTTTGTAAATATAAACCTAAATTTCATTTTATGAAAACCCTTGATTATTAGAGGCTTAATCTCTATTGAAAGATCAGTCGTTCTCGCTCTCCATTTTCATTAATCATGCTAATGCTTGTTCGGTTGAATTTGTTAATATTTTGAAATAATTCAGTGGCATTATCAATATTTACAATGGTATTGTTGTCTATAGAAACAACCACTTTGCCAATAAGATCATAGTTTTCATAAGCTACTGGCACACCAACGATTTTAACGCCATTTTTTATTTTGAAGCGTTTTTGATCTTCGGAAGTTAAATTCTTAACAGTAAAGCCAATGTTTGGGAGTAGTGCTGTTTGTTTTTCTTTTAATATCACCTTAAAATCATTTAGCGTTCCATTTCTAGAAACCTTAATGATAACTTGATCTTGAGGTCTTTTTGAGGCCAAATAACCAGTGAGATCAGAAAACTTCTTTATTTCTAGATAATCTATTTGCTTAATAATATCTCCTTCTTTTAAGCCAGATTCTTTAGCTGAAGATCCTTCTTCTACCCCAGAGATATAAACTCCTTCTAAATCATCTACCCCATAGTTAGAGGATAGTAATTCAGGCGATGTTATAGCAGAAATTCCAAGTACTGCTTTTTTTACGGTACCATATTCCATAATATCTTGTACTACTTTTCTTGCGGTATTACTCGGTACTGCAAATGAATACCCTATATAAGAACCAGTTTGTGAACTTATAGCGGTGTTTATACCTATTAAATCTCCATTAGTATTCACTAATGCGCCACCACTATTTCCAGGATTCACGGCAGCATCTGTTTGAATAAATGATTGATTTTTGCCAAATTCTCTGGCTTTAGCACTTATTATCCCCGCTGTAACAGTAGAGGTGAGATTAAACGGGTTTCCAACTGCCAAAACCCATTCTCCGATTTTAGCCATATCTGAATCTCCAAAGGATAGGTAAGGAAGAGATTCTTCTGTTTCTATTTTAATTAGTGCAATATCAGTTAATGGGTCTGAACCTATGATTTTCGCTTCGTAAGTACTGTTATTGTTCAGCGTTACCGATAATTCTGATGCATTATCTATGACATGGTGGTTCGTTACAATATAACCATCTGAAGATATGATTACTCCAGACCCTGAACCCAATTGAGGGGCAGATTTGTATTGGTATCCAAAGAAATATTCAAATGCTTTATTATTAGATAAATTTCCTTCTTTTAGGTTTTTGACATGAACTACTGAGTGAATTGTTTTTTCAGCTGCTATACTAAAATCTGAAAGAGACTCATTGGTGCTTAAATAATTATAATTTGTATTTTTTAACGGAGATAAATTGTCTGTTGTTAAGGGAGCAATCTCTTTTGGTAATAATCTATTTTGAATAAAATTACCTGAAAAGCCACCTATAATTGCAGCTATTAAAAATGGAATTATTTTTTTCATAGTGTTATAATATTTTAAGATTACGAGTCAAAATTATAAAATTACCTTTAGCCGCTTTTTATTTTAACGGAGCTTTAACTGCTAAAGAAACCTTAATAAATTGAGTATATTTGAAGGTGAAAACCCACTTTAATGACACTTACATTTTATAAATACCAAGGTACTGGAAATGATTTTATTATTTTAGACAATAGGTCTGGTCAATTTCCTAAAAACAATCATAGTCTTGTCGCGAAACTTTGCGATAGGAAGTTTGGTATAGGTGCAGACGGTCTCATGCTTTTGGAAACTCAGGCCAATTTTGATTTTAAAATGGTCTATTTTAATTCGGATGGAGCGCAAAGTACTATGTGTGGCAATGGAGGGAGGTGCTTGGCTGCCTTTGCTAAATCTATAGGCGTAATTGGCAATGAAGGTTTGTTTAATGCTGTGGATGGTTCACATGAAGTAGTGATAAAGGAAGATCAGGTTATATTGGGAATGAAAAAAGTAAATGAAGTTCAAAATAAAGACAAGTATTTTTTTTTAGACACGGGGTCTCCTCACCATGTTCAGTTTGTTTCTGATACAGAAAAAGTCAATGTAAATGATCAAGGGGCTAAATTGAGGTATGGGATGTATGGAGCGCAGGGTGCTAATATTAACTTTGTATCCTTAGATTCAACAGGATTACATAGTATAAGGACATACGAGAGAGGAGTAGAGGGAGAAACTTTGTCTTGTGGAACTGGTGTTACTGCGGCAGCTATTGCTATTCACGAGCAAAATACTGAATTAACATCTCCTATTTCATTACATACAAAAGGAGGTCTGCTTAAAGTTCATTTTGCTAAAACTGATCAAGGATATTCAAAAATTTTTCTTGAAGGGCCAGCCGAATTTGTATTCAAAGGAGAAATAAGTATTTAAGGTGCTTATACTTAGAGATATAAAAAATGAAGATCTTGATTTTCTTTACAACATTGAGAATAATCAAGAATATATGATCTATGGAGATTATCACGAACCCTATTCAATGGATGTTCTTCAAGAATATATTGCTAATGCTTCTACACCTATATTTATTAGTAGCCAATACAGGTATGTCATAGATAATGATGAAATTGCCGTTGGGTTTTTAGATTTGTTTGAGTACAATGCTCAAGATGAAAGTGCGTTTGTAGGTATTATTCTAGACTTGGCCTTCAGGGGGCAAGCATTGGCTAAAAATGCATTGATGCTTTTAGAGCCTGAGGTTTTCAACAAATGGGGAATAAAAAAATTAAGGGCCAAAGTTTTTTTTGATAACACAATAAGTATTTCACTGTTTGAAAAGCTGGGTTATGGGGTAGTTGAAGAATCGTTGGAAAAGGATTGTAAAGGACGCTTTAAAACAACATTTACTTTAGAAAAAATTATAAAATGACATACAGGAAAAAGATAGTTATAGCGATAGTATTAGTGGTGTTTTTTATTGGTGCTGCCTTTAGTGGATACGTATATTGGGCTATATTTTCACCCAATACATCATTTGAAACACCTACAGTTTCTGTTTATATTCCTAGCGACACCAATTACAACCGCCTTAAAAACACCTTATCTCCCCATCTTTTAAATGAAGACAGTTTTTTTAAAGTGGCCAGACAAAAGGGGTATCTCAATTCCGTAAGAGGGGGGAAGTTTGTATTATCTAGAGGGATGAATAACAATGAGATAATCAATGTATTGCGTTCCAAACCAAGTACTATTTCATTATCCTTTAACAACCAAGAGCGTTTAGAAGATCTAGCCATTAGGGTAGCTGGTCAAATAGAAGCTGACGCAGAAAGTCTGTTGATGGCCTTTAAAGACGCTACATTTCTAAGTAAGAATGGGTTTAATGTTGAAAATGCTTTGTCCATGTATCTACCAAACACCTATGACTTTTTCTGGAACACTTCTGCAGAAAAATTCAGAGATAGAATGTTAAAAGAGTACCATAAATTTTGGACTCCAGAGCGACTTGCTAAAGCAGAAAATCTAGGTTTGTCTTCTTTAGAGGTAATTCATTTAGCAGCTATAGTTCATAAAGAATCAGTTAAAAGTTCTGAGAGACCCAGAGTTGCTGGTGTTTATCTGAATAGAATTAAAAAAGGCATGAAGTTGCAAGCAGACCCTACGGTGATATTTTCTATTAAATATCAATCTGGAGATTTTACTCAAGTGATTAAAAGGGTTTTATATAAAGACTTAAAAATAGACACCCCTTTTAATACTTATTTGTATTCAGGAATTCCACCTGGCCCAATATTTATGCCTGATATTTCTGCGATTGAGGCTGTTTTGAATCCAGAATCGCATAGTTATTTGTATTTTGTGGCAGACACTCAAAATTTTGGATTCCATATTTTTGCAAAAACACTCCAACAACACAACAAGAACAAAAAGCAATATGTTAATTGGTTAAACAGAAAAAGTATTAGCAGGTAAATGTAAACTGTTAATTATGAGTTAATTAATTATGTGAAATTAAAAAAGCTTATATTTGCACGAAATTTAACACTACTGGCTGTTTTAAATTATTTTATGCAAAAAGGTTTTAGAGCGTTTATTTCTTTATCAATAATCCTAGTGTTTTCAGGATTTCGAAACGTAGCTCCATTGATCAAGCCCATTCCTAAATCCAATTTAGTAGAAGGTGTTTTAGATTATAATGTAACAGGCTATGCCATTGATTTTTCTAATGTCATGATTCCTTTTACAGGAAATAATTATGTGGGTTTTAAAGAGGCATTGGCTTTTAAAGAATCCCAAGGCAAGTACCATTCAGTAAACACCCTAGGTTATCTTGGAAAATATCAGTTTGGTAAAAATACCTTAGCCTTTTTTGGTCAATTTAATACCCAGTGTTTTATGCAAGACGCTGCTTTACAGGAAAAGATTTTTTATCACAACACCGCTAGGAATAAGTGGATTCTTAGAAGGGATATTAAACGATATGTAGGATTAAAGATTAACGATATAGCTATTACAGAGTCAGGAATTCTTGCTGCAGCTCACTTAGCAGGGGCAGGAAATGTAAAGAAGTACTTACGTTCTTGGGGAGATTTGAACTTTTCGGATTCCTATGGTACAGATATTGAAGATTATTTATCTAAATTTTCTGGTTTTAATCTTGCAGAAGTTGTAGCTAGACAAAAAGTCCAATTCCAATAGGCTTTTAATCTGTTAGAAAGGCCAGACTATTTTCCTATGATAAACATACAAGGTCTCTTGTGTAATTCTGGTTTGTTTTTCCTCCAGTATGAAATTGGAGCAGTTTTTATAAAAGCATTAGCCAAACTTATGTCACATGCAATGCATAAATTTGTATTGTTTTGAAGTTGCTTTACTAAGCTGTCAAACATGGCATTATTTCTATAAGGGGTTTCTATAAAAAGTTGCGTTTGATCATTTTGTAAAGCCAACTGTTCAAGTTGTTTAATAGACTTATTTCTCTCTTGATTGTCAATAGGTAGGTATCCGTTAAACGCAAAACTTTGTCCATTAAAGCCACTAGCCATTAAAGACATTAAAATGGAAGAAGGGCCTACTAATGGTGTTACAGTAATTCCTTTTTTGTGTGCAATAGATACAATATCTGCTCCTGGATCTGCAATGCCAGGGCAACCTGCTTCTGAGATAACACCTACATTTTCACCTTCTAGACATGGATTTAAAAAAGTGGGAAGTAATGCAATGTCTGTAAACTTATTTAGGGTTTCTATTTTTAAATCTCCCTGAACCTTTTTGGGGCAAATTTTCTTTATAAACCTTCGGGCTGTTTTTTCATTTTCTACAATAAAATACGATGTGTCTTCTATGACTTTTTTTACAGATAATGGAAGCACTTCCAAAGGCTCATTTTCTCCTAAAGTGGTAGGAATAAGGTATAAAGTTCCTTTGTTTGACATGTCATTAGATGCAAGCATGGTAGGTAATTAGGCGTGAATTAAATTGAGAAATTATGAAAATTTCTTAGTCAAGTCTTCAATGTATTTTTTGAATTGCTTGTCTGTTTCCGCTAAATTGTCAACAGTTTTACATGCATGAAGTACAGTAGCGTGGTCTCTTTTTCCAATTTGAGTTCCAATACTGGCTAAAGATGCTTTAGTGAATTTCTTTGCAAAAAACATGGCTAATTGCCTAGCTTGGACAATATGCCTCTTTCTAGTTTTAGATTGTAGGGTAGTGACATCCATTTCAAAATAGTCAGAAACTACTTTTTGGATATAGTCTATAGAAACCTCTCGTTTTGTGTTCTTGACAAATTTTTCTACAATTTGTTGTGCTAAATCTATGGTTACTTCTTTTTTGTTAAAGGAAGATTGAGCAATAAGAGAGATAATAGCACCTTCTAGCTCTCGGACATTTGTTTTAATGTTTTTAGCTACATAATCAATAATGTCCTCAGACATTTCCACACCATCTTTATAGAGCTTGTTTTTTAATATTGAAACCCTAGTCTCAAAGTCAGGTGTTTGTAATTCAGCAGATAACCCCCATTTGAATCGAGAAAGCAATCGCTGTTCAATGTCTTGCATGTCTACAGGTGCTTTGTCAGAGGTGAGTATTACTTGTTTCCCGTTTTGATGCAAATGATTAAAGATGTGAAAGAATACATCTTGGGTACCAGATTTACCAGATAGGAATTGAACGTCGTCTATAATTAATACGTCTATTAACTGGTAAAAATGAATGAAATCATTTCTAGTGTTTTTCTTAACGGATTCAATATATTGTTGCGTGAACTTTTCTGCAGAAATATACAAAACAGTCCTTTCAGGATATTTGTCTTTTATTTCAACCCCAATAGCATGTGCCAAATGTGTTTTTCCTAATCCAACACCACCAAAAATTAAAAGTGGGTTAAACGAAGTTCCTCCTGGCTTGTTTGCAACAGCCATCCCTGCAGACCTTGCTAATCTATTAGAATCTCCCTCTAAGAAATTATCAAAACTGTAATTAGGATTTAATTGAGATTCAATTTTTATATTTCTAATACCTGGAATCACAAATGGATTTTTGAGTTCAGGGTTTTTAGATTTAATTGGAACATCTATTTCCTGAGGCGCATGATAGGACCTATTTGAACTTGGAATTTTCTCTGTGAATGGCTCCCTGTTTCCGTAAGTGTTTTCCATTCTGATGATGTACACCAGTTTAGCACCTTCACCCAAAGACTTTGTTAAAGCAACCTTAAGTAGTTTTACATAGTGTTCTTCTAGCCACTCGTAAAAGAATTTACTGGGTACTTGAACACTTAATGAGTTGTCTGCAAGTTTTACTGGTTTAATAGGTTCAAACCAAGTTTTAAACGCCTGAGGTTGTATGTTATCCTTTATAAAGGAAAGGCATTCATTCCATACAGCGTTAGCATCAGTACTCATTATTTTGTTTAGGTATTTAGGTTATTTGTTGAACTTAATAGGGACTATTGAGTAACAATCACTAGTAAGATTTAAGAATGACAAATATGTGAACAAAAAACTTAAAAAAAAAACGAAAGTGGGTTGATTATTCAGTTTTTTTTGTCCATAATGCCATCTAAAAATTTAGGGAGTTAAATATAGAATTAAATTTTAAAAAATCATGGCTATTACTACAAAAAAAAATATTGAAATTAGATATGGGGAAACTGACCAGATGGGAGTAGTGTATCATGGAAGTTATCCTGCTTTTCTAGAGATAGGTAGGATTGATTGGTTAAAGCAGATGGGTTTTTCTTATGCAAAGATGGAGAAAGACGGTTTTATATTACCAATAATTTCTTTGACTATAAACTTTAAAAGGTCGTTATTCTTTGGAGAGGTTTTAACACTAGAAACAAGTTTAATGGCTGCTCCTAAAGTTAAAATTAGTTTTGAGTACAAGCTTTATAATGACCAAGATTTACTTGTGGGAACTGCAGCCACAACATTGGCTTTTTTGGACTCTAAATCTAATAAGCCTGTAGCTTGTCCTGAAAATCTTTTAAAAGTAATTCAAACCAATCTTTAAGTGAAAACCCCACTTTCTTCATAAATTAAACTTGACATTACTTAGTCAGTAATTGCAAGTTTTTTAAAGTGACAGATCCTTGATTCTATGATTTTTTCTTCAAAATTGTTGCTTTTAGATTTAGATAATGAAATTTTCATTTTGCAAGTGTTTTCAACAAATTGTTCTAAGATAGTTCCCTTTTGAGATTGAACGATTCTAATGACTATATGCATTTTAGCATAAGGAAACTCGAGGGAGTACAGATCTTTGATTTCAGAGGTAATTATTTTAGCTTGCTCCAAAGCGCCTTTTGCAGCAGCTTTATAGGCTGTTATGAGACCTCCTGGGCCTAACTTTACGCCCCCAAAAATTCGCACAACTACCACAACAACATTGGTGAGTTCAAATGATTGTATCTGGCCATATATGGGTGCACCCCCTGTATTATTTGGCTCCCCATCATCATTTAATTTATAAATAGGTTGATTTACACCTATTTGCCAGGCATAGCAAAAATGATTGGCATTAGAATATTGTTCTTTTAATGACGCTATTATCTCCTCAATAGCCTCCTTGTTTGACAATGGAAATGCATGACCGTAAAATTTACTTTTCTTCTCTTTATAGAGGTAAGCTTCATTAGGTTCTAATATGGTTTTAAAAAATTGGCTCAAACTTTTATATCTATGAGATTATTCTGCCGGTAAATGCTCAATACAGTGTTGTCTAAAGACTCTATGCTACTCAAAGTTGCATTAAAATTAGGCGCTTTTACCCCCTTGTTAATATTTCCTTTAGTTTCAAATAACCTTATTTCATCCCAAAGACCCGTCTCTAAAAATAGATTCAAAGTTTTAGCACCTCCTTCTACAATGACACTACTGATTTTTTGCTCAAAAAGCGCTGCTGCTATTTGGCTTGCTAATTCCTTGTTGAAATTAATAGGTAGGTATTGAATGTTGCTTTGCTTTAGATTGGATGGTGCGTATTTGAAGTCTACAATGCAGTATATTTTTTCATGTATACCAAACAAACTTTTATTTGTTGGAATACTCAAAGCTTTGTCTATGTATATGGGTATGGGGTTTTCTCCAGTCCAAAGTCTGGTGTTTAATTTAGGATTGTCGTGTAAAAGTGTATTAGCACCGATTAAAATGGCGTGTTCTTCACTTCTCCATTGATGGGATCTTTGTTTGGCAAGTAGAGAAGAAATCCAATAGGCTGTCCTATTTTTAATAGGTGGAGCAATAAAACCATTTGTAGTTTGTGCCCATTTTAGGATAAAATAAGGGCGTTTAGCTGTTTGATTTATCAAGAATCTTTTGTGCAGCGCCATGCAATCTTTTTCAAGCACATGCGTAATTACTTTTGTTCCTGCTTTTTCAAGAATTTGAATGCCTTTACCTGCAACCTTGGGATTAGGGTCCAATACACCAATTACAACTAATGGAATGTTGTGTGAAGTGATTAAATTGGCACAAGGTGGCGTATTTCCATAATGTGCACAGGGTTCTAAAGTTACATAAAGAGTGCACTGAGATAACACACTTTTATCTTTTAAGTTGTTAATGGCATTTACCTCTGCGTGTGGTCCTGTATATGGACTAGTAATTCCTTGGGAGATGACTTTGTTTTTGTGAACAATAACACAGCCAACCATCGGGTTTGGAAAATGAGATTTCAATCCATTTTTAGCCACTAAAATGGCTCGGGACATGTATTTTTCATGTATCTTCACCCAACAAAAATACTACAATTAAAATAGATTATTTTAGGACAATTGTTCAATGGAAATAAGATTTATTAAGCCCACAGATAATACTGCTCTGGCTCAAGTGATTAGAACAGTTTTGATAGATTTAGGTGTTCCTAAAGTTGGCACCGCTTACGCAGACAAAGCATTGGATTCAATGTATGAAAATTACCAATCTGAAAAGCATGCCTATTTTGTGGTTGAAGATCAGGGAGTTATTTTAGGTGGAGCGGGTGTAGCGCCATTGCAGGATTATGAAGGACCAGTTTGTGAGCTACAGAAAATGTATTTTTTGTCAGAGATAAGAGGAAAAGGCATAGGGAGAAAAATGATTGAAAAATGTGTTGAACAAGCCAAAATTTTTGGTTTTGAACAGTGTTATTTAGAGACTATGCCTTATATGGAAGCCGCTCAAAAATTATACCATAAAACAGGCTTTAAATACTTGGATGGCCCTATGGGTAATACAGGACATTTTTCTTGTCCAGTTCATATGATTTTAGACTTATAGTGCTGTTAAAAGATTTTAAAATATATTTTGAAAGGGAGTTATGTGACTTGTTTAGTTTGGAAGAAGTGCGGCACTTCTTTTATATTCTCATAGAGGATTTGTTAAACGAAAATAGGTTTGTTTTGACTTTCAACCCAGATTATAAGCTTTCTGCCCATGATCTAAGCATTTTTGAACAGGCCTTAAATGACTTAAAGAAGCATAGACCCATACAATATATAACTGGTCAAGCCCATTTTGGAGACTTAACACTAAAGGTAAACGAATCGGTGCTTATTCCGAGACCAGAAACATTAGAACTAATAGCTTATATAAAAGCGCAGTTTAAGTTAGCTCCACCTAAAACGATTTTAGATATTGGAACAGGAAGCGGTTGTATTCCAATAACCCTTTCCCAATTGTTTCCAGAGGCTAAAATAACAGCTATAGATGTTAGTGAAAAGGCTTTAGCAATTGCCCGAGAAAACGCACAAGAATACAATAGCGCTATAAAATGGTCGCTAAAAAATATACTTTCTGAAAAATCTTTAGATCAGAAATATGACTTAATCGTATCTAATCCACCTTATGTTAGAGCTCTTGAAAAAAAAGAGATGTCTAAAAATGTTCTGGAATATGAGCCTGAACTTGCCTTATTTGTGACAAATACTGACCCGCTTATTTTTTATAAGAAAATTAGTGAACTTGCCTTTGATTTTTTATCAGAAGATGGACTTTTGTTTTTTGAGATAAATGAATATCTTGGAAAAGAAACATCTGCGCTCATTAAAGAAATTGGCTTTGAAAAAGTTGTCCTAAAAAAGGATATATATATGAAAAATAGAATGATTATGGCAAAAGTAACCGCATGAATCCAGAAGAAAGAATAAAAGCGCTTATCCATATAATTGAAAAGCACAACCACTCGTATTATGTGTTGAATTCTCCAGATATTTCAGACTACGAGTACGACATGCTTTACAAGGAATTAGAAGAATTAGAGCTTAGTCATCCAGATAAAAAACTATCTCATTCTCCTACCCAGCGCGTAGGAAGTATTGTCAAAGGATTCGACACAGAGCTGCATTCTCAAAGAATGTATTCATTAGACAATTCCTATAATAAAGAAGATTTATTTGAATGGGTGTCTAGGTTAAAAAAGGTCATAGGCGAAGTGCCAATAGAATATACCTGTGAGCTTAAGTATGATGGAGCCTCCATTAGTCTTACCTATGAAAATGGTCAATTAATAAAAGCCCTTACCAGGGGAGATGGAACACAAGGGGATAATGTTACTTCAAACATTAGAACTATAAAATCAATTCCATTGACATTAAAGGGAGACTATCCCAGTTTTTTCGAAATAAGGGGAGAGGTTGTTTTGCCTTTTGAAAATTTCAAAAAATTAAATGATTTGAGGGCTTCTAATGGAGAAGAACCTTTTATGAACCCTAGGAACACGGCTTCTGGAAGTTTAAAAATTCAAGATCCTTCCATAGTATCGCAAAGGGGTTTGGATTGTTTGTTGTATCAATTGGCAGGGAATTTTCCTCATGTAAAGACCCAGTCCGAATTTTTAGAAAAAGCTGCTTCTTGGGGCTTTAAAGTGCCAAATACAGCCAAAAAGTGTGGGAGTATAGAGGAGGTTTTAGAGTTTATTTCGTTTTACGACACCGCCAGACATGAGCTGCCATATGAAACTGATGGGGTAGTGGTTAAAGTAAATTCCCTAGAGTTTCAAGCAGAATTAGGTTACACCGCAAAAAGTCCAAGATGGGCCATGGCCTATAAATTCAAAGCAGATTCAGTAGAGAGTGAATTAGAATCCATTGATTACCAGGTAGGTAGGACAGGTGCAATTACACCAGTAGCAAACTTGAGCCCGGTGCTACTTGCTGGAACAGTGGTAAAGAGAGCCTCATTGCACAATGCAGATCAGATAGAAAAGCTAGACATTAGAATAGGAGATACGGTATTTGTTGAAAAAGGGGGGGAGATTATTCCAAAAATAACAGGTGTAAATTTCTCTAAACGCCCCTTAAATGCTTTGATTCTAAAGTATATAACCCACTGTCCTAAATGTAATAGTCCCCTTCATCGAGTAGCGGGAGACGCAAAACATTTTTGCTTGAATGAACGTGATTGTCCCCCACAAATTATTGGAAAAATAAGTCATTTTATATCTAGAAAAGCTTTAGATATTGATGGTTTAGGAGAAGAAACAGTTTCACTCCTTTATGAAAACAAGCTCATTCAATCTTATGCAGATTTATACACCCTTAATCCAATGCTGTTAATTCAGTTGGATAGAATGGCTCAAAAATCTGTAGATAATATGCTAAATGGAATAGAAGCTTCCAAGCAGATACCTTTTGAAAAAGTCCTTTTTGGATTGGGCATAAGGTTTGTAGGAGAAACTGTTGCCAAAAAACTTGCGCGTAGCTTTGGTTCTATCTCTGCACTGAGAGCGGCAGATTACGAGTCCCTTATTGCAGTAGATGAAATAGGAGATGTAATAGCCAAAAGTGTTTTGGCATTTTTTGAAGATTCCTATAATAATGAACTGGTCAATAGACTTGCGTCATATGGCTTACAGATGGAACTTTCAAATGAGTTTAAGTTGCAGGGGCATAAACTCACGGGGCTTAATTTTGTAATATCAGGTGTTTTCGAAACTTATTCCAGGCCTGAGCTAAAGCAACTTATTGAATTAAATGGCGGAAAGGTCGTTGGTTCACTGTCTTCAAAAACAAGTTATTTATTGGCTGGAGATCAAATGGGACCAAGCAAAAAAGCAAAAGCAATATCTCTTGATATTCCACTCATATCAGTAGAAGACTTTTTAAAAATGATCTCTTAATTGTTGTATATATAACAAAATGTTGCAAAAAAATAAACATACTTATAAGTACCTTTGTTTTGTACTTACTCAAACAGTAGTATATGTTCTTTGATCAGTTGGTAGAATCTCTTAAGCTTTTGTTTTTAAAACGAAAGTGCTCAAGAATGTTGCATCAGGATCTAATCAGACCCATCGGGGGAAATAAATTGACAACTTTTGGTCTTATTATTGATTTAGATATGTATGACGCAGACACCCTAGTGCAAAATCTCTTAAGTAGTTTTGAGTTAAAACAGCAACAGCTTAATGTTTTGGGCTATTCAAAAAATCCTAGAACTAGCCAATATGCTTATTTTAGGCTCAACGAAAATTTAAGTTGGTTTCAAGGTGTAGTGCAACCGTACGTAAGCGCTTTTTGTGAATTACAATACACTTATTTAATTAATTTTCATGCACACGACGAGCCTAGTGTTTCCTTTGTGAGTTTAAAAACCGCAGCACTTATTAGAATTGGTTTTCAAGAAGATAAGACAGCAGATTTAATCATAAATCAATTACCAGAGAATACGCCATCATTGTTCAAAGAACTCCATAATTATATTCAAAAGTTAACTGTAGATAATGACTAAATTTATTGGAACTGGAACCGCTTTAGTGACCCCTTTTAACGCTCAAAATGAAGTAGATGTAGTTGCGTTAAAAAAATTAGTTAATCATAATATCAATTCTGGTATTAAGTATTTGGTGGTGTTAGGAACTACAGCAGAGACTATTACACTGAGTGACCAAGAGCAGCAGCTGGTTATTGATACGGTAGTGGCAGAGAACAATTCAAGAGTTCCTCTAGTTTTAGGGATGGGAGGGAGTAATACCCATGCGCTAGTTCAAAAAATTAAAGCTACAGACTTTTCTCATTTTGACGCTATATTGTCGGTAACACCCTATTACAATAAACCTACTCAGGAAGGCTTGAAAGCACATTTTTCAGAGGTTGCAAATGCAGCGCCAATCCCTGTAATACTGTATAATGTTCCTTCTAGGACGGGGGTGAATATGCTGCCAAAAACTACTTTAGATATTGCCCATTCTAATCCAAATGTAATTGGAATTAAAGAAGCTAAGGGAGATATGGAACAGATTGCACAGTTGTTGTCTAGCAAGCCAGAGGGTTTTTTAGTAGTCTCTGGAGACGATGCCACCGCTTACCAGACCACTCTAGCTGGAGGTTCTGGGGTAATTTCAGTTATAGGCCAAGCAATACCCGCCCAATTTTCAGATCTAATACATAGTGCTCTTAATGGGCATTCTTCAGAAGCAAATCGTTTAAATGAACAATTGCAAGACCTAATTGAGGCAATTTTTGAAGAAGGCAACCCTTGTGGTGTAAAAGCCTTAATGAATATTTTGGATTCCTACCCATTACAAGTGAGGCTTCCTTTAGTTCCAGCGTCAGTGGAATTGCAAAATAAGTTAAAAAATTCTCTAAGGATGCTGGGTTCTTTGGTGTCTTAATTTTAACTTAAGTTTAGGTTGAGAACATCTGTAAAGTCATGTATAATTTTGCATTTTTGTCGCTCAAGTGCATCAGCGCTTTAAGCGCTTTGTAGCCTTGTGAAAAATTGTTTTTTATATCCAATTGGATTCCTTAATTTTGCAAGATGTTTTTAAATAAAAAATTAGCCCTCATAACACTCTGTATTAGCCTGAGTTTGGTTTCATGTAATGAATATCAAAAGGCTTTAAAATCTACAGACACAAAGGTTAAATATGACGCTGCGGAGCGTTTTTACAAAGAGGGTGATTACAGACAAGCAAACCGTCTCTTTGAGCAAATTGCGCCAAAGTATATAGGTAAGCCTCAGGGAGAGCGCGTATTGTTTTTTTTCGCAGACAGTTATTTTAAGATTAAAGATTACAATACAGCAGGTTATCAGTTCGAAAGATTTTTGAAGTCGTATCCCAATAGTGATAAGTCAATAGAAGCAGCTTTTTTTAGCGCAAAGAGTTATTACGAGTTGTCTCCAAAATATTCTTTAGATCAAACAGATACAGACAAAGCGCTCTCAAAACTTCAAAATTTCATCAATGCATACGGGGAATCCCCCTATGTAGAAGAGGCAAATATATTGGCTAAGGAGCTCAGAATAAAGAAGGAGCAAAAAGCCTATGAGATTGCCAAACAATACTATAAAATTGCCGTAGGATTTGACTATACTATTTTGTTTGCTGCTGAAGAAGCTTTGAATAATTTTTTAGTAGATTTTCCTGGTTCTCCCTACAGAGAAGACGTAATGTACTATCAATTAGCTACTGCAAACAGTATTGCTTTTTACAGCGTTGCTGATAAGAAGGAAGACCGTATTAAGAAGGCTAAAGAAGCTTTTGCTACTTTGATTAAATATTATCCTAACTCAAAATACCTCCAAGAAGCGAATCAAGTTTCAGAGAAACTAGAAAAAGAGCTCTCAGAGATCACCAAATAATTTATTAGACAAACACCATGAATGATTTAAAAAATTCAAAAGCAGCAGCATCTACAGTGACCGTTAACCGTGACAAGTTTGACGCACCTACAGGAAATATCTACGAAGCTATTTCTATTACTGCAAAGCGTGCCATTCAAATTAATGCTGAAATTAAGAAGGAGCTTCTAGAAAAATTAGAGGAGTTTGCTACTTACAGTGATAGTTTAGAAGAGGTTTTTGAAAATAAAGAACAGATTGAAGTGTCTAAATTTTACGAAAAATTACCTAAAGCGCATGCTATGGCTGTTTTAGAGTGGTTGGAAGGTAAAATTTACTACAGAGATACTTCTAAAGAAATATAAGCATTATGCTTAAGGGGAAAAATATCCTGATTGGGATTAGTGGTGGAATAGCTGCTTATAAGACCCCTTATCTAGTAAGGCTTTTTAAATTGGCTGGCGCCTCCGTTAAGGTTATTCTAACGGACAGCGCCAGCCAATTTGTTTCTCCACTTACACTAGCTACACTGAGTGAAAATGCTGTTCCCTCTTCTTTTGTTAATGAAGATGACCAGGGCAGTGTGAGCTGGAATAATCATGTTGCTCTCGCACTTTGGGCAGATATTATGGTAGTGGCACCAGCCACAGCCAATACCCTCTCTAAAATGGCTCATGGTCAGTCAGATAATTTGCTTTTAGTTACTTATTTATCTGCTAAATGTCCTGTTTTTATAGCCCCTGCTATGGATCTAGATATGTATAAGCACAAAAGCACCAAAGAGAGCTTAGATAGATTAGTGTCTTTTGGCCATGCTATTATTCCTGCAGAAGATGGACTTTTGGCAAGCGGATTAAGTGGTGCAGGTAGAATGGCGGAACCTGAGCACATTATGTCTTTTATAGTCAATTATCTTAGGGAAGGACAGCCTTTATTTGGAAAGCGAGTCATTGTTACTGCAGGTCCTACTTATGAACCTATTGATCCTGTGCGATTTATTGGAAATCACTCTAGTGGTTTAATGGGGTATGAACTCGCAGAGCGGGCCTTAAAATTAGGGGCAGAAGTCATATTGATTAGCGGGCCAACATCGCTTTCGATTAAGGATGAAACAATAAAAGTGATTCGCATTAGAACGGCTGTAGAAATGAACAAGGCCGTATTAGAGTATTTTCAGGACTCAGATATATTTATTGGAGCAGCTGCAGTTGCTGATTATAGACCAACTTATGTACATGATCAGAAAATCAAGAAAGAATCTTTTGAAAACCCTCATATTGAGTTAGTTAAAAACCCAGATATTATTGCTGGTTTAGCCAAAATTAAAAAGCATCAGTTTATCTTAGGTTTTGCTCTAGAAACTCAAGATGTTTTAAACAACGGCACTAAAAAACTTAAGGCTAAAAATCTAGATGCGATAGTATTAAATTCTCTAGAAGATCCTGGAGCTGGTTTTGGACATAAGACCAATAAAGTTCAATTTTTATCTAAAAAAAATGGCTTAAAGTCATTCCCATTAAAGACAAAGAGCGCAGTTGCAACTGATATTTGGGCAGAAATTTTAAAGGAATTATGAAGGACGTAAAAAAGACTTTTTTTCTTTTTAATTTTATGTTCCTCAGTGGATTGTTTTTTTCATTTTCCCAAGATTTTAAAGCCAATATTCAAGTAGACGCATCGAGAGTAAATCAATCTAATACTGAAATTTTTCAAAATCTCGAAAATCAGTTGACTGAGTTTATGAACAACACTTCTTTTTCAGGAAGGAAAATGGCTGCTTCAGAGCGTATAGCTATAAATATATACCTCAATATTAGTAATTATCAAGACAATAGCTTTGAGGGCTCTTTGCAAATTCAGAGTTCAAGGCCTATTTATCAAACCAACTATGAGTCTCCTTTGGTGCTATTAAAGGATCCTGCAATTGCGTTTAATTATCAAGAATTTACGCCATTGGTTCTGAATGAAAATAGGGTAGATAGTAACTTGGTGGCTGTTTTTTCATTTTATGCTTGGGTTTTAATTGCATTGGACGCAGATACTTATGCCTTTAATGGAGGAGACTATTACTACAGAAAAGCTCAAAATGTATTGGGAATGGCACAAGCAAATGGTTTTTCTGGATGGACCCTTAATAACAAGGCATTTAATAAACCTTTGTTTTTAAACTTATTGGTGTCAAGTGAGTCATTGATGTTTAAGAAAGCACTGTACGAATATCATTTAAACGGCTTAGATAAAATGCATGGAGATCCTTTAAAAGCCAAAACAGAAATAATTAAAGCCATATCCTATATTCAGTCTTTTGGCAACAATGGAACACACAGAACATTGGTTCAAGGTTTTTTTGATGCTAAGGCAAAAGAAATTCAAGAACTCTTTGTCGCTGGTCCAAATGTTGACACCAAGGGCTTGGTTAAATCTTTGCAAACACTCGCGCCCTTATTTGGAAATTATTGGTCAGATATTAAATAATCTCTTTTCCACCTTTTGTTTTAAGTGTATATTTACTTAGTGTTTTTCAATACATTTATTAATTCCATATTGACCCTTGTTACAATCACTACAGATACATAATTTTACACTTATAGATCATTTAGAGATAGATTTTCGACCTGGTTTTTCCGTTATAACTGGAGAAACAGGTGCTGGAAAATCTATTTTATTAGGTGCGTTATCTCTTGTTTTGGGAAAAAGAGCAGAAACAGCTTTGCTGAGAGATTCAAGTAAAAAATGTATTATTGAAGCAGTTTTTGATGTAGTTAAATATCCTGCTTTAAAAGTATTTTTCTTAGAAAATGATATAGATTATACCGATCATTGTATTCTCAGAAGAGAATTGTTGCCCAGTGGAAAATCTCGGGCTTTTGTAAATGATTCTCCCGTAACCCTAGAAGTCCTTTCAAAAGTGTCTTCTTTTTTAATAGATATTCATTCTCAACACCAGACCCTAGACATTTTCAACGCTCAATATCAATTGGGAGTGATTGACGGTCTAGCTGGTCACACGGGTCTTTTGGAGGAGTACAAAAACATTTTTTTTAACTACCGGCAAGCGATAAATGACCTCGAGACTTTAGAGGACAATCATGCTCAAGCGCTTAAACAATTAGATTACAATGCATTTTTATTAGAAGAGATTGAGGCATTTTCTTGGAAAGAGGGTATTTTAGAAGACCTTGAGCACCAGCAACTACAATTAGAAAACGCTTCTGATATTTCCGATTACTTGTCTCGATCGGTACAGCTTTTAACGACTGAAAATACTGGTATTGTAGATCAATTGCAATTCCTAAATCAGCATATTCAAAAGCTCAGCGGATTTGGTGGTAATTATAGTGATTTAGTGAGTAGGCTTAAGGCTATACAAATTGAGCTGCTAGATTTTTCTGAGGAATTACAGTCTAATGCATTAGAATCTACTCAAGAAGATCCTCAGTTGTTAGAAGAAGTGAATCTAAAATTGCAGAAAATTTATGATTTGTTTAGAAAGCATCAAGTAGATAACGTGTTAGATTTAATGAAGATTCGTTCTGATTTAAAAATTAAAGTAGATCATGTAGTGTCTGGGGAAGATAATATTAAACTTCAAAAAGAAAAGGTTTCAAATTTAAAAGATAAATTGTTAGCTAAAGCTTATAAGATTAGATCAAATAGGCAAAAAGCAATTCCAGATTTTATTGTTAAGCTTACCGATAAATTGCGTTTATTAGAAATGCCTAAAGCAGTATTTAAGGTGCACTTGGAGGAAATAGATGACTTCTCGCCATCAGGAATGGATTTAATTTCTTTTATGTTTTCTGCCAATTCGGGACAAGACTTTGGGTCACTTAAAAAGGTGGCTTCTGGAGGTGAATTATCTCGAATTATGATGGGTATTAAAGCAATATTATCTACCCATGTTTCACTTCCTACCATAATTTTTGACGAAATAGATACAGGTGTTTCTGGAGAGGTTGCTACTAAAATAGCAGAAATTATGAAAGATATGGGAAGAGATATACAGTTAATTTCTATCACTCATTTACCCCAGGTTGCCGCCAAGGGGGACAATCATTTAATGGTTTTTAAGTCAGACGATGGCTTAAAAACCGAAACTCAATTAACCTTATTAGATAAAGAGCAAAGGGTAGTTGCTATAGCTGAAATGCTAGGAGGAAAGGCCTTGAGCAACTCAGCTATTGCTCATGCAAAGCAGTTATTGGCATAACTATTTTTAATATCTTTACGCGCATTAACCAAATATATACATATGGCTTACAATTTACTTAAAGGAAAAAGAGGGATTATTTTTGGTGCATTAGATCCAAATTCAATTGCTTGGAAAACAGCAGAGAGGGTTCATGAAGAAGGAGGTTCTTTTGTTTTAACAAACGCACCAATTGCTATGAGGATGGGACAAATAAAAGATCTTGCAGACAAAACTGGTGCACAAATCATTCCTGCAGATGCTACAAATGAGGATGATTTGGCCAATTTAGTTTCTCAGGCTACTGAAATATTAGGAGGTAAACTAGATTTTGTATTGCATTCTATAGGTATGTCCGTTAATGTGAGAAAAGGAAAGGCTTATACAGATGAGAATTATGACTTTACGACCAAAGGATGGGATGTTTCTGCCTTGTCATTTCATAAAGTAATGAAATCACTTTATCATGCAGATGCAATGAATGAATGGGGGAGTATAGTAGCCTTAACTTATATGGCTGCGCAGCGTACTTTTCCAGATTACAATGATATGGCAGACAATAAGGCTTATTTAGAATCTGTAGGTAGAAGTTTTGGGTACTTTTTTGGTAAAGAAAAGAAAGTACGCGTAAATACAATTTCTCAATCTCCAACACCAACTACAGCAGGTCAAGGGGTTAAAGGCTTTGATGGCTTTATTTCTTATGCAGAAAAAATGTCTCCTTTAGGAAATGCAACAGCAGCAGACTGCGCAGATTATACAGTGAGTTTGTTTTCAGACCTAACCAGGAAAGTGACTATGCAGAATCTGTTTCATGATGGTGGTTTTTCAAATACAGGAGTGAGTCAAGAAGTAATAGAGTACTTTTCAAAATAAACACTAGCATTTTGCAAAGAAGCCATCTATTTAGATGGCTTCTTTGTTTAAAGTAATGACTATGAATAAAACATTTAGTTTTGTTATTCCTGTTTACAACCGCCCTGAAGAAATTAAAGAGCTTTTAGAAAGCTTATGTGATCAGGACACGGAAGTTTTTGAGGTTGTAGTCATAGAAGACGGCTCAGCTATAACTAGTGAAGAGGTTGTAGCCTCATTTAAAAATAGATTGCATATTTCTTATTTTTTTAAACCTAATTCAGGTCCTGGCGCGTCAAGAAATTTTGGAATGAGAAGGGCTAAAGGAGATTATTTTATCATTTTAGACTCTGATTGTGTTCTGCCTGTTGGGTACTTAAGCGCGGTGAAGTCTTTTCTATCCATTCATAAAGTAGATTTTTTTGGTGGCCCTGATGCTGCAGATCATACTTTTTCTTCACTGCAAAAAGCAATTAATTTCACTCTGACTTCATTTTTAACAACTGCGGGCATAAGAGGTAGTTCAAGGGTTGTGCAAAAATTTGAGCCAAGGAGTTTTAATATGGGTATTTCCAAAGAGGCCTTTTTTAAAAGTGGTGGTTTTGGAAGAATTCATCCTGGAGAAGACCCTGATTTATCTATTAGGTTGTGGGATTTGGGTTTTGTATCGTCTTTTATTGAAGCGGCATTTGTATTTCATAAGCGAAGAATTAGTTGGCGTTTGTTTTTTAAGCAAGTTCATGCATTTGGCAGTGTTCGCCCTATTTTAATGAAGCAATATCCAAAGTATTCTAAACCTACATTTTGGCTACCAACTTTATTTGTTCTATTCATGGTCGCGGGGGTGATTTTAGGTATACTAGGCTTTAAATGGCCTTTAGTATTAGTGGGATTATATATTGGGTTGTTATTTATTACTGCCTTAATTAAGGAAGGTAGTTTTCTGGTAGCGTTTAGTGTAATTCCAGCGCTCTTTATTCAAATGTTTGGATACGGATGGGGTTTTTTAAAAACTAAAATTCGTCTTAAACTTTCGAATAAACCTTTTGAAGAAATCTTTCCTAACTTGTACTTTAAAAGAGGGGATGAGTAAATTTAATATTGTTTTTTTTAAAAAAAATCAAGTCAGGCGATTTGTCCTGTTTTTACTTGCAGCCTCTTTTGTGTGGTTTTTAAAAAATTTAAATGAAACCTATCTCAGAGCTGTTCCATTTAATTTAAATTTTGAAAATTCTAATCACAACTATCAATTGTCTAATGAATTGCCTACAAAAGTAAACTTATTAGTGCGCTCAAGTGGATTTAGGTTATTGTCATTAACACTGTTTAAACCGCTTTTGGTGTTGGACGTCAATAATGCTGTTTTGTCTAGCAAAGGAACATATGTTTTAAATGAGTCCATGCAGTTGGCTCAATTTAAATCACAAATCGAGGAAGGAATTGAAGTGATCGGTTTTGAAGCGGGTACGCCTATAGTGGCTAACTTTGTGAAATTAGCTCAAAGAAAAATGCCCATTCGTTTGGAAAGTGATATTAAGACTGCTCCTAATTACTATTTAAAAACAGTTTCACTTGAAACAGATAGTGTCACAGTGCTTGGAGCTTTGAGTGATATTTCTGTCCTGGATATTGTCGCGACAGAAAAATTAATGATTAGTCAGTTAAATAGGTCTTTAGATACCCTAATACCTTTGAAAGATATTTCAGAAAGTGGGCAATTAAACTTTATTCCTAGCCGAGCAAAAATTTCTATAGAGACAGCCTCTTTTTCAGAACTTTCTTTTAAATTAAATGTAAAAGCTATTGGGCTTCCTGCTCAATATAGGGTTAAATTTTTCCCCAGTCAATTGTCTGTGATTGTTGCTGCTCCCATAGAGTTACTTAGAAATATTAGCGATACAGATGTGGAGTTATATGTTGAATATCCTTTTGAAAAGAATCAGGGCACAAATGTTTTAACACCTAGAATAAACATAAAGAATAAGGGTATTTTTAAAGCCTATTTGGCGGAATCAATAGGCGTTGAATACATATTAACGAATAATAATTAGCATGAAAGTAGTTGCTATAACTGGAGGTATTGGGGTGGGTAAAACTACTGTATGTGATTTTTTTAAATCATTCGGCATACCAGTGTATCATTCAGATGTAACGGCTAAACAGCTCATGGTAGCAGATTTAGTTTTAAAAGATGCTATTGAGTCTCTTCTAGGTAAAGAAGCTTATTTAAATGATGGTGGTCTGAATAAAGCTTACATTTCTTCTCAGATATTTGGTGATTCAATAAAAAGAAATGCACTGAATGAACTTGTTCACCCTGCAGTGAATGCAGACTTTGAAAAGTGGTTATTAAGCGTGTCAAATAAAAGTAATAAGCCTCCCTATGTAGTTTATGAATCAGCCTTGGTATTTGAAAATCACAAGGAAGCTGCTTTTGACGCATTGATTTTGGTTACTGCACCTGTAGAGGATAGAGTTAAAAGGGTAGTAAAAAGAGATTCAAAGACCATATCACAGGTTTCTAATATTATGAATGCGCAATTATCAGATAATGAAAATGCGAAAAAAGCAGATTTTGTCATTCACAATCAAGACTTGGCAAAAACACTGTTAAAAACTAAAGAAATCCATATTAAATTAGTTAATATAGTATGATATTTAATAATATTAACTTAAATGTTAATATTATGTTTATTAAATATCTTAATTAAATAGTAATAATTAATTTTGTTAACATATTTAATTGAGATGAAAAGACGTATCCTAGTTTCCCTAATGGTGTTTATGAGTGTTGCCTTGCTAGGCATTATCTTTATTCAGGGGTATTGGATTAAAAAATCTGTAGATTTTAAGGAGGAGGAATTTAAAACTATCGTCGTAGAGGTTCTCGTTAAAGTGACAGATAAAATTGCCAAAAGAGAAATTTCTTCCTACTACGATAATTTTTTAAAGTTAAAGGATAGCTTAGGCACCCCTAAGAGTTCTCATTTAAAGAACTTTTTCTTTTTTGACAGGAACTTAAACACCAATGAAACCATGGTTTATTCCCATGGTATTTTAGAAGAAGATTACAATATTGCATCGAGTTTTTTTGACAATGTAATGGGGATGGATAGTACGGTATTAACGGCTTATACCAGTCAAAGGTCTAGAATTAGGTTTAAAGAAAACTATGGATTAGACGGGAGTACCTATACAATTACGCCAATAGAAAAGCTAATTATTAATGAAGGTCTTTCTGAAACAGATCGAGCAGTATTTGACAATGTATATAAAGAAAGTGCCAGTAAAATTCCTATTCACAATAGGGTTACCAAGCAAGAAATTGCTTTGCAGTTAGATAAAGAACTAAGAAATAGGGGATTAGATATACCATTTGAATATGGTGTTTACAGTCAGGATTTACCCACAAGGATTAAATCTAATAGATTTAAATACGACCCAAATTCTCCCTATAAAGCACCCCTTTTTGAAGATGGATTAGGTAACAGTAATTTTTCTTTGCACTTGAGTTTTCCTAAGAAAAACACTTTTTTATTGGGTTCAATTATCAGTATGGCATTACTCTCAGTGGTTTTTACACTTGTGATTATTGTGGCATTTATTTCTGTAATGTACCAATTGATTAAGCAAAAGAAAATTTCAGAAATTAAGTCTGACTTCATTAATAATATGACCCATGAATTTAAGACGCCCATTGCAACAATTAATCTAGCGGTAGAAGCAATAAAAAATCCAAAAATTATCGATGATCACGAAAAGGTTATTCGTTACGCTACCATGATTAAAGAGGAAAATAAGCGAATGCATGCGCAGGTAGAAAATGTATTGAGAATATCTAAGTTGGATAAAAATCAGTTGGAAATTCAAAAAGCACCTCATTTACTTCACGAAATATTAGAAGACGCCATAACACATATTAGTCTAATTGTTTCTGACCGAAATGGTTATGTAAATGCTCATTTTGAAACAGAATCAGTCCATATTATGGCCAATGAGATGCATTTAACTAATGTTTTTGTCAATATACTTGACAATGCGATTAAATATTCTCCAGAAAGCCCTGAATTAGATGTGTTTACGTCCATTAAAGGCTCGTATGTTACAGTTGAAATTAAGGACAAAGGTGCCGGGATGAGTCCTATTGTTTTAAAGCAAGTATTTGAAAAGTTTTATAGAGAGCATACAGGTAATATTCACAATGTTAAAGGGCATGGTTTAGGCTTGGCATATGTTAAAAAAATCGTAGAAAACCACGGCGGTAAAGTGTACGCGAAAAGTGAAAAAGGAAAGGGTAGTTCATTTTTTGTTGAACTTCCGATTAATAATAAATAAAATATTGACTTATGGAAATAGCAAATAAAAAAATTTTATTGGTAGAAGATGATCCAAATTTCGGGAGTATTCTCAAAGATTATTTAGTGATGAATGATTTTGACGTTGTACTAGCTAAAAATGGCATGGAAGGCTTTGAAAAATTTAAAAAAGAAGATTTTGATGTGTGCATTTTAGACGTCATGATGCCTTACAAGGATGGATTCACATTAGCTAGAGAGATTAGAGAAAAAAATGAGCAAATTCCAATCGTATTCTTGACAGCTAAGACTATGAAAGAGGATGTTCTAGCGGGATATAAAGCTGGCGCAGATGATTATTTAAACAAGCCTTTTGATTCAGAAGTACTGCTTTTAAAATTAAAAGCAATTCTTCAGAGAAAATCTGTGGCTACTTCTGCAGACAGTAAGCAATTTGAATTCACCATTGGGGATTTCCATCTGAATTCTAAGTTGAGATTTTTACAAATTAATTCAGAGGACCCAGTAAAACTATCTCCTAAAGAAAATGAACTTCTTAGAATGTTAGCACTTCATGAAAATGATTTAATGCCTAGAGAATTGGCTTTAACTAAAATATGGAGAGACGACAATTATTTTACCTCTAGAAGTATGGATGTGTATATAGCCAAGTTGCGTAAGTATTTAAAACAAGATCCTAATGTAGAAATTATAAACATACATGGAGAAGGCTTTAGATTGGTTGTGAACAAAGAGGCCTAAGCTAATTTAACTATTTGTATGCTGTGGGGTGGGTATGACTTTATCTAGATAAGTCATACTTTCTTCCAATGCATTTTCATAGTTTACCACTAGCGCTTCTGTATTCTTTCGGTTCCAAGTCAATTGTCTTTTTGCAAAACGTCTACTGTTTTTTTTAATTTCTTCTATAGCTGTTTCTCTTGTTATTTTGCCTTCTATGTAATTAAATAATTCTTTGTAGCCAACAGTGTTAAGTGCATTCAATTTTTTTTGATCAAATAAGCCCCTTACTTCCTCTTCAAGTCCGTTTTCTATCATAAGGTCTACCCTTAGATTTATTCTTTCATATAAAGCTTCTCTTGGGGCAGAAATGTTTATGGTATGGACTAAAAAAGGTCTCTCTTTTTTTGGTTGATTTAAAAAGCTACTATAGGGTTTTCCAGATGCCAAACATACTTCAAGTGCTCTTATAACCCTAACTGGATTGTCTACAGCAATTTGGTGAAATGCTTTTGGGTCTAACTTTTTAAGTTTTTCGCTGAGTTTTTCTAGTCCAAAATTAGCCAAGAACTCATTTAAATCTTTTCTAATTTCATGAGGTACTTCTGGAAATTTATCTAAGCCTTTGCAAACAGCATCTGTATATAAGCCACTGCCTCCAACCATGATAGCTACGTCATTTTTCACGTAATGACTCTTTAAAAAGTCCATGGCTTCCCTTTCAAAATCACCTACGCTGTAGCGGTCTACGATACTTTTGTGTTGAATGAAAAAATGTGGTGCAGCAGAAAGTTCCTCTTTTGAAGGTACTGCAGTCCCAATACACATTTCTTTATAAAATTGACGAGAATCAGAAGACAAAATAGGGGCGTGAAACTTTTTAGACAGCCCTATGGCCAAATTAGTTTTTCCTATAGCAGTTGGTCCAATAATAGAAATTAAATGCTTTTTAACACTCATAATTTTGCGCCACAGTTAAAGCAGAATACAGCACCATCTTTATGGCCTTCAGAGCTACAGTTTTGACAGGATTGAGTGTTTGTTGTAATAGCCGTATTTTTATTTTTATTAAATGCCACCGTTACAATACCAGTTGGAACAGCTATAATCCCATAACCAAGAATCATGATCATAGAAGCCACGAATTGGCCTAAAGGTGTTTGTGGTGCTATGTCTCCATAACCAACCGTTGTAAGTGTTACAATGGTCCAATAAATACTCCTAGGGATACTAGTGAATCCACTTTCATTGTCTTCAATTAAATACATGAAAGTTCCCATGATCACACAAAGTATGAGTACTACATATATAAAGACTAAGATCTTATTCCTCGAATCCTTAAGGGCTTGTTTTAATACAGAAGCTTCTCCTAAGAAGCTGACCAGTTTTAAAATTCTAAATATTCTTAGCAATCTAAACGCTCTTAAAGCTAAGAGCACTTGAGAACCTGCTAAAATATAGGATAGGTATAGTGGTATAGTAGCTAAAAGGTCAATAATGCCATAAAAGCTAAATATATATTTTTTTGGCTTTTCAATCGAAATAACTCTCGCCAGGTACTCCGCTGTAAAAAACAAGGTAATTCCCCACTCAAAGCCTAAAAGTAACTTATGGTATTTTAGGTCTATACTAGCCACACTTTCTAGCATAACAATAAGCACACTAAAAAGAATCAAAATAGCTAAGAGCACATCAAAAGCTTTGCCCATAGGGGTGTCTGCTTCATAAATGATTTCGTGAACTTTTATTTTAAATTGTTTTAAAGTATTCGATTTCAAAATCTGTTTGTTTTATTAGAAGGTAATAGCCTATAAATACTGTAATGGATTGTCTTACTGCTCCATTAAGATAATTTAATTATTTGACTTCTAAGGAATGTAATTTCAGTGGTTTTTTTAAATGGCTGCTGAGAAGTATCTTTTTCAATGGATTGTTTTCTTTTACTGTATTGAGTAATTGATCTAAAATGGCCTCATTGTTAAGTTGGTAATTCAATTCAACATATCCTAGCGAGTGCAATTTGCTGCTTTTAATCCTATAAACACTCTTTTCCCCTTCGTTTCTGCCTCGGTCAATCATTAAGCCATCTTGAAAAGGATAGTCCATATCCACAGCTGTTTGCACAGATTTTTTTGTAGGCATTCTATTGTATTTGGGTCTAAACTTTGTCAATGCCAATTGATATTTCATTTGAGCCATTAAAAGACTTCCTGTTAGGGTAACTTTTACTTGCCTCATTTTTTTGTTTACACTCTTAGCTATACTGGATTGTTTGGTGAATAGCTGGGTAATGTCTTTTTTTAATTGATCACTGGCCAAAACATAGATAACTTGATCTTCCTTGTCTAGAAAACTGACTAAGCCAGTTTCATTAGGTATTTGATCCAATAAATCTATTTGTTTGTTGGTCAATATGCCTGTGTTCTCAGATCGGGTAAGTTCTGAAATACTTTGGTGGTCCTCTTCTTTAGATAAAAGCAGTTTAAACAATTTAAGTGTAGCTAAAGCGTCTCCATTGGCTCTGTGCCTATCAGATACAGGGATTCCTAAAGCCCTTACTAATTTACCCAAGCTGTAAGATTCCATATTTGGAATGAGTTTTTTGGATAAATCTACCGTACAAAGTGTTTTTCTTTGATAATCGTAACCCAATCGATTGTATTCAGTTTTTAGAATTCTATAGTCGAACTGTGCATTGTGCGCAATGAGAATACAATCTTCCGTAATTTCAATGATTCTTTTGGCTATTTCATGAAATTTAGGGGCACCCTTAACCATTTTATCAGAAATACCAGTCAGTTTTACAACAAAGGCCTGAATGCTTTTTTCTGGATTTACAAGGCTAATAAATTGGTCTGTGATTTCATTCCCATCAAATTGATAAATGGCAATTTCAGTGATTCCCTCCTCATTGTATTTTCCACCAGTTGTTTCTATGTCGAGAATAGCATACTTCATATTAATAATTTCTATGCCCAAATATTTTACTACCTACTCTGACCATATTACTTCCTTCTTCAATGGCAATATTATAATCTCCACTCATTCCCATAGAGAGCACTTTAAAATCACATCCCAGTTCATTGGCTAAGTCAAATAATTTTCGAAGTCCCTTAAATTCTGCCCTAACCTTATCTTGATCATCTGAATTACTGGCCATCCCCATTAATCCAACAACTTTGGCATTAGGAAATTCTAAAAGTGTTTTACGGGCAATAATTTCTTTTATTTCTTCTGCTGAAAAACCAAATTTGGTTTCTTCTTCAGCAATATGAACTTGAAGTAGGCAGTGAATTACTCTATCGTTTTTAAGTCCTTGTTTGTGTATTTCACTCCATACTTTAATCCTGTCTACACCGTGGACTAAAGAGACGTATGGCGCCATGTATTTTACCTTATTTGTTTGGACATGACCTATCATATGCCATTCAATTTCTTTAGGTAGATGCTGCCACTTATCTGTCATTTCTTGGATCTTGTTCTCCCCAAAAATTCGCTGTCCAAAGCTGTATGCCTCTTCTAAGTCTTCTAATGGTTTTGTTTTAGATACCGCGACTAGGCTAACCGTTTCTGGGAGCTCATTTTTAAAAGACTTTAGGTTTTCTGAAATAGACATACTTATATTTTAAAACTAGGATTTACAATAGGATTTTTTGGATCTTCATAAAGATAGAATCCGGCCTTAGATTTCACGCCTAATAATCCAGAGTTCACCATATTAATCAGTAGAGGGGAGGGGGCGTATTTGGGGTTTTTAAAACCATCGTACAATACATTCAGAATAGACAAACACACATCTAAACCAATAAAATCTGCTAGTTGTAACGGTCCCATAGGGTGTCTCATACCCCCTTTCATAATTGCGTCAATACCTTCAATACTGCCTATCCCTTGAAAGAGGGTCTCAATGGCCTCATTGATCATAGGCATTAAAATTCTATTGGCAATAAACCCAGGATAATCCTTTGCGTGAACGGCAGTTTTGCCAATTTTTTGAGTCAGTGATTCAACAGTATCAATGGTCTGTTTACTGCTATTTTGACCAGAAATTACCTCTACTAAAGTCATTAAAGGAACAGGGTTCATAAAATGCATTCCAATCACTTTTTCAGGCTTAGAAGTGACCTGGGCTAATTGGGTAATACTGATAGAGGAGGTATTGGAAGCAAGAATAGTATCTGCAGCTGTTATTTCAGATAAACTTCTGAATAATTGCTTTTTAACCTCCAAGTCCTCAATAATTGCTTCAATAACTATATCTGCATTTATAATTCCTTCTTCTAGCTTACTATGCAAGCTAATGCTGGATAATATCTGAGGTATTTCAGCACTTTTAATTTGATTTTTTTTAGCTTGTCTAGTGAGATTTTCCTCAATGATCTCAAGGGCATTTTTTAGGATAGATGTTTCTCTGTCAATAAGCGAAACTTTAAAACCGTATTGTGCAAAAACATGAGCAATTCCATTCCCCATAGTTCCAGCACCAATTACTGCAATGTGTTTTATTTTATTCATTAAAAGCAATTTATAATTCTTTGCGCAATTTCAAGTGCTTTTCCACCTTGTTGTAATGAGACCACTGGAGTACTATTATTAGATATTGCCAAAGCAAATGAATCTAATTCCTCTAAAATAGCATTATTGGGTTTTATAGCAGGTTTTTCAAAATAGATTTGTTTCTGATCTCCTTCAGCATTTTGTAGCACCATATCAAAAGGCCCAATATCTTTAGGAGCATCTTTCATTCTAACTATTTCGGAGGTTTTTTCGAGAAAATCAACAGATATGTAAGCGTCTTTTTGAAAAAACCTAGATTTTCTCATATTCTTCATAGATATTCTACTTGCAGTGAGATTCGCTACACATCCATTTTCAAAAAGAATTCTTGCATTGGCTATATCTGGAGATTGACTAATAACTGCAATACCACTAGCGTGAATTTCCTTTACTTCAGATGGAACCACACTGAGTATAATATCTATGTCATGTATCATTAAATCTAACACAACGGGTACATCTGTACCCCTTGGATTAAACTCAGCCAAGCGGTGTGTTTCAATAAACATTGGATTTACAATCTGCTCTTTTGCAGCTTTGAACGCAGGATTAAAACGCTCTACATGCCCTACCTGTCCTTTTACACCGTGTTCTTCAGCCAAAGCTATTAACGTATTGGCTTCTTCTATGGTTGTTGTAATAGGTTTTTCTATAAATACATGTTTTCCTTTGGTAATCGCTTTTTGAGCCACATTAAAATGGGACAGGGTAGGCGTTACTATATCTATCACGTCTACTGCATCTATCAGGGATTCAATGGATTGGAAATAATGGTATCCCATTTGTTCACTGAGCAGTTTACTTGCTTTAACATCTGGATCATAAAAACCCACTAAAAGATATTTAGAAGATTCTTGTGCTAATTTTAAGTGTATTTTACCGAGATGTCCTGCACCAAGAACGCCAATTTTGAGCATATTGTTTTAGTTTTATCTACAAAAATAAGGATATGAACCCATTCTTTTTGTAGATTTTGTAATTAATCATTTTTATAGATTTCTTATCTTCGACACTAAATTACAAAGACTTGCTCAACTCACCTAAACATCAGGGTTTAAGAAATATTTTAGCAAAAACACTTCAAGAAAAAGGAATTGTAGATGTCAAGGTATTAGATGCGATTAGGCAAGTACCTAGGCATTTGTTCTTAGATTCAAGTTTTGAATCTCATGCCTATTTGAATAAAGCATTTCCAATAGGGGCAGACCAGACTATTTCACATCCATATACTGTGGCTTTTCAAACAGAGTTATTACAAGTTAAAAAAGGAGATAAAATTTTAGAAATAGGAACAGGTAGTGGTTACCAAACAGCCATCTTACTAGCGTTGGGGGTTCAGGTCTACACCATTGAGAGACAGCTTGAGCTGTTTAAAAAGGCTCAATTGTTTTTTAAAAAAGCCGGCTATAGACCAAAGCAGCATCTTTTTGGAGATGGCTATATTGGGTTAGAAACAGAGGCACCTTTTGATGGTATTGTTGTGACAGCAGGAGCACCCTTTGTTCCCAAACCTCTTTTAGAACAGTTAAAAGTTGGAGGAAATCTAGTCATACCTGTGGGAGACAAAGAGCAAGAAATGACTCGTTACACTAGACTAAGTGAGCTAAAATTTGAGCGTAAAACTTTTGGATCCTTTAAGTTTGTTCCTTTATTAGAAAATAAGAATTAGTAAACCAATCCAAACCTAATAGCAGTATTCACCTCTTGTTTGCGCAATGATTTGAAAAAGTCTACCCGCAATATTTTGGTCTTTCCTATTCCAATATTACCAAGCCCAATAGCTAATTCTTTGTAAGGGTTTCTACCTTGAGTATAGAGTGTTTTTAAGGATACTATAGTATGAAGATTCAGCACTTTTATTAAAGGTAATTTTTGCCATAGGAATCCTTTGAAATTATGCTCTAAATGCCCTTGAAGGTATTTTCCATTTGTACTGAACTCATAGTATGGTAATAGGCCAAACACCTCTAAGTATGATCCCCTCATTACAGATGTTTCATTTCCATTAAAATGTTTTAGATCTGTAAAAGGGAGTGATGAGTTTTTAATAAAGCCACCTAATTGTACAAAACTTTTGAAATTACCTAAGTCACTAAATACAATCAATTGTTTGTGTTGTAACGACCAATGAGTATAGGGCTTATATATTTTTCTAATATCATTAACACTACTTTCATTAATGTGAAGTAACTCAGGATTATTTAATGGAACGCTATTTTTTACAGCTATGCCAAGGTGGTTAAAATAGGTTTTAGAGGTGTTTTCTCTTCCGAATTGAACCACAAGCTCATGTTCAATTTGACTAATCGAATTAAACCCTCCAAAAGAAATGCCAGATGGAGATATGGTATTAATCTCCTTTTCTGCTATTTCATTACTTTTAAATAAATAAGTGCTTGGACTATTGTAAGCGGCTGAATTTGCAACCAAACTCACTTTGTTTTTCAGCTTAAAATTATATTGTTTTTTCCCTGTGTAATAATGGGATAGCGATAAAAAACGAGATGCGTATAACTTAGCGTAATTATTTCCGAAGAATAAATTATTAATACTGTTCGCTCTTGGAACAATAGCAGGAGATTGATTGAATTGCCGCAATTCATTCCCAGCTTGTAAAGTTAAAGTGTGTTGGGGGTTAAAGTCCTTTCTCAGGGCTAAAGTTGGTCTGAATATTCGATCATAAAACCCATAATTCAATGTTGCTTTTAAAAAAGCATGAGGGTTTATTTTAAAATTTGCGATTAAACTAGCTTCAAATCCTTGAACGCGATTAAAGTTTATCTGTGGGAATATAGGACTCAGATAAAACTTTTTATTGCTTCTATCTGGAAAGGGTTTTTCCCAAGCATATCCTAAAGCCCAGTTTTGAAACGGTGTTCTGGGGCCTAAACTATCAAATGGGGTGGAAGGTAGAGCGGCAAAATAACTATATTCCCATTGGTATTGTGGGGCTAATGTTTTGGCTATTTTTTGGCCATAGCCTTTTAAAATAAAGGCACAAAAGAAAAAACAGAAAAGGGAAAGTCTGAGATGAACTAAATAAATTTTTGATAAGGAATTAAGCTTTGATAAGAAATTAAGCATTGAAATTTTTCTTAATTCTAGCCAGGTCTTTCTTTGTATCTCTTTCTTTGATCGCCTCTCTTTTGTCGTAAAGTTTTTTCCCTTTAGCTAGGGCAATATTTAGTTTAGCCAAACCTTTATCTGTAAGGTAAAGCTGAAGGGGAACAATAGTTAGACCAGAGTTTTTAACTTCTTTATGTAATTTGATTAATTCTCTTTTTTGAAGTAGGAGTTTTCTCAGTGCCTTTGGCTTATGGTTGTAATGTGTTCCATGACTGTATTCCTCCACTTGCATATTGACAATAAACAACTCACCACGATCGTTAAATTCACAAAAACTCTCGGTAATATTGGCTTTCCCCAGTCGAATAGATTTAATTTCAGTACCACCAAGAACAATACCAGCATTGTATTGATCTAGGAGTTCGTATTCAAATCTGGCTCTTTTATTTCTAATATTAATCTTAGGTTGCATAAGTGCAAAAATACATTTAAGTAGCTTAATCTACATGGTATTGTACTGCGATTTTCTCTGTATCGCTATAACGCACTAAAAATACACTGCCATTGTCTGAATCTGATAGATCTCCATGTTTTTTCTCTCCCAAAAAAGCATTGACAAATGCAGGTGTTGTATTGCTATGTCCTACTATCAAGATGGTATGTCCTTTGTGTTTATCTACAAAAGGAATTGGGTCTAATTTTCTAGGATCATAGGAAATTACTTCCAGTCCTTTTTGCTTTGCAGTTGGGACAGCTGTTTCTTGAGTCCTGTGGTAGTTTGTACTGTAAATTGCATCTATGGGAATATCTTTAAAAAAACGGGCCCATTTTTCAGCCCTTTGCATCCCTTGTTCTGTTAGGTGAGGGTTTCTTTCGTCGGGATTGGATCGATCTTTTTCTGCATGCCTAATAAAATAGACATTGATGGCTTGCTCGCTTTTTTCCTGAGCGCTTAGGCTTGTGACATTACATAGAGAAATGAGCAACAAGGAAAATAGGCTAATGTATTTTTTCATTTTAAAAGTTTTTGACAAGTTTAATTTCTCTTATGATTAATTGATCTAAATACATTACGGTATTGGTAAGGTATTTATAATCTCCAGTGATACTAGACATACTTACTGCACCCTGAAGCATGGTGATTAGTTGTTTTGAAAATTGAGCAGGTAATACCCTCACATGAATAATTTCACTGTCAATTCCATTGGTGAGTACCTTAGTGACCATTTTTTCTAGTGATTTAATGGTCTCTTTCACAGCATCGGATAAAGCATTGTTGTTTTCTAGTGCGTCTACACCGATATTAAGAATTGGGCATCCGCCAATAGGCGTTGTGAATTGTCGGTAATTTTTATAAAAATTGGTAAAAGCACTCAGTTTTTCTAATGGATGCGTCTTTGATTGAATGACTTTTTCTAATTGAAGGATTAAATTATGACTGTTGTATTGATAGGCAGCAAGTGCTAAGGATTCTTTATTAGTGAAATTTCCATAAATAGCTCCCTTGGTCAGTCCAGTAGCCTCAGTGATGTGGAAAAGACTTGTTGCTGCATAGCCGTGTTTATTAAATAATGGAGCCACCTTTTCTATGATAAACTGCTTGGTCCTGTCTGCTTTTGTAGGCATTATTATTTTTTTATAAATATAAAAAAAAGGCCATCAAGATGGCCTTTTTTTCAAATAATAGCACAAATAAACTGTATTATATTTGGATCTTTTCTGGAGACCTAAATACAATTTCACCCTCAAAACTATCTATTAATACCACACTATCGGTATGAATTTCACCACCTAATATGGCTTTAGAAAGTTTGTTTAACACTTCTTTTTGAATCACTCTTTTAAGGGGTCTAGCGCCGTATTGAGGATCATAGCCTTTAAGAGCAAGTGTTGTTATACCTTCTGGACTAATATCAATAGTAATTTGTTTATCACTTAACTGTTTCTGTAATTGTTTTATTTGAATTTGTACAATCTCTTTAATATTGTCTTGTGTAAGAGGGCTAAACATGACTATGTCGTCTATTCTATTTATAAACTCAGGCTTTACTTGTTGTTTTAAAGCGTTTAAAACGCCTTCTTTAGCAAGTTCTGTAGCCTTTTCAATGTCTGTTTCATGATTAAAAGCATCTTGAATGAAACTACTTCCAATATTACTAGTCATTATTATGATCGCATTTTTAAAATCTGCTACCCTTCCTTTATTGTCTGTTAATCTTCCCTCATCTAACACCTGAAGAAGTATATTAAAAGTATCTGGATGGGCTTTTTCAATTTCATCTAATAACACCACTGAATAAGGTTTTCTTCTAATGGCTTCTGTTAACTGCCCGCCTTCTTCATATCCTACATAACCAGGAGGAGCTCCTACCAACCTACTAACGGCATGCTTTTCTTGATACTCACTCATGTCTATTCGGGTCATGGCATTGGGATCATTGAATAAGAATTGGGCCAATGTTTTAGCCAATTCAGTCTTTCCTACCCCTGTAGTTCCCAAAAATAAGAAAGATCCTAATGGCTTATCTGTGTCTTGTAAGCCTGCTTTACTTCTCCTAATAGCATCAGATACGGCAATAATAGCTTCCTGTTGACCCACTACATTTTTGTGAAGTACTTCTTCTAAACTTAATAGTTTTTCTACCTCTGTCTGCAACATTTTAGTCACGGGTATACCGGTCCATTTAGAAACTACTTCTGCAATATCTTCACTGGTAACTTCTTCTTTGATCAAGTTGTCTTCATTGTTTTGATTATTCAATTTTTCTTGCAGCACTGCCAGCTGATCCTCTAAGCTTTTGGTTTGACCATACCTAATTTCGGCTACTTTAGCAAAATCTCCATTTCGCTCTGCACGTTCTGCTTCTAGTTTTAAATCCTCTAATGATTGTTTAATTTTTTGGATCGCTTCAATCTCGTTTTTTTCTGCTTCCCATTTAGTGAATATCTCATTCCTTGATTCCTTTAGATTGGCTAAATCCATTTCTAAAGTTTTCACCGCCTCTTTGCTTTTTTCTCTTCTAATGGCGGCTAATTCAATCTCTAATTGAAGTACTTTTCGGTCTAATTGATCCAATTCTTCCGGTTTAGAATTAATTTCCATTCTGAGTTTAGAAGCTGCCTCATCCATTAAATCAATGGCCTTATCTGGTAAAAATCTATTGGTAATATAACGTTGAGACAATTGAACCGCACTGATGATTGCTTCATCTTTAATTTGCACTTTATGGTGGGCTTCATATTTGTCTTTTATACCTCTCAAAATAGAGATAGCACTCTCTGTGTTAGGCTCGTCTACCAGTACTTTTTGAAACCTTCTTTCAAGGGCTTTGTCTTTTTCAAAGTATTTTTGAAATTCATCTAAAGTAGTTGCGCCTATAGCCCTGAGCTCTCCTCTGGCCAATGCGGGCTTTAATATATTGGCTGCATCCATAGCACCATCTCCGCCTCCTGCACCAACGAGGGTATGAATTTCATCTATGAATAGCAATACTTCTCCGTTGGCGTCTGTAACCTCCTTTATCACAGATTTAAGTCGCTCTTCAAATTCTCCTTTGTATTTGGCTCCAGCAATTAGGGAACCCATATCTAAGGCATATAAGGTTTTTCCTTTTAAATTTTCTGGAACATCACCTTGAACAATCCTATGTGCTAACCCTTCTGCAATGGCTGTTTTACCCACACCGGGCTCCCCAACGAGCATGGGGTTGTTTTTTGTTCTTCTGGATAAAATTTGTAAGACTCTTCTAATCTCTTCATCTCGTCCAATCACAGGGTCTAATTTCCCGCTTTCTGCAAGTGCATTTAAATTTTTAGCATATTTTTCAAGCGCATTATAAGTGGCTTCTGCGTCATTTGAAGCTACTCTATTTCCTTTTCTTAATTCTTGAATCGCTGCTTCTAAATTTTTTGAGTTTCCTCCTTGGTCTTTTAATACTTGAGCCATTTGATTTTTTGTATTGAAAATGGCTAAAAATATATGTTCTAGGGTCACATAGTCGTCATTCATTTTTTTTGATTCCTGAATGGCTTGTTGTAATACAGCGCTCGCTTCTCTAGACCAACCAATTTCCGCTCCTTGTACAGTAGCTTTTTGAACCAACATTTTATCTAATATCTGTTGTAGCATGGGTACATTTACCTCCATTTTCTTTAAAAGAAAAGGCATAAGATGTTGGTCTGCTTTTAATAAGGCCTTAAATAAATGCGCTACATCAATTTCTGCATGTGAATATCCCATTGCAATTTGTTGGGCTTCCCCGAGTGCCTCTTGGGCTTTGATTGTAAAGTTATTAAGTTGCATATAGTGTTGTTTTAAGGGTTAATTAATTCAAATACTGCAATGTTAGGTCCAAAGCGTTAAAACAGACAAAAGGTCGCTTAACTCCTTTAAAAACAAGACATTTAGTCAGTTTAATTTCAATTTTTACTGTAATTTTGTCTTGTAAATCACCCATAGAAAAATATGCCCTATGTTTAAAAATTTTTTTAAAACAAACGATTCAGATAAAGAGACCAAAAATGTACCTGCTTTGACTTGGAAACCATTGCAAAGCGAAGGACAATTAGAGGAAATTTCAGATCAATCAAAGCTGCGATTGCAAATTATTTACAAGCACTCCTCCAGTTGTGGGATTAGTAGTATGGTATTGAGACAGCTAGAAAAGTCACTGGGAGCTTTTCATGGTAGGGCAGACTTCCACTTCTTGGACTTATTGTCTTTTAGGGATGCTTCTAATGAAGTAGCCAGTAGATTTCAGGTAAACCACCAATCACCACAATTGATTTTGTTAAAAAATGAAACTGTTGTAGCCCACGATTCACATTACGATTTATTACAATTATCTATTGAAAAATATCTTTAATATACCTCCAAATTGTTGATATCATTTAATAAAATTGATCATTTTTCTTTTCTAACACATCCATTTATAGCCCTTCTATTCGTATTTTTGTGGCTTAAATTATAAACTGCTCATTATGCAACGCGACACCCTAATTTTTGATTTAATAAAAGAAGAAGAAGCCAGACAGATAGAAGGCATTGAACTAATAGCTTCTGAAAATTTTACTAGCCCCCAAGTAATGGAAGCTGCAGGTTCTGTATTAACCAATAAATATGCTGAAGGCTATCCTGGTAAAAGATATTATGGAGGTTGTGAAATAGTAGATGAGGTGGAGCAAATTGCTATAGACCGCGCAAAAGAACTTTTTGGTGCTGCTTATGCAAATGTACAGCCACATTCAGGTTCCCAAGCTAATGCAGCTGTTTTTCACGCTTGCTTAAAGCCTGGAGACACTATATTGGGTTTTGATTTATCTCATGGCGGGCATTTAACACACGGTTCTCCAGTTAATTTCTCTGGACGCCTTTATAACCCAACTTTTTACGGGGTAGAAAAAGAAACGGGATTATTAAACTATGACAATATTGAAGCCATTGCAATCAAAGAGCAGCCTAAATTAATTATTGCAGGGGCTTCTGCATATTCAAGAGATATAGACTTTAAAAGATTTAGAGCTATTGCAGATAAAGTTGGCGCGTTACTTTTAGCAGATATTTCTCATCCATCTGGACTCATTGCGAAGGGTATACTAAACGATCCAATTCCTCATTGTCATGTAGTAACTACTACGACACATAAAACTTTAAGAGGTCCAAGAGGTGGATTAATACTTATGGGAAATGATTTTGATAATCCTTTTGGAATTACCTTAAAAGATGGCTCTTTGAGAAAAATGTCTTCTTTGTTAGATCTTGCCGTATTTCCTGGAAATCAAGGAGGTCCTTTAGAGCATATTATAGCGGCAAAAGCGATTGCTTTTGGAGAAGCATTATCGGAACCTTTTTTACATTATATGTTGCAAGTAAAGAAAAACGCAGCGTCTATGGCAGAAGCTTTTGTAGCTAAGGGCTATGATATTATTTCTGGAGGAACAGACAATCACATGATGTTAATAGACCTCAGAAATAAAGGGATTAACGGTAAGCAAGCTGAATTTGCCTTGGTACAAGCAGATATTACAGCCAACAAGAACATGGTTCCTTTTGACGACAAATCTCCATTTGTTACCTCTGGAATTAGATTTGGGACTGCAGCAATAACAACAAGAGGATTAAATGAATCAGATATGAAAACAGTAGTAGACCTTATAGACAGGGTTTTATCTAATATAGATAATGAAACAGCTATAGCAGAGGTTAAGGATGAAGTGAATGCGTTAATGGGGCATAGGGCTTTATTTAATGCTTAATTTTTCTAGTATATATATTATAAAAAAGGGGCTGTCGTTTATGACAGCCCCTTTTTTGTTTTATTCAATGCACAAATAAATTTTCACACCATTTTAGCTACAAGCATTCTGCTATTTCATAAAAACAGCCGACACATTTTCAGGAATTCTTTTGGGTTTAAATGTACTAGCATCTAAGAGGCACCAGGAGGTGGTTGAGGTCACTGAGGCTTTGGTATCATTTTCATTATAAAACGCAACTATTCTAGTAGCTATAGCTCCATTAGAGGATTTCAAATAAGTTTTTATACTAATGTTATTTCCTAAAAAACTTGCTTTTCTGTATTCTATACAATGTTTTGTCATAACCCAAACCCATGCTTTCCTCATTTCAAGAGGCGCCTTTTCATTCCAATGTTCTAAAGCAATATCTTGAACCCAGCCTACATACTTAACATTGTTTACATGCTCTAATTCGTCCAAATCACATTGTTGTACCCTTATTTTTTTTTCAAACATTATTTCTTTTCTATTCGTACTTCAAACATTTTGTCCCATTTTTTTCCCGTGACAAAAAAAGTGCCTCTTTTCGGGTGGTAAGCAATTCCATTGAGAACATCTAGCTCAGGGTGGGGGGTGACCAATTTTTTTAATCCACTAAAATTAACGACCCCTTCAATGGCACCAGAGGTGGCATTAATCACCATGACACTTTCCTTTAGGTAAACATTGGCATAAATAAGGCCATTAACATACTCTAATTCATTGGTATTCTTAAAAAAGCTTTTGTTGGTGGCTAATTCAATATGACTCACCTCGCTAAGATTTTGAGGATCTAAAAACCAAATTTTTTGAGAACCATCACTTTTAAAGAGTTTTTCGCCATCGTTACATAGTCCCCATCCTTCTTTGCTTTGGCCATAGGAGAATTGCGACAGTTCTTTAAAAGTTTGGGGATCAAATACAAACCCTTTACCGCTTTGCCAGGACAGCATATAAATACGATCATTCAAAATGGTAATACCCTCCCCAAATATAGCTTCTGGAAGCGCTAATTTCTTGAGAACTTCACCCGTTTTAAAGTCTACTTTTCTCAGGCTTGAATAACCTCTAAGGCCTGTGCTTTCATATAAAGTATCTCTGTAGAACTCTAGACCTTGAGTGTAGGCGTTTATGTCGTGAGGATAAGTATTTAAAATAGTATAAGTGTAGAGTTCTGGGCCTTTTTCAGCAAAAATTTTAATTTTTTCAGAAAGCTTATAAGCATTGTTATCTCCGCTAATTCTCAGCTCTAAAGTTTTGTTGCCTAAGCTATTCACTTCGAGTTTAACACTGTCACCTTTAGTTTCTAATACTTTTCCGTCCAAGAAAAACGATAGGCTATCAGGGGCCTTATCCCCATTGGAGGTTACTTTAAAACTAGCCCAATCTCCATGCCTATAGCGCTTGTCTTTATTAGTTAATTTTAAGCTGTAGGGTAGTAATTTTTTTTGAGAACCACCACAAGCAAACATAAGAATGCTTAAAAAACTGAGGCTTAATATTTTAGGTATTTTCATTGCGGTATATTTATAATTCACAAGGTATTTAATATAAATTAGATGTTAAAATGATCCCTAAAAAATTCGGAAAGCTTTAAGGTTTAATTATATTTGCATGGGCAAGTCCTATACGACCAGCTCCTGCAGAATCCCCCAGGGTGGGAACACAGCAAGGGTATGTGGTTGTAGCGGTGCGATGTAGGTAGCTTGCCCTTTTTTTTGTTTCTTTGTTTACATAAACAGATATGAAACCCCTCCCCATAATTTTTATCACAGGTGCTTCTTCAGGAATTGGAAAATCCATTGGTATATACCTCACTGAAAAAGGCTGTAAAGTATACGGAACAGCTAGAAATCCAGACCAATACAAAGATTTTAACCATTTTCGTTTACTCGCCTTAGATGTTTCTAAACCAGATACAATACAGGCTGCTGTGAATGAAGTCTTATCCCTTTCTGGGCGTATAGATGTTTTGATAAATAATGCTGGAGTGGGCATCACAGGTCCCTTAGAAGAGACCCCATACGATGCAATTGACCATTGTTATGATACAAATTTCAAAGGACCAATGCGGGTCATTGAAGCGGTATTGCCTGCTATGAGAAAGCAGCAATCGGGATTGATTATTAATATTACATCCATTGCTGGAGCGATGGGATTACCATACAGAGGTATTTATTCTGCTTCAAAAGCTTCTTTGAGTATTATTACAGAGACTTATAGCATGGAACTTAAACCTTTTGGTGTGCACTGCTGTACTTTAGCCCCCGGTGACTTTGCGACTAATATTGCCGCAGGCCGATACCACGTTGCCGCTAAAAAAACATCCCCTTACCATCCGTTTTATCAGCAGAATCTCGATCAGATGAATGCTCATGTTTCCGAAGGCTCAGATCCTATTGAAGTTGCGAAATCTGTATACAAAATAATGAATGCCAAGCAGCCTAAAGTTCATTATGTGGTGGGGAGTCCATTGCAGAAATTTTCTTTAGTACTCAAGAAACTACTGCCTAGCAAAGTATTCGAAAAGATGCTTTCAAAGCATTATAACTTGTAAAATATTTTTTGATTAAAGTCAATGACTTATATTTAGTCTTTGTAACATTTATTAATCCTTTCCTTTAAAACAAATCACATGAAATTTTTTATAGACACCGCCAATTTAGATCAGATTAAAGAAGCTCAAGACTTAGGAATTTTAGACGGTGTAACCACCAATCCTTCTTTAATGGCTAAAGAGGGCATTACAGGGCAGGACAATATTTTAAAGCATTATGTGGCTATATGTGATATTGTAACTGGAGATGTCTCTGCAGAAGTTATTGCAACAGATTTTGAGGGTATGGTTAGAGAGGGAGAGGCTTTGGCAGCACTGCATTCACAAATTGTAGTGAAAGTGCCCATGATCAAAGAAGGTATAAAAGCGATTAAATATTTTTCAGACAAAGGAATTAAAACCAACTGTACTTTAGTCTTTTCTGTTGGTCAAGCGTTATTAGCTGCAAAAGCTGGAGCTACTTATGTCTCTCCATTTATAGGTCGTCTGGACGACATTGCTACAGATGGTTTAAATCTTATCGCAGAAATAAGACAGGTATATGACAATTATGCTTTTGAGACTCAAATATTAGCAGCATCTGTAAGACATACTATGCATGTCATTGATTGTGCCAAGATTGGAGCAGACGTTATGACCGGTCCATTGTCTTCGATAGAAGGTTTATTAAAGCATCCATTAACAGATATAGGTTTGGCCCAATTTTTAGCAGACTACAAAAAAGGTAATTAGTAGTTCAGGTTTAAAATATCTGCAAAACCATTTACAATACGTCCGTTTTCAATGATAATGCTTTTATTCATGTGGTCAATAACCAAACTCGTTTTGAGCATTTCATAATCTTCCGACCTATATTGATTTGCTTTGTTTAGTTGGTAAAGCTCCATCATGCTTTGCCATTGATTGTAGTCTGTACTTCGATTAATCCCTATAAAAGTGTGTTCCGGATATTGGGAGGCTATACTGTTTAGCCTTGCTTGAACATTCTTAAAATGGTTTTCATGTTTGGCACTCCAGAAGTAAAATATCACTTTTTTATCTTTAGAGATGTCATTCAATCCAATAGACCTGCCATCTGAATTTTGGACCATAAGATTAGGAATGCTATTGTTGGGCTGTAGATTATTAATATCCTTATACAATTGGTCAATCTCATCCATGTGTGTATTGACCGGACTATATGCTTTAAATGTCTCCATAAAACTCAAAGTGTTTTCTGGTGTATCTCTTACCTTAAGTAAATAGTGCATCACTACATTTCTATAAAGATTGTCTTTTAGTTTTTTCTCCTGAATTAAACTGTCTATGAGTTTTAGCTTGTGCTCGTTAAAATGAATAGCCCCTTTGGTATCTGAGCTGTTTAGACAAAATTCCTTACATTCCATATAAGCCAAATTACCTAAATGGTATTTCATGAAGTTATAATAAGGCCTAAAGTAAATGAGGTCCTTGTTATTGAGACTCAGCTCTTTTCTGTAGGAATAAAATTTTGAAGGAATATTGTGTAGGTTTTCCTCATGTGTCGCTCTCTTGTGGTAAAAAGGATATTTTTCTTTGTAGATAAATGCATTGTAATCTATAGTTGCATTGATCAATGCAGTAGCTCTAGGAGATAGAGATACCTCTTTGAGAAGCGAGGATAGTTGTTGCAACTTCTCATGTCTAATAGATTCAATTTTCTCATTGAACACATCGGGTTCTAATTGAAAATATTGATCTACAATTCGATCGTCTTCCTCGTTTGCAAGAAACAATTCTACAATAAAATTGTTTATTTCTTCTCCTTTGCCAGAAAATACAATAGATTCATCGAATTCTAAAGTATTAAGCCTCAGATTAAGACTATCTCCTTTTTCTAAATATACATAATGAAACTGAGGACTGTGATCAAAGTGGTAAAGTCCCTCAGATTCGGCTGTAAAATTAATTTTAAAGCGATTGCTTCTGTCTAACTTAGCAGAATCAATGACTTGGTCGTCTTTAAACAACACTACATAAGGGCTGGTAGGATTGACAATTTCTCCTCCAAAATATACGGGTGAAGGGCGTTTGTCAATAACACCGCAACTGTATGCAAAAATGCAGACTAATATTAAGAGACCTTTTTTCATAAATAATCCTATGACACAAAGGTACAAATGGACCATAGCCAATATTGTTAAGGTCAAGTTAAAATACCTAACACTAGCGACTTATTACGCCCCTGCTTTATGACTATTCTTATTTATTAGTAGCCATAAACAAAGCCCAGCAAAATTTAAATTAATACTTTTGCAAAAACTTTAAATACTTCTATGTTATCAGTATCTAATTTATCCATTCAATTTGGGAAACGCGTATTATTTGACGAGGTGAACGTAGCCTTTCTTCAGGGCAATTGCTACGGGATTATTGGCGCAAATGGTGCGGGAAAATCTACTTTTTTGAAGTTCTTATCCAAACAGTTAGAACCAAGCTCGGGCCACGTTCATTTAGAACCAGGGAAACGTATGTCTATCTTAGAGCAGAATCACAATGCTTATGACAGCAATACCGTGCTTGAAACTGTGGTAAAAGGGAACAAACCTTTATTCGATATTAAAAATGAAATAGACAGTTTATATGCTGATTATGACGACAAACACGCAGACAGAATAGGGGAGTTGCAGGTGCAATTTGAAGAGATGAATGGTTGGAATGCAGATAGTGACGCTGCTGCAATGCTCTCTAATCTTGGTATTAATGAGTCTTTTCATTATACTTTAATGTCAGATTTAGACCCAAAATTAAAAGTAAGGGTATTGTTGGCACAAGCCTTATTTGGCAATCCAGATGTATTGATCATGGATGAGCCTACTAACGACTTAGATTATGAAACCATCTCATGGTTAGAAAATTTTCTGGCAGATTATGAAAATACGGTTATAGTTGTATCTCACGATAGACACTTTTTAGATGCAGTCTGTACTCATATTGCAGATATTGATTTTGGAAAATTAAACCTTTATTCAGGGAATTACACCTTTTGGTATGAGAGTAGCCAGTTGGCTTTAAGACAAAGAGCACAACAAAACAAAAAAGCAGAAGAGAAGGCCAAAGAGCTTCAAGAGTTTATTATGAGGTTTAGCGCTAACGTGGCAAAAAGTAAGCAAGCTACCTCTAGAAAAAAAATGCTTTCAAAATTAAAAGTAGACGACATTAAACCCTCTTCGAGAAGGTACCCTGCTATTATTTTTGAGAGAGAAAGAGAGGCGGGAGACCAAATCTTAAATGTGGAAAATTTGAGTGCATTTTCTGAAGATGGCGATTTGTTGTTTAAAGGAGTAGACCTAAACCTCGCTAAGGGAGATAAGGTGGTTGTTTTTTCTAAAGATGCCAGAGCTACCTCTGCTTTTTATGAAATTGTCAACGGTAATAAAAAGGCGGAAAGTGGCCAATACCAATGGGGTGTTACAACCAATCAATCCTATTTACCAGCAGATAATTCGGACTTTTTTAAAACAGAAAGTAATTTGGTAGATTGGTTGAGACAGTGGGCTAAAACCGAAGAGGAAAGAGAAGAAGTACATATAAGGGGGTTTCTAGGGAAAATGTTATTCAGTGGAGAAGAAGCATTAAAGAAAGCCACTGTTTTGTCTGGAGGAGAAAAAGTAAGGTGTATGCTCAGTAGAATGATGATGCTTCGCGCAAATGTACTTATGTTAGACGAGCCAACAAATCATTTAGATTTAGAGAGTATTACTGCATTTAACAACTCTTTAAAAACTTTTAAAGGAACTTTATTAATGACCACTCATGATCATGAGTTTGCTCAAACAGTAGCCAATAGGGTAGTTGAAATAACTCCTAGAGGGGTTATAGATAGGTACCTCAGTTTTGACGATTATATGTCAGATAAGGATATTAAGGTGCAACGAGAGAAAATGTATCAGCTATAGTCATAGTATAAAAAAAACGCCTTCTTTAAGAAGGCGTTTTTTATTTATCTAAGCGTAGCTTCCAAGTCTCTTTCAAAAGCAGATTGAAGCTTATGCATAATTTTATCTATTTGCTTTTCTTCTAGTGTCGCATTTTGGTCTTGGAGTACAAAATTAACCCCGTAAGATTTTGTGCCTTCGGGTAAATTTTTTCCTGTATACACGTCAAATAAGCCCACTTCTTTTAAATATTTTTTCTCAGCATTTTTAGCTGTTTGAGCGACCTTCTCAAAGGTCACATTGTTTTTGACCAATAGGGCAAAATCTCTAGATACTTCAGGAAACTTCGGGATTTCTTTAAACTTCACCGCTTCTTTTGTAAGTGATTTAAGCATTGCATCCCAATTAAAATCAGCATAAAGGACTTCTTGTTTTATGTCTAATTTTTTAAGAAGCTTATTGGAGAGCACCCCAAAAGTAACAAGAGTTTCTTTTCTGCCATTGTAGCTTATGCCTTCAGAAAAAAGATCAGAAGAGGCTTCTGAGATTTTCCATTTTTGTATGCCTAGCCTTTCTAGTATGTTTTCTACCACAGATTTAAGGTCAAAGAAACTGAGCTTTTCATCTGAACTCAACCAATTTTCAGGAGCTTTCTTACCCGTCATTAAGATGCTTAAATGCTTGTGCTCTATTCTGTTCTCTTCTATTTGGTGGTAAGTCTTACCAAATTCAAATAGTTTTAAACGATTTGTTTTTCTATTAATATTATAGGAAACAGTTTCTAGTCCCGTAAATAACATTGAAGTTTTTAAAATACTTAAATCATTACTCAATGGATTCAATATACTTACTGACTGCTGTAGGTCAGTATCTTGAGTGTATTCTAGTGGCTTAGGAGAAGTGAGAGAGTTCGTTAAAATCTCATAAAATCCCTGTGCTGCTAAAGAATCACCAATTTTATTTTGAATAATATGATCTGCCTTTGGGTCTGTATAAGCGATGGAAGCATTTATCTTTTTTGAGAAATGAATATTGTTGTACCCATAAACCCTTAAAATTTCTTCAATAACGTCTACTTCTCTTTGAACGTCTACCCTGTAAAAAGGAATGGTTAACCCCAGACCAGAGTCTGTTACATTATTCACACGTATTTCTAGTGAGCTCAAAATACTCTTAATAGTATCTGTAGGGATTTCCTCTCCTATGAGCGAATATATTCTCTTAAAGGTTAAAAACACTTGGTGATTTTCCTCTTTTTTCGGGTATAGATCTACAATGTCAGAACTTATTTGTCCCCCTGCTAATTCTTTAATGAGCAGCGCTGCTCTTTTTAAAGATTCTTCTACAAGGTTAATATCTATACCTCGTTCAAACCTAAAAGAAGCATCTGTACTCAATCCATGCCTCTTGGCAGATTTTCTGATGGAAACAGGATTAAAATAGGCAGATTCTAGAAAAATAGCTGAAGTTTTTTCGGTCACTCCTGAATCTTGCCCTCCAAAAACACCCGCTAGACAGAGGGGTTTTTTTACGTCACAAATCATTAAATCTTCAGAAGACAACTGTCTTTCAATACCGTCTAGTGTAGTAAACTTAGTCCCTTCCTTAAGTGTTTTAACGACTATTGTTTTTCCTTCAATTTTATCTAAATCAAAAGCGTGTAGTGGTTGTCCTAATTCATGCAGCACATAATTTGTTGCATCTACAACATTGTTTATAGGATTAAGCCCAACAGCTTTAAGCCTGTTTTTTATCCAATCAGGACTTTCCTTTACTGTTAAATCACTAATAGTAATACCAGAATATCGTGGTGCTAATTCTGGTGTGTCTACTTTAACTTGAATAGTAGAAAGCCTATTGTCAACAGAAAACTGCATCACTGAAGGTGTGATAAGTTCTTTAGATACACCTTGTTGTTTTAAACCAGCTTTTAAATCTCTAGCTACACCAAAATGACTCATGGCGTCTGCTCTATTAGGTGTTAATCCAATTTCAATGACCTCATCTCTCACTACATTAAAGACACTGCTGCAAGGGGTACCCTCTTTGAGGTCGTTTTCTAAAATTAAAATACCATCATGACTTTGTCCTAAACCTAGTTCATTTTCAGAACAAAGCATACCATGGCTTTCTTCTCCTCTAATTTTCCCTTTTTTTATGACCCAAGCTTCTCCTTCTGGAGTGTATAGTGTAGTGCCAATTGTGGCTACTGCAACTTTAATTCCCTTGGTAACGTTAGGAGCGCCACATACAATTTGTAAGGTGGTGTCGTTTCCTATAGCTACTTTAGTTAACTGTAATTTGTCTGCGTTAGGATGTTTTTCACAACTCAGTACATGTCCCACTACAACACCTTGTAGCCCTCCTTTAATAGATTCAAAAGGTACTACGCCCTCTACTTCGAGGCCTAAATCTGTCAATAATTGTGATGTTTTTTCTACATTCCAATCAGTTGCAATAAATTCTTTAAGCCAGTTGTATGATATTTTCATAGTAGTGTAATAATAAAGCCACAAATATAAACATTGCAACTTATAGGGGTCCTATGTAAATCTATAAAAATATAAGAATTTGTTGCATTTGAGCCCCTGATTTTTTATGAATAACTAACTCTGGGCTCATTAAATATAAAAAACGATTGATCTAAATAATGGTAGATTTTCCTAGATCTATATTCTCGTCATTCAACACTCCTATGTCTTCTGAATCAATAATAGCAGCAGCCAAATAATCCCCTAATTGGTCACAGTTAATGCCTTTTGGTAGCCGGTCCGAGCAAGTAAACATAGCTCTTTCACCTGCACTATTAACAGCCATTTGAATGGCTCCAGCTTCTTCCTGCAGCCCAAATCTAGAGAGTAGTAATGCCAATGAATAAATTAGAGGGATAGGGTTGCTCTTGTTCTTAAGCGAAGGGTGTATTTCCTCTAATGGTTCAAAAAGATTTACGCCAATTCCCATATGACCACATGGAAGTAGGCTGGCTAGTCCAAATAAATTATTATTTAAACTGTTGACAATATTTCCATGTGCGCGATCGGTAAAAATACAATCTAAGTCTTCAGGGGTTTTCAATACAGTTTGTATGATTACAGAAATATCACACATAAATGTTTTAACCATGGGGTAACTAGGGGCAATCTCAGCGACAGATTTTTCCCAAATAGATTTTTTATAAGGCCCTTCAGGTATGGCTATATGTAATTTTTGATTTCTATTCTTGGCGGTCTTAAAAGCCAAATGAAACAGTTGATTTACACTTTGAATATTAGAGTGAAAGCTATCTACACCAGACTTAGTAGCCATTTCTACAGCTGCATACTTTCCTGCTTTAAGTGCAGAAAAAACCACAATATCTACATTTTTATCCGAAGCATATTCCCCTATATTAACTTGTTTCGGGAAGGGAAGAGTAGGCAAAACACTTGCATAACAATCAAAAATATCAAGTGTGTTAGTTTTAACAGCTTCTTTTGAAATGTGATATCCATTTTTTGAAACAGGAAACGCACTTAATATAGCATCTGAATTTTTACAACTATTTATGGTTGCTTGGTCTAATAGTGCCAAGTTGTTTCTAAACTCAGGGGTAAAAGTATGTATCGTAAAAAGATGGTTGTAGTTTTCTTCAATAGCGCGAATACATTTAACCACCTGATTCATAGCGGTGTTTTCTTCTCCTTGATGTGTTAAAAGCGCTACCTTTAAGTTCATAAATTTCCAGTAATTAACAGCACCTTAAAATTCAAATCCTGATTGAGCCATAATTTCGTGAATGCCTTCATCTGTGACCTCTTTATGAGAATCTGCATAATCCAAAAACAAGGCGTAAATTTTATCTAATTGTATTTTGGTCAGCTCATAGCCCACATTTTTTGATCTATAAGCCAAAGCAGCCCTGCCACTTCTGGCAGTTAAAACAATGGAAGATTCTGTGACGCCTACTTCAGCAGGGTCAATAATTTCGTAAGTCTCCCTATTTTTAATGACACCATCTTGATGAATTCCAGAACTGTGAGCAAACGCATTGGCACCAACAATAGCCTTGTTAGGCTGAACCATCATCCCCATATTTCTAGAAACCATTATACTAGTGTCATTGAGTAGCTGGCTGTTAATATTAGTATCTAACATTAAATTTGGGTGCTGTCTCATAATCATCACTACTTCTTCTAGTGCAGTATTTCCAGCCCTTTCTCCAATGCCATTTATAGTACACTCAATCTGTCTTGCCCCATTTTGGATTCCGGCAATGGCATTCGCAGTAGCCAACCCAAGGTCATTGTGACAATGGCAAGATAAAACTGCTTTGTGAATACCCGTGACATGCTCCTTTAAATATTTAATTTTAGCGCCGTATTCCTCAGGCAAACAATATCCGGTGGTGTCGGGAATATTAAGTACCGTAGCACCAGCTTTAATGGCAGCTTCACATACCCTAGCCAAAAACTCATTGTCTGTTCTACCAGCATCCTCAGCATAAAACTCAACATCTTCTACAAAAGTTTTGGCATAAGAAACGGCGGCAACAGCCCTTTCAATAATGGCATCTCTATTGGAATTGAATTTGAATTTTATATGTGAATCAGACGTACCAATACCGGTATGAATTCTAGGCTTTTTAGCATGTTTAAGTGCTTGTGCAGCTACTTCAATATCTTTTCTAACAGCTCTTGTCAATCCACAGACAGAAGCATTTTTTACCAATTTTGATATTAAATTAACTGAATTAAAATCACCAGGTGAAGACACAGGGAAGCCAGCTTCAATAATATCTACACCTAATTCGTCTAGTCTCGCAGCTATTTCTAGTTTTTGAGGGGTGTCTAATTTACAACCAGGAACCTGTTCGCCGTCTCTCAAAGTGGTGTCAAAAATAAATACCTTGTCTTTACTCATTATATTTCCGTAATTTGGTCTTACTAACGAAGATAATAATTGCTAGTGAGTAAACCGAATTTTAGTATTTGTTTTACAATACACAGTGCCCATAGACCTTTGTTAAGTTACTTATATACAATAGATTAGTACTTTAATAATACGATGACAAATCTGCATAAAGACCCTTTATTTGTTTTAGTTAAATCACTTTCAAAATCTGAAAAAAGACAATTCAAACTTTATGTAGGTAGATTGGGTGTAAACACAGATGCAAAATTTTTGGCCTTATTCAATCTTTTAGATCGCGCAAAGCAATATGAAGAAGCCGTAATTCTAGAGAGTGGCATTGTCAAAAAAACCCAATTATCTAATTTAAAAGCGCATTTATACAAGCAAATATTAATATCGTTAAGACTGAATCCAGTCAATCAAAATATTAGGGTTCAGTTAAGAGAGCAACTGGATTTCGCGACCATTTTGTATCAAAAAGGGTTGTACAAACAGAGTTTAAAAATATTAGAGAAAGCCAAGACACTCGCTATTGAGCAACAAGAAAAAAATATCGCTTATGAGATAGTTGAGTTAGAAAAAGTCATAGAAACCCAATATATTACTAGGAGTATTCCAGACAGAGCACAAGAATTGGTCACACAGTCTAGCCGGCTGTCTTTTGAAAACAATATGGCTAGCAAATTGTCTAATTTGTCCTTAGAATTATATGCTATGATGCTTAAAGTGGGCTATGCTAGGTCAGATGAAGACTTGACTAAAATTACTTCTTACTTTCATGAAAATTTACCAGAGCATCACATAGACCAATTGGGTTTTAGAGAAAAACTTTGGTTGTATAAAGCGCATCTTTGGTATAGTTTTCTCACACAAGACTTCCTCTCTAGTTACAAATATGCCAGTAAATGGGTACAGTTATTCGCTGATCAAAAAGATATGATACAATTGCATCCTGTCTTCTATATTAAAGGGAATAACTATTTGTTAGAATCACTTTTCCACGTCAAGTACAGCTCACAGTTTAAAGAGACACTAGACCATATGGAGGCAGTATTGCAGAGTGACTTTTTTCCTAAAAATGACAATATAAGCGCGCTGTCATTTTTGTATTTAAATTCAAATAAATTAAACCTTCATTTTCTGGAAGGTACTTTTAAGCAAGGTTTATATTTAGTCCAAGCCATTAATTATGGTATAGACAAACACCAAGACAGGTTGGACCAACATCACATAATGCTGTTGTATTATAAAATTGCCTGTTTGTTTTTTGGGGTAGGGGATCACAAGAATTGTATTGTTTATTTAAAGAAAATAATTCAAAACAAACACCTCAAAATGCGAGAAGACCTAATGTGTTTTGCCAGGGTGTTGAGCCTTGTGGCTCATTACGAATCTGGGATGGATTATCATTTGGAAATTCAACTTAAAAGTACTTATAAGTTTCTACTAAAGATGAACGACCTTCATGCGGTACAAAAAGAAATGATTGTGTTTTTGAGAAATTTGGGCCAAATATACCCATCTGATTTACAAGATGCATTTAAAAAACTACACACCAAACTCAAGGTTTACGAAGACCATCCTTATGAGAAAAGGGCTTTTTTATATCTAGATATTCTCTCCTGGTTAGAAAGTCATTTAAGTGGTAGGACTGTGGCCGATATTATGAGAGAAAAAGCCTTGTCAAAAATAAGATAAGCCTAGCTTTCAATAAAAAAATAAGCTCAACTAACTCTCACAGGCCGACCAAAGTGCTTCCTTTGGTGTAGGTGCAGTGATAGAAATAGCTGTTTTTTTAACAGGATGTTCAAAGAATAAATGTCTAGCATGCAGGTGAATACTCCCATCAGGGTTAGATCTTGAGGCGCCGTATTTTAAGTCTCCTTTTATACAACAACCTATAGCAGATAATTGCGCCCTAATTTGATGGTGTCTGCCTGTGTATAATTGTATTTCTAAAAGGGTATATCTGTCTAGCTCCTTGATAAGACTGTATTTGAGTTTAGCCAATTTGGCATTTGGAACTTCTTTATTATGGGCGTAGGATTTATTCTGTTTTGTATTGCGAACCATCCAATGCGTCAATGTTTCAGATTCATTTTTTGGGGAAGGTCGTACCAAAGCCCAATATGTTTTATGCGCATCCTGACTGGCAAAAAGCGCATTCATTCTAGGAAGTATTTTCGAAGTTTTCGCAAAAATCACTACTCCAGAAGTGGGTCTGTCTAGTCGGTGGGGCACCCCTAGATAAACATTTCCAGGCTTTTGGTCTCGCTGTTTTATAAAAGCTTTTACCGTTTCACTTAAGGGGGTATCTCCTGTTTTATCTCCTTGTACCAATTCCCCCGCTTTTTTATTAATAGCGATCAGATGGTTGTCTTCGTATAGTATATCTAAAGAATTCAAAAAAAAAGGTTTATAAGGGTTGAAACAGTAAAATTAATAGCCTCAAATAGTAGTATTATTCCTTGACATAAAGTTATTGATGTTGCCTTAATATTGCTCTTGCTCGTTAGGGAAATCGCGATTCTTTATGTCATTTACATAGGATCCAATGGCTTCAGTCATTCCTTGGTATAAGTCCATATATCTCCTTAAAAATCTAGGAGAAAATTCCTTGGTCATTCCCAATAAATCATGAATAACTAAGACCTGTCCGTCAACACCACCACCAGCACCAATACCAATAACCGGTATAGTTAATTGGGCAGCTACTTTTGCTGCGAGAGTGGCGGGTATTTTTTCTAAAACAATTGCAAAGCAACCAAGTCTTTCTAGCAGTAAGGCGTCTTCAATTAATTTTTTTGCCTCTTCTTCCTCCTTTGCTCTAACGGTGTATGTGCCAAATTTATAGATGGATTGTGGGGTTAAACCCAGGTGACCCATGACTGGAATACCCGCATTTAGAATTCTTTTTACAGATTCTTTAATTTCTTCTCCACCTTCTAATTTAACTGCATGACCACCACTTTCTTTCATGATTCGAATGGCAGATCTCAGGGCCTCTTTAGGGTCACTCTGATAACTTCCAAAAGGGATGTCTACAACAACTAAAGCCCTTGAAACAGCTCTAACTACTGAAGAAGCGTGATAAATCATTTGATCTAGAGTAATGGGTAGTGTGGTTTCATGTCCCGCCATGACATTACTGGCAGAATCACCTACCAATATGACGTCTACTTTGGATTGATCTACAATACGAGCCATGGTAAAATCGTATGCAGTAAGCATAGATATTTTTTCCCCATTAGACTTCATCTCGGTGAGAGATTGGACCGTAATTTTCTTATAGTCTTTTTTAGCTACAGACATTTTTAAAGTTTTATGCTATAAAAGTAAGGTGTTTTCTACAAAATACCATTAAATGGTCCTTATTATATCTGGGGAAGTCTCCTTAATTAGCAATCACTCAAAAATACACCAACAGCCAAACCTCCAGTAGAGGTTTCTTTGTATTTACTGCTCATGTCTTTGGCAGTTTCCCACATGGTTTCTACTACTTTATCCAAAGGTATTTTAGCGTTTTCAGGATTGGAGTTTAAAGCGAGTTCCGCAGCATTAATAGCTTTAATGGCACCCATAGAATTTCTTTCAATACAGGGAATTTGAACCAATCCACCAATGGGATCACAGGTCATTCCTAAGTGATGTTCCATGGCTATTTCAGCAGCTATAAGCACTTGCTCAGGAGTTCCGCCTAACAATTCAGTGAGTGCAGCTGCTGCCATGGCAGAGGAAACACCAATTTCTGCTTGACAGCCCCCCATGGCAGCAGAGATAGTAGCTCCTTTTTTGAAAATGCTGCCAATTTCTCCGGCAACCAACAGAAAACGTTTAATTTCATCAAAAGATCCCTGGTGGTTTTCAATGGTCAGATAATACATGAGTACTGCAGGTATTACCCCCGCACTGCCGTTTGTAGGGGCCGTAACAACCCTACCTAAAGCCGCATTTACCTCATTCACTGCTAGTGCAAAACAGCTCACCCATTTTAAGATTTCTCTAAATTTTACGTCTGTTTTTCTAATTTCTTTGAGCCAGCTTTCCTTGTTGTGGTATGTACTTTGCCCTATGAGAGTTAAATGAAGGTCAAAAGCCCTTCTTCTCACGTTTAAGCCCCCTGGTAGCTTACCCTCAGTGTGGCAACCCTCGTACATACAAGCCAACATGACGTTCCATATATCATGAATTCCTTGATCAATTTCAACGTCCGACCTCAAAGACCTTTCGTTTTCTAGCACTAAAGCAGAAATAGATAGGTTGCTGTCTTTACAATAAGCCAATAATTCTCTTCCTTTCTCAACAGGATAGGGGAAACTATTAAATTGAACTTCATTTTCCTTGGCATTTTCTAAGGCTTCTTTAACTACAAAACCACCCCCAATAGAATAATAGGTTTCACTATGAACTGCTCCATTTACTGTGGTAGCAAGAAATTTCATGCCATTGGCATGAAAAGGCAAAAAATCCTTTTCGAATACTAAATCTGATTCAGGATTAAAATGAATCGGAAACATCCCGTTGAGTAGCAGAGATTTGTTTGCCTTTATGGCTGCAATAGCAGCCGGAATTTCTTCCGTGGGAATGTGCACAGGATCATAACCAGATAGGCCTAGCATTAGAGCGTAATCTGTAGCATGGCCCTTACCGGTCAGTGAGAGTGAACCATATATGGATACCCTTATATGGGTTATTTGTGAAAGATTGGTCTTTTCTGATAACTCAGAAAGCCACCTTTCGGCAGCACGCCATGGACCTAAGGTATGAGAACTAGAAGGCCCCACGCCAATTTTTAACATATCAAAAATACTGATGCACTCCATAGGCATACATTCAATTGGTTCACTGTCTTTTGAACATTACAAAGATATGTTTTGTTTCAATGATTTTTTAGCCAAAGTGTAAATGAATCTGCAGGATCCTTAAGTATTTTTTAGGATGCTACAGATTCATATTGTACTTGCTATAACATAACCCTTCCGTAAAAAGTATAATTCAATCCCACCCTTTTTGACAGATTTCTATGGGTTTTTATGTCAATAAGTTACCATTTTTAATGGTTTACAAACATAAAACTGTCAGCTTGTCAGCAATTTTATCATGGCATAATACTTGAAATAGGGTTGGGGAACCTTAAAAGGATTGCAAACAAAATAAATATATTGACATGAGTAAAATTATCGGAATAGATTTAGGAACAACAAACTCTTGTGTTTCCGTAATGGAGGGTAATGAGCCTGTTGTAATTCCAAACGCTGAGGGAAAAAGAACAACTCCTTCTGTAATAGCCTTTGTAGAAGGTGGTGAAATTAAAGTAGGAGATCCTGCTAAAAGACAAGCAGTGACCAACCCTCACAAAACCATCTATTCTATTAAGAGATTTATGGGGAATAAATTCTCAGAATCTAGTAAAGAAGCTGGACGTGTGCCTTACAAAGTACTAAAAGGAGACAACGACACGCCTAGAGTAGACATTGACGGACGTTTATACACACCGCAAGAATTGTCTGCTATGATTCTTCAAAAAATGAAAAAGACCGCTGAGGACTACCTTGGTCAGTCTGTGTCTAGAGCTGTGATTACAGTTCCAGCATATTTTAATGACGCCCAAAGGCAAGCGACCAAAGAAGCAGGTGAAATTGCTGGTTTAACCGTTGAGCGTATTATTAACGAGCCTACTGCAGCCTCTTTGGCTTACGGTTTGGATAAAAAAGATGTAGAACAAAAAATAGTTGTTTTCGATTTCGGTGGAGGAACTCATGATGTTTCTATCCTAGAATTAGGAGATGGTGTTTTTGAAGTTTTAGCGACTGATGGAGATACACACTTAGGTGGAGACGACGTAGACCAGAAAATCATTGATTGGATGGCAGACGAGTTTAAGTCAGAAGAGAGCATTGACCTTAGAGAAGACGCTATGGCACTTCAAAGATTGAGAGAAGCTGCTGAGAAAGCTAAGATTGAATTATCTTCTTCTGCTCAGACAGAAATTAACCTTCCTTATGTAACTGCTACTGCTTCAGGACCTAAACACTTAGTGAGAACCCTGACCAAAGCGAAGTTTGACCAATTAATTGCAGACTTAGTAAAAAGAACTATAGCCCCTTGTGAGTCTGCCCTTAAAGCGGCTGGCTTATCTAAAAGTGATATAGATGAAATTATCTTAGTGGGAGGTTCTACAAGAATTCCAGCGGTTCAAGAGGCTGTTGAGGCATTCTTTGGAAAGAAACCTTCTAAAGGGGTTAACCCAGATGAGGTTGTTGCCGTTGGTGCAGCCATTCAAGGAGGAGTATTAACTGGAGATGTTAAAGATGTATTATTGTTAGATGTAACACCACTTTCATTAGGTATTGAAACTATGGGAGGTGTTTTAACCAAGCTTATAGAATCTAATACGACCATTCCTACAAAGAAATCGCAAGTTTTCTCTACTGCTGCAGACAATCAGCCATCGGTTGAAATACATGTATTGCAAGGAGAAAGACCTATGGCTACAGACAATAAAACCATCGGTAGATTCCATTTAGACGGTATTCCACCTGCACAGCGTGGTACACCTCAAATTGAAGTAACTTTCGATATTGATGCTAATGGTATTATTAAAGTATCTGCTACAGATAAAGCGACCAATAAAACTCAAGACATTAGAATAGAAGCTTCTTCAGGTTTAACCGAAGAGGAAATCAAGAAAATGAAAGCAGAGGCAGAGGCCAATGCAGAGTCTGACAAGAAAGCTAAAGAAACAGTAGACAAACTCAATGAGGCAGACGGAATGATCTTCCAGACAGAGAAGCAACTCAAAGAATTTGGGGAAAAGCTTTCAGAAGATAAAAAAGCGCCAATTGAGGCTGCTTTAGAGGAGCTTAAAAAAGCTTTTGAAACTAAAGACTTGGAACAAATCACGCCAGCTTTAGACAAAATTAACGAGGCTTGGAAAGCTGCTTCTGAAGAAATGTACAAAGCTCAGGCAGAAGCTGGTGCTGCAGGTGGAGACGCTGGTGCAGCTGGTGCTCAGCCTAATGCGGGTGCAGACGCAGATAATGTAGAAGATGTAGATTTTGAAGAAGTAAAATAATTACTTTTCATTCACACTATAAAAAGGCAGCCTTTCGGCTGCCTTTTTTTTTGTTGAATACACTACCTTTATAGCATGCAATGTTATTTTAGATGGTCTTTTTTTATAGGGTTTCTTTTTGCCCATATGCTGGTATGGTCTCAAGAAATAATCACTTATGACCGATCAGATTTTGATTTAAAAGGTCCTGTGAAATCGTGTTTTGTATTTACTAAATACGGCCAAGAGCAATATCTGTTTAATAGATCAGGACAATTGGTGCAAGCAGCTACAGTTTTTGGCGAAAATGATAGTGAGACTACCTATTACAAATATGAAAAAGAAAAACTGGTAGAACGAAGGGTAGAAAATTATGTCAATGGAGCATTAGACAAAACCACTTCAATGGCTAATTTTTATAGTTATGACAGCCTACCACAACTTAAAATCAAAGAGAAAATTATTGGTTATGATAGGACTTTTGTAGCGCAATTTAATTATCGCTATGACAGTATTGGGCAGTTAACCAGAGTGGTGAGAACAAATACACAGGGTCGTTTTATTACTTTAATTAGCCATGAGTGGGATTCTTTACGCACCCAAAAATCTACCGCTTATTGGCAAGACAGTGTGCCTTTAAAACAAGTAGATTCTATTTTCTTTAAGGCTGGTGGAACTTTGACCCAGTTGAACATAAAGGAATTTGACAACGGAATTCCCAGCTCCATGGAACAACGAATGTTCAATAAAAAGGGCTTAGAAATTGAACTTCACAATACTATTTATATAGAAAAAGACAGTTTGTATCTCCCTAAGAAGGCATCGTCCGTAAGGACAAAATACAACA
>Ga0209138_1000181_pt1 | contig 65542 bp, 58 predicted proteins | sample SaaInl3SG_22_DNA_FD_184645 | JGI IMG/M metagenome (GOLD analysis project Ga0209138, IMG submission 184645) | Marine microbial communities from expanding oxygen minimum zones in the Saanich Inlet - ESP_153SG_22_DNA (SPAdes) (version 2) | ecosystem: Environmental > Aquatic > Marine > Intertidal...
GCCTCTGTACACCAAAAACATCCGCTAGCAAAGTAAATTTTCTCTTTCATAATCTTTATTTTGCGTGAAGTTACATCACACTAATGATTTTAAAAGGTCAAAATCTATTTAAGCATTACGATAACAAACCTGTTTTAAACGGTGTTTCGATTGTTGTCAAGAAAGCTGAAATTATTGCAATTACAGGTGCTTCAGGAGCGGGTAAAACTACCCTTCTAAATATCTTAAGTGGTTTAGAACCTCCTGACTATCGATCTGATTCAAGCCTGACTCTATTAGAGAGTGATCTTTTAAGCTGTTCTGAAAAGACCAAATCGATGTATCGAAACAAGCACATGGGCTTTGTATTTCAATTTCATGGGTTGCTTGACGAGTTTAGCGCTTTTGAAAACGTATTGCTACCCGGAAAAATTGCTGGTCAAGACAACAAGATATTAGAAGAACGTGCTCAAAGTTTATTACAAAAATTGAATGTTTTAGAACAGAAAGATCAGAAGCCTGCAACGCTTTCTGGCGGAGAAAGGCAAAGAATTGCTGTGGCTAGATCACTGATTAATCAACCTTCTATTGTCTTCGCCGATGAACCTAGTGGCAACTTGGATTCAATAAATGCAAGTCAACTTTTCGATATGTTTTCGGAACTTCGTGAGTTAACAGGTACGGCCTTTTTAATGGTTACTCATGATAAAAATTTGGCGGCTAAAGCTGATCGTATGATAAATCTTGAAAATGGCCAGATTATCTAAAAGAGAATTAAAGCAGTATCTCGATGAAAAAGCTGCGCAATATGAATCACCTGAATTTTTAGAAACTGATCCTTTGGGAGTGGTTCATAGAGCTGATAGTAAACAAGATAAAGAAATACTCGGTTTACTGACCGCACTGATTGCTTGGGGTAATCGAAAGTCGATTATTAACAATGCCGAGAAAATCTTTGAAATTCTTGAAGGTCAACCCCATCATTTTCTCTTAGAACATACCTCTGATGAAATTGAACGTTTAACCAAAGGATTTGTTCATAGAACCTTTAATGATCGTGATTTAGCCTTTTTACTTATCCGGCTTAAAGATTATTACAATACCAATAATAGCTTAGAGTCTTTATTTCAGACCGATACCCCCTTCTTGAATTCGGGAATATCCAATTTTAGGAATTTTATTTTGAGGGTTCCTCATGAGAGCCGCTTCGAAAAGCATCTTGCAGACCCTTCTAAGGGTTCAGCTGCGAAACGAATACATCTTTATTTACGATGGATGGTTAGACCTAATCTAAAAGGAGTTGATTTTGGAATTTGGAACAAAATCGATACCGCTCAATTATCTTGCCCTTTGGATGTTCATACCGCTCGAATCGCAAAAAAATTAGGATTACTTAAAAGGAAACAGAATGACGCAAAGGCATTAGAGGAATTGGATACAAATCTAAGGGTATTTAACCCCATTGATCCTATTAAATACGATTTTGCTCTTTTTGGAATTGGTGCCTTTGAACAGTTTTAGTACTTTAATTCAATTAAATCATTAATACAATGAAAAAACTCTTTGTCTTTGGTTTTATCCTTAGTTCTATGGGATTAATCGGCCAACGCAGTCTTCCTTCAGATACACTGATGGTTAAAGAAGATCGAATTCGAATCGGCAATTCTTGGTTAGAATATACCGTAGAAGTAGGCACCCAACCGGTATGGGATACCGATGGCAGTGAAATCGCGTATTTGCAATACACTTATTACCAGAAGAAGGCCGAGAAGCAAGAAACCAAAGAAACAAGACCACTAATCATGAGTTTCAATGGAGGTCCTGGGTCTGGATCGGTTTGGATGCATCTCGCTTACACAGGTCCTAAAGTACTAACGATTGATGACGAAGGTTTTCCAGTACAACCCTATGGAGTAAAAGATAATCCTAATACGGTTCTAACGGATGCAGATATTGTTTTTATTAATCCTGTAAATACGGGTTACTCAAGAACTATCCCTCTAGATCCAAAACAAGTTGATCGTTCAAAATTCTTCGGTATTGATGCTGATATCACCTATCTAGCAGAGTGGTTGAATACCTTCGTAACAAGACATAACAAATGGCGTGCGCCAAAATATATCATTGGTGAAAGTTATGGCGGAACCCGTGTAATGGGCTTAGCCCGAACCCTTCAAGAGTCACAATGGATGTATCTAAATGGCGTAATCATGGTTAGCCCTGCAGACTATCAGGTGCTACGTGTTGGGGGCCCGGTGTCAGAAGCTTTAAATGTCCCCTACTACACGGCTGCTGCACATTATCACAATAAATTACAAGGCGGTTTAAATGAATTGGAGTTAACAGAAGCCTTGAAGAAATCTGAAGACTTCACCTTGAACACCTTAATTCCTGCACTTGCTAAAGGTGGGTCTTTAAAGGGAAGCGAACGTCAAAAAATCACGGAAGACTTAGCTCAATTTTCTGGACTAAGCGTATCTGAAGTTGCAGGACTAAATCTGAGTATACCGACCTCCTATTTTTGGAAAAATTTGCTCAAAGAGGAGGGCTTTACCGTTGGGCGATTAGATAGTCGATATAAAGGAATCGACAAAGAAAAAGTTGGGATGAGACCTGACTACAATTCAGAACTTACTTCATGGCTTCATAGTTTTACACCAGCAGTAAATTATTATTACAATGAAGTTCTAGGGTTCAGAACCGATGTGAAGTACAATATGTTCGGCCCGGTAAGACCTTGGGAAGACGATCGTGTAAATACGAGAGAGGACTTAGGGATTGCAATGGCTGAAAACCCATACTTAAAAGTGCTTTGTCAATCAGGATATTATGACGGTGCCACTACCTATTTCAATGCAAAATATACCTTGTGGCAAATTGATCCCAGTGGACAATTTAGTGATCGCTTTAGTTTTAAAGGTTACGAATCTGGACATATGATGTATTTAAGAGCAGCAGATTTGAAGTCTGCGAATGACGATTTAAAAGCTTTTATAAAAGAAAGCGCTGTAGGTTCGAAATCAGCCAAATACTAAGGCTGATTTATTTCCTAAATTTGTACTAAATCATCTCCATGAAGGATTATTTATTAAAAGGTGTTACCCTAGTCGAAACAGGACATCCCTTAAACAATCAAATCGTAGATATTAAAATACAAGGAGAGGTTATTACTGAAATTGGTAGCGACCTAGATGTTAACGCTGAAGAAGTAATTAATCTTTCGGGGCAAATGGTAAGTAGCGGTTGGATTGATGCTGAGATAGCTCTTAGCGAACCAGGCTACGAGTCAAAGGGTAAACTTTTAGATGATTTATCCAGCATTTCGAAAAACGGATTTACGCATATAGGTTTATTACCAAATACACTTCCACTACCTGATAAGGGAAGCGCGTTATCCTTCTTTAATCAATATAAGTATCTGCCAGTAAGTATATTACCCTTTGGCACCTTGAGTTTGGATAGTATTGGTGAAGAACTGGCTGAACTCTATGATTTGAAACAATCTGGAGCCATTGTGTACGTCGATTATAAAAAGGGGATTACCAATACGGGGCTAATGAAATTGGCGCTTCAGTACACACAACCCTTTAACGGAATTGTTGGAGTTTTCCCTTGTGACCATTATTTAAAAGGTAAAGGAGTAGTACGTGAAGGTATAACTAGTACCCGATTAGGTTTAAAAGGAATCCCATCTATCGCAGAATCGATACGCATTCAAAGAGATTTAGAGTTGCTGAGATACACCGGTGGTAAAATTCACTTTATGGGGGTCTCCACTTCTGAATCAGTTGAACTTATTCGAGAAGCTAAACAAAAAGGTCTAAGCGTGACTGCTAGTGTGAGTATCGGTAATCTCTATTTCAATGACGAAAAATTGGAAGGTTTTGATTCTAGGTATAAATTGAATCCACCATTGGCTAACGAAGAAACCAGATTAAAACTTATTGATGCACTCATGGAGGGTACGATAGATATCGTTGTATCGGATCATTTTAATTGTAGCACCGAAGAAAAGAATTTAGAGTTTGATCTGGCAGAATTTGGCTCAAAAACAAAAGATTACCTCTTCCCTGCCCTCTCTAAACTTGTTGGTGTCCAAAAAGCCGTTGAAATCCTCTGCAGAGGATACCAATTATTCCAACTCCCTACCCCAAACATTAAAGAAGGCTCACTGGCTAACCTAAGTTTCTTTGCTACCGACCAGTCCCATACCGCTATTGAAAAGGATCCTCAAACCGAACTTTTTTACGGTGAATCTTTTGAAAACATTGGCACTGGAAGTTTTTTCAAAGGGATGCTTACATTGAGATAATTCTTATGGAGCACCTACACTACCTTCTTAAATCCTCTGAAGGGCCTTCAAAGGATTGCATTGTCCTACTTCATGGTTATGGCAGTTCAGAAGAGGATCTTTTTGGTTTTGCAAGGTATTTACCAAAGCATTTAACCGTATTTTCTCTACGAGCGCCCTATTCAACAGGATTTTCCGGTTTTGCTTGGTATGCAATTACTTTCGAGGCAGATGGCACAAAATGGAACGATATTAAACAAGCTGAAGACTCTATAAAAACGATCAAAACAGAAGTTGACTTTCTTAGAAAGAAGTATAATTTAACGGGGAAAGTGCACCTGCTTGGATTTAGCCAAGGATGCATACTTAGTCTCGCCTTAAGTTACCATTACCCAGACTATTTTCATTCGATTATTGGGCTGAGTGGCTATTTAAATGAAGAGATTCTTCCTTCAGAAATAAAATCTTTGCCAAACACCCATTTCTATCTCTCACACGGCATTGAAGATCAAGTAATTCCTGTAGAATGGTCTCAACACTCTGCAGAGAAAATGAAGCGTCAAGGTTTGACGGTTGATTATCATAATTACCCTACTGGCCATCAAGTTCATCCCGATAATTTTCGCGACTTTCTCAAATTTATAAACTCACAGGCCTAGCGAGCTTCGCATTTTTCTAGCTGATAGGTTAATTGCTCTAATTTTCGTTGATAGTTAACAGCTAGAAAAATTAGGATGATTAATGTGAAGAAAAATAAATATCTAAAAATACTCTTACTCATTACTTTCGAATTCTAGTTTTAGGTTGTCATAAGCTAAGAAAAAACCTTCGGGCAAATCAATAGATACCTCACTATGAAAACCCATCGTATGACTAATATGTGTGAAATACGTTCTTTTCGCACCTATTCGTTTCCCCAAATCAATAGCTTCGCTTAAAGACAGATGAGAATGGTGCGACTCATGTCGTAATGCATTAATAATCAATACATCTAAGTGTTCTAATAACTCAATTTGATCCTCAGAAATATACTTGATATCTGTAATATAGGCCAAACGACCCATTCTAAATCCTAATACCTGCATTCCGGCGTGATCTACTTCGATAGGTAAAAACTTGAATTCCTTCACTTCAAAAGGAACGTTTTTTACGATGTAATTTTTAGTTATCTCAGGAACTCCAGGATACTGATAATTTTCATCGAATATATAATCGAAACGTTGAGATAAGGCCTTAAAAACCTTTTCGGTAGCATAAAACTGCATATCTCCCTGCCTAAAAAAGAAAGGTCTAATATCATCTAAACCCATCGTATGATCTGCATGTTCGTGGGTAATAAGCACTGCGTCCAACCGTTTTACCGGGTTCTTAAGAAGTTGTTGTCGAAAATCTGGCCCACAATCGATAATTACATTGGTTTCAGCACCTTCAATTAAAACAGAACTGCGCAGTCTTTTATCTTTGTTATCCGCACTTAGACAGACCGGATGATCACTTCCAATCACGGGAATTCCTTGAGAAGTTCCGGTTCCTAAAAATGTTAATGTAATACTGCCTTTCACACCCTAAAATTAGCGTTAAATTTCCAAGCATTCACTCGATTACTTGTTACCTTTGTAACGTTAGCTGTATAAATCATGAGTAAAATTGTTTTTCGAGAAAGTGAGTACGAAGTAGTCCCTTCTATACAGGATAAGACCCTTCGAATTAACCTAAACAAAGATATTTACGGTTCATTCGCTGAGATTGGTGCAGGACAAGAGACTGCACGCCATTTTTTCAGAGCAGGAGGTGCTTCTGGAACTATTGCCAAGGCAATGAGTGCTTATGATAAATCATTCAGCGACGCTATTTATGGTACCGAACACGACGGGAGATATGTGACAGAATCTCGACTTCGAAAAATGCTCTCCCACGAAACGAATCTACTCGAAGAGCGTATTGATAAATCTCAGAATTCTGATTATCTCTTTTTCACTTATGCTAATACGGTAGCAACCATCGATTTCTCAAAACGGTACAAAGGTCATGGTTGGTTAGGAATTAAATTTCAACTTGAACCGAATCAAAAAGTGTACAATGAAATCATTTTGCACGTTCGTTTCAAACAAAATGAAGCAAGATTACAGCAAGAAACATGTGGTATTGTAGGCGTTAATTTGATCTACGGTGCATTTTACAAGCATTACGAGCCAAAAAAACTACTTAAATATCTTTACGACCATATTGACAAAGACACCTTAGAGATTGACATGATTAATTTCTCTGGTCCTCATTTTGAACAGGTAGACAATCGATTAATGAGTTTACAGCTGATCAAAAACAATATGACTGAAGCGGTCATGTTTGGTCCAGATGGTAATAACCTATTACCTGCCGCTTTACTTTACAAGAAAAACATTCTCGCATTACGTGGTAGTTTTAGACCGGTTACTCGAGTCAATATCGATATGTTGAATAAATCGAGTAAGATTTTCATGAGCGAGGAAAAGGTAAATCAAAAGAATACCGAGGTAATTTTCGAAATTACTCTTGATAACCTTAAAGCCCATGGGGATATCGATGAGAAAGATTTTCTAGCTCGAGCAGAACTATTAAGTTCTCTGGGGCACACTGTGATGATTTCAAAGTTTCAAGAATACTATAAACTGGTTGAATATTTCCACAAGTACACAAAAAACCGCATTGGTTTGACTATGGGGCTTAACAACCTTATTGATGTTTTTGACGAGAAGTATTATCGCCACTTAAGTGGAGGAATTCTAGAGGCATTTGGAAAGTTATTCTTCAAGAATGTAAAGGTCTATCTCTATCCTATGAAAGACCCTAGTACTGGGGCTATTTTAAATAGTGACAATATCAAGGTTCACCCTCGAATGAAAGACCTCTATAAATTCTTTAAGCACAACGGTAAAGTGAAGGATATCGAAGATTTCGATGAGAGAAACTTAGACATTTTCTCAAGAGAAATACTTCAAAAAATTGCTGATAATCAACCGGGATGGGAGGAGATGCTGCCGGAAGGAATTGCAGATATTATTAAAGAAAAAAATCTCTTCAAAAACATTAAAGTTTCAGAAGAAATTTTCCCCTACAAGAATATTCTATCCTAAGAGTTCAAGAATTTGATCCGCGTGATCTTTGGTTCTGACCTTATTGATTACGTGACTAACGATTCCATCAGCATCAATAATAAAGGTGGTTCGATGAAGCCCATCGTATTCTTTCCCCATGAACTTTTTAGGCCCCCATACGCCATAGGCATCAATTAAATGATGTTCGGTATCCGCAAGTAAATCATAGGTGAAAGCATATTTTTCCTTGAACTTCATTTGTTTTGCAGGAGTATCTTCGCTTACCCCGAAAATCTCAAATCCTTTTTTCCTTAATTCTGAAAATTTATCATTTAAACTGCATGCTTCGGCAGTACATCCTGGGGTACTTGCTCTAGGGTAAAAGAAAAGTATATAAGCCTTTCCTTTTAGGTCAGAACTTTGTACGAGATTTTCATTTTGATTTAAAACCTGAAATTCAGGAGCCTTATCTCCTACTTTAAGTGTATTCATAACTATTTTTGTTATAAAGTTACCGATTTATGACTAAGAGTGAAAAAGTGAATTTCTGTATGGAAACCCTTGTTAAATTATATCCTGAAATTCCTATACCTCTTGATCACAAAGACCCCTACACTTTATTAGTTGCTGTTCTGCTATCAGCACAAAGTACGGATGTACGTGTTAATCAGATTACCCCACTCCTTTTCGAACGAGCAGATAACCCATACGATATGGTAAAGATGAGCGTTGAAGAAATAAGAGAGATAATTAGACCGGTTGGGTTATCTCCTATGAAATCGAAAGGAATACACGGATTATCTCAAATTCTCATCGATAAGTACCAAGGTGAAGTACCCAATGATTTAGAGGCATTAGAACAATTACCTGCTGTTGGTCATAAAACAGCAAGTGTAGTGGTTTCACAAGCCTTCGGAGTACCAGCCTTCCCTGTTGATACACATATTCATCGATTAATGTATCGTTGGGGTTTCTCAAACGGCAAGAATGTCGTTCAAACGGAAAGAGACGCAAAGCGCCTTTTCCCTAAAGATAAATGGAACGATCTCCATCTACAGATTATTTGGTACGGTCGCGAATACTCTCCGGCTCGAGGATGGAATTTAGAGAAAGACATTATCACTAAGACGATCGGCAGAAAATCAGTCATTAATCAGTATTTAAAGTCTAAGTATTGAAAGCTAGTCACATACACATCAAAGGAGCGCGACTTCATAATTTGAAAAATATCGATGTACGTATACCTCGCAATAGTTTTACCGTTATCACTGGCTTATCGGGTTCTGGTAAATCATCTTTAGCCTTTGACACCCTTTATGCTGAAGGACAACGTAGATATGTGGAAAGTTTATCAAGTTATGCACGACAATTTTTAGGAAAGTTAGATAAACCTAAGGTAGATCATATAACCGGTATAGCCCCAGCAATTGCCATTGAACAAAAGGTGACCAACTCAAATCCCCGTTCAATTGTCGGATCGACTACAGAAATTTACGACTACTTAAAACTTTTATACGCAAGGATAGGCAAAACCTATTCTCCTATTTCTGGAGAACTTGTCAAACGAGATTCAGTTTCTGACGTTGTTGAGTTCGTAATTTCCCAGGAGGAGGGCTCTAAATGGCTACTAATTGCACCAATACACACTGGTGAGAAAAGAGAGGCTCATAAACTTGCTCAATTATATTCAGAAGCAGGTTTTGCTCGGGTAAAGTTCAATGATAAGGTTTATCGAATTGATCAACTACCTGAAGATTTTAAAGGAGATTTCGAATTAGTAGTCGACCGAATTATCGTCAGAAAAGAAGATGAAGATTTTAAAAATCGCCTTTCAGCGGCGGTTGACAACGCTTTCTTCGAAGGTAAAGGTACCTTACACATTGAATCGATCGATACTGATTTGAAACAGATATTCAACGATCGTTTCGAAAAGGATGGTATAACCTTCGATCAGCCCAGTATACATCTATTTAGCTTCAATAATCCATTAGGGGCTTGTAAAAAATGTGAAGGATACGGCGATTTAATTGGCATTGACCCTACCCTTGTAATTCCTAATACCGGCTTGTCAATTTATGAAGGAGCTATTGCTCCATGGAACACCGATCGATTTATAAGATATAAGGATAAGCTTATAGCTAAAGCTGCATCCGTTGGTATCTCCATCCACAAGCCTTGGTTTGAACTCAGCGATGAAACGAAATTAATTATTTGGAAAGAACGAAAGTTATTTACAGGCATCGGTGCGTTTTTCGAGAAAATCGAAGAAAAAAACTATAAAATTCAAAACCGTGTACTTCTTTCTAGATACCGCGGGAGATCAGAGTGTCCAGAATGTGAAGGCAAGCGTCTTCGCAAAGAAGCTTCTTACGTAAAAGTTGCGGATAAAAGTATTGCAGAGTTACTACTAATGCCTGCTGAGGACTTGCTAGATTGGATAAAGAGCCTCAATATAAACAAACATGATAAAGCGATATCAGACCGAATTATTATCGAGATTACTTCTAGATTAGCGTACTTGGTTAAGGTAGGATTGGGCTACTTAACCCTAAACAGAAAATCGAGTACATTATCAGGTGGTGAAAGCCAGCGTATACACCTTGCTAATGCTATAGGAAGTAGCCTTGTGGGATCCATGTATATTCTTGATGAACCTACCATTGGTCTACACTCGAAAGACACTCATCAAATCATTGAAGTCCTGCAAGACCTTAGAGATTTAGGAAACACCGTGATTTTAGTGGAGCATGATGAGGATATTATGAAGTCAGCCGATTATCTCATCGATATTGGACCATTAGCGGGCAGCCTAGGAGGTGAGGTTGTAGCGGAAGGAACGCCTGAACAATTTTTAAAGTCAGATTCTATTACAGCCAAATACTTAACCGGAAGATTAGAAATACCCGTTCCTGAAAAACGAATAAAACCCAAATACTTTATCAATATCAAAGGAGCACGTGCCCATAACTTAAAGAATATTGATGTAAGTATTCCATTAGATTGCTTAACCGTAGTAACTGGGGTTTCAGGTAGTGGAAAAAGTACTCTCATCAGAGGTATCCTTTATCCTGCGCTCTTAAAACATCTTCAAGGTCATGGCCCTAAAGCATTAGAACACGATCATATAGGTGGAAGTTTAAATAGAATTGAAGCCATTGAAATGGTAGATCAAAACCCAATCGGACGCTCTTCAAGATCTAACCCAGTCACCTATATTAAAGCGTATGATGATATCCGAGAGTTGATGGCACGTCAAAAGAGAAGCAAGCTCAATCAGTTCAAGGCAAAACATTTCTCTTTTAATATTGATGGCGGGCGTTGTGATCAATGTAAAGGTGACGGTGAAGTAACCGTAGAAATGCAGTTTATGGCAGATGTTGTGCTCATCTGTGAGGCATGTAAAGGAACTCGATTCAAAGAAGAGGTTCTTGAGGTTCAATTCCAAGAAAAGAATATTCATGATCTTTTAAAACTCACGGTGCAAGAGGCTTATGATTTTTTTGAAACTCACGGTGAGTATAAGATTGCTAGAAAGTTGCGACCTTTAATCGATGTAGGCTTAGGGTATGTTCAGCTCGGGCAATCTTCTGCGACTTTATCTGGCGGTGAAGCTCAAAGAATTAAGCTCGCCTCATTTCTTAGTAAAGGAAATAATAGTTCACGAACCCTTTTCATATTTGATGAACCAACCACAGGATTACACTTTCACGATATCAAGCTCCTTTTAGATTCATTCACTGCTCTTATTGCAAACGGACATACGGTTATTGTTGTTGAACATCACCTTGATCTCATTAAATGTGCAGATCATATTATTGATTTGGGACCAGTTGGAGGCAATAAGGGTGGACAACTTCTTACGGTTGGAACTCCTGAAGAAGTGATAATATCTAAGGATTCGTATACCTCTGAATACCTTAAATTAAAGATTTAACAAATTCTCGAAGCTTTCCCCTTTGATTAAGGTGTATTAGAAATATCGTTAGTAATACTATAGAAACATACGTTGCAAAAACCTCGAATAGAATCCATGCCAAACTGCATAAAATAATCGATAAGACTGGCCACAAGTAATTTCGCCTTAAAAGTGATATTCGAAACCATCTCCACGCCAACCAATGTTTTAATATGCAGAAAACACAAAATGTTATCGCGGTAGCAAAGGCAGCCCCTTTAAGACCGTATAAGGGTATCATCCAAACGTTGGTAAGTACCAGCAAAGCAAACATCCAAATGCTTAAAACAAGATATTTTGAATAAAACTTGGAGTATTGAAATAGTGGTGTGGTCAAGCCAGAAATAGAGTCGATGAATTTTGCGAAAATTAAAATGGGGATCAATTCTAAACCCTTTTCGAACTCTACGGGCAGAACTATTTGAATCAAAGGAAAGGCCGCCAACAATAACAAATAAATAAGTGAGCTAAGATCCAAAATTTGATCGTTTGCACTTTTTAATTCATTAGCTGCATTAAAAGAATTACTATCTGCATTGTAAGAGCGGGCCATTTTAGGACCATAAAGTGGTAAATAACCTCTAAACGGAATCGCAACAGTAGTTGCGATAAAAACAGCAACCGTGTAATTAGCCACCTCTGAGGCAGTCATAAATTCGAACAGCATTACTTTATCTACCTCTAAAAAGAACAGACTTAAAGAACTACCTAGTAATACCAACAACGAGTAGCTAAGTATCGAATTCAACCTTAAACCTTTAAAATTAAGGGATGGTGAGATTCCTGATATTCTTAAGGCTATGATCCAAATGAATAGCGCTCGGGTTAAATAGCATATTAATAAAAACAGAATAAACTGTTTCCAATTAAAATCAAACCAATAAAGGTGAATCAGGTATAGGGTAATCAGTAAACGAGGATATACTTCTTTTAAAAAAACACCAAAGCGTGGTTTAAATTGAAGCTTAGCCAAAGCAAAACCAAGCTCGAATACCCCCATTGACAATGCAATAGCCAAGATAGTTATTGATTCATATAAGGAGAGATCATTGATAGCGTCAGAGTATTGGCCTAACCATCCATGAAAGAAATAAACTACACCAAATAAAATCGAAATAACCAACGAGATAGCTAGTATAGCAAAACCTAATAAACGGGGCCTTTCAATAGGGGTAAGCGAATCATAAAAACGAAGTAACCCCTGAGGCATGCCTAGACTTATAAAGGGCGAAATAAGTGTAGCTGAAGCTAGAATAAAAGCAATCATTCCGTATTGTTCTACACCAACTAACCGAGCATAGAGTACAAGGGTGTTTAATGCTCCAAGAATAAAGCCAAAAAGGGTTAGACCGCTCGAGTGAATAGAAGTTCTATTCATAACACCTTTATAAGTCTTACATATTGCTCTGCAGTAGAAGAACGGCTAAACGCAGAAATGTCGTTGTTTACAATCATATCCTGATTAGAAAGATACCGAGAAAATATTAGGTCTAGATACACTCCTATGGCTAGCTCACTATCAGAAGTAACTAAATGAGAGATTTGAGAATCTAAAATTTTCTGAACATCCCAATTTTCAGGGCCAATTGCCAAAATAGGTCTTCTAGCTTTTAAATAATTAAATAATTTTCCGGGAATCGCATAGTTATATCCAGATAACGAAGATTCAAGAAGTAATAAACATGCGGCCTTTCTCTCTAACTGCTCGCAATATTCTTTGGTTTGATAGCCTAAGAACTGCACGTAGGGTTCTAGACCAAGATTAACCAAAGTATTCTTTACTTCCTTAGAGACCTCTCCTACTAGAAAGATTTTCAAATGAGCCCTCCAATCTTTATTATCATTAATCCTTTCACCTATAGCACGCCATAGATTTACTGAATTGCGATGGGTAAAAAGAGAACCTGAATGAACCAAATAGAATCCTTCAGGAGCAAGATTATTTTCGATGAGATTCCCATCAAATCCATTAGTTATGCATTTAATTTTTTCGCCATATTCTTTATATCGTTCTGACAAATGCTTTGTTAACGAATAGCTAGTAGTCACAATTGCATCACTTCGGCTTATAATTGATTTTTCTAGACGTTTATGCCTGCTTTTAGTTTTTTCTGTTAAAGGGAGCAATTTTAGATATCCCAGATCTGCAATGGGATCTCGCAAGTCTGAAATCCATTTTATTTGTTCAAAAAGCCCTTTTAGTCTTAAACCTACTAAATGTATACTATGAGGAGGTCCAGTAGTAATAAGGGTTGTTGGACCATCTATCTCTCTTTTTAGGTATCGGATAACCGCCTCACTCCAAAATAGACGAGCATCGGGAAAAAAATAATTTGCTCTTAACCAAAATGCTAATTTCTTTAGCCAAGAATTATTTTCCTTAGAGATTAAACCTTTCGAAAAATTCTTCGATTTACCCAGTGAAAGACGATTAATCCATAATAAAGGTTCTATCGACCTAACTTTTACCACCTTAATTCTGTTTGAGATGGGATTAGATAAACCTTCATCTATTTGCGGATAAAAAGGTTTTTCAGGGATAATAACCGTCAAATCCATACCTAGATCTTGAATCCATTGCGCCAGCGAAAGCCAACGTTGAACACCAGGGCCTCCTGCCGGTGGCCAATAATAAGTAACCAGGATAATTCTATTCAGCTTTTCCACGATATACTACAATAGCAACTAAAAATAGTGCCAAAAGTCCAATTTGAGCGATGATTCGAATCCATAGGGTTTGCGAAATAATCTTTGGCTCAAAACTCAAGGTCACATCACCCTCACCTTCTGAGAGCATCGCTCCCATAAAGGCATAATTGGTTCTGTATATTTTAAGAGATTCGCCATTATTCCTTCTTAATACCCAATCCTCGGGGCTGGGTGAATAGTACCACTCTGAAAATATCACGAATGCCGGTGATTCTAATCGGTATCTATAACTAATCTGGCTCTCTTTAAACGAACTAACCTCTACAAATTCATGTTCACTAAAGGCTCGATTCTCTTCATAATCGAATGAGAACGGCTCATTGATCTCTATCGATTCTGATTGACTGATTAGTGGTAAATTCAAAAAACTTTCTTTTAAAGAAGGTTGGTAGTCTATTGACCTAGCTATCCATACCGGTCCTTTTGAATTCGGATAAGAAGATGCAATTCTACCCTCCTCATCGTTACTAATCAAATACTTAATATTTAAAAGGTCTAATACTTCATAGTTTTCATTTGCGATATGATATTCAAAAATTTGACTGATAAATGCAGGCTTCGCTGCATGATATCCACCAATCGATCGATGGTGGTATGCAGTGGTTGCACCGTTTAATCCCTCATTCAAGTTAAAGACTCTATAATACCCATTATCAGATTGAATTTCTTTATCTGCATCGGTAAGAGGTATTGGATTTTGAAATTCCCGCTTCGATTGAAAATGATCAACTGAAGTATACCGATAAGCTACTCCACCTAAATCAAGTAATACTGCACCGACAACCAAATAAAGAAGCACCTCTTTTAATCGTTTTGAATAAATGTAGAGAACCGTGCAAACGACTAGAATTATAAGGAATGAACGAAGCGAATCTTTTAAAGCAAGTGCAGTTCGATCAGATCGTAAAGCATCCATAAATTCTGGACCATAGGCACTTTCGTAACTAATATCATTTGCACCCGAAAATCCAAGTGTAAATGGCAATAGTATACCCAAGCTAATAACAATGAGACTTATTATTAAGGCCTTCATCAAGGATTGAGTGCTTGGAGACGATAACCACTTTCTTAATCCCAAAACAGCAATAATCGGTACAGTAAAGGAAAGTATTACCTGAATGGACGAAACTGCTCTGAACTTGTTGTAAAGTGGAAAATAATCAACAAACAAATGACTTAGAAAACTCAGATTCTTTCCGAACGAAAGAAACAATGCCAATAGCATGGAGAAGTATAGCCATTTGTAATCTTTAAAGGACAATGTGATTAGACCTAAAACAAATAGAAGTAATACCGAAGCTCCTAGGTAGGCTGGCGCAGCAACTATTGGTTGACTCCCAAAATACAATGGAGAACTGTTCGTGAAATTTTCAATTTCTGTTGGGCTTAGGTTATACTTCTTTAAAAGCAATTCTAAGTGGCTTCCCTTTGGCAATCGTTCACTATTTGATCCACCGAAAAGTCTTGGAATGAAAAGATTGAAAGACTCTGCAATTCCATAACTGTAAGTAGTAATATAATCAAAGCTCAGACCAGAATTAGTCGATGCTCCCTCAATTGAAATTTCTGGAGTCGATCGTGTACTAAACTGGGCATACTGTCGTGTTGCAAAAATCGTAGAAGCGTTTAGAAGCACTGCCCAGGATACAGATACTATAAAAACTCCAAGCCTTTTTAAAAACAATACTCCTTCTTTTACAGTAATAGCCAGGTATGCTCTAAAAAGTAGATACATTCCAATAAGCATGAAGAGGTAGTAAGTCATTTGATAATGATTAGCAACCAGTTCTAAAGCCATTGAGAGGGTTAAAAACAGTGTAGGGAGTATGATCTTTCTCGAGCGAAACAAATAAAGTAATGAAGCCAGAACTAAAGGGAAATAGCCAATGGCATGTGCCTTAGAATTATGACCTACTTCAATAATGATTAGGTGGTAGGTAGCTAGAGAAAAAGCTAATGAACCTAACATTGAAAGTTTAAAATCTATTTTTAGACTCGATAGTAAAATGTAAAAGGATATTAGATAGAGAAATAAGTAATCGATTGGTCGAGGTAAAAAACGAATTAAACGATCTATTGTCTTTACTCCCTGATAAGCGTATTGAGCACCTAGTTGGTAAGTAGGCATACCACCGAAGGCATTTTGAGTGTAGTATGACTCCTCCCCTGCAGCTCTTAATTCATTTCGCAAATGAGCCATTCCGTTGTACTGAATAATATCAGTTTGTTCGAGTACTTTTCCTTGTAAAGCAGGGTAATAAAAAACACAAGAAAGAAGTAAAAAGAAAAGTAGCGCTACTCCATGTGTTTTAAAAAAAGTTGACCTTTTAAAGGTTGTTGTAGATTCGATTGCCATGAATTAAATTGAATTTAAGCTAATTTAGGGCTATGATTACGATCAAAGAATTAAAGACACAAAAAGAACTCGTCGAATTTGTAAAGTTTCCCTTTAAACTCTATAAAAATACTCCTTATTGGATTCCTCCAATCATCAGTGATGAGGTAAGTAGTTTCGACAAAAATCTTAACCCTGTTTTTGAACACGCAGATGCACGCTTTTTCGTTGCTTTAAAGGGTAATGAAATTGTTGGACGCATTGCAGCTATTGTCAACCATGTAGAAGTTAACCAGCAAGGTCTGAAGAAAATGAGATTCGGATGGTTTGATTTCATTGACGACCTCTCTGTATCTAAAGCATTACTTGATAAAGTGAATGAGATAGGAAAAGAGAATCAATTAGAGTTCATGGAAGGTCCTGTTGGTTTCTCAAACCTAGATAAGGTCGGAGTTATGACCGAAGGTTTTGAAAATATGGGCACCATGATCACTTGGTATAATCATGCCTACTATATCAATCATTACAGGGCTTATGGGTTAGAAAAGGAAAAGGGATACATAGAAAGTGAATTTCCTTCAGAAAATGCAGACCCCAAGTTCTTTGCTGGTTTCAGTGAGGTTATACAAAAGAGATATAATCTTCGGCCCGTAAATTTCAAGCGCACTAAGGATTTAATGCCTAAAGTGGATCAAATGTTTGATCTCTTTAATAAGAGTTATAGCAAGCTATCTTCATTCGTACCCATATCAGAACGCCAGAAAAAGTTCTTTAAAGAAAAGTACATTTCGTTTATCAACCCTGAGTACATCAAATTTGTGATTGACGAAAAAGATAAAATTGTTGCATTTGCTATCGTCATGCCATCTTTTGCAAAAGCACTAAAGAAGGCAAATGGTAAATTATTTCCTTTTGGGTTCATCCACCTGCTATTGGCAAAGTACTTTTCTAAAGATGTCACCTTTTATCTGATTGGGATCACTCCAGAATATCAATCAAAAGGGGTTACCTCTATACTATTTACCGAATTTAAACGTGAGTTTGATAAAAGAGGTATACAAATGTGCCATCGAACACCTGAATTAGAAGACAATCATGCGATTCATCGTTTGTGGGCGAATTTCAATACTACCACAACTCAAAAAAGACAAACTATGAAAAAAGCGCTGTCATAAAAAAGGAGGCTTTAAAGCCTCCTTTTTTATCACTGATTTTTTTCAGTTACTCATTCATTGCAGCACTAACAGCCGCTGAAAGCCTTTTGTAAGTTCCGTTCTCCAGTCTTTCGCGTATTGCTGAGAAAGCCTCTAAAGTAATTGCTACATCCTCAAGGGTATGAGTAGCAGTAGGAATCATTCTTAGTAGAATAAGGCCTTTTGGAATTACGGGGTATACCACGATAGAACAGAAAATACCATGGTTTTCACGTAAATCCTTAACAAGAGCCATTGCTTCAGGGATACTTCCGTTTAGGTATACTGGAGTAACACAACTTGTGGTGGTTCCAATATCAAAACCTCTTTCTTTTAATCCACTTTGTAAGGCATTTACATTCTCCCAAAGTTTTGCTTTCAGCTCTGGACAAGAACGAAGCATATCTAATCGCTTTAGAGCTCCTTTTACGTAAATCATCGGTAATGATTTAGCAAACATCTGAGATCTAAGATTGTACTTTAAATAATCGATAATTTCCTTGTCTGCAGCTAAAAATGCTCCGATACCTGCAAGCGATTTAGCAAAAGTTGCAAAGTAAACGTCAATATCGTCTTGAATTCCTTGTTCCTCACCAGCACCAGCCCCTGTTGCTCCTAAGGTACCAAAACCGTGTGCATCGTCTACTAGGAGTCTGAATTTGAATTTCTTTTTTAGCTCGACTATTTCTTTGAGCTTTCCTTGCTCACCACGCATACCAAAAACTCCCTCAGAAATTACGAGGATACCTCCATTCTGTTGTTCAGCAAGTTTGGTAGCTCTTTCAAGATTCTTCTCTAAACTATCAATATCATTGTGCTGAAAGGTGAAACGTTTACCCATATGAAGACGAACACCATCAATAATACATGCGTGGCAGTCTACGTCATAAACGATAATATCGTCCTTAGACACTAGGGCATCAATAGCAGACATAATACCTTGATAACCGAAGTTCAGTAAGTAAGAGGCTTCTTTATTTACAAATGCCGCAAGTTCGTCTTGAAGTTGCTCATGAAAATCAGTATGACCACTCATCATACGAGCCCCCATTGGGTAGGCCGCTCCATAGGTAGCAGCAGCTTCAGCATCTACGGCCTTAATTTCATCTAAGTTAGCTAGTCCTAAATAGTCATTGATACTCCAAGTAAGTACTTCTTTTCCTTGAAATTTCATTCGATTCGAAATAGGCCCTTCTAATTTTGGAAACACAAAGTATCCTTCTGCATGTGATGCCCACTTTCCTAATGGACCCTTATTCTCGATGATTCGATCAAATAAATCTCTCATATATCTATAGCATTATGAAAATATGGGGCAAAAGTAAGATTTAAACAATTACCCTTAGAATTTTACTATGAATTTGTGATAGCCGATTTTTCCAAAGTCTCTACTAAATCTTCAGCTTCGATAAAGCCTTGTTCAGTCATCCACTTCTCACTGTAAATTTTGCTCAAATAGCGCGATCCATGATCAGGTAGAATGATGACAACCACACTATTTTCGTCAAATATATTTTGATCATTATACAGTTCGGTAGCACGTAGTGCGGCACCTGATGTGTAGCCAGCAAAAATACCTTCAGTTTGAGCAAGATTTCTAGCAGCCAAGGCCGCGTCTTTATCGGTTACCTTAACAAAGGTATCAATAACACTGAAGTCAGTAGCGCTAGGAATTAAATTCTTACCTAGGCCCTCAATACGGTAAGGATGAATTTCATTTTCATCAAACTTTCCGGTTTCGTGATATTTCTTAATCACCGATCCATAGGCGTCTACTCCTAAAATCTGAATACTCGGGTTTTGTTCTTTAAGATACCTAGCAGTTCCAGATATTGTACCACCTGTGCCGCTACAGGCAACTAAGTGTGTGATTTTACCCGCAGTCTGCTTCCAAATTTCAGGACCTGTCGTCTTGTAGTGTGCCTCCGTATTCAGTTCATTGAAGTACTGATTAATATATATTGAATTCGGTGTTTCAGCGTGGATTCTCTTTGCCACTTCGTAATAAGATCGAGGATCGTCGGCTGCCACATGTGCAGGACAAATATGAACCTCTGCACCCATAGCTTTTAAACCATCAATTTTATCTTGTGAGGATTTCGAACTTACCGCTAGAATACATTTGTACCCTTTAACCATACTTGCCATGGCTAGACTAAAGCCAGTATTGCCTGAGGTAGTTTCTACAATTGTGCTACCCGGTTTTATCAATCCTTTAGCTTCGGCATTCTCAATAATAGATAAGGCAATTCGATCTTTAGAAGATTGTCCCGGATTAAACCACTCTAATTTAGCGTAAAATGTACCCGAATAGTTTGCAGTGACTTTCTGAAGTTTTACAAGCGGTGTATTTCCTACTAAGTCTAAGATTGACTCAGATGCCTGAACGCTTTTATTCTTTTTAAAAAGTGAAAACAAATTCAAAAATTTATCACAAAGATAATTAAACTCTACAAAGTGAGGGATCACAAAGGTTTAAGATGAAAGCATACTCTTTAGCGAGTTCTTTTAATTGCTCAAATCGACCCGAAGCCCCACCGTGACCTGTTTCTAGGTTAGTGTCTAAGTAAATTTTATGATCCGCTAATTGGCATTCGCGAAGCTTTGCTACCCATTTCGCTGGTTCCCAATACTGGACCTGCGAGTCATGAAAACCGGTAGACACATAAATATTGGGATATTTTTGTGGACGAACATTATCATAGGGAGAATATGACAACATAATTTCGTAGAATTTTGGATCGTTAGGATTTCCCCATTCATCGTATTCACCCGTGGTCAATGGAATATCCTCATCTAGCATTGTAGTCACCACATCCACAAAGGGAACAGCGGCAATTACCCCATGATACAATTCTGGACTGGTATTAATCACAGCACCAACCAAAAGTCCACCAGCCGAACCTCCCATGGCGTATAAACGATCTTCTCGGGTGATGCCTAAAGAAACAAGACCCTTTGAAGCGTCAACAAAATCATTAAAGGTGTTCCTCTTTAGTTCTAACTTACCTGTCTCGTACCACTCTCTACCAAGGTATTCTCCACCCCGAATATGAGCTATCGCAAATACAAAACCTCTATTAAGTAAGGAGAGCCTTGTAGAAGAAAAATAGGGATCGATGGTGTGCCCATAAGACCCATATCCGTATATGAGCGTTGGTGCATTCTTCGGAGTGTCTTTATGTTTTACAAGAGATACAGGTACTGAAACACCATCCCTAGCAATTATCCATACCCGCTCAGAGATATAATCTGAAGAAGAATAACCCCCTAATACTTCTTGCTGTTTTAGCAATCGAGTTTCGCGGGTTTCCATATCTATTTCATAGACACTCCCCGGGAGGGTCATTGAATTATAATAATAGCGAAGTTTAGTCGTTTTAAATTCAGGATTTTCATGAATTTCGCATACAAAGGTCTCGCCTTCCATAGAAACCGTGTAGAACGAATGATCCTCCCAATTATGAATCTGCAAATAAGTCAATCCTCTTTTTCGCTCTGATAGGACATAAAATTTTTCAAAAAACTCCACATCTTCTAAAAGAATTTCTGGTCGATGTGGAATAAACTCTTCCCAACAGTCACTTTCGGTAGCCAAAACCGAGGTTTTCATTAATTTAAAGTTCGTGGCTCCATCCTTATTAGTGAGTAAGTAAAAGTGATCGTTGTAATGATCAAGGCTATATTCTAAGCCTCGTACTCTCTTCGAAAAAACACGGAATTGTGCGTTTGGATCATCCGATTTTATAAATCGATATTCTGTCGTTAGCGTTGAAGAGGAGACAATGAAAATGTAGTCATCGCTTTTAGGTTTAAAAATCCCAACATTAAAAGTTTCATCAACCTCTTCAAAAACTAGCTCATCCTCTGCTAATTCCTGTCCTATTTGATGTCGATACACTCGATAACTACGAAGGGTTTGAGGATCTTTTTTTACATAGAAGAAGGTCTTATTATCCGAGGCCCAGCAAGCAGTTCCTGTGGTATTTTCGATAACGTCATCTAATAACTGACCCGTCTTTAAATTTTTAATTTTTAAGGTATACTGTCTTCGTGAAACGGTATCTTCAGCATATAAAGCAAGTCGGTTATTAGGGCTCACTTTCAGTCCTTTAAAATGGTAATACGAAAAAGGAGAAGCTAGCTCATTAACATCGAATAGCAATTCCTTACCTTCCAAGGTTTCGCTTTTAAAACGAAAATAAATCGGATACTCTTTACCTTCTTTATATTCACTTTGATACCAAAATCCATTTTTGAAAAGAGGGAGGGAACGATCGTCCTCCTTAATTCGATTCCTCATCTCTTTGTAAAGAGATTCCCTAAAAGGTTCAAGATGTGCAGTATCGCGATTAAAATATTCGTTTTCTTTCTTAAGATGGTCTAAAAGCTCAGGATGCTCACGATCACACATCCAGTAAAAAGGATCTTCCCTTTCGTGACTATGTATTTCTAATATTTTGGGGTACTTCGGTGCTTTGGGGGGTGTATAAAGGTGCTCCACTAATTAATTCCAACTAAAATTACACATTACTTCTTGTCCTATTGGAGACCCGTCAGGGATTCGAACAGAAGACTCATTAGACTTATATCCTTTAGGATTACCAATAAAACGTTCCACTTGTTTTCTTAAGTAAATTGCTGTGGGATCAGTCGCGCTATTTTCAAGATGAGTTTTAAGTCGCATCATCTCTAACAAAATAACTTCAGTCACCTGAGGATAAACCTTGTCTGAAGAAGATAACTTCATCAGTTCGTCTAAAGTCTCCCAAGCTACAATCTCTTCGATGGCGTTGTAATAAGGATCCTTCGAATTCATGCTGCGAACCGTTTCATCTAATAGTAACTTAATCATCTCTCGAAGAGATAATTGATTCTTGTCAAATAAGCCTTGTTGATAGACCCGATTCGCTCTTTCTGGATGCAACATGAATTTTAAAGTCGTAGAAGCTGCAGTCTCGGCCGCTGCCAAAGGATCAAATGCCACTCCCAATTTAGATTCGAAAGATTCTCGAGTTCTGCCATATCCATAAGTTCTCGGTCCAAAAACAGAACGTAAATACTCAGGTATTTCCAAAGCCTCGGGATCAAGCGTTCGAATGAGCGCTTTCAATGCCTTTTCTTGATCCTTTCTACTTACCTGATGATGAAACTGCGTTGCATCGGTGTATGCATAACTATAGTCAATGCCACCGATTAATTTAGAAACCGCTTCTGTTTGATATCTATGAGAAAAGTATAGAGGAACAAAAACATCCTCTAAAAATGCCACAGGGGAATGTTCAGGGACATTATCCAATGAAAATCGGCTAATCGCTTTAGCTCTCAAGTCGAGCAAACGATATAACTCTTCAGTGATATCTGTTCCATTGTCCCAAAGATGAGCAGTAGCACTCGCAGATCCAGCAGGTCGTGCATCTGAATCGGTTAAATACCGCAACCCTGCCTTCTCAGCATTTTTTAAAATCTCCTGCAGCGCTTGGTTTTCATCAATACCATCACCGAAGTCGCTATAGGCATAGGCAACGGTCACTTTATCCCAATCTCCTATCCCTTTATCATAAGTTTCACTAAAATCAAATTGGTCACCTGCGCCTTCTAGAACCAATGGGTGTGGGTAATCCATTACTGAAGCGCGGTCATTTGTGCTTGCAGCGAAATTGTGTGCAAAACCTAAAGTGTGGCCAATTTCATGAGCAGATAACTGCCTGATACGGTTCAAAGCCATGTCTAACATGGTTTGCTCATGAACACTTAGCTTATTGTACGGTTGATTATAAAGACCTTGAGCAATAAGATAATCTTGACGAATTCTAAGACTACCTAAACTAACATGACCTTTTAATATTTCACCGGTTCTAGGATCGGTAACACTCGAACCATAACTCCAACCCCTTGTCGATCGGTGAACCCATTGAATTACATTGTATCTAATATCTAATGGATCAGCGTCGTCTGGTAGCATCTTTACTTGAAAAGCATCTTTATAACCAATAGCTTCAAAAGCCTGATTCCACCAACGGCCACCTTCTAAAAGCGCAGTTCGTACAGGTTCAGGAGTACCATTATCCAAATAATAAATAATGGGTTCTACGGCCTCGCTTATTGCTGCATTGGGATCTTTTTTCTCCAATCGGTGTCTTCGAATAAAATCTTTAGCCGTTCCTCCATTCACTGGTGAAGCATAATCGAAAAAACGAAATGGATAAGCACCTGACCTAGCATCAAAAGATCTCATCTCAAAACCGTCCAATTCAGGTAATTCAATGAACGAATGCATTTGAGTTACACTAACTAAACTTGCATCTGGGGTAACAGACCTTATTTCATAACCTTTAGGTTTACCAGAAAAGGTCAACAAAACATCTATTAAAATGTTTTTCTCAAATGATTTCGAGCGTGGTCTGTGATGTGCAGAACGAGAAAGGTCTAATTGATAATTTCCTTGTTGAGTAGCCGACAAACGATCAATAATCCCATGAGCATCTCTTAACAACAAAGGATTTAAATCGATCAGAAAAGATCCATCTTCGGCCGTTTCTAAAATAGTAAACCCAGCGATTACAGATTTAGCAAAAGCCTGGTTTACAGAAGCTTTTTCAAGAGCGTTTTCACTTAGGGCGCGATAATCTTGATTAGGTTCAATAAGCAGTAATTTATTACCAGCCTTTTTAAAATAAACGACTTTTGTCGTGCCCAATTGTCCCCTATCGAGACCGATATCATTACTACCAACACCACTGCTAAGGGCAGTAACGTATAATAGTTCTTCCTCAAGATGCTCTACCTTCATGAACAATCGATCCTGTGATTCATCGTAATAGGTAGTTAAAAATCCAGGAATAGCCTTTAAATCTTTTACCCTATCAAAGTCTTGTGCAAGGAGTGTTGACGGAATAAGAACAAATAGGATAAACGTTTTTAGAAGATGTAGTCTTTTCATTTGATAAGAGATTGAAGGGTTTAAATTATTCAATTTTTAGACAATAGCAGGAGACTAATAAGTATTTTTGCGTTTGAAATTCTTACCAAGCGGATATGAGTCGAACAGAACGACAAAAAGATCTTTTTGAACGCCTAGGTGCGTTAAGGAGGTATCTTTGACATAGATGGCAAAAAGATTGCGATCGAAAATGAGACTGAAAAAACTCTAGTAGCTGGTTTTTGGGACGACCCCAAATCAGCACAAGAGCAAATGAAGAAGCTCAAAATTCTAGAATCATGGGTGGAGCAATTCGAGGAAGCTGAAGAACTATACGGCGAAGTAGAAGTTCTTTCAGAGTTCATCTCACTTGGAGAAGCTAACGAAGAAGATGTAAACAAAGTATTAAAGGGACTCGAAAAACAAATCGAAGATTTAGAGTTTAAAAACATGCTTTCAGAAGAGGGTGATGACTTACCCGCTGTCCTTCAAATAACTGCTGGCGCAGGAGGTACAGAAAGTTGTGACTGGGCATCGATGCTCATGAGAATGTATTTGATGTGGGCCAATTCTCAAGGTTACAGTGTGAAAGAACTCAACTTTCAAGAAGGAGATGTTGCGGGCATTAAAACAGTTACTATCGAGATTAATGGTCCTTTCGCATTTGGCTGGCTCAAAGGGGAAAACGGTGTGCATAGACTTGTGCGCATATCTCCTTTTGATAGTAACGCAAAGAGGCATACTTCATTTGCCTCGGTTTATGTGTATCCTTTAGTTGATGATAGCATTTCTATTGAAGTTAACCCTGCAGATATTGAAATCACAACAGCTAGATCTAGTGGTGCCGGAGGGCAAAATGTAAATAAGGTAGAAACTAAAGTACAACTCGTTCACAAGCCAACAGGCATTCAAATCAGTTGTTCTGAATCCCGATCTCAGCACGACAATAGAGCAACGGCGATGCAAATGCTACGATCTCAACTTTACGAGATCGAACTTCGAAAGAGAATGGAAGCTCGTCGTGAAATCGAAGATTCTAAGATGAAAATTGAATGGGGTTCGCAGATAAGAAATTATGTAATGCACCCTTACAAGCTAGTCAAAGATGTCCGAACAAGTGTGGAAACTGGGAATGTAGAGGCGGTAATGAATGGTGAAATTGATCTTTTCCTAAAAGCCTTTCTCATGTCTAATGGACAAAAGCAAACCGAAGATGAATTTTAAAAATATACTGATGAGAAAAGATTTTAACGTTTTCAAAATCCTTTTGGCACTGTTATTGGTATTGGGCAGTCAAGAAAGTGTCCAAGGACAATTTGGAATGGGTGGTTTTGGTGGTTATGGTTATAACCCCTATAGTGGAATGGGAAGAATGCGAAGTAGTGTACCAAGAACGAATGTAGCTGCTGAGCCCGATGCTCCATTAACCGCTGAAGAAATTACCGAACTTGAAATGGTTAAGGTTAAAGAATCCCTAGCCATTGACCCATTTGAAGAAGCTATTTTGAGATCAATTTTACTTGAATTCACAAAAAAGAGAATTGAGCTACAGATTTTAAAGGTAGATCCGAAGACACTAACTGAATCATTCAGAAAACTAAATGATTTAGAAAACGAACGATTAAAAACAGAATTGTCTCTGGCTACCTATGAGAATCTCATTGAACTCAAAGAGAGAAACTTTAAAAAGCTAAAAGACAATTCAGAAAAGAGGAAAAAAAAGAAAAAAAAGAAAAACTAATTCTATTCTGAATGAAACACATTTTCGTTGCGCTTTTTAGTATCCTAGGAATGCTACGCGCCCAGGCTCAAATGCCTAATCGTCCAATGCCATCGATGCCTCCCATCACTATTACCGGCAGTGTAATCGATAAAGACAGTGGGCAACCTCTAGAATATGCTACTCTAGTATTACAAAGTGTTAGAATGCCTGATCGAGTAACTGGGGGTATTACCGATGAATCTGGGAAATTTTCGGTAGAAACTCTTCCAGGAATGTATCACATTCGTGTAGAATTCTTATCATTCAAAACCTATTCTCAAGAGAATGTTAGACTTACGGCTTCTACCGATTTAGGTCAAATCGCTCTTGAGGCTGATGTTGCGCAGCTTGAAGAAGTTGAAGTCGTTGCAGAGCGAACCACCGTTGAATTAAGATTGGATAAGAAGGTATACAATGTAGGTCAAGACCTCACTGTAAAGGGAGGTTCGGTTACTGATGTGCTTGATAACGTACCTTCGGTAAGTGTTGACGTAGAGGGGAATATTTCGCTTAGAGGTAATGAAAGTGTGCGTATTTTAATTAACGGGAAGCCTTCAGCCCTTTCAGGTCTTAGTAATGACGCACTACGTCAACTACCAGCAGAAGCTATAGAAAAGGTAGAGGTGATCACTAACCCATCTGCTAGATATGATGCAGAAGGGACTGCAGGAATCTTGAATATTGTTTTAAGACAAGAAAAAACCAAAGGATTAAACGGATCCGTAACGGTCAATGTTGGAACTCCTGAAAACACAGGTAGTAACCTAAATTTAAACCTTAGAAGAAAATCATTCAATTTATTCTCAAATACTTCATACAGAAGCAATAATAATCCAGGAAATTCTTCTAATCTGCAAACCAATTTCAACCCTGACGGCACCGTTGCTAGTTATCAAGATGAATTTGGAAGAAACGAACGTATTCGTGAAGGATTCAACACTAACATTGGGTTAGAACTTCTTCTAGGTAAAAAAACCTCCTTCACACAAAACTTTTTATACCGAAATAGTGACGGACAGAATCTAAGTACCGTAGACTTTTTTAACTATGATAGCAACCGACTTCCGACTATATCGAGATTGAGAATAAACTCAGGGGATGAAACCGATGTTACCTATCAATATTCGGCGAATTTTGTAAAAGATTTCAAGAAGGACGGTCAGAAATTAACGGCTGATTTTCAATACTCTACAGGAGAGGAATTATCCAATTCCGGAATTAATGAAAGCGTTTTAAGCGACGAAACTATTTTTATTCCTTCAGAGGCAACCTATACAAGTGAGGAACAGATTAATCGTTTATTTCAATTCGATTACGTCAACCCAATTGGTGAAAATAATAGCGGGCAATTTGAATTTGGATATCGAGGTACGTTCAACGACTTCTACACTGACTTTGAATTACAACTTCAAGAAGAGGCAAACGGCCCTCTTTTAAGAGACCCTGACACGAGTAATCAATTAGTGTATAAAGAATATGTAAACGCGGGATACTTTCAATTAGGTAATAAATTTGGTAAGGTATCATTATTAGGTGGCCTACGTGTCGAGAATTCAGCAATTACCGTGAATTCATCAGGTGATTTTGGACAAGACAATAACAAAAAGGAGTACACCAACTGGTTCCCATCTCTTTTTGTAGGATATGAGTTTTCTGAAACCGAACAATTAACCCTAAGCTATAGTAGACGTCTTAGAAGGCCTCGATCTTGGTTTATTAACCCTTTTGTAAGACGAAATAGTAATACCAACCTATTTGTCGGTAACCCTGATCTTGATCCAACTTACTCCAACGCTTTTGATTTAGGATACCTGAAGCGCTTTGGAAAACTAACCTTGAATACCTCTGCTTATTATAACAAGAGTACTGGGGTATTCCAATTTGTTGTTCAAGAAACGGGAGATTTCGTAGAAATTGATACGGGTGAGGGAGAAATTGTTAGTGTTCCAGTACAGCTCAGAAGTCCTATTAACCTGGCAACTGAGTACCGATATGGAGGAGAATTAACCACCTCATACACGCCAAAACGCGGGATGAGATTCTCATGGAACATCAATCTTTTTCAACAACAATTACAAGGAGACTTCTCTTACACGAATGGTTTAGGCGAAGAGATCACACAAAATTTTGACACAGAGAATTTTAGTTGGTTTAGTAGAATCAGTGGACAATTCCCACTACCTGGAAAAATCAACTTTCAAACCAATGCATTCTACAGCGGGCCATCCGTTAATCCTCAGGGAACGAACAAAGGAATTCTTTCGGTTAACCTTGCAATGAGCAAAGAGATTTTAAATGATAAAGGTTCCATTTCATTCAACGTAAGTGATTTGTTCAATCAGAGAAAACGTATTTCTGAAACTAGAACGTTTAACGTATTTACACAAAGTGAAAATCAATGGAGACAGCGCCAAGCTACTCTTACTTTTAGATATCGTTTCAATGAACAAGAAGGTCAAAGAAATAATCGCCGAAGACCAGATATGGGTGAAGGTGGCGGTGGTGAAGAATTTGAATTCGGAACACCCTAAAGAAAAAATTAATTGAATAAAAAAAGGCCCGGAATATCGGGCCTTTTTTATTTATTCTATGTCAATTAAGACTGAGTTTCTTTCTCTTTTCTCTTCTCTTTTAAGAATTCAATAAAACTACCTGTTAACCAATAAGGTATCACAAAGGTTAAAAGAAAAATCATTAACCAAAATCCTATGGTTAGAATACTCAAAAAGGCTATAAATCCTAAGTATTGATCAAATTCAATCATCGTAGTTCTTATTTATAACGCGAATATAAGATGTTTTGAGATTTTGCTCCAAGCAAAAGGCTATAAATCAAGGTAAAAATAGCAGAAGTGGTTAACTTTGAATTTCAAATTGACACATCATGGAATATAGAATTGAAAAAGATACCATGGGTGAAGTGCATGTTCCCAAGAATGTATTTTGGGGTGCTCAAACCCAAAGATCTATCAATAACTTCAAAATTGGTCCGCAAGGTTCAATGCCTAGGGAGATTATTTACGGATTTGCTTATTTAAAGAAGGCTGCCGCCTATGCGAATTGTGAATTAGGAGTTCTTGATGCTACAAAAAGAGAGCTTATTGCTAAAGTTTGCGATGAAATCTTAGAAGGAAAATTAGATGATCAATTTCCATTGGTTATTTGGCAAACAGGTTCAGGAACCCAAAGTAACATGAACGTTAATGAGGTAATTGCCAATAGAGCACATGTTTTAGAAGGGAATATACTCGGCGAGGGTACACGCACCTTAAGCCCAAATGACGATGTAAATAAGTCCCAATCGTCTAACGACACCTTCCCTACCGGAATGCATATTGCGATCTATCAAAAAATTGTTTCAGAATCTATTCCGAAAATCGGTTCTTTAAAAGAAGCCTTGAGTCATAAGGCTAAAGCTTTTAACGATGTTGTTAAGATCGGACGCACACACCTAATGGACGCTACCCCTCTAACCCTTGGACAAGAATTTTCAGGTTATGTAACCCAACTAGATTTTGGACTGAAAGCATTAACGCGGTCGCTTGATCATCTATCGCAACTAGCGCTAGGAGGAACTGCTGTTGGAACAGGGTTAAATACCCCAAAGGGATATGATGTTTTAGTGGCAAAGTATATTGCAGAGTTTACAGGATTACCCTTTGTAACAGCTGACAACAAGTTCGAAGCATTAGCTGCTCATGATGCGCTTATTGAATCTCACGGCGCCTTAAAACAGTTAGCAGTTTCTTTGAATAAGATTGCCAATGATATACGATTGATGGCCTCAGGGCCAAGATCTGGAATTGGAGAGTTGGTACTTCCTGCAAACGAGCCTGGAAGTTCAATCATGCCAGGAAAAGTCAACCCTACACAAGCAGAAGCAATTACAATGGTTTGTGCACAGGTTATGGGTAATGATGTAGCAGTTACCATTGGTGGTACACAAGGTCATTACGAATTGAATGTATTTAAACCGATGATGGCTGCGAATGTACTTCAGTCAGCGACGCTTCTTGCTGATGCTGCTCATAGTTTTGAAGTAAACTGTGTGATTGGAATTGAACCGAATAACAAAAGAATTAAAACACTCTTAGACAACTCACTAATGCTGGTCACTGCTTTAAATACCAAGATTGGGTATTATAAAGCAGCAGAAATTGCTAATGCAGCACACGAAAGAGGAACTACTCTTAAAGAAGAGGCAGTTCGATTAGGCTACGTAAGTGAAGAAGACTACGATCGTTTTGTTCGTCCTGAAGACATGATCGGTCATTAATTTGAGAAGTAGATGTAATAAAAAAGGCTCCCAAATTGGGAGCCTTTTTTTTATGGTTGGTAAAACTTAAAACTACTTTAAGAAGAATTTTGAAGTTCCGATTAATTCTAGATCGTTGTCATAAACATTTACCATGTAGTTTCCTTTAGCGAATTCTCCAGTAGTAGAACCAACATAGTCACAAACGTCTAAGGTATCATTCTCGTAATAGAATGCTGTTACTTTACTAACAGAAAGTGTGCGGCTGTTAACTGAAACTGATTCTGAAACACCAACTAAGTTCCCATCAGGTCCTAACACCTCGATAAAGAAGTTCTTGTCGCCTGCTTGAGCAATGGCATTGTCTCTAACCGTAAAGCATATTTTAAAGTTGTCGGTACGACGTGCACGTTTAACATCCTTAAAGTTTCCGTTATTCTTAACCCTTACAGCCTGAACGTTAAGTGCTTCTAAACGAAGTTGAGCAGCGATACGGTTTTCTTGTTCAAGAATAATATTTTGTTGAACAATAGAATCGTTTAGTGCAGCTACACGCTCTAATTCTTTTTGAGTCGCCTCATTAAGAGATTGAAGTGCAATATTGCTTGCTGTTAAAGAATCTAAACGAGCCATTAATGTAGCGCGCTCTTTTCTTAATTGATAAACCTGACGACGGAATTTAGATAATGTCGCAACGTCAGCTTTTAATGTCTTAACAGAATCAATATAATTAGCAATATCTCCACGAGCAGCTAATAACTCTTCGCTAAGTGCATTAGTTTCTAGGATAGACTTGTCATAATCTGACTTAAGCCCTTCAAGTTCCTGAATAACTTCAGCTTTCTCTGCGTTTAAAGCTTCTTCTGTTTTCTTTCCGCTGATGTAAAGGCTAATTGCAAATGCTGCAGCGGCTACAAATAGGATACCTAATATTGCGGGTAGCGCTTTAGATCCTGATTTTTCCATAATGATTTTGATTTAAAGTCTTTAAATATGCTGCAAATATAGCAGGATTCTTGCCAAATGGGCAACTTTTAGTGGTTAACGAATTAATTTTTTGTATTTGATTCTTGTAGGAGTCACTTCTTTACCTAATCGTTTTTTTCGATTCTCTTCATAATCAGAAAATGATCCTTCGAAGAAATACACGGATGAATTCCCCTCAAATGCTAGTATATGCGTGCAAATTCTATCTAGAAACCAACGGTCGTGAGAGATCACTACTGCACAACCAGCAAAATTTTCTAAACCTTCTTCTAAAGCCCGTAAAGTATTAACATCCAAATCATTAGTTGGCTCGTCGAGTAACAAAACATTTCCCTCTTCTTTAAGAGTCATTGCTAAATGTAATCGATTTCGTTCCCCTCCAGAAAGTAGTTTAACCTTCTTGTTTTGTTCACTACCCGAGAAGTTGAATCGACTTAAATAGGCTCTTGAATTTACCTCTCTTCCAGACATGAGGATGAGTTCTTGACCATCAGAAAAATTCTCCCAAATGGTTTTCTCCGGATCGATATTGCTGTGACTTTGATCAACATAGGCCACTTTAGCGGTTTCACCAACCTCAAAAGAACCATCATCAGGGGTTAATTCTCCCATGATCATTTTAAAAAGAGTCGTCTTCCCGGCACCATTAGGCCCAATTACTCCTACAATTCCTGCTTGTGGTAATTTGAAACTTAAGTCTTCATAAAGTAAACGATCTCCGAAACCTTTTTTGATCGCTTTTGCCTCAATTACGGTGGTACCTAATCGCGGGCCATTCGGTATATAAATCTCAAGTTTCTCTTCGAGTTGTTTTTGGTCTTGACTTAAGAGTTTGTCATAATTATTCAGACGTGCTTTTTGTTTTGTTTGCCTACCCTTTGCTCCTTGTCTCACCCATTCTAATTCGCGTTCAAGAGTTTTTTGGCGCTTACTTGCCTGTTTGTTTTCTTGCTCTAAACGTTTTGTTTTTTGGTCAAGCCAAGAGGAATAATTTCCTTTCCATGGGATACCTTCACCTCGATCTAACTCAAGAATCCAACCGGCTACATTATCTAGAAAATAGCGATCGTGTGTAACTGCAATTACGGTTCCAGAGTATTGTGAAAGATGTTGCTCCAACCATAATACCGATTCGGCATCTAAGTGATTGGTTGGCTCGTCGAGTAATAACACATCGGGTTGTTGTAACAAAAGACGGCACAACGCCACTCTTCGTCGTTCTCCGCCAGATAAAACCGAAATTGGAGTATCAGGTTCAGGGGTTCGTAGAGCATCCATAGCAATTTCTAATCGAGTATCTAACTCCCAGGCATTACTTGCATCTATTTGGTCTTGCAAACGGGCTTGCTCGTCCATGAGCTTTTGCATTTTGTCTGCATCCTCATAAACTTCTGGAAGTCCGAATAAGTCGTTGATTTCATTGTATCGATCGAGTATAGCCACCGTTTCAGCAGCTCCTTCACGTACAATGTCAATAACCGTTTTAGTCTCGTCTAGAGTGGGTTCTTGCTCTAAATATCCCACGGTATATCCGGGTGAGAAAACCACATCTCCTCGGTAGTTAGTATCTAATCCCGCAATGATCTTAAGCAGGGTAGATTTACCCGAACCGTTTAAACCGAGAATACCAATCTTGGCTCCATAGAAAAAGCTGAGATAAATATTATTGAGTACTGGAGTTTGAGCACCTGAAAAGGTTTTTGTCACTCCAGACATTGAAAAAATCACCTTTTTATCGTCTGACATACTATAAGTCTCTAAAATTAAAACCTAAACTCTTCCTTTTAGGGCATTAAACACCCAAGCAATAGCAAAAAAACCAATTCCTACTGTGGCAAACCCCCATCCGGCAACTTCATCATACTTAAATGCAGCCAAGGCTAAAAGGACCATTCCCATTAGAATCATCAAAAACGTAGCGTAGGCTAAAACTGTATTTTTATTCATGGTTTTGTAATTGTTGCAGAGATCAAAGTTCGTAAAAATGGCTCAATAAATTGTACCTTCACGTTAATATTGCGAATCGTACAAATCGGTACAAGCAGGCCATGAAAAAGACTAAAAAGCAACTCGAGAACGAAATTCATCATCGCAATGCAGTAAAAGAACTTCAATCTATTTTAGGAGAAGTTTATCTCGGTGGTGGTAAAAATCGTCTCGAAAAGAAAAGAACAGAAGGAAAACTAACCGCTCGAGAACGTATTTCCTATCTATTAGATAAGAACACCCCTTATCAAGAAATTGGTGCTTTGACCGGTCATAACCAATACCAAGAACATGGCGGTTGTCCTTCTGCAGGTGTAATTACCATTCTCGGATATGTAAATAATAGACTATGCATCGTCGTTGCTAACGATTCTACTGTTAAAGCGGGAGCATGGTTTCCATTAACTGCAAAAAAGAATCTCAGAGCCCAAGAAATAGCTATTGAGAATAAAATTCCTATTCTTTATTTGGTAGATAGTGCTGGGATCTATTTGCCCCTTCAAGATGAAGTTTTCGCCGACAAGGAGCACTTTGGAAGAATTTTCAGAAATAATGCAAAATTAAGTGCTATGGGAGTTCCCCAACTCTCGGCCGTTCTAGGATCTTGCGTGGCCGGTGGTGCCTATCTGCCTATTATGAGCGATGAAACAATTATGGTTGAAGGTGCAGGGTCAATTTTTCTCGCTGGTCCTTATCTAGTAAAAGCAGCTATAGGAGAAACTATTGATGCCGAGACTTTAGGTGGTGCACATACCCATAATGCGATATCTGGAGTTGCAGATTATAAAGCAAAAGATGACAAAGAGGCATTGGATATTCTAAAACAAATAGTAGGTTCATTAAAACGACCAAAAAAGGCTGGTTTTGACCGAATCAAAAGTGAGTCTCCATTCATAGCACCTGAAGAGATTTACAATCGTTTACCTTCAAAGCGAAGTGAAGCCTACGATACGCATGCAATTATTGAAGCCATCATTGATGCTAATTCATTCCTAGCCTATAAAGAATCTTATGGGAAAAGCCTAATCACTGGTTATGCACGTATTGACGGCTGGGCGGTAGGGATTGTGGCTAATCAGCGTAAAATCGAAAAAAACGCGAAGGGTGAAATGCAAATTGGAGGGGTGATTTATTCAGACTCAGCCGATAAAGCAACACGTTTCATCGCCAACTGTAACCAAAAAGGAATTCCATTAGTTTTTCTGCATGATGTCACAGGGTTTATGGTAGGTAGTAAGAGTGAACACGGAGGAATTATCAAGGACGGAGCTAAGATGGTAAACGCAGTTAGCAATTCAGTGGTTCCGAAATTTAGTGTAGTCATGGGTAATTCTTACGGTGCCGGTAACTACGCTATGTGCGGAAAAGCCTATGATCCGCGATTAATTGTAGCATGGCCATCTGCAGAGATCGCCGTGATGAGCGGAGGTTCAGCATCCAAAGTACTATTACAAATTGAAGAAGCTAAACTTAAGAAACAGGGAAGTACCCTTTCAGATGAAGAAAAGAAGGCACTACTAGAAAACATCGAATCAAAATATAAGAAAAGTACTTCTCCATACTACGCTGCCTCTAGGTTATGGGTTGATGCGATCATCGATCCTCTTGAAACTAGGAAATTAATTTCACTCGGGATTGATATGGCCAATCACAATGACGAAAAGCAGACTTTCAATATGGGAGTACTACAGGTCTAAAGTGTAGCCCTCTTGTTAATTTTACCAGTTGCGGTATAGATAAAGTCTCTGGCAATTACTTTACGTGGGTTGTGATAGTTCGGCCAGTCTAGAGTTTCGATGAATTTCTGTACCGAGGATAACTTAGAATCATTCACAGCATTAATTACAACAGTAATCTGACTACCCAACTCTGGGTGCGGGGTTCCACAAACAAAAAACTCCTTCTCTAGGCCGTTCGATTTCAAAATTTCTTCTACCACTCTCGGATGAATTTTTATTCCCCCTGTATTGATGACATCATCTAATCGTCCTATCAAACTGAAATGAGATTCATCAACAAGTTCTACTTCATCATTAGTACGATGTGTTTTTGTTTTAAGATGTGGTGTTTCAATAATTAGCGCCCCGTTATCAGCTCTTGAAATTTTAATACCATCCAATATCTTGAAAAATAGATGGTTATTAGGGTAGCGCTCTCTTAAAGCAATATGAGATAAGGTCTCAGTCATTCCATAGGACTCCAAAATTCGTTCTGGTTTCTTTGGCAAACTACTTAGAGTGGTATCAGACAAAGAAGCTCCTCCTATCAAAATATTCTCAACATGTTTGAAACTCTCTTGACTATTCACCAATTGATGTGGTGTCATAGAAGCCCATTGTACTTTCTGATGATGAAACATAGAAGGTTGTATCACAGATGAAGGGGTGATTGTAATTAGCTCTGCCCCCACACGTATCGCACGTACAAGCATCATAAGCCCCGCAACACCACTTAACGGAAGACAAAGTAATAATTTGGAATCCGCTGTCAGCCCGAGCGCCTTAATACTCGAGTCTGCGGATGCCACTAACTCCTCTATGGTAAAATGAATTTCTTTTGGCGAACCTGTAGATCCTGAGGTGCGAATACTTAAAAAAGATATTTTACCATCAGAAAGCTTATATAACTCGTTAATTACAAATTTTAAACCCTCAGGAGCGTGAAAAAATACTTCCTCTTCTAATTGAGCTAAAGACTCAGAAGATTGAATGAGATGACCATTGAGTTTCCAAGGCTTAAAATGCATCGTTATCGGTTGATCCAAATAATTTTTGTTTCGTATTCTTCCATTGATACTTTTTAGAGAACAAATAGAGTATGAGTGGATAAACAACAAGCAATGGTAATAAGGCATCAATTCCAAAGCTAGGTTCGCTTACGTCTTTCAATACCGAAGGAACATTGAAAGCAGTCCAGTCCGCAGATACCAATAAAGCACCAATTAAATTATTAGCAGCATGAGTACCTAGGGCTAATTCAATTCCTTCATCCGCTAGGGTCATAACACCGAAAAAGAAACCTGATCCAATATAATAAGCTAAAATTCCATACCCGAGTTTCTCCACTTCTGGATTCGCAATGTGCATAAGGCCGAACAATACGGAGGGAATGACCAGTGCCCATAATCTTCTTTTCGAAAAGAAACCAATACTTTGGGTTAAATGGCCTCGAAACATCAGCTCCTCAAATGAAGTCTGAAAAGGAATCATCGTTATCGCTACGATTAAAAAAGGCCAAAAAGTTGAAAAATCAAATTGCACGATAAAATGCTCTGGAGCTAATAGGTACTCCGCAAACACAGACACTAACACAACCATCGACCAAATAAAAAAGGAGAAACCTACTCTACCCCAATCAATTTTATGTCTTCCTGTAAATTGTTTTGCAACGGGTAGCTTTAAAACAAAAATGCCATAGACTAATAATATCCAGAAACCTAAGACCAGAGGTAATAAAATAACAAAGAGCGTTGTTGTTGACCCAAGCATTTCAATCATCTGCTTCATCGCTGTTGCAGTATCCACAGGGCTATTAATGGTTACCCAAAAATTATAGACCATAAGTGCAAAAAACAGAACAGGGAGAAGTATAAATTTCCAAAAGGATGCTTTGGTCTGTTCTAAACGCTGTATAAACATTAGTTAGCTTTTAAAATTGGATCTTCCAAGGTAATTCATTTTGATAAGACAAGGCCCCGTTAGCAACAAGCAGTGGAGAATCAAAATTGTTGGTATATAAGCTTCCTGTACCTAATCCCTGTTCTAGGGTTGGGTTTAAAGTTGCGGTATATTGAGCAATAGCATTTAATCCAATATTACTTTCTAAAGCGCTCGTAATCCAGAATTGATCATGAATGCTTCTGTACTGCTCGATAGCGCCATATCCGCCTATCAAAGCAGGTTTGAAGATGAGATAATCAGGCTGAATCGTATTGATGCAATGGGTTCTTGATTCTATATTTTTTAATCCGATAAGTTCTTCGTCTAAAGCAATAGGTATTGGACTTTCTTCAACAACTCGCGCCATTTCTTGCCATTGTCCAGCTTTTATAGGTTGTTCTATAGAATGTATCTCTAAAACAGCTAACTCATCCAATACCGATAACACCGACTTAGAATCAAATGCACCGTTAGCATCTACCCTTAAGGTAAGCTCTTGAGTAGTAAAACGATCTCTTATGGATTTTAATAATCGATATTCTTCGTCGAAGTTGATTGCTCCGATTTTCATTTTAAGGCATTTGAATCCCTTTTCTAGGAGGGGTTCAATTTGAGCCTTCATGAAAGAGCTATCTCCCATCCAGATGAGGCCGTTGATTGAAATACTTGATTCACCCCTCGAAAATGGAGAATCAAAGAGATGAAAAGGAGAGGTAATCGATAGATAACTTAAGGTTAGTTGCTCCAAACCAAATTGTATGGAGGGATAAGCTGAATTTTCTTGAAGTAGGCCATCTATTCTGGGATCATTTAGATCGGCTACTGAGTCTAGCAATCCTAACAATTGCTCAACAGATTTTTTAAGCTTATCTAGGTACGAAGGTAGGGGGTCAATACTGAGTCCTTCAAAACGATTAAACTCAGCAATTGCAACTAAACGATCTACTTTAAAAAGACGAACGATGTAGGTGTCTTTACTCGTTAAAACACCTCTTGAAGTACCACCAGGTATTTTAAAATTTAATAGGTGCTTATGAATATCAAAACGCATCATTTGAGATAAGCAATTGTGAAACTAACTACCGAAAGCACAAAACAGAATAAAGCTACTTTCTTAAGTTCAGCATCAAGGTCTCTAAAGTCTTCAACTTTACGAACCTTTTGGAGGTGAGGTATAAGAAAAACAAAAGCGAGTACTAAAAAGATCCCACTCGGGCCGAGGACAGCAATCGTTGAAAAGGTAAACCCTATATAGGCGGTGATAAGAAGTAAATAATGATAAATCTTAGCACGCTCCACTCCCATTCGAACCACTAAGGTGTTCTTACTAGAAGCTTTATCTGACTGATGATCACGCATATTGTTCAAATTCAAAACCGCAGTACTCAATGAGCCCGCCGTTAATGTGTATCCGATGGCATAAAATGGAATGTGTGGAGTGAATAAAACTATGGTGCCTAAAACGGCAACACCTCCAAAAAAGAAGAAAACCATAAAATCACCTAAACCATAATAGCCATAAGGTTTTTTGCCTAATGTATAGGTGAGCGCGGCTACTATGGATAATGCACCCAGCACTGCAAGAACAACAAAAGAAGTGCTGTTTAGTTTTGCGCTTTGAAGTAGCTTACAGATAGCCAATCCGGTCAGGATAACAAGTACTACAATCCCAGTTTTCAACTCACGAGCAGACAATAAACCTGCTTGTAGTGCCCTTTTTGGCCCTATTCTATTCTCATTATCCGTTCCTTTTAAACCATCACCTAGATCATTAGCAAAATTGGATAAAATTTGTAATGAGATAGTTACAACCAAAGCCCAATGAAAAACAGAAGGGTCAAAGTTTTCAATAGCAAGGGCTATTGTAGCCCCAAAAAATATTCCTGAAAGTGAAAGTGGAAGCGTTCTAAGTCGAGCTGCGGTTAACCAAGCAATAAAGGTTTGCTTCATTATTCAGCGCGGTGAATCTTAAGACGTGTAGTACCCTTGTAAGAAGCAACAAAAGCGTCTGAAAAACCAAGCTTAACCAACCCTCTTCTTAATGCGTTCGCTTCTTCTAAGGTCTCATAAAGACCGATAGAATATTTCATGTAAGGATGAGCTTCTACAAAGATTCCATTAGCTAAACCTGGAGAAATTAAACCAGTAGCTTCCATAGGCAACATGCCAGTTTGAACGCTGTAAATAGTATCTGAAGTCACCAAATTACGGGCCAAATAAAAATCTTGAATTTTCTTTAGCTCTGTGTTTTCTTCTTCTAGCAAACTAATTTTTTCTTCAAGAAGAGTAATTTCAGTGGTATCAACCTCCGGAATTTTAACCAACCATTCTGATAGACTTCCAAAAAAAACCAAGGCGATTACCAATAATGATAATACCATTAAGCTATACGAAAGCAGACTGTTTTGACGTTTTAGAGAATAAAGTTGTTTAGACACAGAAACTATTTTTGATCAGTAAATATACTTAAACTCCCTTAATTAGAAATTATTGAAGAAGCTGGATACCGGTCTCTTCTATCGAAATTTTTTTAGATTTTAAAAGCCCTCCGACTGCCTTTTTAAAAAGCTTTTTACTCATTTGGGTAAGCGCATAAATCTGGTCTGGAGAAGACTTATCGTGAATAGGAAGAAAGCCTTTAGGTTCGGCTTCTAATAATTTCAACAAACTCATTGCGCCTACCTCTAGAGCTTTTAACCCGACCGGATATAAACTTAAATCCACTTTAAGGTCTTCACGCTGGCGAATCACATAAACGGTTATCTCATCCCCTCTTCTAAGATGAGCTGAATCTCTGTCATGATAAACTAGGCCTAACCATTTACCTTCTAGAATACATTCAAACCCTAAATCTGAACGGCTAGCAACTATGGCTTGAAATGAGGTGCCAGGAGTAATAGGTTCAGTAATGGCCTCGATAAAGCGCTTCCATCGCTTTGAAGCTACTAATCTACCGGACAATTCGTCTAAATAGCAAAAGATAAAAACAGAAGAACCTACTTCAAGATCTTCAGAAGATTCTCGGTAGGGTAGAAAGAGTTGTTTTTGTAATCCCCAATCTAAAAAATATCCATTCTTTGAACGATCTGCAATTTTCAAGAAACCAAAATGATCGCGAATCACCTTTGGCTTTTTAAGTGAAAGTACAGGTCTTTCTTCATGATCTAGATAGCAAAAAAGGGACTTTGTCACTCCTTGTTCAAGGTCTGGCGTAATTTCAGCATTGGGTAATAATACCTCAGTTCCTTCCTCGTCAGTAAAATACCAACCTTGAGGTGTTTTATGTGAGGCTTGCAGTTCATTGTATAATCCTAAACCAATCATTCGAGCGCTTTAAAGTAATTTAATAAAATAGCCTCATTATTTTGAGGATGAGTAATTACCTCCAGAAGCTTCGGTTTTGATGAGTGATTAAAAAACGAATCTAGGGCTTTTTCTAAATCGTCTAACGCTTTGACAGAAATGTAATCCAAATCAAAGTGTTCTGCCAGATGTCTGGCGGTAAACTGATGATGGGTTTCGAAGAATTCTGAAAAATGTAAACTATTTTCTTTTCCCGGTAGAATTCTAAAAATACCTCCCCCGCTATTATTTACAATGATAATTCTAAAATTAGAAGGTAAGTCTCGAGTCCACAAAGCATTAGAATCGTATAAGAAACTAAGATCGCCAGTGACTAAAATTACTGGTTTATCGGTTCCCTTAGCATATCCGACAGCCGCAGAAACACTACCTTCTATTCCACTCGTACCTCGATTACAAAACTGATAATTCGCAGTTGGGAATAATTGTGCATATCGAATAGCCGAAGAATTGGCCATATGTATCACATATGCCTCGGGAATACACTTAAAAATCTTGGCATAGGCTTTAAAATCAGAATAAGGAGCCTCTTCGATATACTCGCTTCTTCGTTTTTCAAGTCCTTGGTAGTGATTCATCCAATACTTCTGGTATGAGTCATCAATTTCTACTTTACCTAAAAGGGTTTTAAGTGAATCCATTTTTAAACAACCTTTTAGCGAAAAATAGGTATCTCTAGCAGGAGATCCCTTAAGATGTACATGAATTAAATTTTTATGAGTTCTGAGAAGTGCTTTAATTTTCTTCGAAACAATCATACCACCCGCGGTAATGAGTAAGTCGGGCAATAGTCGATTGAAATAATCCACTGAATCTTCCAATTTCTCCAAAGGTGCGATTAAGGTATCTATACTGTCAACAGTATCTAACAAATTCAATTGAGACAAGCTCTCGTGAAGAAATAATACAGAGTAATGAGATTGTAAATCTGTGAGCCATTTAATTTCCTCTGCCGAAGGCTTCAAAGTACCAACCAAACACATCACCTTTAGTGGGCGATTGGTTGGATCAAATTCTATGGATAAGGAATCTTTAACCTGATCTTCAATTTTAAGTCTTTCTGTCTCTACAAAGAATAAAGGTTTTTCTGTCTTATTGTAAAGCGGTTCATCAAATGGGATATTGATATGAACTGGACGTTGTGTGGTTTTAAGCTGAACTATTGACTCTTCAATACGTGACTTATTAATTGAATTAATAGAATCTTGGTTGGATGTACCGTCTAATAATAAGCTCGTTGAATGGGCAATCATTCTTCCATAAACATCCTCCTGAAGAATCGTTTGACCATCTCCGATTTCTAACAAGTATTCTGGTCTATCAGCCGATAAAACAAGTAACGGAACATCACTGTAGAAAGCTTCAGCTATTGCCGGAAAATAATTAAGCAATGCCGATCCCGAGGTACATACGAGAACTACAGGTTCATTTTTTGCCATGGCAAGTCCTAAACCATAAAAAGCCGCTGAACGTTCATCAACTATCGAGTGACAATTAAATGCTTTGTTTTCAGAAAAACCAATAGTTAATGGAGCATTTCGAGAACCTGGAGAAATCACTACCTCTTTTACGCCATGAAGTCGCAAAAGTTCTGTGATTAAAAATGCCGATGGAATCGAACTATACATTGTTCGGCAAAGGTAAGAAGGCAGAAAGTAATCTAAGCCATTAAAATGGAAGCTAAAGTTGAAGTTTTAATTCGAATCTCTTCAGATTCTAGCTCAGCATCAGAATCGGCTGTAATTCCTGCTCCAACATACACTTTGATCATTCCTTTTTGATAAGACATACATCTTAGATTCACGTAAAGGGAAGAGGATTCTTTTTGAACTCTTCCTAAATAACCAGAATAAAGGGATCTGCTAAGTAATTCGTTTTCTTCAATATATCGGTAGGCTAAACTTTTCGGATAACCACATACCGCAGCTGTCGGATGCAGAACACTTGCAATGTCGGCAGTAGTTAAGGGGGGATTTATCTCCCCTTTTATAATCGTTCTTAAATGAGCCAATTTACCCGCCTTTATCGTCTCTACTTCTCCTACATGCATTAGATCAGTAGATTTATTCAATAATTCAACAATCTCTTTTGTTACCCAAGCTTGTTCTGCTCTTTCCTTTTCTCTGAAAGGGTCGGCATCCAAGTCTTCAAGTTTTCGAGTGCCAGCAAGAGCCATCGTTTCAAAATCTCTATTCTCTGAATGAACTAATACTTCTGGGGTGATACCCATCCAAAGACCAAGTTCTGCACTGTAAAAAGAATAATGAAAACCTTCAGTCTCTGCTGCTAAAACTTTGTGTATTAAACGGTGTATCTCCTTTGAGTATGCTACTTCAATCTGCGTGTGAAGTACAACCTTATTCAGTAAACCCTTCCCTATTTCATCGATGGCATTGACAACTTTTAAACGATAATCATTTAAAGTTGAATTAGGAATATCCAGCGTTTTAAACTGATCATCTCCAAATCTTGAATTTAACATGAAAGACTCCTCAGAGAGCACCCTGTAATAATAAGGGGTATGTTCTGAAGAAAAGGGACATGTCACCCATAAATCATCAAATGAATTGCGCGCTTCATCCTTAATAGGGCTCAATTGTAAAAGTATAACTTGATCACTTTTTGGCGATCTGTAAAAAGCGAAATCAAGACCCTCTTGTAAGAGTTCCTCGATTCTAGAAAGTAACAAAGGAGTTTCCTTAAACACTACTTCTTTTCTAAGGTTATCGTCAGTAATTTTCCTATAGAAATTAAAGCACCCCCTTTATCAGTCACCTTAATTTCCCAATGCTGCGTGGTTCTGCCGAGGTGTACAGGTTTAGCAGTGGCGAATACATCGCCCTCCCTTATTGATTTTAAATGGTTTGCACTGATTTCGATTCCTCTCACTATCCAATTTTCAGTTTGTTTAAAAACAAATACAGCAACACTCCCAACCGTTTCTATTAGAGCAGCTGTAGCCCCACCGTGCAAAACACCGTCGGGCTGGTGAACTGCTTTTGTCACCGGCATTTTGGCAGTTATAGATTGATCTTCAAAATCAACATCTACGAAAGTAATATCCAAGGTTTCCATTAGTGTCCCCTTCTTTCTTGAATTACAACGATCTAAAACTTCTTGTTTGGAAATCATAGTTCTTTATGATAAGTAATTATTCGGTTAATGTATTTGTTACTTGGTATTTCGATCCTTTTCACCCAATTCGATGGGGTATGATTGTCGTATTGATAAATGTAATTTTGACGCTTGCTGATAAGGCCATTACTGGTAACAATATTGTTGATATTACCGTTTTCATCGTAAGCATATGTCAACTGTCTTTGTGAAGTGGAGGTAATCGTATCGCTTTGAATGATATAATCAATAAGCTCTTCTTTAATTATTTGAGCGTTTTGATTTTTTTCAATGGAGTTTTTACGCAGCAGTATTCCTTGGCTCCATTCTTCCGTAAAAGACTGTTCTATGCTATCTGAAGTCATTTTTTTAATCCATGTGCGCTCGACCAGTTCATTGTTCTTAAAGGTACGTGTCACTGTAGAATCTCTGGTTTCTAAGTACTGATAATCGTAACGCTCTTCTTCTATTCCGTCAGACAGTAATCGGTTTAGTAATTTCAACTGATCGTCATAATAGTAAGTGGTTTTAGAAACGCTTTCCTCATCTAATCTAATCGTCCATTCGATCACTTTATTTTCTTTATAATCGAAATGAAATACATAAGACATGTCTTTTTCTAGTGAATTGTCTTGATATACTTCAATCCACTTTTGATCTAATTTATCATTCTTGTAAATAAATCGTATTTCTTCACGCTTATTCTGATCAAGTAAGGAGCTTAAACGGAGTAATCTCCCCTCCTTATCAAATTCATAGGTTTCTGACCCGTATTCTGATTGTTGAATACACTTATCAACCCTTCCTTTTAGATTAAAATCCTTTAACGTCGGATGGTTTACCTGGGCGCTAATGCAATTGAAGAGAAAAATTACTAAACCAAAGATTTTAAATCTAAGCATACATCAAAATTACAAGAATGAAATGGCATATTGGGTAGTTTGTGTAACTTGGTATCAAATAATTCAAACATGAAAAGAAGTTTATTTTCTCTATTAATCTTATCATTATTGGTCGGATGTGCCAGAAATGAAACCAAAAAACCCGTAGAGGTTAGTGATGCTGACGCAGTCGCTCTTGCAGCCTCAATTACCGAAGCTGAATTAAAAGAACATTTATTCATTTATGCGTCAGATGAGTTCGAAGGACGTGAAACAGGAACCGAGGGCCAGAAAAAGGCCGTTCAATACCTTGTTGATTATTACAAAGAATTAAATCTTGACCCTGCAGCAGGAACCAACGACTATATACAGAAAGTACCCGTAAACTACACGACGGCTCCGACAGGTTCAGCTTCTGTAGGAAGCACCTCTTTAGAATTGGGAGAGCAATTGGTAAGCTTTACTCCACTTGAAGGTGAATATTCAATGGTGTTTGTTGGCCATGGTATTGTAGATGGGACTATTAATGATTACGAAAACCTAGATGTTGAAGGAAAAATTGTTCTTGCTGTGGCAGGAGAACCTTTAAATGACGACGGAACCTATGTTCTTACTGGGACAGAGGAAATATCAAAATGGAGCAATCGATCTGAAGCACTACCTAAAAGAGTAGATGCAGCTAATGAAAATGGCGCGGCCGGTCTTCTATTCGTCGACAATGACAATTTTACACGCTATAATCGATACTTCTCTTACATGAGACGAAACAATAGTGGGCAAATGCGCTTAGATACTGGAGAAGAAACTCTTTTTAGTGGTCTATTAAAATCAGAATCTTTGGCGCTTTTTGGGCTAAGCAAGGATGATTTTGAAGGTAAAACCCTTGATTTAAGTTTTACTGCCTCTATTCAAGGAGGAACTAAAGAAGTGGATACTGAAAATGTAGCTGCGGTTATTGAGGGAGTTGAATTTCCCGATGAGTACGTTGTAATCTCCTCTCACCTAGACCATATTGGAATCAATGCTGACGGAGAAATAAACAACGGTGCTGACGATGACGGTTCAGGGACTGTTGCCCTTTTAGAAATTGCTGAAGCTTTTAAAATGGCAAAAGAGCAAGGAAAAGGCCCAAGAAGAACCGTAGTATTCTTGCATGTTACTGGAGAAGAAAAAGGTTTATTAGGGTCTGAATACTATACCGATTTTGAGCCTCTGTATCCGCTAGAAAATACCGTAACTAACCTAAATATTGATATGATCGGCCGTATCGACCCCGAACGCTCAGGAAATCGTAATTATATCTATCTCATTGGGTCAGATAAACTAAGTACTGATCTTCATGAACTCTCTGAGGCGGTGAATCAAAAGTATATGCAAATTGAACTCGATTATACTTATAACGATGAGAATGATCCGAACCGATTTTATTATCGATCTGATCACTACAATTTTGCAAAAAATAATATCCCAATTATCTTCTATTTCAACGGAACACATGATGACTATCACCGTGAAAGCGATACCCCTGACAAGATCAATTATGATCTATTAGAGAATCGCTCAAGATTAGTTTTTCATACCGCTTTAGAAGTTGCCAATAGAGACCAAAAACCAGTGGTTGATAAGGCTGAGGTTGAAGAATAAAGGTGTTGTTGATCGATCAATAAAAAAAGGGCTCCATTTAGGAGCCCTTTTTCTTTGGGTGGAAGACCGGGTTCGAACCGGCGACCTCTGGAACCACAATCCAGCGCTCTAACCAACTGAGCTACAACCACCGTGTAATTTCAGGTTGGCAAATGTAGTATTTTTCTTGATTCAATTCAAAGAGAAAAGCACAACAAATTAGTGGATATCAAACAAACTTTTAATTAATGGATATCGTTGAACCGTAAAACCTTCTGCATAAGCTACTCCAGTAATTCTTCCCATATTCTGAGCGCGATACTTCACCGAATCTAAAAAGTTCTTACTGCTAATAGGTGTTTCAGGCTCCTTGCTGTTTGGATCATAAAACTGAGTAGAATAGGCAAGAATAGACGCTACCTTCTTATCTATGGTATGGCTGATGTCCACTACAAAATCAGGTTCAAGATCGTACCATTGAATCATGTGATAAACATGCTTTGGGCGAAAGGCTTCTTGATTTTCTCCTTGATCATTTGAAGTGGTAATTTTCTGTAAGCCACTTAAAAAACAAGCATCACTGACTAGCTTCGCTCCTCTCCCGTGATCAATATGTCGATCGTGAATCGCATTGGCAATTACAATCTTTGGACGATACTTTCTAATTTTTTGAATAATTGCCAGCTGATGTTCTTTGTTGTTTTCGAAAAAGCCATCGGCAAAGCCTAGATTTTCTCTAACACTAACTCCGAGTATTTTTGCAGCTTTCGAGGCTTCCTTATCGCGATCATCCGCAGAACCCCTAGTTCCTAATTCTCCACGGGTAAGATCTATGATTCCTACCGATTTACCCTCTGCTACAGCAGAAGCGATAGTACCAGCGGCACCTAATTCAGCGTCATCAGGATGCGCTCCAAATACTAATAGATCTAATTGAGTCATTACTTTAGTGGTTACTTATATACCTTCTTATACTTATACAGGCTAATTCCTCCCAGAATTATTACCCCAATTAAAGTGTAATATACAAAGGTTGGTGTAATGACCTGATCACCAGAAGCATATGAGTGAAGACCTACTAGGTAAAAATTCACTCCGAAATAGGTCATCATAATACTTGCAAAGGCTACAATACTGGCAAAATTAAACGCCCAACGCCCCTTTAAACCAGGAACTAAACGCATGTGCAATACAAAGGCATAAACCAAAATTGAGATCAAGGCCCAGGTCTCTTTAGGATCCCAGCCCCAATACCTACCCCAAGATTCATTGGCCCATTGACCTCCTAAAAAGTTTCCGATCGTAAGCATTATCAAACCTATAGTTAAGGCTAGCTCATTAATAATTGTTAACTCTTTGACACTGATTTTCATTCGATCAATATTCTTAGAATTACTCAGTGTGATCAGTAGTAAAGAAACGATACCAAGGATCATGCCGACCGTAAGTGGCCCATAAGAGCCCACAATAACTGCCACGTGAATCATCAACCAGTAACTATCTAAAACAGGTTGCAGATTAGCAACAGCAGGGTCTACCCAATTCTGATGAGCAATCCATAAGAGCATAGAAGCAACAAAGGTTGAAGAGGCCAATGTAAAGTCACTCTTTTTACCAAGAGCGATTCCCATACCGATGGTTGCCCAGGCTACATACAAGATACTTTCGTAAGCATCACTCCAAGGGGCATGTCCGGAGATATACCACCGAAGAATCAGCCCAGCAGTATGCAACACAAAGAGTAGATAAATCAAATACCTAAAACCCGAAATCGTAAACTTCAATGACTTGCGTTCCTTGTAGATATTGGCAACCACTATAAAGAATAATAAAATACCAATCAGCGCATCGTACTTATACAGACGATTGAATAGATCTACCCGATTATAAATAATCTCAGCTTTTATTTTCGAATCAGAAGGTATCACCTCATAACCCAGCTGTTGCTGACTTCTCTTCAGACTAGTGAGGAGCTGTTCAGCCCTACTGTAATCGCCTGTTTGTACCCCTTGATCTACATATTGTAAATAGAGCGGAACCGAATTAGAAACAAAACTCCCATAAAGAGTATCCGCAACGGTTACGGCTCCTGAACGATATTCTAAGGCCGATGTCCACTTATTATTTTCATCGGTCGGAACAGGGAATATGCGCAGTATATCACCACTTAGTGCACGATTTAGAAGTGCCAATCGCAGTGCCGCATCTTTGAAGTCTTGTTGAAACTTATTTGGAGTAGCTGTTGCGTAGGCTTCTTGTAAATAAGGACCGAGCTTATTCGAACCTGATTCATCAAAAAAATCAGTAACCTTAACAAAACGCTGATCACTATCGACTCCAATAATTTTACGAATGCTGTCGTTTTGGGCTTTTTTATCTAAAGCCAAGATCTCGGTATTATACCAAAGGCCTGGATACAACATCATTGACAGCATCACCTGCTCAGGAGCGAGTCCTTTGTAGTCATTTCTAAAACTCAACTTTCTAAGTAGTTCAGAAGCAAAGGTGTGTGCCGGCTTCATTCTTCCCTGATCGTCTTGAATAACAAGAGAAGCAAATTGTTCGGCATGCTTCTTATCGACAACATTTGAAAAAATAATAGAGTCCACCTCCTTTTGGGTAGGTAGATTCGATTGGGCCAAAGCACTACTGAGTGAAAGTAGCGTTAAGAGTATGGTTAAAGAAGCCTTCTTCTTCGCTAGTTTTTTGAGCGACTGCGCGAGCACCTTGAAACGTGTTTTTCCGAAAAACAGAAGGCCCATCAAACCAATATAAAGTAGAAAATAACCAATGTACGTAATCCATGTTCCCCAGAAATCGTGATTCACAGATAAGACGGTCCCTGTTTCATCTGGAAAAAAGCTTGATTGAAAAAACCGATACCCTTTGTGGTCTAGTACGTGGTTCATATAAATATCGTAATCAAAAGACTTTTCATCTTCAACCGAAATACGACTCATAAACGATGAATAATTCACCTCTGTACCTGGATATTTCTCGGCGATAAAATCATTTAAGGTAATTGCGAAAGGAAGCTCATATTCCTTTGAACCATAGCGCATGGTGAAATCGAGACCAGCCATGCTAAACGGAGCTTCAAAATCTGTGAAACCTTGTCCTCCAAGCAATATAACCTCTTTAGACTGATCCCCAGCTGACACATTTAAAACTAAGGCTTGTTTTGCCTCTGTCGAAGAATCTGATGAAGGAACAACACCTACCTTGCCTCGAATAGCACCGTTGGGAATTACAAAAGCTAAATCGCCCATGGTGTAGAGCGATCTTAGTTGTAAGGTATCTTGAACCCCCGACTCTAACCGCCCAGTGTACTGATCAGCCATTCGCATAAAATCAGCGCTAAATGGGCTCTTAACAAGATAATTACCGTCTGCATCTAAAGTGATAGAGATCGCCCCGTCGGTAGACTTATTAAAAGCGAATAGAGTGTTGTGAATATTTGAAACTGTGCCTTCTTCAATGAAGTGTTCATGACGGGTTCCGCCCCCTGACTCTACAATTTTGAGCAACAGTTTTCCACTTTCGTCGGGTAGGATATCTTCTTTGGCTTCTTCGATAAAGTCCACATAGTTTATGGTGACTGGCGTATCTCCGAAACGCGTATTCCACGGTAGACTACTTCTTCTGCCCACTGTACTGAAAATCATATCATCCTCTAATGATTTTCTTCTGCGATTGCCCTCTAAGTCTCCATCAATATAAACGGTTAAAAAAGTTTTGTCTGAATAAAAACTTGATGCGGTCTCGCCTTCGGCGATAGGCATCATACCTTCAAAACTGATATATCTAGTTACTCCTGCCCCGATGATTATTAATATCCAACTTAGGTGCAATGCTAGAATAGGCCATTTACTCCATTTCCAAAGTTTGTAGCGTCTAATATTACCGAGAAAGTTAATGATAAAAAGGAGCATCATCAGCTCGAACCATTTTGCATTGTAGATATATATTCGTGCGGTTTCGGTGCTATACATGCTTTCTACAAAGGTTCCAACAGCCATTGCTAATGCAAAAAGGATGAATAGAACACTCATTAATCGCGTAGAAAACAGAAATCGCAACAATGGATTAGCCATGAAAAGAGCTTTAGTTTAGAGTGCAAAATTAAGGCGTTTTGAGCTAAAAACAGTAGCTTCGAATATGCATATGATTCAATCCGTGGGTATTATTGGATGCGGTGCTTTGGGAAGAAATTTATTTCACAACCTCAAACCGCTTGAAGGCTTAACTGTTGAATGTTTTTGTCGAAGCATTGAGAAAGACGATTCTCTTTACCAAAGCAGCGTTCGCAAGATTGAAGAACTCTTCCACTGTGACCTTATTTTGATCGCTGTGTCTGATCAAGATATTATAGAGGTTGGTCAAATACTGAACGCCTATTCAGGTATAGTAGCTCATTGTAGCGGTGCTACCCCACTTCATAATTTCAATGGGAAGGGCGGAGTATTTTATCCGCTTCAAAGTTTTTCAAGGTCAGTGATACGGTCTTTTAAAGAAATACCATTATTCATCGAAGGAGATAACGAAGAAACCACCATACAACTGTACTCATTTGCACAAAGACTGAGTAATCAAGTAGAACAATTATCAAGTGAAAAGCGTCAAAAGCTGCATTTAGCAGCAGTCGTGAGTCAGAACTTTAGCAACCATCTTATCGCATTAACACAAGCCTACCTAGAAAAAGAAGGTATTTCTTTTCAAGCTTTAATACCGTTACTTGAAGAAGGACTAGGTAATGCACTCTATCAAAATGCAAGAGAAATTCAGAGTGGTCCGGCTCGCAGAAAGGATACCAAAACATTAGACGCTCACTTAAGTTTGCTCAAAGAAGAAAAAAGGCTGCTACCTTTGTATGAGCAGTTAAGCGAATCTATCAAAACCTATTATGAAGAAGATTTTTAAAGCAGAGTTACACCATATTAAGCATTTTGTATTCGATGTAGATGGAGTGATGACTGATGGCACTGTAAGTATTGACGCAAACGGCGAACTTATTCGAACCATGAATGTCAAGGATGGTTATGCACTAAAAGTAGCATTGCACTCGGGCTACGGAATTGGAATCATTACCGGGGGTACCAATAAGGCTGTAAAAGATCGCTTAAAAGCTTTAGGTATTACCGACATCTTTTTAGGTGCGCACGATAAAGCTACCGTACTCAAAGAATACTTAGAAGATTACGGAATAAACCCTGAACAGACCCTTTATATGGGTGATGACTTACCCGATCTGCCGGCAATGCAACTTTGTCGACTTGCCACCTGTCCCCAAGATGCAGTCCCTGAAATCAAAGAAAAAGCAGATTATGTATCTCATGTTCATGGAGGTAAAGGCTGTGTTAGAGATGTCATCGAACAAGTTTTAAAAGTTAACGGGCACTGGAACAATGATTCAACAATTACTAGCGCGTAAAGCCAAAAAATTAGTTTTAGGATCGCAATCTCCTAGACGCAAAGCTTTTCTCGAATCACTCCATCTTACTTTTTCTACGAGAAGTTCTTCTGTAGAAGAAAGCTATCCGCCAGATCTGGTAGCCGAAGAGATCGCCATATATTTAGCTGAGCTCAAATTCGAAGCACTCGAACAAACACTTAAAGAGGATGAACTATTAATAACCTCTGACACGGTTGTTTGGAATAACAATACCTCCTTAGAAAAAGCTGAAAATAAAGAAGATGCAATTAGGATGCTTAAAGCACTGTCCAACAATAAGCATCAGGTAATCACCGCTCTCTGTATCGGGGATTCCAATAAAAGATGGACCTCATATGAAGTGACTGAAGTACATTTCAGAGAGCTAAAAGAGGAAGAGATCGAATACTACGTTGAACACTACCAGCCCTTCGACAAGGCTGGTGCTTACGGTATACAGGAGTGGATCGGGCTTATTGGCATCACACATATCTCGGGCAATTACCCCGCTGTGGTTGGTTTACCAACCGCCCTACTCTACCAAGGACTTATCGAGTTTTTAGAAGATTAGATTTTGTTTATCTTTTTATATAAAAAAGTTAAACAAATTGTATCTTTGAGGTATGTATTGGTACTACCTCGAAGCCGTTCAAGAATTACCTATAGGTACAGATAAAGCCTGGCAATTTCTTACAAATGCCAAGAATTTAGAATTCTTGACACCGGAGCCTATGAATTTGACCATCAAAAGCTCGAACACAACTCCGCTTTACACGGGTAAAATTCTTCACTACAGTGTTACCCCGATACCTTTATATAAAACCCTTTGGGTTAGTGAAATCACCAGTTATATCGAAGGAAAATTGTTTGCAGACAAGCAGTTGTACGGTCCTTATAAATCTTGGAATCACGAACACGAGATCGCTCGATCAAAGGCAGGTAGCACAATAATTGATCGCGTTTATTTTCAAATGCCCTTTGGAATATTTGGAGGTCTTGCTTACGCTTTATTCGTAAGAAGGGCCCTTTTTAAAGCATTCTCATTCAGAAAAAGTCAATTAATCAAACTTTATCCATCAGATGAGAATCTTCGCTATTCATTTCAACTTAAAAGAATAAAAGCATGAAACACATTCTTCTTATAGGAGGTTCAACTGGAATCGGAAAAGCCCTAGCCGAGGAGCTATTACAAAAAGGTCATAAGGTCACTATGGCCTCAAGAAATAGTCTAGATATTGATCATTCGTATTTTAAACATCTCACCTTTGATGTATTAACCTCAGATGCATCAGAATTATCAAATGTGGGAGCCCTAGACGGTTTTAGCTATCTACCAGGAAGTATTGCCCTTAAACCTTTACAAATGTTAAAGGAAGAACAGTTCAAATCAGACATGGAAATCAATTTCTTTGGTCTAGTAAGATGTGTGAAGTCAATCAGCAGTCAGCTCAGCGAAGGTGCTTCGCTCGTTTTCTTTTCAAGTGTAGCGGCGCAACTAGGAATGCCATTTCATAGTTCTATTGCTGCTGCGAAGGCTGCAGTTGAAGGCTTTACAAAATCATTAGCAGCTGAAAGCGCACCAAAATGGAGAGTGAATTGTATCGCTCCTTCGCTTACTGATACCCCATTAGCGACCCGCTTGCTAAACAACGACAAGAAACGTGAGATGATCGAGGAGAAACATCCGCTTAAAAAAATAGGAAAAGCCACTGATCTAGCTAAACTAGCCCTGTTTCTTCTCAGTGATGACAGTTCTTGGATCACCGGGCAAGTGATCGGTAATGATGGAGGAAAATCAACATTGAGTATTTAATATCATGAACGCAATCTTTTGGTTTCGTCGTGATTTAAGACTATTCGATCACAAAGTATTGCAAGAGGCCCTCACTGAGTGTGATAGCGTATCCCCCATATTCATTTTTGATCCGTCTATTTTAGATTATCTTCATAGGAATGATCACCGGGTACAGTTTATTTTTGACAACCTTGAGGCCTTAAATACCTCTCTTGAATCAAAGCAAAAATCAATTCAGATATTTTTTGGTAAACCAACCTCTGTTTTCAAACAACTGATTGAGGAGAACACTATTCATAGAGTTTATACGAGTGCAGATTATGAACCCTATGCTCGAAAAAGAGATGGCGAAATAGCTGAACTCCTAAAAGAACAAGGTATTGAATTGATTCGTAAGAAGGATGGAGTAATCTTCGAACAAGCTGAAGTTGTAAAAGAGGACGGATCACCATACGTAGTCTTTACTCCTTACAAGAAAAAATGGATGAGTCGTCTAAATCCTGATGAGGATTTCAAAGAGTATGATATAGCTCCCTATCTTGATAAGTTCAACACTCTAAGCACTAAACTGAACATCGTTCACCAGTTATCTGATATAGGTTTCTCGCCAAGTACGATACCTGCTCCGACCATTAGATTGAATGATTCGATCATCAATAATTATGAAGACACTCGTAATTTTCCATCAGTACCAGGCACTTCTCAGCTAGGAACAAGCTTGCGATTTGGAACGGTTTCAATTCGACAACTCGCTAAAAAGGCATACCAGTCTGCGAATCATACCTTCTTAAGTGAGCTTATTTGGAGGGAATTTTTTCAACAAATCTTATGGCACTTCCCAAAAACAGTTAATTATTCGTTCAAGCCTGCCTATGATCGAATAGAATGGAGAAATGCTCCTGAAGATTTTGAGCGTTGGAAAGAAGGTAAAACAGGATATGCACTAGTAGACGCAGGTATGAGAGAGCTAAATGCTACTGGGTACATGCATAACCGAGTACGAATGTTAGTAGCTAGCTTTTTATGTAAACACCTACTCATTGATTGGAGACTCGGAGAAGCCTATTTCGCAGAAAAATTGTTCGACTTTGAGTTAGCAAGCAACGTGGGTAACTGGCAGTGGGCTGCAGGTTCTGGGGTAGATGCAGCTCCTTACTTTCGCATTTTTAATCCGATTACTCAAGTCAAAAAATTCGATTCAGATTTGAGATACATCAGAAAGTGGGTTCCAGAGTTTGAATCGATACGCTACCAACCGATGGTAGACCATAAATTTGCGAGAGAGCGGTGTCTTTCTAATTATAAACAAGCACTCAATTCTTAAAGTTCCTTTTCGTATCTTCACTAGTAAACCTTTAAAGAGATATGAAAAAATCATTTCTATTCGCTTTGTTGTTCGCAAGTTTCTTTGCAGCGAATGCTCAGCGATTAAGCAAACACAAAAAAGCAATAATTGCTTCAGTAGAAAAACATGAAAGAGAGCTCATCGCGATCAGCGATTCTATATGGGCTCTTGCAGAAACTGCCTTTGAAGAACATCAATCTGCTCGAATTTTAGCAGACTACGCAGAATCTCAGGGATTCAATGTGGAGCGCGGAGTTGCAGGTATTCCAACCGCATTTGTAGCTACCTATGGTAGTGGTTCACCAGTAATCTCTGTATTAGGTGAATTCGACGCCCTACCAGGGATTTCTCAAAAAGCTAGCCCGGTTAAAGAGGCCTTGAACGAAGGAGCTGCAGGACATGGTTGTGGGCACAACTTATTCGGTGCTGGTAGTTTAGGTGCTGCCCTTGCAGTTAAAGAACTTATTGAATCAGGTAAAATAAAAGGGACTGTGAAATTTCTAGGTACCCCTTCTGAAGAAAAATTCTTTGGTAAAATCTGGATGGTTCGTGAAGGCCTATGGGACGATGTCGATGTGAATTTAAGTTGGCACCCAGCTGCTCAAACTGAAGCAGATGTTCAAAGTTCATTAGCCTTAGTCGATTTTAAAGTAGAGTTCTTCGGACAAACTGCCCATGCCTCTGCGGATCCATGGAACGGTCGTTCAGCATCTGATGCTCTAGAAATCTATACAACAGGTATCAACTACTACCGTGAACATGTAAAACCCACTGTCAGAATACATTATCACATCCAAGATGGAGGTCAGGTAGTGAATGTGGTTCCTGATTACTCCAAACTATGGGTGCGTGTTAGAGATACAAAGAGAGAGGGTATGATGCCGGTTTACGAGCGAATCAAAGAAATGGCTGAAGGAGCGGCAATTATGGCTGATGTAGACTATAAAATCTCACTGATCTCGGGTATTTATGAAGTTCTCGTCAACCGCCGTGGCGGTGAAATCATGCAGTCGAATTTAGAACTCCTTGGGCCAATTGAGTATACCGAAGACGAAATTGCATTTGGTAAACGTATTCAACAAGAAACAGGAAAAGAGCAGATAGGCATGGATGCCTCAATCAATCCATTACTTCCCACTGCAGAACATCCAGGAGGAGGTTCAACCGATGTTGGGGATGTTAGCTGGAATGTTGCAAACATTAACCTTGGAGTAACCACTGCTCCAAAGGGAACACCTTGGCACTCTTGGGCTGTTGTTGCTTGTGGAGGCATGAGTATCGGACATAAAGGAATGACTTACGCTGCAAAAGCAATGGGAATGACCATGGTTGACCTTTTTGAAAATCCTAAATGGGTAGAACAAGTAAAGTCTGAGTACAAGGAAAGAAAAGGAAATACAGTATACGAAGCCATTGTACCTGATGGCCCACCACCCATTAATCAATAAAAAATTAAAGCCTCCCTTTGGAGGCTTTTTTTATTAATACAGATTAAGGTATTAAAACTTCAAAGCCCCTAAATTTGTAGAAAATCGACAGCTATGAAAAAGTTTGGTATGGGCTTTCCTTGGCCCACAGTAGATCCCTTTCTGTTTTGTGCACATCATAATGATCACTATCCCCCAGGTAACTCTGAACAAGGAATCGATAAAAAATTCGTGAGCGATCGAGCACTAGGAAGTGATTTTACAATAAAAAACGGTTTTCGAATGTATCACGGGAAATCAGTACCTGGATTCCCCTATCACCCACATTGCGGTTTTGAGACAATCACATTAGTTACCGAAGGATACATCGATCATAGCGATTCACTCGGAGCAAAAGCACGTTTTGGTAAAGGTGATGTTCAGTGGATGACAGCGGGTAGCGGAGTTCAACATAGTGAAATGTTTCCATTACTAGATACCCAAGAATCAAATAAACTAGAACTTTTTCAGATCTGGCTTAATCTTCCTAAAGTTAGTAAATACGTGGACCCACATTTCGATATGATCTGGGACCGCGAAGTACCTAAATGGAAAGAAGAAGGTGTTTTTACCCGTTTAATCTTCGGATCACATGGTGGATTTGAGCAACGTAAATGTCCACCTAACTCTTGGGCCGTTCATCCCGAAAATCATCTGGTAGTTGCACAATTCATTCTAGACCCAGGAGCGACACTTTCACTGAAAGAAGTAAACCCAGGTATCTCTCGAAACTTATATCTATATGATGGCGAAGAACTTTCATTTGATGAGGGAAATTTAACAAAGAATGAAGGCCTGCAAGTAGAGGCATCCGATCGGGTTACTCTGACTAATTTCTCCAAAAATGAGGCCTACCTCATTTTAATGCAGGGTAAACCCATCAATGAACCGGTCGCAAAATACGGGCCCTTCGTAATGAATGAAAGTCACGAAATCGAATCAGCTATTGCTAAGTACCGTATTACCGAATTCGGAGGATGGCCCTGGCCAAAGGCAGAAATGACTCATGGATCAGAGTCAGTACGGTTTGCAACTTATCCTGATCAAACGACGATTTATGCCGAAAAATAATTGACAATCAATTATTTAGATTACCTTTAACGTAGAACCTAACCTATGTTTTCTCTAATCTACCGATCGGTAGCTGAGGAGACTTTTAGCGATGCAGAAGTATATCAGATGCTCAGTATTGCTAGAGACTTCAATGCCGAGCACGACATCACGGGATGCCTTTTATTCCATAATCGCCGCTTCTTACAGTTACTCGAAGGCGAAAAGGATAAAGTACACCAACTATTCTCTCTTATTGAATCTGACCCTCGTCACAAGAATATTGAGATTATTCAAACAGAGGAGAAAACAGAACGTTTGTTCAATAAATGGAGTATGGCTTTTTACGACTATGGTAACCTAGTACTCTCTGCGCAGATTAAATTAGCACAAATAGATACTTTTTTTGAAGACTCTAAGGCTCTTAAAACTCAAAGTCGCCTAACCAATCCTTTCTTTAATGAAGTACGCAATATACTTATAGAAAGGGCGATTTAAGGGATACGTTTAATTTTTGCGCCTATCGATTGTAATCGCGCTTCAATATCCTGATAACCACGATCAATCTGTTCAATATTTTGAATTTCTGAAGTCCCTTTAGCCGATAAAGCGGCTATAAGTAGCGCCATTCCAGCTCTAATGTCAGGAGAATTCATTTTAGCTCCTCTTAACGAGAAATTAAAGTCAAGCCCAATCACATTCGCTCTATGCGGATCACATAGAATAATCTGTGCTCCCATATCGATCAATTTATCTACAAAGAATAAACGACTCTCAAACATCTTTTGATGAATGAGAACAGATCCTTTCGCCTGTGTAGCAACCACTAGTAAAACTGAAAGAACGTCAGGGGATAAACCCGGCCAAGGAGCATCTGAAATGGTCATATGTGAGCCATCAATAAATGACTGTATTTCGTAACCATCTTTATGCGCGGGGATAACCATATCATCTCCCTCCTTTATTAGGGTGATACCTAATTTTGCATAAACTCTTGGCAACTGACCTAATTGCTCCCAAGCTACGTTTTTTAGACGCAATTCTGACTTAGTAATAGCCGCAAGACCTATCCAGCTACCAATTTCAATCATGTCAGGTAATAATCGATGGGTGGTTCCTTCTAGTGATTCAACACCTTCAATAGTAAGTAGATTTGACCCAATACCCTCAATCTTCGCTCCCATTCTAACCAGCATATTACATAACTGCTGCAGATATGGCTCACATGCAGCATTGTAGATCGTTGTGGTACCCTTGGCTAGAACAGCAGCCATCACGATGTTAGCCGTACCTGTCACCGAAGCTTCATCTAGAAGCATGTAACAACCTTTCAGTTGATCTGCTTCAACACCGTAGAAAAATTCCTTTTCATTGTATCTGAAGCTAGCACCTAATTGTATAAATCCGTCAAAGTGAGTATCTAATCTACGTCTACCTATTTTATCCCCTCCTGGTTTAGGTATAAAGCCCTTTTTAAAGCGTGCCAGCATCGGACCAACAATCATGATTGAACCTCTGAGACTCGCTCCCTCTTTCTTAAAAGCCTCGGATTGTAAATAATGGACATTAACCTCATTTGCCGTGAAAGCATACGAGTCTTTAGAAAGCCTCTCAATCTTCACTCCTAGTTTTCCTAGGATATCGATCAGTTTATTTACATCAACAATATCTGGAACATTCTCAATAACTACGCGCTCTGGGGTAAGCAAAACAGCGCATAGAATTTGTAAAGCCTCGTTTTTGGCTCCTTGTGGAGTTATCGTTCCTGACAGCGGGTGACCACCTTCAATAATGAAGCTCGACATACTATTCTATTTCTTTTTTGAGCGATTGTTTCGATGATTTTTACGTGCCTGAGGTTTTGCAGGACGATTAATTCGATTCTTAAGAATTTCTTCGCTATCGGTTAATTTATCCTCTTTAGGAGTTAGTTTCAGAATACCTCCACTTAACTCTTCAAGGTGATCAAAAATGGCTTGATCATCTACCGTGTCTTTGTTCCAATTTAGGTAACACTTCTTCATATGATTCGCTATTACATAAGCGAAACCTTCTTGTTTCTCTGTATCATCCCATCCCACAGCAACATCGATCATACGCTTAATATTATTTCCGTAAAATCGATATTTCGGAAAATTCTGAGGATAAGGCAATGCCTCTGGCCGTTGAGCCAGGAGTTCGGCGGATGGTTTAGGAAATGGAGCATCAACATCGAGTGCAAACCCAGACATGATAAAAAGTTGATCCCATAATTTATGCTGAAAATCAGGCACGTCTCGTAAATGAGGTTGTCTATTCCCCATTATATCAACGATAGATTGTGCAACCCTGTTTCGCTCCTCACGATCTTCAATTTGCATGGCATGATCTACCATTTGTTGAAAATGGCGGCCATTTTCTGGAATAATAAGAGCATTGCGCTCCGTATTGTACTGTAAGTGGTCTAAACTTTCTAAAATCATATATTATGCAAAATACATATATCCTCGAGCTTATAAAGAAATAACTCCCTCAATTTCACCCACACGTCTATATTTTTCAATTACGGCATCCGGTGAAAGCATAAGTGTTTTAACACTGACGCTTGTGTAAGTACCAGCTTTAGACGGTTTAAGTTGTATCCGTTCTTTTTCATTTTCAAAAACGGCAACTACAGCATCTAACGCCTGAGAGTCTGATTTTACAATAAACTTAAAGAGATATATAGAAGGCCAAGAAGTTTCGCTCTCTAGTTTTTCTTTTAAACTCTTATAAAATTCATCTTGGGAGGTAGAACTCATTTCGGTGTATTTTTGGCAAAGATATCGAACAGGAATGCGTAAACCGAAAAAAATAGTGTTTAGTGGTGCTCCAGGGAGCGGAAAAACCAGTGTCATTTGCGAACTAGAAAAAAGAGGGTTTAATGTCGACCATGAAGTCATCAGAGATCACACTGCATCATTATTGAGCGATAAAGAAGGTGTTTTTGAAAACCCATTAGAAGCCCTTGATGATCCTATACCCTTCAACGAAACACTTCTGAATTTAAGGTTGTATCGATTTCAAACTCAGAATAACGAAGACACCTTTTTTGACCGAGGTATGGTAGATGTTTTGGCATACATGGATCATTTCAATCAAAAATACCCGCAACACTTTGAAGATACTTGCTCACAAAACAAGTACGATCAGCTTTTTTATTTTGAACCCTGGGAGTCCATATATACACCAGATCCTACCCGCTTAGAAACGTTTAAAAGCGTTTTACAAATAGATAAAGCTTTAAAGAACGCTTATTATTGTTTCGGTTATGATATAAACATTGTTCCACAAACAAGCGTAGAAGAGCGTGCAGATTTCATTCTAAAAGCACTCTTAGATTGAAGAATAAACCTGACATTGATGCGATCGCCTTAGAACGATGGCAGATTAAACAACTTCATTCAGATCAAAGATCAATCATTGAAAATGTTCTTGCAGGGAACGACACTTTTGGTCTTTTAGCAACTGGTGCGGGCAAGTCTGTCTGTTATCAACTACCAGGCTATCTACTTGAAGGCGTCTGCATTGTCGTTTCTCCACTTATTGCTTTAATGGAGGATCAAATGAATCAACTAAAGAGTCGCGATTTTAAGGTAGTTGGGCTATTCGGTAGCATTAATCAAGAAACGATCATACAACGTTTAGACAACCTCAAATACGGTAACTATCAATTTCTATTCCTCTCCCCCGAACGACTAGCCAATGCGGTGATTCAAGATCACCTAAAACAATTACATATAGCGCTATTTACTATCGATGAAGCGCATTGTATTTCTGAGTGGGGGCACGATTTCAGACCAAGCTACAGGAAACTAGCTATAATTCGAGATCTCTTTCCACATACCCCTATTCTTGCATTAACCGCAACAGCTACAAAAAAGGTTATTGAGGATGTTGTTAATAATCTTCATTTAAAGGCCCCAAAACAAGTTGTAGGATCTATAGTTAAGGAGAATTTAGGCATTCGTTTCTTCATTAATGAGGATAAACCTTTGATGTTACTAGCTAGAATAAAACAGCAAACGGAGGGAGGGTCTATACTAGTTTATACTAGAAGTAGAAAAGGAACAGAAAATCTATACGAATGGTTGGTTGAAAAAGGAATTGATGCCACGTTTTATCACGCAGGATTGAACGAGAGTCTGAAAACAGAACGATTGAATGACTTTATCACTGATAAAGTGAAGGTCATGGTTAGCACAAGTGCATTTGGAATGGGTATAGATAAACCCAATGTTCGCAGTGTGATTCATTTTGATTTACCTGAAAATCTAGCTCAATACTACCAAGAAATCGGTAGAGCAGGGAGAGATCGACAAAAGGCTTCTGCAGAACTTTTAGTGAACTCCAAGAGCATCGATCAATTAAAAAATCGCATTATCTCTCAAACTCCATCCGTCGAGGATTTATACCAGGTTTACCGCAAATTGGTAGCTCATCTCAAAATTGCCGCCGGAGAACAAGAAGGAAATTTGATTTTGAACATCAATCATTTCTGTCGTAAATATTCGTTTAAACCAGCCTTTATTTATCCGTCTATAACAACGCTAGAACGTTGCGGCGTTTTAACTTCAGAGCCAAGTAAAATAAATACATGGGAGGTACAACTGAATAACCATTCGATAGCTAATCTATCAGCTTCTGAAGTAGCATTTGGACGTATGCTTTTAAAATTAAAAAGCACCCAATCAGAGGAAACGATTAGGTTGACAAATCCTTCAATGAAAACGATAGAATTTCTACAAAAGGCAGATCGTCAAGGTAAATTACAATTAAAAGAGCCCGAAGAAGGCGTGGTGATTTACTGGATGTATCCGAGAGAAGATTCATATACTCACTCGTTGATAAAAAAGGTTCATCAACCGATCCTAGAACGAAAGAATCGTCAGCTTGAAAGTATGATCGAGTTTTTAGAAACAGATCAATGTAAAATGCAGTTTATCAGTAATTATTTTGGGATACAAAGCAAACCATGTAATAGTTGTGAATCATGCCTTCCATGCTCCATTGAAGAAACTCAAATTCTTAAACTAATCGATAAGCATTCAATCAGTTTATCAGAACTAGTTTATTTAACAGGCGTCTCTACCACTATCCTTGAATCACCTATCAACTCATTATTAGACAGTCATCAAATAAAAATGAATGAAAGCCATAAATTTGAACGCTATTAAAACGATGGTTCAATGAAGATAGCTTTTTTTGGTACACCCTACTTTGCAGCAGCCCAGCTAGAACATTTGATTGATGAAGGCTTTCAAATTAGCGTTGTGGTTACTGCACCCGACAAACCAGCTGGTAGAGGGCGTAAAATAAATCAATCAGCAGTAAAGGAAGTTGCCTTGAAGAATGGATTAAACCTGCTACAACCTACCAACCTCAAAGAAGTAGATTTTGTTGATCAGTATCAAAGTCTTGAGATAGACATAGCAGTAGTCGTAGCATTTAGAATGTTACCTGAATCTATTTGGAAAGCAGCAAAATTAGGCACCTTTAATCTGCATGCCTCGATCCTTCCATCCTACCGAGGAGCCGCACCTATTCAATGGGCCATAATCAATAATGAATCGCAATCTGGGGTAACTACCTTTTTGATCGATGATCAAATCGATACTGGAAATATACTCTTACAGGCTAGATGCGAAATTCATAAGGAAGAAACCGGCAGAAGTCTACATGATAAATTACTAGCCTTAGGTAAGCCACTAATCGTAGAAACGATTCAAGGGCTGATTGAGGGTAAAATCAAAACAAGAAATCAGGATGAAAGTTCGGTGGCAGTGAGTTATGCACCTAAACTGAATAAAGAAAATACTCACCTACATTTAGAATTAAAAGCCTTAGAGGCAGAACTACTTGTTCGTGCCCTCAACCCATTTCCTGGAGCGCATGGTCAAATTCAAATGGATCAAAAATTTATTGGTACTAAGATTTGGAAAGCAAAAGCTACTCGCCTAGATCACGATGCTCATCTTGGAATGATCCGTGTAATCGACAGATCTCTTTTTATTCGTTTTAAAAACTCTTGGTTAGAAGTTATTGAATGGCAATTAGAGGGTAAAAAAAGAATGCTAATTAGGGATTTTTTAAACGGAAACCCCAATATTCACAGGGCTAAGTGGCAGTAAATCACCTTTATTCAGTAGTTTTTTAGCAGAAAATTGTTAATAAACCCTTAAACTTATCAACAAATTAGGTGCTAACCCCCGTATTCACTAGGTTAAGTGAGATTAACAACTATATTTGATTGTTATCAAACTATAACCCTTAATTCTATTACTATGAACAAAACTGAACTAATTGACGCAATGGCTGCAGACGCAGGCATTACTAAGGCAGCTGCAAAGAAAGCATTAGAATCTTTCCTAGGTAACGTAGGAGGATCTCTTAAAGCAGGTAACCGTGTTTCTCTAGTAGGATTCGGATCTTGGTCTGTATCTAAGAGAAGTGCAAGAGAAGGTAGAAATCCTCAAACTGGAGCTACTATCAAAATTGCTGCTAAAAACGTAGTGAAATTCAAAGCAGGTGCTGAGCTTTCAGGAGCAGTAAACTAATTGACTTTTATTTCAATTTTTTGCTACGGCCCCATTTTTGGGGCCGTATCTTTTTTTATTAATTTCTTAATTCATGTTTGAGTCTGGAGATTTATTAATTGCAGATCCGTCCTTATCGTTAGACTATCACTTTTCAAGGTCGGTCATTTTACTTTCAGAAGTGAATGAATCCGGCTGCATTGGATTTGTCTTGAACAAACCATTACATTACCGATTAAGTGATTTAATCCCTGAAGTAACCTCTGAATATATTATTTATAGTGGAGGCCCCGTAGAATCTGACAACCTATATTTTCTTCACAATCTACCAGATCTCATTCCTAATAGTGTTTTAATTAAGGATGGCATCTATTGGGGAGGCGACTTTAAGGTGCTAAGTAAACGACTAGCTTTCGGAGAGATCGATGCGAATAAAGTTCGATTCTTTTTAGGGTACTCAGGTTGGGAGTTTGGACAATTACAAGGAGAGATCGATGCTGATTCTTGGGTAGTCGCTCCTAACGAGGAAAAAGAAAAAATTCTTCAATCACCTCCTAAGTCAATGTGGAAAAATCAGATGACCCGATTAGGTGGTGAATTCCTTCTTTATGCGAACACTCCAGAAGATCCAAGAAATAATTAGTTAGTTAAGAGTCTCAGAGAATCTAGTTTCATAGATTTTTTTACGATAGTTAGAAACCGAAAAAACACCCTGCAAAGGGTTATAAATAAAACACTCGTCTGCTCTTTGTAATTCAAATGGAGTGAGTGAAACTTCTTCAACAGACACTCCCCTATCTTTTAATTGTTTTATAAACTGGTTCCTTAACGTCAGGCGAGTTACTCCAGTTGACTCTGCAGGAGTTTTTATTACATCCCCAAAACGAACGAATAGATATCCGTTTGAGGTTTGCACAATCTCCTTTTTGTGATTAATCAATAGAACATCTTGAAGTTGATGATCATTCATATACCCTTTAGCAACATAAAATGCAGCTTGGTTCTCTGATGGCACCCCTGATATGTAATCTGCTCCTAAAAAACCATCCTTAAAAAGATCTAATTCACCGAGCATTTTAGTGGTTGAATAATCATCTGGAAGGGTTTGTAAATGCATAGAAAATTCTGAAACTCCCTTGTTTAGAAAAACGGTCCAATTCACTGCTACTTTTTCAAGACTAACCTGATTAGCTTCAAGTAATTTATGAGTTTCGGCTACAAAAAATTCTAAGGTATAACTTACCGGGATAGGTATGCGATAAATGCGCATCGAAGCCATGAGTGAAAAATAGAATGGCTCAACGACATTTTCCTCAAGCTGATCGCAAATTATATACTCATAAACTTTTATGGAATAACCCGAGACCAGATCATTTAGGGACAAAAAGGATTCCTCCGAATCAATTAATGATCCGTTGGCATTACAAATTTTCATAGCAACTTAAAGTTATTTATACTGAACCGATGATTTTCTTTAAATCATCAATTTGGTTCTCCCAAAGCATTTTAGCCTCCTCAACCTCGTCGTCCTCAGCAAAATCAATCACAAAGAGACTAACATCATTGGTCAATTCATCAACTACAATACGCATTTCGAAATAGGTATCATCATCTTCAGAGTACGTCCATTTAAAACGAACAAACTCATCGGTCTTCTTTTTCAAAAGCAGGGCTTCTTCTTCAGACTCATCCCAAATAAAGATGAATTTTTCGCTGCGTGAATTCACATTATCTGCATACCATTCAGATAATCCTGAAGGAGTTGATATATAATTAAATAATAAAGATGGTGAGGCATGTACCACAAACTCAAT